>Ga0164307_10001483_pt1 | contig 10639 bp, 11 predicted proteins | sample Whisoiple_243_MG_FD_110214 | JGI IMG/M metagenome (GOLD analysis project Ga0164307, IMG submission 110214) | Soil microbial communities amended with fresh organic matter from upstate New York, USA - Whitman soil sample_243_MG | ecosystem: Environmental > Terrestrial > Soil > Unclassified >...
GCGTCCCGACCAGGCCGCGTGGGCGACGGCGGCGCGTGCCGTGACGATGTCGGCGCGCAGACCGTCCACCTCGAAGCCGGCACAGACGACCGCGATCCGGGCCAGCATCTCGTCCGTCAGGGTCACGGCTCCGACCCGCGACCGCGCGTCGGCGATCCGCCCGCGCAGCGCCTCCTGGTCGTCGTCGAACCGGGCCGCGAACGCAGCCGGCGACGCGTCGAAGGCCAGCCGGCGGCGTACGACCTCGGCGCGCAGCGCGGGCTCCCGGGGCGCGGCGACCTCGACGGTCAGCCCGAAGCGGTCGAGCAGCTGCGGGCGTAGCTCGCCCTCCTCGGGGTTCATCGTCCCGACGAGGACGATCCGGGCGGCGTGCGAGACCGAGACGCCGTCGCGCTCGACGGTGTTGCGGCCCATGGCCGCCGCGTCGAGCAGCAGGTCGACGAGGTGGTCGTGGAGGAGGTTGACCTCGTCGACGTAGAGGATGCCGCGGTTCGCGGCCGCGAGCAGGCCGGGCTGGTATGCCGTCTCGCCGCGTCCCAGCGCCCGCTCGAGGTCGAGGGACCCGACGACACGGTCCTCGGTGGCGCCGATCGGCAGCTCGACGAGACGGGCCGCTCGGGTGCCGGCCGCGGCGTCCGGGTCGTGCGGTCCGTCCGGGCATCCGGCGCCGTCGCCCGGTGCGCAGCCGAAGCGGCAGCCGGCGACGACCTGCTGGCGGGGGAGCACAGCGGCGAGGCCGCGCACCATCGTCGACTTCGCCGTGCCCTTCTCGCCGCGCACGAGCACGCCGCCCACCTCCGGCGAGACCGCCGTGAGGACGAGCGCCAGGGCCAGGTCGTCGGAGCCGACGACCGCCGAGAAGGGGAAGGTGCCGGGTGGTGACCCGTGCTGGTCAGGGTCGTTGAGGACGTCGTTCGGGACGTCGTTCGAGCCGTCGCGCATGTGACTGCGAGCCTCCTGCGGGTGCCGCGCCCGCGTCGGTGGACCGGACGCGCCCGGCGGGCGCGACCAGCGACGGGAGATGCCCTGGCTTCCGCCGACCGCGTGGTCGGAGGTTCACAGTGGCGGGACCGCTCCGGATTCGCACCGGATTCCTCTCCCAGTCGCCAGCGGCAGTCTGCCACGTCGCCGGGGTGCGGCGCCCGGCGGCTCAGGCCGACTGCGCCCCGGTGCCGGTCTCGGTGCCCGTCTCGGCGTCGGTCGGCAGGATCGACACGATGGCCCGCCACACGGCGGTCGACGTCGTCGGCACCAGGGCCGGACCGTGCTCGTCGGCCTCGACCCGGAGCAGTCCGGCGTCGACGTCGACCCACGCGAGTCTGCGCACGACGGTGCGGTCCCGGGCCTGGAAGGCGATGTCGACGACCGACAGCTGCCACAGTCCGGCACGCACGGCCGCGCCGGCGCGGGGCCACGGGGCGAGCAGGTCGGCGAGGGCCTCGCTGCCGGCGGTGCGGGCGGCCACGGAGTTGGAGGCGAGGTCGTCGAGCAGCGACTCGTCGACGACGGCCGACGCCGCGTCGAGACGGGGCCGGGCCTGCAGCCCGGTCAGCTGCGCGATGGTCGTCGGCACGAACTCGGTGCTCAGGGCCGCGAAGTCGTAGGTGCCGTCGGCGAGGTCGGTGAGCATGGCGCTGACGAAGGCCACCCAGGCCTGGTGGAGGCGCACTCCGTCGGGTCCGGTGACGAGCACCTGGAGCGAGCCGAGCGAGGTGGTGACGGCGGCCAGGGCGTTGCGCAGGACGGGGTGCGGGGTTCCGTCGGCGACCACGCCGGCGTCGCTGAGGCGCTCCACGACGTCCTCGCAGGCGCCCTCGGGGTCGGTGGCGTACTCCACGAGGGTGATGAACGCGTCGGCGTCGAGCCGCAGACGGGTGGTCGAGGCGTCGAACGTCACGCTCATGCAGGCACCCGACCGTCGGTCCGCATGACGAGGCTCGCCGCGACGGCGTCGAGGACGGGTGCCAGGTGCGTGAGTCGCAGGGTGCCGACCCGGGCGGTCAGCGTGATGCCCGTGCCGTCGACGAGGGTCGTCCACGACTCGGTGGTCACGGACTCATGGGCAGGGGTCGAGTGGGTCGTGAGCCGGCGCAGCCCGACGTGGCCCCCCACGGTGATCTCCTCGTGGTCGAGGAGGAGGTAGCCGTCGAGCTCCTGCGACTCCAGGTGCTGCGTCGTGCGCTGCCACTCGGCGAGCGAGCCCTGCACGTCGGCGAACATGAGGACGACGTTGGTCCGGAAGCGGTCGGAGTCGTCCGGCTCGACGGCGGCGACGACGTCCCCGTCCGGCGAGAGCTCGATCGCGTCCCAGTGCTCTGGCACGGCGAACGACACCCCGCCCCCGCGCGTGCTCATCGTGGTCAGTCGGGCCGTCGGGACCTGCTCCGATCCCTGGTGGACGTCGGTCATCTGGTGTTCCTCCCCTGTCGCCATCTGGCTGCCAGCCGTCCCCCGACGACGTGCGATAAACATCATGGGGCCGAGGTGGGGCGTATCGGGCCGGAACGGTCATAACGAATGCCTCCGGATCGTCGCGCTAGGGTCGCCGCTGTGATCGAGGTGGTCGGCGTGGGTGCATCCGGGCTGGAGTCCCTCGGCCCCGACGGCCGCCGGCTCGTCGACGAGGCCGAGGTCGTCGTCGGCGGTGAGCGTCATCTCGCGATGCTCGGGGTCCGTCCTGGCCGGCGCCTCGTGCCGTGGCCGTCGCCCTTGCTCCCGGGCCTGCGGCGCGTGCTCGACGACGCCGGTGCGGGTCGGGTCGTCGTGCTCGCGAGCGGGGACCCGCTCGTCTCGGGCATCGGGTCGACCCTTGTGCGCGAGCTCGGTGCCGCCGTGGTACGCATCCACCCGGCTGTCTCGTCGGTAGCGCTCGCCCGAGCCCGGATGCATTGGGCTGCAGAGGATTCCGACGTCGTCACCCTCGTGGGCCGAGATGTCGACCGGCTGCGACGTGACCTGGCGCCGCGGGCCCGGCTCGTCGTGCTGACGTCGGGTGACGACGCCCCCGCGCGCATCGCCTCCGTGCTCGTCGAGGAGGGGTATGCCGGCAGCCGGCTCACGGTGCTCGGTGACCTCGGCTCACCGGCGGAGTCGCGCATCGACGGGGTGGCCGCATCGTGGGACGGCCGTCCCGCCCCTCGGCTGAGCCTCGTCTGCGTCGAGTGCGAGCCCCGTCCCGCGCGGAGCGCGAGGTCGCTCGTGCCGGGACTCGACGAGACGGCATACGACCACGACGGGCAGCTGACGAAGCGCGTCGTGCGGGCGGCCGCGCTGGCCCACCTCGCCCCGCAGCCCGGCGACGTCATGTGGGACCTCGGCGCCGGCGCCGGGTCGGTCGGCATCGAGTTCGCACGGCAGCACCCGCGCAACGAGGTCCACTCGGTCGAGCGTGACCCGGAGCGGGCCGAGCGGGTGCGGCGCAACGCCCGTGCGCTCGGGGTGCCCGGGGTGCGGGTCGTCGAGGCGGCGTCGATCGACGCGGTCGCGGAGCTGCCCCGTCCGGACGCCGTCTTCGTGGGGGGCGGAGCCACCGGCACGCTGCTCGACGCGTGCTGGGCCGCACTCGGGCCGGGGGGACGGCTCGTCGTCCACGGCGTCACGGTCGAGACCGAGGTGCTGCTCCACGAGGTCCGGGCCAGGCTCGGCGGGTCGATGAGCCGGATCGCCGTCGAGGACCTCGACACCATCGGGTCGCTCCACGGCTGGAAGCCTGCACGGTCGATCGTGCAGTGGTCGGCGGAAAAACCTGTGACACAGACGGATTCGGAGACTGAGGCATGACGGTCCACTTCATCGGTGCCGGCCCGGGTGCCGCCGACCTGCTGACGCTCCGCGCGGTGCGGCTCGTCGGGGAGGCGCAGGTGTGTCTCTATGCCGGCACCTACATCGGGTCGGAGGTGCTCGCGCACTGCCCCGAGGGAGCCGAGGTCGTGGACACCCAGCACCTCGACCTCGACGCCATCACCGAGCACTGCGTCCGCGCCCACGCGGCCGGTCACGACGTGGCGCGGCTGTGCTCCGGGGACCCGTCGCTCTACTCCGCCGTCGCCGAGCAGACCCGGCGGCTCGACCGCGCGGGGGTGCCGTGGGACGTGACGCCCGGCGTTCCCGCGTATGCCGCTGCTGCTGCCCTCATCGGCCGCGAGCTGACGGTCCCCGAGGTCGCGCAGTCCGTGGTGCTGACCCGGGCCCACCGCGACTCGACGCAGATGCCCGAGACGGAGTCGCTCGCCCACTTCGCGCGGTCCCGGGCCACGCTGGTGCTGCACCTCGCGGTCCGCCGCACCCGCGAGCTCATGGCGTCGCTCGTCGGCGACTACGGCGACGACTGCCCCGTGGTCGTCGTCGCCAACGCCGAGCAGCCCGACCAGCTCGTGCTGCGCGGGACCCTGGCCGACATCGCCGACCAGGTCGAGGCCGCCGGTCTGCGTCAGGCCGCGGTCATCCTCGTCGGACGCGCGCTCGCCGCGCGCGACGCCGACGACTTCGTCGAGTCGCACCTCTACGGCACGCGGATCACCCGAAACACGCCGGGCGCCTAGGGTCCCCGTGGCGTGTCCGGACGGGCTGTGTCAGGATGCGAGTGCCGCAGTGCACGGGAAGTCGGTGTGATTCCGACGTGGTCCTCGCCACTGTGACCAGGGAGCAAGTCCCCACCATTCGCCACTGGTGACCTCAGGTTGACGCCGGGTCGCTGGGAAGGCTGGGGAGGCGTGACGATCTGGAAGCCAGGAGACCGGCTGCGGCGCGATCTGTCCACGAGGCATGGAACGAAAGGGTCAATCTGCCATGACCACTGCTGCATCGGCGTCTGCCGTCTCCCCGTCCACCAGCGTCCGCGTCCCCGTCTGGGCGTGGGTCCTGCTGGCGTTCGCCGTCTTCGCGCTCTACTTCGTCTCGCAGGAGAACGGCGCCCTGCTCAGCGCTCCCGCTGCGCAGATGCTCCACGAGCTGACGCACGACGCGCGTCACGCTCTCGGCGTCCCCTGCCACTGAGGTGGGCCTGAGCTTCGGCTCCGTGCTGCGGCGCGGGGTCCTTGCCGGCGTGTCCGCAGGTCTCGCGGCCGCCGTCGTGATCTGGCTCGTCGTCGAGCCGGTCATCCGTCGGGCCCTCGCCATCGAGGACATGCGCTCGATGCACGGCGGCCAGTCGGCACGCGCCGGTCTGCCCACCCACGGTGGCGACGAGCCGCTCGTGTCGCGGGCCGCCCAGGTCGTCGGTGGCGCCCTCACGGCGGTCCTCGTCGGGGTCGCCGTCGGGGTCGTCTTCGCCGTCGTCTTCGCCAGGATGCGTGAGCGGCTCCCCGGTCGGGGCGACTTCGGCCGCTCGATGGTGCTCGCCACCATCGGCTTCGCAGCCGTGAGTCTCCTTCCGGCACTGAAGATCCCGTCGAACCCGCCCGCAGTCGGCGATCCGGAGACAGTCGGGCAGCGCACGATGGTGTACGCCGTCGTCCTCCTCCTCGGGGTCGCGATCGCCCTGCTCGTGCCGGTGCTCGACCAGCGCCTCGCGGCGCGGGGGACGGTGCCGTCCACGCGGTGGGCCATCGACATCGTCGCGACCGTGGTGCTCGTCGTGCTCGTGCTGGTGCTCGTGCCGGGCTCGCCCGATGCAGTGCCAGCCGACGTGCCGGCGACGCTGCTCTGGGACTTCCGGCTCGCGTCCCTGGCACAGCTCGCCACGATGTGGCTCACGCTGGGTCTCGTCTTCGGCCTGCTCCTCGAACGGCTCGCAGCGCCCAAGCGGGCTTTCGAGCCCGTGACGGCGTGACGGCATACGAGAACGCCTCTGCTGACAACGATTCCGCGCGCACGTGCATCGTCCGCGTGTGCCGTGACTGCTGTTGCGGCACGGAACGCAAGCACCCCGGGGTCGACCACGACGGGCTCCTGGCCCGTCTCGAGGTCGGCACCCGGGGGGGCGCGCGTGTGCTGCGGAGCGCGTGCCTGCTCGCCTGCGACGAGTCGAACGTCGTCGTCGTGACGCCGTCGGTGGCCGGTCGCCTGGCCGGCGGTCGGCCCGTGTGGGTGCGCGCCGTGCTCGACGACGAGACGGTCGACGCGGTCACCGGGTGGGTCGCGCTCGGCGGCCCGGGTGTCGCGGACGTGCCGGCGCCGCTCGCGCAGCAGGTGTTCGCCCCGAGCGGGCTGTCGCTGACGTGGTCGGCGGTCTGAGGCGCCGCGTCAGGAGTCGGCGCGGACGTCCAGCCCCACCTCGACGGTGTCGCCCTCCTCGACGTCTTCGGCGCGACGGACGGCGACCTTGAGGGGGACGACGTAGCCGCCGTCCTTGGGCCACAACGACGTCGTCCACCGGGTGCGCCCGATGCGGGCGGTGACCGGGATCATGCCCCAGCCGTAGCTGACGTGGGCGACGTCGTGGAGCGCCTGCGACTCGTCCTCGGGCACGGTGACGAAGTAGTAGGGCGACGGACCTCGCCACTCCCAGACCTCGGCGCTGAACTCCAGCTCCATGCCCACAGGATGGCACCGATGTCGGTCCGGTCGACGTGGTCTGCGACGGCCTGCGGTCGCTAGCATCGTGACCGAGATGGACATTCCTCAGCAGGTCGAGGCCTACCTCGCCGGTCAACCCGAGCCCAAGCAGACCGAGCTCCGATCCGCGACGGCATGACCGGCGACCAGAGCTGCGGACCGTTGTCCACGGAGCAGAGATGGCGGCGTGGTCGACCAAGCCGTCGGGTCAACACTGTCCACGGAGGAGGTGGGGGCGTGTCGATGTTCGTTCCCGGGGCGGAGCTGAGCCGGCGGTTCCACGACGAGGCCGTGCAGCCCGTCTTGAGCGCCACCTTTCCCGGCGTGCCGCACTCTGCTGCGCTGCTCGGCCGCGGGTCGGAGGTGCTCGGCTTCGATGATGAGATGTCGACGGACCACGACTGGAAGCCGCGTGCTCTGATCTTCCTTGCCGAGGAGGACGAGCGGCGCCTCGGTGCCGAGGTGCGAGCGGCGCTGCAGCGCGACCTGCCGGCGACCTTCGCCGGTCGTCCGACCGGCCATGCGGTCCACACCGTGCGCGGCTATCTCCGGCAACAGCTGGAGCTGGACATCGACCACGACATCGAGCCGCGCGACTGGCTGACCCTGCCGGAGCACGGGTTACGTGCGTTCACCTCGGGCGTCGTCTTCCACGACGAGGTGGACCTGCAGACGGCCCGCGACCGTCTGGCCTACTACCCCCATGACGTCTGGCTCTACCTGCTGATCGCCGGGTGGTGGCGCGTCCACCCGGAGATGAACCTGGTGGGCAGAGCGGGAGCTGCGGGCGACGAGCTGGGCTCCTCGCTGATCGGGTCGCGCCTCGTCGGCGACCTGATGCGGCTCGCGTTCCTGATGGAACGGCAGTACGCGCCGTACTCGAAATGGTTCGGGACGGCCTTCTCACGTCTGGCGTGTGGCCCAGAGCTGACTCCGGTCCTGTGGAACGTAGGCCGCGCGGCAACGTGGCCGGACCGCGAAGCGGCCCTCATGACGGCGTACGAGCGTCTGACCGCGATGCACAACGCGCTCGGTCTGACGGCTCCGGTCACGACGGAGGTCGTGCAGATGTGGGACCGACCCTTCAAGGTCGCGTGGGCCGGCATCCCGGACCTGCTCCTGCCTCTGATCCAGGACCCAGCGGTCGTGAGCATTGCGCAGAGATGGCCGGTCGGACCCGTGGACCAGTTCCGCGAGCTGATCTGGGCACCGCAGAATCGACACCTGCTCCTGCGACTCTTCGACTAGGGGAGCCGACAGAGTGTTCGCACGCGTCTCGGGCCCTGGTCAGAGTGGTCGCCCGCGAGCGTCAGTGGACGTAGCGGGGCGTCCACACCTGGCCGACGCCGGTGACGCGGGTGCCGGACGCGCAGACGATGACGAGGCACTTCATGTCGATCGTCGCCGCGTCGAGGTCGGCGAGCGTCGTCACCGTGAGGGACTCCTCGGCTCGCCCGACGTCGCGACCCACGACGACGACGGTGGCTGGGTCGCGTTCCTCGAGGAGGACCTCGCGGGCGCGGGCCACCTGCTCGGTCCGGCTGCGTGAGGCGGGGTTGTAGAGAGCGACGACGAGGTCGGCCGACGCGGCGGCTCGCAGGCGCCTCTCGATGACGTGCCACGGCTTGAGCCGGTCGGAGAGCGACATGATGGCGAAGTCGCCGCCCAGCGGTGCGCCGGCGCGAGCCGCCACGGCCTGGGCCGCAGTGACTCCGGGTAGCACGCGCACGGGCACGTCGGTGTAGCCGTGCGTCTCGGCCGCCTCGAAGACCGCCGACGCCATGCCGAAGACTCCGGCGTCGCCACCGGAGACGACCGCGACCCGCTCGCCCTTGCGGGCCAGCTCGAGGGCGTCCCGGGCGCGGTCCACCTCGACCGTGTTGCCGGAGGCGTGACGGGTGAGGCCCTCGCGCTGCGGGACCCGGTTGACGTAGGGCGCGTAGCCGACGACGTGACCGACCTCGGCGAGCGCGACCGACGCCTCCGGGGTGAGCCAGCGGTCGGGTCCGGGGCCGAGGCCGATGACGACGACCTCGCCCTGGACGTCGTCCACCGGGCCTTCTTGCGGGACAGCCGGATCGCTGGTGCCTGAGGATGCCGCACGCCCCGCCGCGTCGGCCCGCAGGTCGCGACCGGGGACGACGACCATCGACATGTACGGCACGGTCGAGGCGTCGACCTCGGCGGCGGGGAGCACCCGTTCGGCATCGGAGCTGGCCCGCTCGACGTAGCGCGCCTCGTCGAGCCGTCCGGCCTGGCGCAGGGCCTCGCGGACGTTCTCGAAGGTGCGGCCGAGCTTCATCACGACGGCAGCCTCGGTGTCGGCGAGCCGGCGCGCGAGCTCCGGCACCGGCAGCGTCCCGGGCAGGATCGTCAGCACGTCCTCGTGCCGGCAGAGGCCGGTGGCGACGGCGGCCGCCGACCCGCTGACCGACGTGACACCCGGGACGACCGCGGTGTCGTAGCGGTCGGCGAGACGGTCGTGGAGGTACATGTAGGTGCCGTAGAAGAGCGGGTCCCCCTCGGCGAGGACGACGACGTTGCGGCCCGAGTCCAGATGTGCGGCAAGGCGATCGGCCGATTCGTCGTAGAAGTCGGCCATGCGGCCGTGGTAGCCGAGGGGGTGGTCCGTCGCGCCGGTGGTGACAGGGTAGACGAGCAGCTCCTCGACGACTCCCTCACGGAAGTAGGAGGCGGCGATGCGTCGGGCGATCGAGTCGCCCCGCGGCCCGCTGTGGAAGGCGACGACGTCGGCCTCACCGATGAGCCGCGCGGCCTTGACCGTGACGAGCTCGGGGTCACCCGGCCCGACGCCGACGCCGCGGAGCCAGCCGGTCACAGCTCCTCCTCGCGGGCCAGGGCGTTGACGGCAGCGGCCGCGAGGGCTGAGCCACCGCGCCGACCGTGCACGACGAGCCACGGGATGTCGAAAGGGTTGTCGGCCAGGGCGACCTTCGACTCCGCGGAGCCGATGAAGCCGACGGGGATGCCGATGATGGCGGCCGGCCGCGGGCCCCCGTCGGCGATGGTCTCGAGGAGGTGGAAGAGCGCCGTGGGCGCGTTGCCGATGGCGACCACGGCGCCGTCGACCCGGTCGCCCCAGAGCGAGACGGCGGCCGCGGATCGCGTCGTGCCCCAGGCCTGGGCGAGAGCCGGAACCCGCTCGTCGCGCAGCGTGCAGACGACCTCGTTGTCGCGGGGCAGCCGGGCCCGGGTGATGCCGGAGGCGATCATGTGCGCATCGGTGAGGATGGGCGCACCGGACCGCAACGCGTTCCGCGCGGCCGTGACGAGCCGGGGGTGCACGGCGATGTGCTCGGTGAGGTCGACGTCGCCGCTCGCGTGCACCATGCGGACGGCCACGACTCGGGCGTCCTCGGGAAGGTGGTCGAGCCGGGCCTCCGTCCGGATCGTCGCGAACGACCGGCGATAGATCTCCGCCCCGTCCGTGACGTAGTCGTAGCGGCGCGTCGGCGCCTGCCGTGTCTCGGCGGTCACGTCCATGAGGACTCCTGCTCGGCGATGGTGGACAAGGCTTCCTCGGTGGACCCTGGGGCCAGCACGTCGACGTATGCCGTCGCGGGCGTTCCGCACCGACGCTCGCACCCGCTGACGTGCACGGGGAGGTGGCCTCCCGACAGGACCGGGGCGAGGTCGCGGGCCAGGGCTCGGGTGTCGAGAGCGGACCGCGCGCAGCCCGGGAGGCCGGTGCAGGCGTGCAGCCGGGTCCAGGGTGAGCCGGCGTGGGTCACCAGGCCCGCTGCCTCGAGCTCGGACAGTGCTGCGGCGGCGTTCTCGATGACGAGCGAGCGCCACGGCGTCACGAGCACGCGGTCCGTGACCCCGGCGAGCGCGGCAACGTGGTCGCGTCGGAGCAGGCCGAGCGGCACGGCCACGACAGCGTGGTCGCCGACGGAGCCGAGCGGGCGCTCCGGCCGACGTGGCAGGTCGAGCTCGGCCGTCGGCTCGGGTCCGAGCGGCACCCCGAGCTCGCTGACGTGCCAGACGGATTCGTCGCCGCCGGCCGCTTGCACGAACTCACGGGCGAGGGCGATGAGCCGAGGCACGACGGCCACCAGTGGCACGTCCCAGCCGCGGTCGATGCCACCAGCCAGCACGACGCAGCGACCGGGACCGGTCGCGA
>Ga0164307_10001484_pt1 | contig 10638 bp, 8 predicted proteins | sample Whisoiple_243_MG_FD_110214 | JGI IMG/M metagenome (GOLD analysis project Ga0164307, IMG submission 110214) | Soil microbial communities amended with fresh organic matter from upstate New York, USA - Whitman soil sample_243_MG | ecosystem: Environmental > Terrestrial > Soil > Unclassified >...
AAGACGGCCTGCTGCTCCTTCGTCTTGATCGGGACGAACCGCATCGAAGGTCGCGTCACCGCCTCGCAGATAGCTGCCGCATCGTTCGCATCATTCTTGCTGCTTTTGAGGTAGGCCTTCACATAGCTCGGCGGTATCAGCCTGACCTGGTGGCCAAGCGCTTGCAACTCGCGGCCCCAATGATGCGCTGACGGACACGCTTCAATCCCGACAAGGCAGCGCGGCAGCCCGCCGAAGTACTCCAACACCTTTGCGCGACTAACGCGCTTGCGGATCACAACCGAGCCCGCAACATCGACACCGTGCACTTGGAAGACCGACTTCGCAATATCCAGACCAATCGTGCTAACCTCACCCATGGACGGCTCCCCTCAATGTGTTTTGCTCTATCGCAACCACCCTATGGCACTTCGATGCCGCAGAGTGGGCGCCGTCCACAGCATCAAACAAATCGGGGCCCAAACAAAAGCCCCGGCCGCGAGGCCGGGGCTGAATGTTCCGCAGGAAGCGGGCTGGAGGGGTCAGTCGCGCTGGCCGAGCAGTTGCAGCAGCAGCGTGAACAGGTTGATGAAGTTGAGGTACAGCGACAGCGCACCCGAGATCGCCGCACGTTCCGCAATATCACCGCCCTGCGAGGCATAGCCATAGATGTAATCGTTTTTCAGCCGCTGGGTGTCCCAGGCGGTAAGGCCGGCGAACACCAGCACGCCGACCACCGACACCACGAATTGCAGCGCTGAGCTCGCGATGAAGAGGTTGACCAGGCTCGCGATGATGATGCCGAACAGGCCCATCAGCAGGAACGAGCCCATGCCGGTCATGTCACGTTTTGTGGTATAGCCGAACAGGCTCAGCGCGCCGAACGAAGCCGCCGTGATGAAGAACACCCGCACGATCGAGGTGTGGGTGAACACCAGGAAGATCGATGACAGCGAAACGCCCATCAGCGCCGAGAATATCCAGAACAGCATCTGGGCGGTTGCGGGCCGCAGCCGGTTGAGGCCGGCCGAGATGGCGAACACCATGACGAGCGGCGCCAGGATGAACAGCCATTTCAGCGGGCTTACGAACATCGCGTAACCGAACGGCGTCAGGAACGCGCTGCCGATCTTGGCGGCCGCGCCGGATGGATCGTTCGTCACGGCAGCCATGTAGACGCCGAGCGCGGCGAGGCCGGTGATGGCGAGGCCGATGCTCATGTAGTTGTATATGCGCAGCATGTAGGCGCGCAGACCGGCATCGACGGTCGCGGCGTCAACGCGCCCGGCGGCCCGGCCGAAAGGAGAAGTGTAATTACGGTCTAGGTCCGACATGATCGAATTCCCGTTGGTTGTCCGGCGGAGCGCAAGGGCATTGCGGCGCTGGCTGGAAATCTATCTCAGACACCGACATTTGCAGACATTACGTTTTTGTCATCAAACCGGCGTCTATCCCGACTGGTATGTGGGAAACTAACACATTCGCTGCAAGCTTCCACGCGCGGCTGAATGTCGCTCCGCCAAACGCAGTTAAGCGGCCGCTGAAACAATTTGTCACAAATTCCGCAGCACGGTGGCGGGCTTGCGGTTTAGCGCCACTAGCGTGCCCACCAGCCCCAGTCCCACCGTCACGACCAGGGCCGCCGCCACCACAATGGTGGCGCTCCCGGCCTGCCAGACAAAGCTCAACGTCATCAGCCGGGTCACGATCAGCCAGGCAGCGACGGAGCCCGCGATTACGCCGAACACGGCGGTAGCCAAACCGATCATCAGATATTCCAGCGCGTAGGCGCCCAGCAGCCGGGCGCGGGTGGCGCCGAGAGTCTTGAGAATGACGGCGTCATAGACCCGGTGGCGATGGCCGGCGGCGAGCGCTCCGCCCAGCACCAGAATGGCTGAGATCAAGGTGACCGCGCTGGCGCCGCGGATCGCCAGCACGAGATTTGTCAAGACCGTACCGATGGTTTCCAGCGCCTCGCGGACGCGGACGCTGGTCACCATCGGAAAGGCATCCGCCACTGATTTGATGATCCGGGCATCGCCCGATGGATCCGGGTGCGTCTCGGTCAGCGTCGCGACGTGGGTGTGCGGAGCGCCCTTGAAAGCGTTCGGCGAAAACACCAGCACAAAATTGATGCCAAGACTTTGCCAGTCCACGGTGCGCATGTTGCCGATCGTGGCGGTGATGTCACGGCCCAGCACGTTGACGACAATGGGATCGCCCAGCTTGAGTTCCAGACCGTCGGCAATCTTCTTCTCGATCGAGACCAGCGGCGGACCATTGTAGTCCTCGCCCCACCACTTGCCCTCGACGATCTTCGACCCTCTGGGAATCTCGCCAGTATAGGTCAGGCCACGATCGCTCTGCAGCACCCATTCGGAATCGGAGGAGGCATGGAGATCTTCCGCCTTGACGCCTCGCGCGGCGACGATGCGCCCGCGCAGCATCGGCACGTCCTCGACGGTCGATTGCGGGGCGGTGTGCTCGAGGAATTCGCCGAAGCGACCGGCCTCGTTGGTCGGAATATCTATAAAGTAAAATGATGGCGCGCGATCCGGCAGCGCCGCCAGGAACTGCCGTCGCAGATTGCCGTCGACCTGCGTGATCGTGACCAGCACTGCCAATCCCAGGCCCAGCGACATCACGACGGAGGGCGTCAAGGCGCCGGGCCGGTGGATGTTGGCGATCGCCAGCCTGAGCATAGTGATGCCGCTTCGCGGCAGATGCCGCGCCGACGCCATCAGGATGGCGGCGATGCCGCGGAGTACCGCGAACACCACCATCGAGGACACCACGAACACGATCGCAATCCGTTTGTCATAGGCAAGTCCGATCGCCACCGCGATCAACGACGCGATCACCATCGCCATCAGCGCGAGATAGCGCCAGCGGGGGCGCTGTCCCTCACCGGTCACGGTTTCGCGAAATAATGCCGCGACCGGCACGTCATGAACCCGGCCAAGCGGCCATAGCCCGAAGGCCAGCGCGGTGAGAAAGCCGTAGATGAAGGAAAGCAGTAATTCATCCGGATGCAGCGCCGGGACCACCGGCAGCGGCAAAAGCTTGCCGAACACGCCGACGATGATGAAAGGCAGCGCTGCGCCGATTGCCAGTCCAATCACGGAACCGATCACGGCAAGCACGGTCACCTGCGTCAGATAGATCGAAAACACGTCGCGACCCGTGGCGCCGAGCGCCTTGAACGCGGCGATCACGTCGCGGCGGCGATCGATATGGCTTTTGACCGCGTTGGCGACGCCCACGCCGCCAACCAGTAACGCGGCAAGGCCAACCAGCGTCAGGAACTGCGTGAAGCGGTTGATGGTGCGCTCGAGCTGCGGCGAAGCGTTGTTGCGCGAGCGGATTTCCCAGCCGGCCTGCGGTAACGCAGTTCGCACCTGGTCGATCAGCGCTGCAGTCGCGGTATTGCTGGCGGCATTGTCGGGCAACTTCAGCCGGTAATTCCAGCGCACGAGGCTGCCAGGCTGCAATAATCCGGTGGCGCGCAAAGCCTGCTCGCTGACCAGGAAGCGCGGACCGAAGCCAAGCCCGCTGGCCAGCCTGTCCGGCTCGGTGTCGACCGTGCTGCGCAATTGAAATGTCGCGCTGCCGACGCTGATGCGGTCGCCGATCTTGAGGTCGAGTCGCGCCAGCAAGGTCGAATCGACCGCCGCGCCGAATGCGCCGTCGCGCTCGACCAAAACATCGGCGATCGGCATTTTCGGATCGAGTACGACTTCGCCCAGCATCGGGTAGTGTTCGTCCACGGCTTTGATCTCGACCAGCGCGAGCCGGCCGTTGCCGGTGCGCGCCATGGCTCGCAACGTGGCCGCGACAGAAACCTGTCCACGCGCACGAAGAAAGGCCACTTCGTCGGGCTTGGCCTCACGCTGGATCAGCGAGAATGCGACGTCTCCGCCGAGCAGCGTACGACCCTCGTGCGCCAGACCCTCGCCCAGGCTGGCGGCGACCGAGCCGACGCCGGCAATCGCCATTACGCCGAGCGCGATGCAGGTGATGAACACGTAGAAGCCGCGCAGGCCACCGCGCAGCTCGCGCAGGGCATAGCGCAGCGGAAGCGATGCGCTGCGGCCGGCGTGGACAGATTCGGCAACGGGATTCATGAAGCGGCTTTGCGATTCCCGCCCGCGCCGTCAATGCGGCCCGAGCGCAGCCGGACCACGCGGTCGCAGCGCTGCGCCAGCGAGGTGTCGTGGGTCACCAGCACCAGCGTCATGCCGCGTTCGGCATGTTTGGTGAACAGGAGGTCGACGATCTGCTTGCCGGTGGATTCGTCGAGATTCCCTGTCGGCTCGTCCGCCACCAGAATCGCAGGATCAGGCGCCAGCGCGCGGGCCAATGCGACGCGTTGCTGCTCGCCGCCGGACAATTGCGTGGGATAATGATGCAGCCGGTCGCTGAGACCCACCGAGGCAAGTTCCTCCGCGGCGCGCGACGAAGCGTCGCGATTGCCGGCGAGCTCGAGCGGCACCGCGACATTTTCCAGCGCGGTCATGGTCGGGATCAGATGGAACGACTGGAACACGATACCGACCTGGCGGCCGCGAAAGCGGGCCAGCGCGTCCTCGTCGAGGGCATTGAACGAGGTGCCGTTGACCACCACCTCTCCGCTATCAGGACGCTCCAGCCCTGCCATCACCATCAGCAGCGTGGACTTTCCCGAGCCCGAAGGCCCAATAAGGCCGATCGCTTCGCCGGCGGCCACATTGAGGCTGATATCTTTCAGGATATGAACGCGCGCCGCGCCCGTGCCCAGCGAGAGATTGACGTTCGAGACCGCGATGGAGTCCGGCTCGAGGCCGGCTAGTGACGAGGGTTCGATGAGGCTGTCCATGGTCCGGTCATATGGCACTTCCGCAGCTCGAATCGAGGGCGGGATGGTTCTGTTCATGCACATACTCGTGTTGATGATCGCTTTGATGACGGCGCCGGCGGCCGTTGCGCAGGCGTCTGCGCTGCAAGCGACCAGGTCGGTCAAAATGGTTGTGTTGGGTGATTCGCTGAGCGCGGGGCTGGGGCTGCCGGCCTCCGACGCATTTCCGCAGCGGCTACAGAAAGTATTGCAAAACAAAGGGATAGAGGCTGACGCGACAAATGCGGGAGTATCCGGCGACACCAGTTCCGGTGGCCGGGACCGGTTGGACTGGTCGGTGCCTGATGGAACCGACGCGGTGATCCTCGAACTCGGCGCCAATGATGCCCTGCGCGGGCTCGACCCGAAGGTCACCCGCGCGGCGCTTTCGGACATTCTGACCCGGCTGAAGGCGCGCAAGATCGCGGTTCTGTTGTGCGGGATGCTGGCACCGCCGAATTACGGCAGTGACTACGCGTCGCGCTTCGACGCCATCTATCCCGATCTGTCGAAATCGTTCGGCGTGCCGCTCTATCCGTTTTTCCTCGACGGTGTCGCGGGCAATGCGCGGCTCAACCAGGCCGACGGCATCCATCCGACGGCCGAGGGCGTCGATCTGATCGTGAAAAACATCCTGCCCGATGTGGAGGCGCTGATCGGCGCGATCGCCGGACAACGCAGTTGAAAAGCGGGCAGCGATAACCTTAAGCGAAGTGTTTTTCCTGGCCAAGGCTACGCATCCTTCGCACAGTCACATAACTACGGTAAAAATAAGTGCCGGTGATTCGTCGCCGGGTTTGTCTCCAAGGCGTGGTCTTCCCGACGGCGGCTTGCCGTTTCGGGGACGTGCTCAGCATCGGGAGGCTTGCGATGCCGCGTTTGTTTGCTGGACTGGAAATCCCCGCCGAGATCGGCCAGACCCTTTCCAACTTACGCGGTGGCCTCCCCGGCGCCCGTTGGGTCGACCCCGAGAATTACCATGTGACCCTGCGCTTCATCGGCGATATCGACGGCACCGCGGCCAATGAAATCGCCTCGATGCTGTTTCGGGTCAACCGCAAGCCATTCGAGGTGGCGCTGCAGGGCCTGTCGAGCTTCGGCGGCAAAAAGCCGCGCGCAGTGGTGGCCTCGGTGGTGCCGAGCCGGCCATTGATCGAGCTGCAGGCGGAACTGGAACGGCTGATGCAGCGGATCGGGCTCGACCCGGAGGGCCGGAAATTCACCCCGCATGTGACGCTCGCGCGGTTGCGCGACGCTTCCAACCAGGATGTGGCGGACTATCTGTCGGTGCGCGGCTATTTCCCGACCCGGGTGTTCACGGCCGACCGCTTCGTGCTGTTCTCCTCGCGCGCCTCGACCGGCGGCGGTCCCTATGTGGTTGAAGATACCTACGAGCTATGCGCCTAATGGGAGTGCCGGGTGCGGGGCGGTAGCGCGACATTGCTGCGCATTCTGGCGGGGCTGCTTGCCATATGCGGGCCATGGCGGCTTGTTGCCGCGCCAGCAGCGGCAGACGTTTACTGCGGCAAGGATGATTTCAAGGACTCGAAAGAGCAGGGAAAAGTCTGCCTTGCGCAGCTTTCTGAACTTGCGAGCCGGAAGGGAGTAGCGCTCGTGCTTCGCCTTGATGGCGGCGCGACCAAGACCATCAAGAGCAATCCCAAAGCCTGTCAGGAAGACGACTCGAAGAACTCTGTTCGATCTCACCTGGTTGGATATCACAATCGCGCAAGGTTGTTCCTTGTCCTCAATGCCTACTATGAGGGATGGGACTATTTGCTGGTCAGCGCCCGGAATGGCGCTGAAACCCTGCTCGCAGATCGTCCACATTTTGCGGGGGATAGATCGACTTTTGTCATCGTCGACTCCCAACAAGAGTACGCCCAACCCTATGACTTCGCCATCGGCACAGTAGGTACCACGCCCCCTGCGATTATCTGGAAGAACAAAGACACCGTTCTAGGCGAATGGGAGTTTCAGCGCTGGATCGAAGGACCATATCAGCCTCTCGCTGGCGACTGAGACGCCGGATTGCCCGAAGCCGAAATGCGAAGGGACCCTCACACGCATGGGCAAGGAATGGAAGCTCGGTGTCTTACCCGCAAAGAACTGAACGCCAACCTCGTACCGACATCGCGAACCGTCTTCCGATACCCTGTCATGCAATTCCCCGCTTGCATTTGCGCGCGCCTGATGCCGTAAAGGAGCATGCTATCCACGCCGCCGTCTTCTTTCCGCGCGCACTACCAGTCGCTGGTTTCCTCCGGCGCGATCGAGGCTGACGCGGCGCAGGCGGCTGCTGCCGAGGCGTTCTCCGATCTCGAAGCGCGGCTTTCGGCTTACACACCGATCAGCAAGCAGGGCCTGCTGGGCCGGCTGTTCGCCGACAGGAACGAGCCGCCGCCGCGCGGCCTCTACGTCTACGGAGAGGTTGGGCGGGGCAAGACCATGCTGATGGACCTGTTTTTCCAGCAGTCGCCGGTCGAGCACAAGCGTCGCGCCCACTTCCATGAATTCATGGCCGAGGTGCATGAGCGGATCTACGGTTTTCGTCGAAACATCGCCCGCGGCGAAATGGCCGACGGCGACGTGATCGCGCTCACCGCGCAGTCGATCTTCGACCACGCCTGGCTTCTGTGCTTCGACGAATTCCATGTCACTGACATCGCGGATGCCATGATCCTGGGTCGGCTGTTCTCGAAACTGTTCGAATTCGGCACTGTGATGGTCGCGACCTCCAACGTCGCGCCGGACGATCTTTATAAGGGCGGCCTGAATCGGGCACTGTTCCTGCCCTTCATCGCCCAGATATCGGATCATTTGGACGTGCTGCGGCTCGATGCGCGCACCGATTTCCGGCTGGAGAAACTTGCGGGTGCGAAGATGTGGCTGGTGCCGGCCGATCGAGACGCCGATGCGGCGCTCGACAAGGCCTGGAGCAGCCTGACCGGCAACGCGCCGTGCAAGCCGCGCGATATCTCGATCAAGGGTCGCGTGCTTTGCGTGCCCTGTTCAGCGCATGGCGTGGCGCGGTTTTCGTTTGCCGATCTCTGCGAAAAGCCATTGGCCGCCTCCGATTATCTGCGGCTCGCGCGTGACTATCACACCGTCCTGATCGAGCACATTCCGGTCATGGACTATCCCGAGCGCAACGCGGCCAAGCGCTTCATCGCGTTGATCGATACGCTGTACGACAATGCCGTGAAGCTGATGGCGTCCGCGGCGGCCGATCCGATGTCGCTGTATGTCGCGACCGACGGCGATGAAGCCAACGAGTTCAAGCGCACCGCCTCGCGGCTGATCGAAATGAGTTCGGAATCCTATCTGGCACTGCCGCATGGCCACAAGGATTCCGTCGCCAGCGGATCGAGCACCGGCCTGGTGGAAACCTGACCATGATCGAAATCAGGGCAGCATCAGACAATTGAACATGGCCTGACTTGAACGTACCAGTCGAAAGGGATAACAGCGAACGAGCTTCCTTCCTCTCTCCTGCTTGACTGTTCAAAGGACAGATTTCCCATGGCGCGAGACAAGATTGCCTTGATTGGCTCCGGTCAGATCGGCGGAACGCTGGCTCACCTTGTCGGCTTGAAAGAACTCGGCGATGTCGTGATGTTCGACATCGCGGAGGGCGTGCCGCAGGGCAAATCGCTCGACATTGCGCAGTCCTCTCCGGTCGACGGCTTCGATGCGAATTTTTCCGGCGCCAATTCCTATGAGGCGCTCGACGGCGCCAGGGTCTGCATCGTCACCGCCGGCGTACCGCGCAAGCCCGGCATGAGCCGTGATGATCTCCTTGGCATCAATCTCAAGGTGATGGAGCAGGTCGGCGCCGGCATCAAGAAGTACGCGCCGGACGCCTTCGTCATCTGCATCACCAATCCCTTGGATGCGATGGTGTGGGCGCTGCAGAAAGCATCAGGCATGCCGCACAAAAAAGTGGTCGGCATGGCCGGCGTGCTGGATTCCTCGCGCTTCCGCTATTTCCTCGCCGACGAATTCAATGTGTCCGTGGAAGACGTCACAGCCTTCGTGCTCGGCGGCCACGGCGATACCATGGTGCCGCTGGTGCGGTATTCGACGGTCGCCGGCATTCCACTGCCCGACCTCGTCAAGATGGGCTGGACCTCGCAGGCGAGGATCGACGAAATCGTCGACCGCACCCGCAATGGCGGCGCCGAGATCGTTAATCTCTTGAAGACAGGATCGGCGTTCTATGCTCCGGCTGCATCCGCGATCGCGATGGCCGAGAGCTATCTGCGCGACAAGAAGCGCGTGCTGCCATGCGCGGCCTACCTCAATGGCGAATACGGCGTGAAGGACATGTATGTCGGCGTGCCCGTCGTGATTGGCTCGAAGGGGGTCGAGCGCATCGTCGAGATCGAACTGGCCGGCAAGGACCGCGAAGCCTTCGACAAGTCGGTAGGCGCGGTGCAGGGGCTGATTGATGCCTGCAAGAAGATCGCGCCCGATCTGCTCGGCCGGTGATCGGCCGCAACGCTAACGACCGGAGTGTGCATGCCCGCCGGACGCTGGCTTTTGGAAAACGAGCGCGATGAATTACGAGGCGGTCAAAGTTGCGATTGCTATGATACACCAGCAAAACTGAAGTGAATCTGCAGATTCACGGCGCAAAGGTCCGGGGAGCGTCCAGAATGAATATCCATGAATACCAGGCCAAGGCGCTGTTGCATGAGTTCGGGGTGCCGATCTCGAAGGGTGTGCCGGTGCTGCGGGCGTCCGATTCCGATGTCGCGGCCAAGACGCTGCCCGGCCCGATTTGGGTGGTGAAGAGCCAGATCCATGCCGGCGGCCGCGGCAAGGGCAAGTTCAAGGAGGCCTCCGCCGGCGACAAGGGCGGCGTGCGGATCGCCAAATCGGTCGCCGAGGTCAATGAATTCGCCAAGCAGATGCTTGGCGCGACGCTGGTTACGGTGCAGACCGGGCCGCACGGCAAGCAGGTTAACCGGCTCTACATCGAGGAAGGCTCCGACATCGACAAGGAGTTTTATCTCTCGATGCTGGTCAACCGTGAAACCTCGGAAGTGTCGTTCGTGGCGTCGACCGAAGGCGGCGTCAACATCGAGGATGTCGCGCACACCAACCCGGAAAAGATCGTCAGCTTCTCGGTTGATCCGGCGACCGGCATCATGGGCCATCACGGCCGCAAGGTGGCGAAAGCGCTGGGCCTGTCAGGCGATCTCGCCAAGCAGGTGGAAAAGCTTGTGGCGCAGCTTTATGCGGCTTTCATCGCCAAGGACATGGCGATGCTGGAGATCAACCCGCTCGTCGTCACCAAACAGGGCATGCTGCGCGTGCTCGATGCCAAGGTGTCGTTCGATGACAACGCGCTGTTTCGCCATCCGGAAGTGCTGGCGTTGCGCGACGAGACTGAGGAGGACGCCAAGGAGATCGAGGCCTCGAAATACGATCTGAACTATGTGGCCCTCGACGGAAATATCGGCTGCATGGTCAACGGTGCGGGCCTTGCGATGGCCACGATGGACATCATCAAGCTCTATGGGATGGCGCCGGCGAACTTCCTCGATGTCGGCGGCGGCGCCACCAAGGAGCGCGTCGCCGCGGCGTTCAAGATCATCACTGCCGATCCCAATGTGAAGGGCATCCTGGTCAACATCTTCGGCGGCATCATGAAATGCGACGTCATCGCCGAAGGCGTAGTCGCCGCGGTGAAGGAAGTCGGCCTGAAGGTGCCTTTGGTGGTGCGGCTCGAGGGTACCAATGTCGATGCCGGCAAGAAGATCATCCGCGAATCGAGCCTC
>Ga0164307_10001490_pt1 | contig 10633 bp, 15 predicted proteins | sample Whisoiple_243_MG_FD_110214 | JGI IMG/M metagenome (GOLD analysis project Ga0164307, IMG submission 110214) | Soil microbial communities amended with fresh organic matter from upstate New York, USA - Whitman soil sample_243_MG | ecosystem: Environmental > Terrestrial > Soil > Unclassified >...
CTAGGGCTTCTGAGCCAAACGACAAACTCAATAGCTGACCCAGCAATTATGGGACCGGGGTCCGTAACTTGCGGTAAGTTTGCAGCAGACTATCGGCAGAACCCCGATCAAGTCGATAATTTATTCTTCACATGGGCTCAGGGGTTTATGAGCGGCTTTAATATCACAGAGACAACGGGAACCTATCGAGATATGGCGGCAGTGCCCATTGATGCGCAAAAAAAGTTTATCCTGAATTATTGTAGTCAAAATCCTGCACTTGAATACGCTAAGGCTGTTATGGAGCTCTATCACTATAAACTGCCGTTGAAGAAGACAGCGCCTGCCTCTTCGCGCTAGTCGGCGCATCATCGGATTGAGCTCGTGCGCAGCACATGTCCGCTAGTGACCCAAAGCGGACATCGTCAATTCCATATGGGAGTTCCATCTCGGTTCCGATCGCGTGAGAGCGTCATTCGACACGGGACTAATACTGTTGGAAGGCTCACACCATGGTCATCACCGGCACGGCCATAGGCTCAGGCGTCGGTGACTAAGAGTTCGGTAGTGCTCCCGCCTGTAAAAAGGGAGCGGACCATGAACCCTCGTAAGATCCCCTGAGAGTCGTCGACACGCCGGCAGTCGGCGTCATTTTGGAGGCTCCGCCCGTACTCGTCGCGAGCGAACATTCCGTGGACTATACCTGCGGCCGTTGCGGCTGGCCTGGGTTGGCAAATGGAGCGAATAAAAGTTTCGGTCCGCGTCATTCTGGGACCGGAACATCAAAAGTGTTCAGTGTGACCGACACAAGGCAGTACACGCCGACGAGATAAGACAGCTCCGCGGCACCGTGCGGGCCAAATTGCTCTACAGCGGCACGATAGGTCAGTTCCGGTAGCACGCCGCCGTTCACGAGTGCGGATGCAAAGTCATAGGCCACACCTTCCTGCGTACTCAAATTTGCGGGCCGTTGTCCTGCCACGATTGTTGCAAGCTTGTCGTCCGGCAGTCCGCGTTTCTCGGCTACAATGACGTGCGCATATAATTCATATGCTGACCGAAAATGGGCGCCGGTTACGAGGATAGCGACTTCACGGACACTGGCAGGCAGCGAAGGCCTGGATACCATCGCTTTCACAAGTTCCCACACGGGCTTGCCGAACTTGGGTTCATGCAGCCACGGATTCCAGGGACCCAATAGGGCGCCATCGCTGCCAATATTTGCAAAGCCCTGAAAATTTGCAGCGATACCCTGCTTCATATCCTCGAACAGAGGCTTTTGCTGTTCGGTCAGATCGGCCGGCTTTATGAGAGGAAGGCGCATATCGTAACTCCAGAATTTGATCGTACGTGGACCCTTAGACCATGTAAGTCATCGACGGTATTGGCGGTGTAAAGCATCGGGCGGCGCCATTGCCGCAACTCAGCGGTCAATTTGGCGTTATTGCGCCAGCACGATTGCTCACTATATGCGTCCGCGTCTGTTCCGTTGTTTGCAATGTGACGGCGTCGCCCTTGGAAACTGTATCACTTGTTTCGTATCGACCAACACACCGCTCGTGCTGACAGACGGTATGATTGCAATGATCACCGGACGCGGGTCGGCTGGCGCGCACCAGTTGGAGATCGGACATGAATGTTCAGCCACAGCCGAAAAATCTAGCTGCAAAACGCCTTCCGTTCGAAGTCGTGGCGCTCGTGCTGCAAGGTGGTGGCGCCCTGGGCGCGTACCAGGCTGGTGTTTACGAGGCCCTTAGCGAGGCAGGCATTCACCCCAACTGGATTTCCGGCGTGTCGATCGGTGCCATCAACGCCGCCATCCTTGCAGGTAACCCGCCAGAGACGCGGATCGATCGCCTGCGCGAATTCTGGACGCAGGTCACCGCGGATGGACCATGGCCGGGCGCGGGCGATGCATGTTTTGGCCTCGCGAAGGGTGACGCCATGCGCCAGCTGATCAACCAAATGAGCGCAAATTTTGCGACGGTGGGCGGCGCCAGAGGATTCTTTGGCCCGCGGCCGATACCTCCCTGGTTTCAGCCACAGGGCACGATCGAGGCAACAAGCTTTTACGACACGAAAGATCTAAAGAGCACGCTTGAACGGCTGGTCGATTTTGATCGCATCAATTCCGGCGAAATCCGCTTCAGCGTCGGCGCCGTCAATGTCACGACAGGCAATTTCGTCTATTTCGACACGACCACGCACACCATCCGGCCTGATCACATCATGGCCAGCGGCGCCCTGCCACCGGGCTTTCCCGCCATCGAAATAGATGGTGAGCAATATTGGGATGGCGCACTGGTCTCGAATACGCCGCTACAATGGGTAGTCGATGCGGAACCGCGTCGCGACACCCTCGCGTTCCAGGTTGACTTGTGGAGCGCGCGTGGCGAATTCCCTCGCGACATTTTTGAAGTTACAACGCGGGAAAAGGAAATCCGCTATTCCAGCCGCACGCGCGCAAAGACGGATCAATTCAAGTATGAACAAAAGCTGCGACATGCTCTTGCGGGTCTCCTCGAAAAATTGCCTGAGAATTTGAAGACAGGCCCGGAGGCTCGGCTTCTCAATAGTGTCGCGGAACGCAAGGTTTACAACATCATCCATCTGATCTATCGGGCCAAAAATTATGAAGGCCATTCGAAGGACTACGAGTTTTCGCGACTGAGCATGCAGGAGCATTGGCGCGCTGGTTACCACGACGTCCGTCGCACGCTGCGTCATCGCGAGGTGCTTGAACGTCCGAGAAATCACGAAGGTGTCTATACATTTGACCTTGCCGCGCAGGGTCGCGAATGAGTTTTTTAAATCGCATGCTCGTGCAAATTTGGCGCACGATCGTCCGCTTCCGGCACTTGGCAGAAATTCCGACGGCGCTCTCTTAATGTCCGCTTTCAGCGGTAAAGCAGACATTTTTGACCCAAAGCGGACACTGGCCCGTTGGTCCTTTTGACCACTGGATTAGCTGCGTTAGAAACCCCACATAACAAGTATCACCGGCAGCGCTGAGCCAGGCGTCGGTGGCTGAGAGCACTGGAAAGCTCCCGCCTGTACTACAGGGGAGCAGACATCGTGCCGGCATATCGCGCCAGTTTGATCGACAAAAACAACCGTATCTTTGGCCCAGCGACATTTGTCGTATGCGCTGGCGATTTCGATGCCATCGATAGAGCAAGGCTCTTGGTGGATGGTCATGACGTGGAGCTTTGGGAAGGTGATCGCCTTGTCATGAGATTTTTTCACGATCCAAGAAAAAACTAAGGAGCTCTGGAATATGGCCTCAATAAAGCAAAAGGAACGCCTTGAACGCCTGTTTCGATGGAAACAGGACGGCGTGAAAGCCCTCTCCGAACACGGCAGTAAGGAACAGGCGACTCGCGTACTCACGGCCAAGCTACGCGCTGAGCGCTTAGCGCGTGAAGCGCGCGTTGTTTCAAAATCCGGGACGAGCATGCGGAACGACCCGTGACAATACGAGGGCACACTAACTTTGAAACCCGCCAGCTAGTCCTGTTCAGCGCGGCGGCAATTGTACTTTTGGTCTTCGTTTGGACCCTCGTCCTCTAGTGTCGCGCAGAACAAGTTAAGGGAGATGCTCAGATGGAAATCCTGGCTAGAAGGTTTGGAAAAAAGATCAAGCTTCCGCCGACCGTACAGATTAAACGCGAGATTTTGCTTCGATGGTTGGCGGATCAAACAGAGATAGAGGCCGCCGAAGCCAGGAAGGACCGCGTCGAGACTGGCGTCGACAAAGGTGGCGCAAAGGCAGACCTGTAATAGCGGGGTCTGAATTGCACCTGATCGGATTTCGCAGAGACCGCTGCGAAAAGGGTTTTTCTGTTGGCGTAGATCAATTCGCGAATTGGCCAAGGCAGACATCGGCAACTATGCTGCGCAAAGCTCGCCTCGGACACGCTGCCGCTAGGAACTGCGTTTTCGTCTGCGTTCTCCAAGCCACGCTTGACCGCCGGTACTGATCCAGCTTGACGCCTCTTCCTCAGAAGCCCCCTCAAAGATTTCCTCAGATGGGGTGTCATCGAGCACAGCCCATACCGACCAAACCGGGGCATGAGATGCCTTCCGGACAATCAGTTTTGGTTCTTCTTGGCTCATATGCGGAGTATCGAGAATATCTGTCATACAAACTAAATGTGCCTTTTGGGGCCGTTTGCAACCACGCTTGGCGGTCTCGTTGCGTCGAACATGTCCACTTTCGGCCCTTAGCGGACATCGTCTTTCGCGTTGCACATGTCCATTTTTGACCCAAAGCGGACATGGGGTCTGATCTGGCGATCGATTGAAGGCTGCCCCGGGGTAGGCACTGGCGGCTGCGGCGGGTCACCCGGCGGGGGTGCCGGCTGTGGAGGATCGCCCGGCGGCATCGGTCTTTGTCTTGTGGTCGTCATGACTGCGCCTCACCTTTGGCTAAAGTCGCGCGAAACCCCAGAAAGCCGTAAGCGGCAGATAAGGTGCCATCCCGGAGTTGACCGACGCCGATGTCGGATCCCTTAACGCCGGTCAGTGTCCGTCATTGGCGGAGCGCAAAATGTACGCTTATGACCCAGAGCGGACTGCGGCTGGCGGGTTGCGCCTGTGAGTTAGCTTGTGCGCCCAGTGAACAAAATCGTCAAAGTTATGTTTGACGGACTGCCATGGCGGCAACGCCTGGAGCCAGGTCAGCCACTCCCAGGTTAAATTGTAAATCCACGCGAATGCCTTAATCGTCATTAGCTTGTCTCGTCCAATATGAAATATCCGTTCTACAATCGTAATTTTCAGAATTTCGCCAACGATAAGGACCAGCACGCCGAATGTGATGTGTCCCGATGCTAGGAAATAAGCGCTCAATGGCTTGATAGGTTCTAGCAAAACGAGAGGGACCACAAACAACGCCAGCGTGGAATAGGGGCCAAGCGAAGCGATCCACCGCGCAATAAATTTAAGCACTTTTAGGTTGGCAATTTTCCTTAAGAGCGGCTTTAGGATCGATAGAGCCAATGCATCGATGACAAAGTAGACGGCCGCCACCACGATAACGAACGGTTCTAAAAAGGCTTTGAGAATTGTTCGCTTCATAGAACCCACACTGTATTCCCTGACTGGATTATCCAATGCATTACGACGCGCGGGCCCTAACTGCAGCCCCGACAGGTTTTGCCATCCGGCAATAGCGCTAGAGACGTTCCTCGCCATTTCGCAGGTCGCGATCAGGTTGATCAATCTGGTTTCTTTGCATGCGGTCGCGCTTATTGGCTTCGTGACGTCCGATAGCGCAGCCAGCCGCCGCTCCCAATAACCCATGGTGTCCCGCATAGTGCCCTGCGACGCCTCCGACCGCAGCGCCCTTAAGACATCCCTTTGCGTCCGCACCAGTAGCAGCGCCCAGCACGATTAGAACGGCTGCCCACGCGACAAATGCCTTCATTTCCGCCTCCAAAATTCGGTTGCCGAGGACAATCCGTGCCGAGGACAATCGTTCCGGCAATGTCCGTTGGTGACTCAGCGGACAATGCCCGCTTTGGCATGAGTCGTGCCGCGACCTTGCATCCAGCTATTTTGAAAAATGGTCAATTTTGAACAGACTCGGATGCCATTTATGCTGAGTATTTCAACACTGGGCCTGCCTAGTGTGATGTATGCGTATGCGTACTGAGCCCCGCCCACATGGCGGGGCCTTTCGTCCGCTTCCCATGAGGCGCACACATGAAAACCTGTCCAGACTGCAACGGTGATGGTGTCGCCGAAAAAGGCACGGACGAGGAACAGCAATGCCTAACGTGCGGTGGCCGTGGTTTCGTACCCGATGACGGCGACGGCCTGGAAGAAGTAATAAGAACAAGGCAGTCGAATTGAGCTTGTGCGGCAACCTGCAGGCGGGTCACGTGCCGGGAAGACTCCTCGATCAGCCAGCCCATTCCGTCATACTGGCGCCGCATGCTGAGCACTCAAACGTTCGTCGGTGGTAACCAGGATACTTTTCCTCAATACTTATGAGAACCATTGGTGCGTGGCATTTAGTACACGCCGGATCTAAGGTTTCGTCTGTAGCGGAGCCGTGAAATGGTGACATGACGACCCCCGTCTTGCCGTTGCAGGTTTCGGTCGTCAGCAGAAATTTATGCCCATCGATGTTCGCTTGATTGATATCCATAGCAGGCTGTCCCTCAAAATGAGTAGACAACAAGTCGAGGCCACCAAAGGCGGCCTCGAGCCCGTTGCAGCCTAAATTTGGCGGCCCTTCATGACGGCGTCGACATCGCTCTGCGCCTGCGCCTTGTCGATGCTGTACTTGGCGACAATCTGTGTAACGAGATCGTCCTTGCTCTTGAGTGCGTCGAGCTCCTGCTCGGAAAACTTGCCCCACCTGGAGCTGATATCCTTAAGAAGAATTTGCTTAGCCTCGGCAGGATTGACGGTATTCGGGGTTACTGGGTTCACGAGCGTTATCTCCAAAATATCGATGAAACATCATTTGAATGTGCATCACTCAAACAACACTCTTTACGTGGGGATGAATTTCGCCAATCACAGTGGCAAGGCGTTCATGTCTGCAATATAGACAAGCCCGCGTCAGGCCAGCACCTTGCGACCGCAATATTCTCTATTCAGTCCTTTTGTCGCATTACTTCTCGATGTCGGCACTTAGCGGACAAACAACGTACCAATCAATCTATTACGGGGATAATCGTTTCGGCGCGTTCACTGTGCGTGGCTGTTCCGCCAGAAGCACACTCAACAACGAATTATGGACTTCTAGATGCCCATTGTAGTCAATGAACCCCAATTCACGAAACTTGTTCATGAAGTGGCTCACGCGTGACCGAGTCGTGCCGATCATCTCGGCGAGTGTTTCCTGACTGATCTTTGCGAGAATTGGCTCGGGTCGGCCCTCCTTTCCAAAATTGGCTAGCAGCAGCAGAAGCCGCGCTAACCGTTTTTCGGTCGAATTGAAAAGCTGATCGACGAGGTCTTCTTCGACCCGCGCATTTCTCTCTAGAATATGTGAGACAAACATTTGCGAAAATGCGGGCTCGTCACGAATGACCCGCTGTATTTCCGTCTTTTCCACGCGCATTATCTCGCATTCCACCATTGCTGACGCGGTCGCCAAACGTTTCGGTTGCCCGATCAAGCATCCTTCGCCGACAAACTCGTCCGCCCCCAGCAATGCAACAATGGCTTCCTTTCCTTCATCGGATATGACGGCGACTTTGACCTTGCCCTTCTTGATGTAGAAAACCGCATTCGCATCGTCGCCCTGTGCGAAAATGACCTTTTTCTTTGAAAATTTGGAAATGTCACGCCCGACGGCTGCCGTGGCCAAAAACACCGCAGGATCAAACGCGGGAGCGCCTTTTTGATTTGCGCTGGGCTTGACGGGCCTTGGTTTAGGTCTGCGAGACATCACGGCTTCCTCCGCTCAGGCGGGAGCTCAATTGTCTCTCAGTCACCGCGCCTGGGATGCCGCTGCTGGTGATACTACTATGTATGGTTCCCGGCACAAAAGTCCAAGACCCAAAATAGCTGTGTCAAAAGTGGAAAGTGATCTGTTTGGATCAGTCTTCGTCCTATCGCGGGACTAGCCTGTTTCATCACCGAAACGGGCTTCGAGCCTCGGTGACTGAGAGACGCTTCCGCGCTCCCGCTCTTACCTTTCGGGAGGTCATTATGACTATCAGGTCGATTAAAAGCATTTGGTTCGACGCCGCCGCAACCTCGGCGATGGGCGAGGCCTTCGAGCGTGCCTGCAAAACGCTTCAAGATTTTGGGTCGGCGGTGCCTGAGATTGTCGCGAATTTTATCATTACGGCCGCCAAGAATGGCGAGCGCGACGCCGGTCGCCTCTATAAGCAAGTACTGGCCGACTATGGCATCGAAGATACGTCGATGCCGCTTGTCGGCGCGGGCGGCACAGTCCCTGCCTACGCTGCGGTCACGCGCCGGGCGTAATCAAACGCCGGGCGTCTTCACCAGAGTGGGGCTTCCTTCTTATCTCGCCTGGTACACGTGGCGACGTGTTTCGCTTCAAGCTGAGCGTGCGGATTTACCCATGACAATACGAAGACGCTCCAACTTTGAAGCCCGCCAGCTAGTCCTGTTCGGCGCGGCGACAATTGTGCTTTTGGTCTTCACATGGACCTACGTCCACTAACGTTCCTAACTTGTCGTGCTGAGCAAGTCATTGCGGAATCCGCTTCGATGGTTGGGGGATCAAACAGAGATAGAGGCCCCCGAAGTCAGGAAGGACCGCTTCGAGAAACAGCCTTGCGTCGGCAGCAATTGCGGGTTCCGAATTGATCTGCTGCGCTGGTCTCCCACGCCCTTAGGCACGACAGTTTCGACCTCGTGGGAAAAATTCCGCTCGATGGCGCTAGCACCATGCGGCTTTTGTAGCGGCCAATTAAGCTCGGGGCTTGAACGTTTCTGAAATAAGCGAGGCTTGTTTCGAGTGCTTGTTTAAGTCGCTTTTGTCCAGCCGCGCCTGATCACTAGAGTTGAGTTCATGTTCCAAGGTGCGCGTGATAGTTTTTCTGCGACCTGATTGGCTGCTTTTCTGCTCGACAATAACTGTACGTAACATTTGACTGGTATCCGTATTTGATGAAGGTGACCGCGCAAAACCCTCGGGGGAATCGGGGACGGGGTTGGGGCTCCACGCGATCGAAACAGCAACGCGCCTACCGAGTAGACGTTCCTCGTGTTGCTGCGCATTGCGCAACGACTCGCCGAAATGATTCACCAGCGCGTACCGATGCACTTACTGTACACAAAACGGAATAGTGGTCTGTATGGGACAGTCAGAGCCCTTTGGGAAGGGTAGTTTGTTCCCTCACCGGAGGACTCGCATGAAAAAACTGCTTTTAACGGCTGCCAGTTTGATTGCGTTGTCAGTCTCAGCAATGGGGCAAGATACGTCGACACGCGTCACGCCTGATGCCCTCACCTGGAAAGATAATTCGGCGTTTCCCAAAGGTGTCCAGATCGCTACCGTGGTCGGCGATCCTACAAAGGCGGGCGATGTAGTCGTCTTACGCATCAAGTTTCCGCCCAATTTCCAAATGCCTCCCCATACTCACCCTTATTCAGAGGTTGTCACGGTTATAAGCGGCGCTATCGGGAGCAGCCATGGTGAAAAGTTTGAGAAGAAGGGCGAGTTGCTGAAGCCAGGCTCGTTGTGGGTATACCCGGCAAAGCACGCCCACTACGCTTGGACTGGAGGCGAGGAGTCGGTCCTCCAAGTTCAGTTCACTGGCCCGGGCGGCATCGATTACATCAATCCAGCCGACGACCCGCGTAAGAACAACTAAAGCGTTGCTCATGTCCACTTGGGTCACAAGCAGACATTTCGCAGTGTGTGAAACGTGTCGGCTAAGTGCCAATAGCGGACATTTAAGGATCTCGCCCGACCCTTACGTGTGCTAAGTTTAGGATGTCCTGTACTTAGCCGAGGGATTGCGGCATGAGACGGCGCGAGTTCATCACGCTTCTCGGTGGCGCAACATTGGCGCGGACAGTCTCTGCGCGCGCACAACAGATCGAGCGGGTGCGACGCATCCTCGTTCTGATGGGTGGCACCGAAAACGATCCAAATGGCCAAGCAGCGACTGTTGCTTTTCGACAGGGCCTCCAGAAATTGGGATGGACCGACGGCCAAAACATTCGCATCGACTATCGCTGGGCGGCAGGCCAGCCCGACCGTGCCAGTGTGTACGCGACGGAATTGGCGGCGCTTGCTCCGGACATAATTCTTGCGAATGGCACACAAGTGCTAGCGGCATTACAACGAGTGACCCGCAGCATTCCAATCGTATTCGTCGTGGTAGCCGATCCGGTCGGTGGCGGGTTCATCCAGGATGTCGCACGTCCCGGGGGCAACATTACCGGCTTCAGCACATTCGAACCCGAAATCGGCGGGAAATGGCTGGAGCTGCTCAAGGAGATTGATCCTGACCTGCGGCGTGCAGCCACTATTTTGGACCCCGCCTTCAAGGGATTTGCCACGATCTGGAATGTGATCGAGAGCGTGGCCCCGAGACTGGGAGTGCAGGCGACAAGCATCACCTTTCATGATCCGACCGACGATATCGAATCTGCTCTAGCAATGTTCGCGCGGGAGTCGGGGGGCGGTTTGATCGTATTGCCCACCCCCACCAACTCTAGTGCGCGCGATCGAATTGTTGCTTTGGCCGCCCGCCAGCGCCTGCCCGCTGTGTATCCATTTCCGTATTATGCAGCCGGTGGCGGTCTGATGTCTTACGGCTTTGACACCGCAGATTTGTACCGGCGAAGTGCATCCTACGTCGATCGCATATTCAAGGGCGAGAAGCCGGCTGACCTTCCAGTGCAGGCGCCGTCAAAATTCGAACTGGTGATCAATCTTAAAGCCGCAAAGGCACTCGGCCTCACGGTACCATCGTCGCTACTCGCAACCGCCGACAAAGTGATCGAATAAACAGGCGCGATGTCTGCTTTTGGCCCAAAGCGGACTCTAGAGTGGTCAATTTTGTACAGATTTCTATCGTGCACAAGCGCACGCTGTCGCAGACCGAACCGTCAGCTCAAAGCGGCCGGGTATTCAATCCAACTTTTTGACCGGCACCCAGCCGGGTGTCCGTTACCCTCGCTCCGAAGCATATCGGACGAAAGGAGA
>Ga0164307_10001491_pt1 | contig 10632 bp, 13 predicted proteins | sample Whisoiple_243_MG_FD_110214 | JGI IMG/M metagenome (GOLD analysis project Ga0164307, IMG submission 110214) | Soil microbial communities amended with fresh organic matter from upstate New York, USA - Whitman soil sample_243_MG | ecosystem: Environmental > Terrestrial > Soil > Unclassified >...
CAGGGCGAGGCCGTCGCCGGCGACGAGACCGAAGCACGGCTCCAGGGCGTGCTCGAGGGCCGGGACGAGCGCCAGCGGCGCACCCAGGAGGCATCCGACTACGGCATCAACGTCAAGGGCGTCGACGACGTGATGATCCGGCTGGCCAAGTGCTGCCGGCCGGTGCCGGGTGACCCGATCGTCGGCTATGTGTCGCTCGGGCGCGGGATCACGATCCACCGCGACGACTGCAGGAACATGACCGCGCTGAAGCGATCCCCCGAGCGGTTCACCGAGGTGGAGTGGGAGGGGGACAACGCGACCTCCTACCGCGTCGAGCTCCAAGTCGATGCCTGGGATCGCACGCGCCTCCTCGAGGACCTCTCGCGGACCTTCGCGGAGACGGGTGTGAACATCATCGAGGCCTTCTGCAGCACCAAGCACCCGATGGTCAAGAACCGGTTCGTGGTCGAGGTCGGGGACGGCGAGCAGCTCCGGACATGTGTCGGGCGTCTTCGGAACGTCGACTCGGTCTTCGATGCCTACCGCGTGACGCCCACGTCTTGACGGACGAGGCGAGCGGCAACCCCAACGTCGCCGCCACCCGTCGATTCATCGAGGCGTACAACGAGGGCGACCTGGACAGCCTGGTCGCGCTTGCGGATCCCAACATCGAGTGGGAGGTGGCGCCCGAGCATCCGGCGGCGACCACGCACAGGGGGATCGACGCGGTCCGCGAGTACCACGAGGACTGGCGCAACACCCTCCACGACCTCCGCATCGATCTGCGCTCGATCGCCGCGACAGGAGACACGGTCGTCACCGTTTGCGGGCTGCGCGGCGAGGGGGCGGAGAGTGGCGCGGACGTCGAGGTTGAGATCGCCTTCCTGACCACGTTTCATGACGGGAAGGCTGTGCGTGTTGAGGAGTTCCTCGACCCGGCGGAGGCGATGCGCGCCCTCGAATCTGATTCCTGAGGCGATTTCTGGGGATCTAGCATTGCTATGGCAACGCTAGATCCCCAAAAGGCACGGCCCGCTGTCAGCGTGGTCGTGCCCTTTCGGGGCGATTGGACCGGCGCTGATCGCCTTGTGGCCGCCCTTCGCTGCCTGGACATCCGAGACGGCGACGAGCTGATCGTTGCCGACAACACGGGTGGCGGGAACGCGGGCTTGATCGCAGGCCACGGGATCCGAGTGGTGCGGGCCGCTCGGGAGCGCTCCGCCTACCACGCCCGCAACGAGGCAGCGCGCGTGGCCACGGCCGACTGGATCCTGTTCCTGGACGCGGATTGCCGCCCGGCGCCGAATCTCCTGGCTGCCTACTTCGAGGAGTCCATCTCGAACGGGTGCGGGGCCGTCGCCGGTCAGATCCTCGGCGAACCTGAACAGGCATCGTTCGCCGCGCGCTATGCGCGGTCGCGGAACCTCTTCGACCACGCGGACGGGCTGATCAGGGCAAGTGGGGGAGGGGCGGCCGCGGGAAATCTGCTCGTCCGCCGCGATGCATTCGAACAGGTCGGCGGGTTCACGGAGGGGATCCGATCCGGCGGGGACCTCGACATCTGCCGGCGCCTTGCCGCAGGCGGGTGGCGACTCGACTTTCGCCAGGGCGCGGTCGTCCATCACCGGCACCGGGCAACCCTCCCGTCGCTCCTCGGTGCGGTCGCCCGCTACGGGGCGGGCGCGCACTGGCTCAACAAGCGCTACCCGGGCAGCTCCCCCGCGTGGCCGCTGCGGTACGGGCTGGCCGGCACCGCGCGCGACATCGTCGCTCGGTTGCGAGAGAAGCAGGTGGAGGAGGCGGTGTTCCGCGGGGTCGATGGCCTTGGGCTGGTCGCGCACCGAATCGGCTACGCGATGTCCAATGGAGCCGGGTCAACGCAATCCGCGTCCACCTGTCGGGCGCAGATTGCATTGACCCGCAGATCTCGCCGCTGGCGCCTCCCTTCATTGCCCTTTTTCTAGGACTTCGCGGATTCGCGCCGCCGTCTCGCGCATGTGTTCCTCGCTGTCGTACTTCCGGCGCGGCCAGAAGAAGCCGCGCAGACCGTCCTTGCGGTTCCGCGGGACCAGGTGGACGTGCAGGTGGGGCACGCTCTGGCTGACGACGTTGTTCAGCGCGATGAACGCGCCCTGTGAGCCCATCGCCGTCCGAATGGCCTCCGAGAGCGACTTCGCGTTCGCGAACAGCGGGCCGACCAGCTCATCGGGCAGGTCCCAGATCGTCTCGTAGTGCTCGCGCGGGATCAGGAGTGAGTGGCCGGGGAAGAGCGGCCGGTGGTCCAGGAACGCGATCGAGATCTCGTCCTCGAAGACGACGTGCGCCGGCTCCTCGCCGGCGACGATCGCGCAGAACTTGCAGCCATCGACCGGGGTCAGCAGCCCGGGGCCGAGCTCAGGCAATGATCGCGAGCGCACCCGGCTCGATGCCGAGCTCGAGCTCCCCGCTATCGCCGATGTAGTCGCCATCGACCTGGACGGGAAACGGGCGGATGCGGCCGTCGGAGTCCTTGGAGACCGACTCCACGCGGCACTCGGTGACGCCTTCGAAGTGGTCGATCTGCCGGTGGGCGGGCGTGCGGACGCTTTTCATCAGGACACGGGTCGCGATGGTGGGCACGTCGCGCTGGGCGGCCCGGCGGAGCATCGCAACGGAGAGCGTGCCGTTGTCGAGCGCCGCGTTCTCGCAGATGTGCAGCGGCTGGCTGCCGAAGTAGCTGAATGGGTCCGAGTTCTGTGCGATCGCGGTGACCCCCTCGGTCGTGTCCTCGCCGACGCGCATCCGCATACGGACCGGATTGCGCAGGTAGGAGCCGTAGAAGCCTGAGACTGCGGCCCAGGTGTAGTACCAGCGCCCACCGCGCCGCTTCAGCCTGGGGTGCGAGTCGACGGTCCTCGCCGCGGTCGCGTCCAGGCCTGCGCCGCAGGCGAACACGAACCGGCGCCCGTTGGCCACTCCGAGGTCGATCCGCCGCGGGTGGAAGTCGTCGGCGAGGCCCAGGAGATGCTCGGTCGCGTCGACGACGTCGTTGGGGATCCCAAGCGTTCGCGCGACCACGTTCGTTGAGCCGCCCGGCAGGACGGACACCGGCACGTCCGTGCCGGCGAGCCCGTTGGCGACCTCGTTGAGCGTCCCGTCTCCCCCGAACGCAACGACGACGTCATAGCCGCCTTCGCAGGCCTCGCGGCCGATCTCGATCGCGTGGTGCTGCGCCTCGGTCATGACCGCCTCGACGTCGTAACGGCCCTGAAGGGCGTAGACCACGAGGTTCTTCAACCGGTCGGACACGGTGGTCGCGTACGGGTTGACGATGACTAGCATCCGCTTCTTGGCATGGCGCGCGGGCGTGGGCGCACCATTCGTCTGCGCCTCGGGTCGAGGCGGTGCCTCGATCGTTGCGGGGCCGGCCATCACGCAGAGAGCTCCTGCTTCCGCACGTTACTAGTGGCGCCTCGGGCCGGTGGGGCCCACTACGTCGCCTCGAAACGGATCAGCTCTCCGTCCACCACCTCGCGGGCCCGCCCGTCCGCGGCGAGGAGGTCCATGTGCCCGAGAACCTCGGACAGCGTCAGGAACGCCTGGGTGACGGCGACGTTGCCCCAGAGCTCCTGCGCGATCTCGTACGCGGTGCGGGGCCGCTCGGAGATCAGCCCGTGGATCTTCTCGGATCGCTTCCGGTGGAGGGCGAAGCGCTCGTCGATCAGCGCGCGGTGGTCGGTGATCGGCTCACCATGACCGGGGAGGAGGATGCGTGCGGGCAGCTCCCTCGTCTTCCGCAGCGACTCGATGTAGATCATCAGCGCGTGGGGCCGCTCGTCGGAGCCGTCGAGCGGCCGGGAGATGAGAGGGTTCGAGGAGATGTGCGCGATCAGGTGGTCGGCGCAGATGAGGATCTCCCGGTCCGCGTCCCAGAAGACCGTGTCGGACGGGCTGTGCCCCGGGCGGTGCTGCACCTCCAGCGATCGGTCGCGGAGCTTCAGCTGCTCACCGTCGTGGAGCGGGCGCGTGACCTTCGCCTTCGCCCCCCAGGCGCGGAAGCTTCGTGAGACCGAGCGCAGCGCCACCACGACGTCCTCCGGGATTCCGTGGCTGAGCATGAGCGAGGCGGCGAACTTGTCGTCCGCCTCGATGTCGTCTCCGAAGTTCTCGACGAACGGCACGACGACGTCGATCGCCGCGACGTCCGCGCCCGATCGGTCGGCGATGATCTCAACCAGCCCCAGGTGGTCGATGTGCTGGTGGGTCAGGACTACCAGCTCGATGTCGGCGATCGACCGCCCCAGGTCCGCCAGTTGGTGCTCCAGCTCGTCGAGCGACTTGCCCGAGTTGGGCCCGGTGTCGACGAGGGTCAGCGGGTCGTCCTCGATCAGATAGCAGTTGACGCGGCCGACGGCGAACGGCGTCGGAATCTGCAGGCGATGGATGCCGGCCTCGCGCGCATGCTCCAGCGCCTCCTCGGGCTTCACATCAATGCCCGCCAGGAGCAAGCTCCTGTCGGGGTGCGCGTCGACTTCATGCCCGAATGATGGTCAGGACTTCGTCCCTCTTGGCCTCCATGTCCTCCGGGGAGACGAGGGACTCGAGGTTCAGGCGGAGCAGAGGCTCGGTGTTCGAGGGGCGGACGTTGAAGTGCCAGTCGGGGTAGTCGACCGAGACGCCGTCCAGCCATGAGGCCTCGCCGTCCGAGTAGCGCTCGGCGAGCTCCTTCATCTTGCCCTTCTGGTCGTCCACCTCGGAGTTGATCTCGCCGGAGATGAAGTAACGCTCGCGGAACTCGCCAACGAGCTCCGACAGCGTGCGGTCCTGGGTCGAGAGCAGCTCGAGGACGAGCAGCGCCGGGATCGTCCCGGAGTCAGCGCACCAGAAGTCGCGGAAGTAGTAGTGGCCGGAGACCTCGCCGCCGAAGGCCGCGTCGTGCTCTCGCAGAGCCTGCTTGAAGAACGCGTGGCCGACCCGGTTGATGTACGAGGTGCCGCCGAGCTCGCGGACCGTGTCCGGGACCGCGCGGCTGGCGCGGACGTCGTAGACGATTCGCGCGCCGGGCTCCTTCTCCAGGAGCTGCCGAGCCAGCAGGGCGGTGAGGAAATCGCCCTCGACGAACACCCCCTCCGCGTCGATGAAGAAGCACCGGTCTGCGTCGCCGTCCCACGCGATGCCGAGGTCCGCGTCCTCCTCGCGGACCTTGTCGATGATGAACTGGCGGTTCTCCTCGACAAGTGGGTTGGGGTCGTGGTCCGGAAAGTCGCCGTCGGGGACCCAGTAGAACGTCTTAAGGTCGAGACCGAGCCGCTCCAGAAGCGGTCCGACCATGGGGCCGGCCATGCCATTGGCGCCGTCGGCGATGACCTTCAGGGGCTTCACCTCGTTCGGGTCGATGAAGCCCATGACCCGCTCGTGGTAAGTGTCGTAGATGTCGACCGCCTCCACGGTCCCCCCGCCGGGCGGGTCCGGGAGCCCGGTCTCGATCGTGGCGCGGACGTCGCCGATACCGGCGTCGCCTGACAAGGCGAGCGCCCCCTCGCGCACGAGCTTGACGCCGGTGTACGCCTTCGGGTTGTGCGAGGCAGTGACCATGGCGCCGCCGTCGAGTTCCCGCGAGCCGACCAGCTGGTAGAGCATCTCCGTTCCGACCAGTCCGGCGTCGAGCACGGTGCAGCCCTCGTCGACCAGCCCCTCGCGGACCCGGCCGCTCATCTCTGGCGCCTCGTTGCGCATGTCGCGGCCGAGGCCGACCCGGAGGTCGGAAGGCTCCTTGCCGCGCAAACCGCCGAGCACGCGTGCAAACGCCCGGCCGACCAGGTGGGCGATGTCACCATCGAGCTCCGTCCCGTAGATGCCGCGGATGTCGTACGCCTTGAAGATGGAGGCTGGGACCGTGTCGCTCAAAACTTCCCCACCAGGGAGTCGTAGCTGTCCTCGAGCGACTGCGGCATCACCCGCGTGTCCGCGAGCACCGGCATGTAGTTGGTGTCCCCGGCCCACCGCGGCACGACGTGGAGGTGTATGTGGTCCGCGTAGCCCGCGCCGGCGATTCGTCCCTGGTTGAGCCCGGCGTTGTACCCCTGAGGGCCGTAGACCTCGTCGAGCACGGTGATCGCCTTCTGGGCCAGGGCCATCACCTCGGCCATAGTCTCGGCGTCGAGGTCGGGCAGGGTGGCGAGGTGGGCGTACGGAGCCACCATGACGTGCCCGTTCGTGTACGGGAACTTGTTGAGGATCACGTAGCAACGCTCGCCGCGGTGCACGATCAGGTTGCCGCGGTCGTCATCCTCCGCCGGCGCCGTGCAGAAGATGCAGCCCTCGTGGGAGTCCTTGGACGCGTCCTTCACGTATTCGAGCCGCCAGGGGGCCCAGATCCGATGGTTGGCCACACCTCCCATCGTATGCGTCAGGCACGGGAAGCAGGCACTCGATAGGGGTCAGTCGAGGTCAGTCCCGTACCCATGCCGTACCCATGGCCGCCGTGGGCAGACTTACACTTCCGTCCCGCAAGGTGTCCGGGTCGCCCGTCTATAAGCACATCGAGTTCGTCCGCAACGCCGAGACGCTCTGGGCCAAGATCGAGTCGCATTGGCACTGGCTCGGCGTCCACCCCAACGAGCAGTTCGTCGCCTGACCGTTGGGGGCGTGCCGGACTAGGCTGACGAGTCCCAGTGGCAAGCACTTCCGAACAGCGGTCCGATCCGGCTGGCGATCCGGATTCCGGCCAGCCGGCCGTCGCGAGGAGCGCACCGCCTGACAAGGCACATCCGTCAGGCTGGCGCGTCGATCCAGCGGCGGACGGGCGCGGCGCACCGCCCGAGCCCAAGCCGCCGATGGTGCCGCGAGCCCGGATGTTCATCGCCATTCTCCTCGGGCTGCTGGCGTTGAACCTGGTGATCTCGTTCGTGACCGGCGGTGCGCCCTCGCGTCAGCGGATTCCGTACCAACCGTTCTTCGTCGACCAGGTCAAGGCGGGCAATGTCGAGGAGATCAGCTCTCAAGAGAACTCGATCGAAGGCGACCTCGTGGACGCTGCGACCTACGACCCGCCGGGCGATGCCAAGCCGATCACGGTAACGAGCTTCGAAACCGAGGTCCCCGCATTCACCGACCACGGTCAGATCACCCGTCTGCTCGACAAGGGAAACGTCGTGGTCAACGCCGAGCCACCGGACACGGGCCGTTCGATCTGGGCCACGCTGCTGCTCGGCTTCCTTCCGACGATCCTGCTCGTGGCGTTCTTCATCTGGCTGGCGCGCCGCCAGCTGGGGGGTGAGGGAGGCGGCATCCTCGGCGGGTTTGGCCGCTCGACCGCGCGGCGTGTCAGGACCGGGGAACAGGAGCGGGTCTGCTTCAACGACGTGGCCGGCATCGACGAGGCCGAGGACGAGCTCGTCGAGGTCGTGGACTTCCTGAAGAATCCGGAGCGATACACGAAGCTCGGCGCACGGGTTCCCCATGGCGTGCTGCTGTACGGCCCACCGGGTACCGGCAAGACGCTGCTCGCGCGGGCGGTCGCCGGCGAAGCAGACGCCGCGTTCTTCTCCCTGTCGGCTTCCGAGTTCGTGGAAGCGATCGTGGGTGTAGGCGCGTCGCGCGTCCGCGACCTGTTCAAGCAGGCCAAGGAGGCCGCGCCTGCGATCGTCTTCATCGACGAGTTGGACGCGATCGGCCGCTCACGGGCGGGAAACGTGGGCGGAATCAGTGGCGGCCACGACGAACGCGAGCAGACCCTCAATCAGATCCTGACCGAGATGGACGGCTTCGAGCCCGGGACGAACGTCATCGTCCTGGGCGCGACGAACCGGCCCGAGGTCCTCGATCCAGCCCTACTGCGACCTGGGCGCTTCGACCGCCGGATCGCCGTTCAGGCGCCCGACCGCAAGGGTCGCGCGGCGATCCTGAAGATCCATACGCGTTCGGTGCCGCTGGCGGACGATGTGGACCTCGAGCGAATCGCGGCGTCAACACCGGGCGCAACCGGGGCTGACCTCGCGCTGCTGGTCAACGAAGCGGCGCTTTTCGCGGCGCGACGCGATCACGCCGCATTGGAGCAGCGGGACTTCACCGATGCGATCGAGAAGATCATCCTCGGGGCAGAGCGCCAGGTCGTGATGACGGAAGCGGATCGCAAGCGCACGGCCTACCACGAATCCGGCCACGCGCTTGTTGGCATGCTCACGCCGGGGGCGGACCCGGTCCGGAAGATCTCGATCATCCCGCGCGGCCAGGCATTGGGTGTCACGCTGGCCACACCGGAGACCGACCGCTTCAGTTATGCGCGCGATGAGCTCCTGGCCAGGATCAAGGTGGCGCTCGGAGGCCGGGCCGCTGAGAGGGTCGTCTTCGGAGATCTGACGACAGGCGCAGAGTCGGACATCCAAAACCTCACGCAGGTTGCGCGCGGGATGGTCGGGCGCTGGGGGATGAGCGATGCCATCGGTGCTGTCGCGGTCACCGACGGCCGCCAGGACGGTGTACTGCTACCCGGCTCCGAGGCCGCGTCGACGGCGACCCAGCAACTCGTTGATGAGGAGGTGCGCCGAATCGTCGAGGGCGCCGAGCAGGAGGTGATCGAGCTCCTGAGCCGTGAGCGGGAGCGACTCGATGCTCTGGCACACGCGCTGCTGGACCGGGAGACACTCGACCAGGTGGAGGCATACGAGGTCGCGAGCGTGGATGTTCCGAAGGTGGACGTCGAGCAAGAGGCCAAGGCGGTGTCGGCCCCCAGTACACGCTTCACAGCCGGCGAGTGAGCCGGGGCTCGCCGCCGTGACTCGCTCGCTGGCGGTGGGATGAGACAGACCGACGCGCTGATTCAGTCGTTCGCCAGCGAGCCCGAGCTTCACCATCCGGTCCGCGGGCGCATTAAGGGCGCACGGGCGTTCAACGAGTACGTCACTTAGGCTCGGCCCAGCAATCGAGGGAAGTCAGAACCGAGCGAGGACCAGATGCGACTCAGGTTCATCATCGCCGTGATTGCAATCGTGGCGCTGACCGCGGTTTCTGCTAGCGATGCCTTTGCCAGAGGCGGGTATCGGACCTATACCGAGTGTGGGAAGGGGAGTGGCCCCGACGGCAGTTGTGTCGGCGGAGACACCTGGGGAGGGTCCTTCAAGGCCAAGAACGGATGAGCCTGCGTTCTGAGGGCGTTTAGCCCCTCGTTCGAATGAGGTTGCGTTACTGGATACCGCTGGTCCTCGTCATCGACGTGATCCTGAACGTCGCCATCGGCCTGATCTGGGGCTGGGAGGCGGCCGCAATCGGCTTCCTGGCGTTCGCGGCGGCCGCTCTGCTGCCGACGCCCCGCGACTGGCTGCGCGGTCGGCGGCGAGCCTGATCGGGTCATTTTTTTGCGCGGCGCGGTCGAAGAGTGAGCCGGGAACGGCCCCTTAAGAAGTCGCGCCAACTCGCATCTCCGTGAAACGCCCGGATTCTCGCCGTGCCCCCGATGGACGTCTTTTCACGGGCATTTCATCTCGCTCCGCCACAACTCTGCGACGAAGAGAGCCGACACGAAAAGGAGCGCAAGCATGGCCAACAGATCCGTCCAGATGAAGGTGGGCGCCGCCACAGTCGGCGTTCTGGCCGCGGCGTTGGTGTTGCCGCTCGGTGGGGCGGCAAGTGGCGGAACCTCACAGCAGTGCCCGGCGTTGCCGCAGGGGGCTGACCCCGTCCATCTCCACCCGGCTGACTTCAGCGCGAACATCAACAACCGCCGATGGCCGATGACCGTCGGCAGCCGTTGGGTCTATCGCGTCCTTGACTATTCCAACGGGTCGGTGAACCGGGACGTGATCAAGGCCACCAAACGGACGAAGATGATCGCCGACGGGATCAAGGCTCGCGTTATCAGGGACGTCGTCAGGCATCACGGCAAGCCGGTCGAGAAGACCAGGGATTGGTACGCCCAGGACAACAAGTGCGGGAACCTCTGGTACTTCGGCGAGCACACGGTGGAGTACGTCCACGGCCATCCGCGTGACAACGGATCGTGGGAGGCGGGTGTCGACGGCAACATGCCCGGGGTCGCGCTGCCGGGAAAGCCCACGGTCGGCCTGTCCTACCGCGAGGAGTACTCGAAGGGCGTGGCCGAGGACCAGTCCCGAGTTCTCGCTCTCGACGGGCAGGCCCGGGTTCCCGCTGGCCATTTCAAGCCGGCCCTCATGACCGAGGACTTCTCCCCAATCGAGCCAAACGTCTCTGAGATCAAGTTCTATGCCAAGGGCAGCGGCCAGGCGGTTCTTGCGGTCGACGTCTCCGGCGGGTCAGACATGGAGCAGTTGGTGAAGTACACGCACTGACGCACGGCCGAGCAAAACGGGAGGTCTGCTTCACACCACTCTCAACCGTCGCCTATCCGTCCACCAAGGGCTCTTACCGCCTGTAGTCGAGCTTGGCGCGGGTCGATGGTGGCGGTGTGCAAGAACGCCGGCGACACGGAAAGTGCCCAAGGACCGGCGAGCGGATTCCGCTTCCCTATCCAGTAGGGACAGGCATTCGGATCATCGACTCGCCGTTCACGTGCGCTGCGTGCGGGGAAACGCACCGGCTCGAATACCCGCCGTTGCAGATCAAGCCCGCCACCCTGCGTGCGCGGAAGGGCATCCGTGGGGGGAAGGGCATCCACGCAGATGAGTTGAGCGAAAGAGCGGATGCCCTCGAAGC
>Ga0164307_10001492_pt1 | contig 10630 bp, 8 predicted proteins | sample Whisoiple_243_MG_FD_110214 | JGI IMG/M metagenome (GOLD analysis project Ga0164307, IMG submission 110214) | Soil microbial communities amended with fresh organic matter from upstate New York, USA - Whitman soil sample_243_MG | ecosystem: Environmental > Terrestrial > Soil > Unclassified >...
CGGATCTCCCAGAGCCCGTTGTCCGGCTCGTCCCAGCGCCGGCCGAGCTCCTCCACGAGCGACCGCTGGATCCGCCAGGACCGCTCGGACTCCTCGAGCCCGTGGTCACGGCCGTCGGAGAGAGCCATCATCACCTCACCGAGCACGTCGGTCTGCCGCTGGGTCACGGCGGCGTTGCCGATGCGGACCGGCCGGGAGTTTGCGTACCCGGGCAGGTGCCCGATCTCGCGCTCCGGCAGGTCGCGGGAGCCGTCGACCGCATACATGATCTGCATGTCCTGGGGGTCGCCGGCGACCGCGCGGATGAGCCAGCGCCGCCAGAGCTTCGTCTCGTCGACGAAGCCGGACCCCATCAGCGCCTCGAGGGTGAGGGACGCGTCGCGCAGCCAGCAGAAGCGGTAGTCCCAGTTCCGGGTACCGCCGACGTCCTCCGGGAGGCTGGTGGTCGGGGCGGCCACGATGCCGCCGGTGTCGGAGTGGGTCAGCAGCCGGAGCACGAGCAGTGACCGGACGAGGACATCGCGGTAGGCCCCCTCGTACTCGAACCGGTCCGCCCACTCCTGCCACTCCTCGCGAGTCGTCTCGACGATGGCCTCGCTGTTGAGCTGCTCGCGGATCGGGAGGTGCGACGGCGCCCAGGTTGTCGAGAACACCAGTCGGTCGCCCTCCGCCACGTCGAACTCGTCGACGTGCTTGCCGTCGTGGGCGTGGGGGAGGCGGGTTCCGCGCAGGACGAGCATGTCGGGGCCGGCGACGGCGGTGATGACCTTGTCGTCCGGACCGCCCGGGCCGTGGTGGCGGCTGACCCAGGGGGTGATCTTCCCGTACGAGAACCGGACCACCCACTCGTGCCGCAACCGCACGGTGCCCGTGACGCCCTCCACCGTCCGCACGATGTCGGCGCGGTCGTCGCCTGTGGGCATGACGTCGGTGACCCGCACGACGCCGGAGTCGGTCTCGTGCGTGGTCTCGAGGACGAACGTGTCCCCGACGTAGCGGCGCGTCGACCGGGCCTCCTCGACCGGGCCGATCAACCAGCGGCCGTGCTGCGGAGTGCCGAGCAGCGCCGTGAACGATGACGGCGAGTCGAACCGGGGGAGGCAGAGCCAGTCGACAGACCCGCCGCGGCTGACCAGCGCGCACGTCTTCATGTCGCCGATCACCGCGTAGTCCTTGATCAGCGTGCTGCCGTGCGGCGCCGACCGAGCATGTTGCGAGGGGCGGTCGGCCCGGTCGCCCGACGTTGGGTGGCTCGGCATACCAGGAGGGTATGCGCCCCGGTCGCCGGCGGCCCAGGTAGCGCGCCCTTCGTAACGGTCTGGTAGCCCGGGCCCGAATTCATTGACACGATTCAATCGTCGATGCTACGGTCGCCCAAACATCGATTGAGACGATTCAAAACGACGGTGAGGGTTCAGTGTCGAACACGTCGGACACGACGCGCGGTACCGCCGCCACGACCGGGGCAGGCCCGCTGGTCGGCATCCAGGTCGGTGCCGTCTCGTTCGTCGACGAGGGCGTCACCGAGGTCATCGACACCGTGAGCGAGCGGGCCGGCGTCAACGCGCTCTTCGTCGCGACCCAGGCGTTCGACCGTGGCGTCGCCGGCCGTCAGGTCACCTGGAAGACCGCCCCCGGCCACGGCCCCGACGACCTGTCGGACGTCCACGTCGGCGGCTCGTTCGTCACCCAGCACCCGGAGCTCTATGCCGGTTCGGTCCTCGGTCCCTACCGCGCGCCGGACGCCGAGGTCGAGGGCTTCGACGTCCTCGGAGACGTGGTCCCCGCCGCCCACGAGCGCGGCGTCGCCGTCTACTCGTTCATGCTCGAGAACACCCACTCGGGCCTGACCCGGCACGTCCCCAACTGGACCAAGGTCCTCCAGGTCGACGCCTACGGCCGCACCGACGCCTACGCCTGCCTCCGCAACCCGGACTACCAGGCCTGGTGGCTGTCGCTCGTCGAGGACCAGGTCCGCTCCTACCCGCTGGACGGGATCATGTGGGGCTCCGAGCGGCAGGGCCCGCTGGACAATGCGCTGTCCGACGGTGGGTTCGCGCGCACCGGGATCCCGTACTGCTTCTGCGAGCACTGCGTCGCGGCCGGCACCCGTCAGGGGATCGACGCCCGCCGGGCCCGCGAGGGCTACGTCGCCCTGGACACGCTGCTCACCGAGGACGACGCCACGGCCCAGGCGGTGGGGGACAGCACCCTCGTGCGCTTCCTGCGCCTGCTCGGCCGCTACCCGGAGATCGTCGCCTGGGACCAGCTGTGGCACGACGGCTACGAGGGCTTCCAGGGCCGGATCTACGGCGCCGCCAAGTTCCTCGACCCCGACGTCCAGGTCGGCTGGCACGTGTGGCACCACAACTCGTTCTCGCCGTTCTACCGGGCCCAGGTCGACTTCGGCCGGTATGCGGCGTTCTCCGACTTCGTCAAACCGGTCGTCTACCACGTGTGCGCGGGCTACCGCCTGCACCACTACATCCAGACCGTGAGCCACCGGCTGTTCCGCGGCGTCAGCGAGCAGGTCGTCCTCGACCTGTTCACCAGCAGCCTCGGCTACGACGAGAAGGTCTGCTTCGAGGACCTGCCCGCCGTGGGTCTCTCGGCGGACTACGTGGAGCGCGAGACGCGGCGGACCGTCGCGGCGCTCGGCGGGCGGGCCCGGGTCTATCCAGGGCTCGACGTCAACATCCCCACCCCCGACCACGTCCGTCAGTGCACGCCGCAGGACGTCCGGGCCGGCGTCGCCGCCGCGCTCGACGGCGGAGCCGACGGGTTCGTCCTCTCCCGCAAGTACTCGGAGATGACCCTCGACAACCTCGCCGCCGTCGGCGACGAGCTGACCCACCGCAACCTGCGCTAGCCCCAGCTGGCCGCCCCCACCGCACCACCCCAGCTCAGCCCCAGCCCTGTGAACAAAGGAGTACGAGGGTGTCTCGTTCCAACCGCAGCCGCACCTTGGCGGCCCTGACGGCCGTCTGCGCCGTCCCGATGCTCGTGGCCGCCTGCAGCGGAGGGAGCAGCGGCGGCGCCTCCGGCGGATCGACCGGCGGCGCTCCCGCCGCCGTGGACAAGGCCAAGGAGTTCTCCGTCCTGCTCACCACCGAGAACTCCCAGACGCCGGCGATGTTCAAGAGCCTCGCCGCCGGAGCGTGCAAGGCCGAGAACGACGCCCTGCCGCTGAAGATCGACCAGACCCCGAGCGCCAACATGCAGCAGAAGATCCAGCTGCTCGCCGGCCAGAACGCGCTGCCGGTGATGTTCGCCGCGGGCACGTCCCTCATCGCCCCCGGTGGCGACCTCGACAAGGCCGGCCAGGTGCTCAACATCAAGGACGCCCTCACCCAGCTCGGCGTCTACGACCAGGTCACCCCGTCGGCGGCCGGTGTCGTCGACAAGCTCTACAGCGGCGGGTTCCCGACCGTTCCACTCCAGTCCAACATCGAGGGGCTCTTCTACAACAAGAAGATCCTCGCCGACCACGGCATCCCCGTGCCCACGACGGTCGCCGAGCTGACCGCCGCCGCCGACAAGCTCAAGGCGGCCGGTGTCACACCGTTCACCGCCTCCGGCAAGACCGGCTGGACCATCAGCCGCTGGATCGGCGCGCTGCTCTTCCGCTCCCTCGGCCCGAACGCCATGTCGGACATCAAGGCCGGCAAGGCCAAGCTCACCGACCCGCAGTACGTCGCCGCCGCGCAGCAGCTGCAGGACATGGGCAAGGCCGGCTACTTCAGCAACGGTGTCACCAACATCGACTACGACACCGAGTTCTCGCAGATGCTCAACGGCCAGGCCGCGATGATGTACATGGGCAGCTGGTTCCTCGCCCAGGTCAACGACCCCAAGCTCAACAAGGTCGGCGACGCGATCGCATTCGCGAAGTTCCCGGGCGTCAACGGCGGCAAGGGCACCATCGAGGAGACCCCGGCAAACGTCGGCTCGCCGAACGCGATGTCCAAGCCCCTGTTCGGGCCCAAGGTGGGTGCGTGGCTCACCTGCATCGTCAAGAACTACGGCAGCGCCTCGCTCAAGGAGCAGGGCTCCTTCTCGGGCCTCAAGGTCAACACCCCCGTCCCGAACCTGCCGCCGCTGACCACCCAGGTGCAGGACGTCATCACCGGGACCAAGACCAGCGTCCTGTGGTTCGAGGCCCTGTTCAACCAGAAGGCCACGACCGACGCGAGCAACAACGCCGCGCCGCTGCTGACCGGCAACATGTCGGCGCAGGACTACATGGCCAAGCTCCAGGCGGACCTCGACAGCAAGTAGGCCGCACGGTCACCGCATACCCGGTGACGGCCTCCCACCCGGAGGCTGTCACCGGGAGCGGCTGGCCCGCGCCCAGGGAGAGCAGGTGAACGAATGAACTACGTCCTCGGCAACAAGAAGGCCATCGCCGTGTTCCTGGCGCCGGCGCTGCTGGTGTACCTCGCCGTCATGGTCATCCCCGTGGTGTGGTCGTTCGTCTACGGCTTCTACCAGGGCAACCCGATCCTCGGCTTCGAGTTCACCGGGTTCGACAACTTCACCAAGCTCTTCACCGACGACACGACGCGCACGGCGACGGTGTTCACGCTCCAGTACGCCGCGGTGATCACGATCGGGCAGATCATCCTCGGCTACTCGTTCGCCCTGCTCTACGTGTTCGTGCTCCGGAAGTCCTCGACGTTCGTCCGCACGATGGTCTTCTTCCCGGTGGTACTGCCGACCGTCGCGGTGAGCCTGCTGTTCGCCCGGATGTTCCAGGTCGCACCGCAGGTCGGACCGGTCAACGCACTCCTGGGTCTCTTCGGCATCGCCCCCATCGACTGGTTCGACTCGGGCGCCCACGCGTTCGTCGTCATCGTCGTCATGGACCTCTGGCGCACGATGGGCTTCTACGCGGTCCTTCTCTACGCCGGCCTCATCGAGGTTCCCGAGGAGATCATCGAGTCGGCCCGGCTGGACGGCGCGAGCGGGTTCCGGCTGGTGCGCCACATCGTCCTGCCGCTCTCGCTGCCGGTGCTGCTCTCGTCGATCATCTTCAGCCTCAACTCGGCGTTCAAGGTGTTCGACTCGATCCTCGCCCTCAACAACGGCGGGCCCGGCACCGCGACCACGCCGCTGAACCTCTACATGTTCCAGACGTCGTTCATCTACAGCGACTACGGGTACGGGAGCACGCTGGCCATGCTCATCACCGTCCTCTGCCTCTCGGTGACGCTGCTGATCTTCCGATCGTCCCGACGCGACCTGACGAAGGCCTGACCCGTGACCGCCATCGACCACAGCCGGGACGTCTCCACCCCGCGACCGCGCGCCCGCAACCCCGAGACGCGGCGGCCGAGCCGCACCGGCCCGCGCACCCGCCGGACCCTCGTCAAGGTCCTCATCGGGCTCATCCTGCTCATCGAGCTCTACCCGCTGTTCTGGATCCTCACGAGCTCGTTCAAGTCGCAGGACGAGTTCCTCACCCAGCCGCTGTGGTCCCTGCCGTCGGCGTTGAGCTGGGACAACTACGTCCAGGCCTGGACCACCGGCAACCTCGGGCGCAACACCCTCAACAGCATCATCGTCACGCTGCCGTCGATGGCGATCATCCTGATCCTCGGCTGCGCCGCGGCGTTCGCCCTCGAGGTGATGATCTGGCGCGGCCGCAACAACATGCTCCTGTTCATCATCGGCGGGATCATGGCGCCGATCCAGATCATCCTGCTGCCGCTGTTCACCATCTACTTCAAGGCCGGCCTGTCCGACAGCTACTGGCCGATGATCATCACGTACGTCGGGCACGGCCTGCCGCTGACGGTGTTCCTCATGGCGACGTACTTCCGGGCCGTGCCGCGCGAGCTGTTCGAGGCGCTGGCCCTCGACGGCGGCGGCCCGTTCCGCGCGTTCTTCAACGTCGGTCTGCCGCTGGTCCGCAGCGGCGTCTTCACGGTGGCGCTGCTGCTGTTCTTCTCGATCTGGAACGACCTGCTCATCGCGCTGACCTTCAACGTCACCGACGACTACTCGACGATCCAGGTCGGCCTTCTGCACTTCAACGACGAGTACGGATCGGTCGCCTACGGACCCCTCTTCGCGGCCATCAGCATCACCGTGTTCGGCACTCTCGCGGTCTACCTGTCGATCAACCAGCAGGTCATGAAGGGCCTCACCGCAGGGTCGGTCAAGGGGTGAGCACGGTGCCCGTGGTCGACGGCCACACCCACGTGTGGGCGACCTGGCCGTACCGGCCGGGGGTGCCGGACCCGCAGACCCGCGGTTCGGCCGAGAACCTGCTCCAGGAGATGGACTCCAGCGGGGTCGACCACGCGCTCGTCGTTAGCGCGGAGATCGACGGCGCGGCCGGCAACAACGACCACGGCGCGTCAGTCGTCGCGCAGCACCCCGGCCGGTTCTCGCAGCTCGTCGACCTCGACAGCCACTTCGGGCCGGACTACCACCGGCCGGGATCGGCGGACCGCCTCCGCGCGGTGGTCGACCGGTATGCGCCGGTGGGGGTCTCGCACTACCTCGCCGCCGAGGACGACGGCTGGCTCGGGTCGACCGAGGGGGACGCCTTCCTCGCGGCGGCCGAGGAGGCCGAGGTCGTCGTCAACCTCGCCGCCCGGCCGGTGTGGGGACCCGCGATCCGCGGTGCCGCGCGTCGCCACCCCGGAGTCACCATCCTGCTCAACCACCTCGGCACCGTGATGCTCCACCCGGGCGGCCTCGAGGAGGGACTCCGGCTGGTCGTCGACGACGAGGCACTGCCCAACCTCGTCGTCAAGGTCTCCGGCTGGGCCTACGGCACCGACCGGCCCTGGGACTACCCGTATGCGGACCGGCTCGCCGTCGTCCGCCGCTTCCACGAGGCGTGGGGTCCGGACCGGCTGGCCTGGGGATCGGACTGGCCGTCGCTGCTGCCGCACCACAGCTACCGCCAGGGCCGGGAGCTCCTCACGGAGCACGCCACCTTCCTCAACCCTGAGGAGCTCGACAAGGTCATGGGCGGCACCCTGGCGCGGGTGCTCCGGCTTCCGGTGGGGGTTCCGGCATGAGCCGCCCACGCGTCGGGTTCGCCATGACCGCCGCCGCCCGGAAGCGCTACGCGGAGGAGGCGTCGGTCCGGCGGCTGGAGGACGACGCCGACGTCGTCTGGCTGGACCTCGAGGGACCCGACCGGGTGTTCGGGCCGCCACCGGAGGACGCCGCGACGGTCGCCCGGCTCACCGAGTTCGTCCCCGACCTCGACGTGCTCGTCGTCGGCTACGGGAGCCCGCGGGTGACCGAGTCCGTCCTCGTCGCCGCACCGCGCCTTCAGATGGTCGGCGACACCCACGGTGACCGGTTCGCCGCCCGGGTCGACGTCGCGGCGTGCGAGGCGCGGGGGATCACCGTGGTCGACACCACCAACGGCTCGTCCGACCCGGTCGCCGAATGGGCGCTCGCGCTCACCCTGGTCGGGCTGCGCAACGCCGGGTCGTTCTTCCGTCGGCTCATCGCCGGCGAGGTGCTGTGGGAGGACCGCGACGTCCTGCTGACGGACCCCGGGTACCTCAACGGAGAGCTGACCGGCAAGACCGTCGGGATCATCGCGCTCGGCAACGTCGGACGCCGGTTCCTCGAGCTGCTCGCACCGTTCCACGTGCACGTCCTCGCGTACGACCCCGGCGCACCGGAGGTGCTCGCCGCCGCGTACGACATCGACCTGACCAGCCTCGACAACGTCCTCACCCGGTCCGACGTCGTCGTCTGTCTGGTGCCGCTGACCACCCGGTCGGCCGGCCTGCTCGGCCGGCGCGAGATCGAGCTGATGAAGCCGGGCGCGGTGTTCGTCAACGTCTCGCGCGGCCCGGTCGTCGACACCGACGCTCTGGTCGACCGGCTGCGCCGGGGCGACCTCGTGGCCTGTCTCGACGTCGTCGACCCGGAGCCGCTGGCGGCCGACTCGCCGCTGCGCTCGATGCCCAACGTCTTCCTCTCCCCGCACATCGCCGGTGTCACGGCGGCGGCGGAGCCGCGGTTCGTGGATCTCATGGTCGACGAGGTGCTGCGGGTGCTCGCGGGCCACCGGCCGAGGTTCCGGCTGGCGCCGCGGGAAGGGCCGGGTCGACCGGAGGCAGGGAACCCGCATACGGAACCGCACGCGGACGTCCACGGACGCCGCCGCGAGGGAGGCAGCTGACCATGGACGTGTTGCACACATCGGTCCTCGCCCGGCTCGAGGAGCAGGAGATCGAGCTGCCGTCGTGGGCGTTCGGCAACTCCGGGACCCGGTTCAAGGTGTTCACCCAGGCGGGCGTGCCGCGCGACCCGTTCGAGAAGGTCGCCGACGCGGCCAAGGTCCACGAGCTGACCGGTCTCGCACCGCGCGTCGCGCTGCACATTCCCTGGGACAAGGTCGACGACTACAGCGCTCTCGCCGCCCACGCGGAGTCGCTCGGTGTGCGTCTGGGGACGGTCAACTCGAACACGTTCCAGGACGACGAGTACAAGCTCGGGTCGCTCACCCACGCGGAGAAGACCGTCCGGCGGCGAGCGATCGACCACCACATCGAGTGCATCGACGTCATGGACCGCACCGGCTCGCGGGACCTCAAGATCTGGCTGGCCGACGGGACCAACTACCCGGGCCAGGGCGACATCCGGGCGCGGCAGGAGTGGCTGCTCGAGTCGCTCCACGAGATCTACGCCCACCTCGGCGACGACCAGCGGCTGGTGCTCGAGTACAAGTTCTTCGAGCCGGCGTTCTACCACACCGACGTCCCGGACTGGGGTACGGCGTTCGCGCACGTCAGCGAGCTCGGACCCAAGGCGTTCGTCTGCCTCGACACCGGCCACCACGCGCCCGGGACCAACATCGAGTTCATCGTCGCCCAGCTGCTGCGGCTCGGGAAGCTCGGGTCGTTCGACTTCAACAGCCGCTTCTACGCCGACGACGACCTCATCGTCGGGGCGGCCGACCCGTTCCAGCTGTTCCGCATCCTCTTCGAGGTGGTCCGTGGCGGCGGGTTCGGGCGGGAGTCCTCGGTGGCCTTCATGCTGGACCAGTGCCACAACATCGAGAAAAAGATCCCCGGCCAGATCCGGTCGGTGCTCAACGTCCAGGAGATGACCGCCCGGGCGCTGCTGGTCGACCGCGAGGCACTGGCCTCGGCGCAGGCGGAGGGTGACGTGCTCGGCGCGAACGAGGTCGTCATGGACGCCTTCTACACCGACGTACGGCCGGCGCTCGCCGCCTGGCGCGAGTCCCGCGGCCTCCCCGGCAACCCGATGCGCGCGTATGCCGAGGCCGGCTACCAGGAGCACATCGAGGCGAGCCGGGTCGGCGGCACCCAGGCCGGCTGGGGCGCGTGACGGCCGCGGCCGAGGCGCCCGCATACCGGCTTACCGTCAGCGTGCCGCCCGGCCCGCTACGGGAAGCCCTCGGGCCACTGCCCGACGACGTCGAGCTGCTCGAGTGGGACCTGGACGGTCCCGCTCCGCGTCCGCACATCGACCTCGTCGTCCGCCCGAACGTCCGGGGTCTGGCGCCGCTGGAGTGGCTGTCCACGGTCACCACCCGCCTGGTCCAGAGCCCGGCCATCGGCTTCGACGGGGTCTCGGGGGTGCTGCCGCCCGGACACCGGCTGGCCAACGCGGCCGGAGTCCACGAGGACTCGACCGCTGAGCTGGCGGTGACGCTGGTCCTCGCGGCGCAGCGCGACCTGCCGTTCTACGTCCAGGCCGCTGACCAGGGCCGATGGGCCACCCGCCTCAGCCCGGGGCTCTCGGGTCGCACCGTCCTGCTGCTCGGCGTCGGCGGGGTGGGGCAGGCGGTCGAGGCTCGGCTGCGGCCGTTCGGGCCAGAGATCGTGAAGGTCGCCCGTGCCGCCCGCGACGGCGTCCACGGCGTCGACGAGCTGCCGACGCTGCTCCCGGAGGCCGATGTGGTCGTCGTCGCGGTACGGCTCGACGACAGCACGGTCCGGCTGGTCGACGCCGGATTCCTGGCCCGGATGCGGGACGGCGCCCTGCTCGTCAACGCCGCCCGGGGGGCCGTGGTCGACACCGACGCCGTGGTGGCCGAGACCTCGACCGGTCGGCTGCGGGCGGCTCTCGACGTCACCGACCCCGAACCGCTGCCGCCGGACCACCCGCTCTGGCGCATACCGGGCGTGCTCGTCACCCCGCACGTGGCCGGGGCCACCCCCGACGCGACCCCGCGGATGGCCCGCCTGGTGCGGGCGCAGGTGGACCGGATGCTCGCCGGCGAGCCGCCGCTGAACGTCGTGGTCCGCTCCTGAGCATCGTCCGGCGGCCGCCGGTTAGTGGCTGTCGGTGAGGACGCTTAGGGTTGTCGGGTGCCCGACGCGTCACCTCTCGCTGCCCTGCCGGAGGACTCTCCGTTCCGCCCGCTGGGGCACGACCACCTCATCGTGCGCGGCGCCCGGGAGCACAACCTCAAGGACATCTCCGTCGAGCTGCCGCGCGACTCGCTGATCTGCTTCACCGGGCTGTCCGGCAGCGGCAAGTCCTCGCTCGCCTTCGACACGATCTTCGCGGAGGGCCAGCGCCGCTACGTCGAGTCGCTCAGCTCGTATGCGCGCCAGTTCCTCGGGCAGATGGACAAGCCCGACGTCGACTTCATCGAGGGGCTGTCGCCGGCCGTCTC
>Ga0164307_10001494_pt1 | contig 10626 bp, 8 predicted proteins | sample Whisoiple_243_MG_FD_110214 | JGI IMG/M metagenome (GOLD analysis project Ga0164307, IMG submission 110214) | Soil microbial communities amended with fresh organic matter from upstate New York, USA - Whitman soil sample_243_MG | ecosystem: Environmental > Terrestrial > Soil > Unclassified >...
CGCAAGTTCGAGGAGGCCGGTCCACCGACCGAGCAGCCTCGCGAGCAACAGGTCTCGATGCGCCTCAAGGGCGGCCGGACCGGCAAGCGAGCGGTCGTCTGCGAGGGCCTCGAGCTGACCGGTCTGATGAAGCCCTTCGACCTCGAGGTCTGGTACGGCGAGCGGGTGGCCGTGCTGGGCTCCAACGGATCGGGCAAGTCGCACTTCCTCCGGCTGCTGGCCGCCGGGGGCAGCGACCCCGACGTCGAGCACCGACCGGTCGGCGAGGTGCCTATCAAGCCGGTCCTGCACCAGGGCAAGGCCAAGCTCGGCGCGCGCGTGCGCCCGGGCTGGTTCGTGCAGACGCACGAGCACCCCGAGCTGATCGGCCGCACCCTCCTCGAGATCCTGCACCGCGGCGACGGCCACCCGGACGGCCGCGCCGGCATGGGGCGCGAGCAGGCTGCCCGGGTGCTCGACCGCTACGAGCTCGCGCACGCGGGCGAGCAGCGCTTCGAGTCGCTCTCCGGCGGCCAGCAGGCACGCTTCCAGATCCTGCTGCTCGAGCTGTCGGGCGCCACCCTGCTGCTGCTCGACGAGCCGACGGACAACCTCGACGTGCAGTCGGCCGAGGCGCTCGAGGAAGGCCTGGAGGCCTTCGACGGCACGGTGCTGGCGGTGACGCACGACCGCTGGTTCGCCCGTGGCTTCGACCGGTTCCTGGTGTACGGCGCCGACGGCGAGGTCTACGAGTCGGACGGCCCGGTGTGGGACGAGACGCGGGTGCAGCGGTCGCGATGAGCGACCTCGAGATCGTCGAGCTCGACGTACACGACGACGAGGCGTTCGACGCCTGGCACCACGCCTACGAGGCCGCCGAGCGGGCCTCCGGCCCCGACGTCGCCGCACCCTGGCAGCTCGAGGAGGTCCGGGCCCTGATGCAGCGCGAGGGCCAGCGCTTCTGGGACGGCGGCTACTCCGGGTTCGTCGACCGCCGCCTCGTCACGGTCGGCTGGCTCCGGCTCTCGCTCCTCGACAACACCGACCGCGCCGAGCTGGCCGTGCACACGGTCCCGGACGAGCGCCGCCGCGGCTACGCGACCACGATGCTCGCCCACCTCGATGCGGTCGCTCGCGACCGGGGTCGCACGACGATGTTCGGCGAGAGCTCCTGGCCGTACGCCGCGGGGCCGTCCGGCACCGGTCAGCCGGGTCCCGAGTTCGCGCGGACCGCCGGTTACGAGCTGGCGCTCGGCGACGTGAAGCGACGGCTCGAGCTGCCGGTGCCCGACGACGTCCTCGGCCGGCTCGCTGACGAGGCCGCCGCCCACCACGACGGCTTCACCCTGCACTCGTGGGTCGGCCCGGTCCCCGACGAGCTGGTCGAGGGATGGGCCCGGCTCAACGGGAGCCTCACCACCGAGGCGCCGACGGGCGAGCTCGTCGTCGAGGCGGAGTACGCCGACGTCTCGACCGTCCGTGAGACCGAGGCCCTCGTCGCCGCGCAGGGGCGCACGAAGTACAACACCGTCGCGCTCGACGCCGGGGGCGAGCTGGTCGCCTTCTCCGACCTCGCGACCACGATCCACGAGCCGGGCCGCGCCTACCAGTGGGGCACGCTGGTCCGCCGGGACGTGCGCGGCCACCGGCTCGGACTGGCGGTCAAGGTCGCCAACCTGCGGTTGCTGCAGCGCGAGCGGCCCGACGTACGCGAGCTGATCACCTACAACGCCGAGGTCAACAGCCACATGATCGGCGTCAACGAGCGGCTCGGCTTCGTCCCGGTCGCGCGGCTCGGGGAGTTCCAGAAGCTGCCCCGGAGCTAGGCAGGTGAAAAGGGCCCCACCGGCTGACGGGAGACGGGCCGATCAGCCGGTGGAGCCCCAGGCCCCTGCCTGTGTCTCGGGCGCAGGCAGGGGCAGTCGGGTGGATCAGTCGGATGGATCAGGACTTGGACGTCTCGGCGTCCGAGTCGAGGGTGAGCTTCGCTGTCTTGGTGTCGCCGCCGCTCGTGTAGGTCACGGTGACCTCGTCGCCCGGGCGGTAGGACCGGATGGTCGCCACCAGCGAGTCGGGGTCGGTGATCAGCCGGTCGTCGATCTTGGTGATCACGTCGCCCTTCGCGATGCCCGCCTTGTCGGCGGTCGATCCGGAGATGACGTTCGCCACCGAGGCGCCCTGCACGACCTCGGCGCCCTCCTTGCTGGCCACGGGGGCGACGGAGATGCCGAGACGGGCGTGGGTCGGGGTCTCGCCCTTGCTCATCTGATCCACGATCGGCAGCACCTCGTCGATCGGGATCGCGAAGCCCAGGCCGATCGACCCGGCCTCGCTCTCGGACGAGCTCGCGGTGCGGATCGAGGAGTTGATGCCGACGACGTTGCCGTTCATGTCGACCAGCGCGCCGCCGCTGTTGCCGGGGTTGATCGCGGCGTCGGTCTGGATGGCGGGGTACGTCGTGCTGTTGCCCTCGCTGTCGGAGCCGACGTCGACCGGGCGGTTCAGGGCGCTCACGATGCCGCTGGTGACGGTGGAGTCGAGACCGAACGGCGAACCGATCGCGACAACCCCCTCGCCGACCTTGAGGTCCTCGGACTTGCCGATGGTCGCCGGGGTCAGGCCCGAGACGCCCTCGGCCTTGATGACCGCGGTGTCGGTGAGCGGGTCGGTGCCGACGACGCTCGCCTTGGCCGAGGTGCCGTCGTTGAAGAAGACGGTCATCGTGCCGCCGTCGCCGGCGATCGCCGCGACGTGGTTGTTGGTGAGGATCTCGCCGTCGGAGCTGAGGATGATGCCCGAGCCGGAGCCGGCACCCTCGCTTCCGCTGACGTCGATCTTGACGACCGACGGGAGCACCTTGGCCGCGACCTGCTCGACCGAGCCGGCCGCAGCGGGGGAGTCGGGGGTGTCGACGACCTGGGAGGTGCTGTGGTCGCTGGGGCTGGCGGTGCCGCCCGAGGCGTCGTCGTCGTACGCGTTCCAGGCGGCCGCGCCGCCGACGCCGGCTGCACCACCGACGACCAGGGCGGTCGCGACGACCGCGGCGGCCAGGCCGGCGCGACGGGGACGCTTCTGGACCGGGAGGGTCTCGGTCGCCGGAGCGGCGCCGTACGGCGAGGCCGGCGGGCCCTCCGGGCGGGGGGCCTGCGGGGCCGGGTACGAGAAGTACGGGTTCTGCGGTCCCTGCGGCGGGGTGCTCGGCTGGTCGGTCATGACCCCATCGTGTTGGTGCCGCCTGTGATCAACCTGAGACGTCCCTGGAAGCGCTCGAAGAAGTGTCATTTTCTGGACACTCGGTCGCGAGCGTCATCTTCTTGAGCAGGGCGGCGAGCGTCGCGCGCTCCTCGCGGTCGAGAGCGTGCGCGACCTCGTGCTCGGTCCGGCCGCGCAGGTCCATGGCGCTACGCCAGATCGCGGCCCCGGCCTTGGTGATCTCGATGCTGACGCGGCGCCGGTCGTCGGCGTCGGCGCTGCGCTGGATCCAGCCCGCCTTCTCGAGGGCGTCCAGTCGGCCGGTCATGCCGGCGTTGCTGATGCCCAGGTCGGCGGCCAGCGCCGACGGGCTCGCGAGGCCCGGCGTGTCCCGGATCATCAGGTGGTGGAGGGTGTCGTACTCGAAGTCCTGGAGCCCGACCTCGACCAGGGCCTGCTGGGTCGTCAGCTTGAAGAAGTGCTTCAGCCGGCTGATCCGGACCACGATCGCCTCCACGTCGTCCTCGAACGCGACGTCGATCCAGTGGTCGCGCCAGCGCGCCACGTGGCGGTCGGTCCAGTCCTCGGCGTCGGTCACGCGAAAATGCTACTCCCTTTCGGTGGCGAACAATTCGCTAGCGAAGTAATATTCGCGGGTGAACGACCGTCTGTCCGCCTTCCGCTACCGGGACTTCCGGCTCCTCGTCACGGGTACGGCGTCCAGCTCGCTCGGCAACGCGGTCACTCCGATCGCGCTCGCGTTCGCGGTGCTCGACCTCGGCGGCTCCGCCACCGACCTGGGCCTGGTCGTCGGCGCCTTCGCGCTGGCCGACGTCGTCACCGTGCTCTTCGGCGGCGTGCTCGGCGACCGCCTGCCGCGCAAGCTGATGATGGAGGGCTCCGCGGCCGGCAGCGCCCTGACCCAGGCCTTCCTCGCCACGGCCCTGATCGCGGGGTTCGCGTCGATCCCGATGCTCGGCATCGTGGGTGCGCTCAACGGCTGCCTGGGTGCACTCAGCCAGCCGTCGTCACGGGCGATGACGCGTGAGACCGTCCCGCCCGAGCACCTCCCCTCGGCGGTCTCGGTCCGCGCGCTCCTCCAGACCGGCGCGGCCACGGTCGGGTTCGCCGTCGGCGGCGTGCTCGTCGCGCTCGCCGGCTCGGGCTGGGCGATCGGCGTCGATGCGCTGACCTTCGCGATCGCGGCATACTGCTACTCGCGGCTGCGAGTGCCGCACACCCGCCCGGAGGGACCGCACGCCTCCATGTTCGCCGACCTCGGCGACGGTGCGCGCGAGGTGCTGTCGCACCCCTGGCTGTGGCTGCTGATCGGGCAGGCCATGCTCTACCACCTCTTCTACGGCGGCGCGCAGACCGTGCTCGGACCGATCGTGATCGGCGACGAGTTCGGGCGCTCGTCCTGGGGTCTGGCGATGGGCATGCTGATGGTCGGCTTCGTGGCGGGCGGCCTGGTCTGCCTGCGCTGGCGACCACGGCGCAGCCTGTTCATCGGCACGATGCTGCTCAGCCTGACCGCTCTCTTCCCGATCGCGATGGCGCTGTCCGACCACCTCTGGCTGGTCTTCCTCGGCGCCTTCCTGCACGGCTTCGGGCTCCAGGTGTTCGACGTCTTCTGGGAGCTGTCGATCCAGCAGAACGTCGCTCCGGACAAGCTCGCGCGGGTCTACTCCTTCGACCTGGTCGGCTCCTACGTGGCGCGTCCGCTCGGGCTTGCGCTCACCGGGCCGATCGCGGTGCTGGTCGGCTACCAGGAGTGGCTGCTCGTCGTCGGCTGCGTCATGGGTGCCTCGGCGCTGCTCGCGCTGACGTCCTCCGACGTACGCCGCCTGGTCCGCGATCCCGCACCGGAGGCCGACCAGGAGCCGGTCGCGGCCTGACCGTCCGAAACTCAGATTTCCTACAAGGTTGACCTGAGAGCGGCTTTTCGGCTGTCGGTGCCCCCGCGTTGCTGTCAGGGTGGGTCCCACGACCTAGCTGGGGGGTTACCGTCGTGGGGGAAACTGTTGCGCGCCTGCGCGCGGTCGGCACGCTGAGGGTGTCGATCATCATGTCCGTCGTCGTGTCCGCGGCACTCGTGGCCGCCGTCGCGCCGCTCAACGGCCGCGCCGACGCGACCACGACGTGCACGTCCGGCGTCGCCGCGTCGAACGCGCTCGGTGCTGCCACCGGGTGGACCGAGTTCGTCGAGGGCAACGGCACGCGCGGCTCGGAGTCCGAGGGCGCCATCGCGTACGGCGGCAACCACCCCGCCAACACCAGCATGACCGTCGGCACCCGGCTGCCCTCCGGGTTCGCGGCGACCTCGCCCGCGCTGGTCGTGGCGGGCACGCACGGCGGCTACAACCTGCAGAAGGGCAGCGCCTACCTCTCGCCGAAGTCGGGCGTGAACTTCAACGGCGGGTCCGGCACCGGCTACCTGACCAGCAACCCGATCGACTTCGCGACCGCCTTCGACCAGCTGCGGGCGCTGTCGACCCAGTGGGGCGCGGCCGCCGCGACGGGCACGGTCTCAGCGGGCGTGACCGGCGGCAACAACGCGCTGGTCCTCTCGGGGTCGAGTGCCTCGCTCAACGTCTTCAACCTGTCGGCCGCCGACGCCGCCGCCCTGGCGGGCGGCCGGCACCTCGGCCTGAGCGTCCCGGCGGGCGCCGTCACGATCATCAATGTGCCGGGTGCGACGCCGACCATCGGCGGGCAGGCCTGGCTGGGCGGCGGCTCGAGCTGGAGCCAGGCCAACGACAACAACATCAAGGGCGCGTACGCCGGCCTGGTCTGGAATTTCCCCCAGGCCAGCACCGTGACCGTCAGCTACGGCTCGGCGTTCCCCGGCACCATCCTGGCGCCCAGCGCCGCGGTCACGATCGCCGCGGCAGGCCACACGATCGGCCAGGTCGTCGCGCAGAGCTTCGCGTCGGGCTTCGAGACCCACCAGAACCTCTTCCCGGGCGAAGCCTGCGTGCCGTCCCCGCCGAGCACCCCGGGCACCTCCGACGTCACGATCACAAAGTCCGCGTCCGGTGCAACGCCTTCCGGCGGCGCCACGGTCACCTACACGCTGACGGCGACCAACCTCGGCAACGCCCCCGCGACCGGCGTCGTGGTCCGCGACGACCTCCCCGCCGACGTGACCTTTGTGTCGCCCCAGTTGCCGTGCACCCAGTCCGGCGGTGTGGTGACGTGCAACGTGGGCTCGCTCGCGGCCGGTGCCTCGGTGACGAGGACGGTCTCCGTGACCGCCAACCCGATCGCCGGCGCCGGGGCCAGCTCCGACCCGCAGGCGACCCACTGGCTCACGCCGTACAAGGCGGAGGCGCAGGTCGACCTCGAGCCCGGCCAGCAGCGCACGATCTCGCTGACCTGCAACAGCGGCGACTACCTGAGCGACGGCCAGTTCCGGGTCGACCACGTCGACCAGGGCACCGGGACGATCCGCGACGTCAAGATCCTCAGCGCGCGCAGTGACAGCGCCTCCACGTGGAAGGGCGTCATCCGCAACGACGCCACCGGTCGCGCCCAGGCCAAGGCGTTCATCGTCTGCCTGCCGAAGCAGACCGAGGCCAACGGCGGCCACCGGCACAGCCTGTCGGTCGACTCGGCGGTCGTCACCACCTCGGGGTCGTACGGCGTGGGCCGCTCGACTGCGAGCGTCACGTGCCCCACCGGCACCGTCCCGGTTGCGCCCGGCCACGACCTCTCCTCGGCGAGCGCCGAGCTGGTGGGCTCCGAGCACACGTCGTCCGCGCCGCGGACGTGGACCTTCGCGATCGACGCGACCGCGCCGGTCACCGCGACGTTCTCGGCCCGCTGCCTGCGCACGTCGGTCGACGCCGTCATCGGCCACACCCACGAGCTCACGCTCACGCACGTGGTGCAGACCGTGTCGGTGCCCGGGACGACCGCGGCCGAGGGCAACGAGTTCCAGGTGATCTGCCCCGACGACGCGAAGGGCGTCGTGGCGACCTTCGACCTCCCGCCGGGCATCCACACGTTCGGCAACGACCCACGCCTCAAGGCCCGCGCCTTCCGCCTCTTCAACGACACCGGGGTCGCCCAGAACGCCACGGTCGACCTCGTCTGCCTGCACGACCGGACCGGCAGGGAGCGGTCGGGATCGCCCGCCCCGGTCGAGGTCGTCAACGTCGCGACCGTGTCGTCGACGTCCACCGACGCCAACGCGACCAACAACGCGGCCAGTGCGACGATCACCGTGCAGCCGGGTGGTGCGACCGTGGCCGCGAGCGGCTTCCTCCGCCTCCAGGGCTCGAAGGCGAAGGTCGCCGTCCTGTCGTCCCTCAAGGGCAAGGCTCACGTCAAGGTCAAGGTGGGCAAGAAGGTCGTGGCCACCGGCAAGGTGAGGCTGCGCGCCGGCAAGGCCACCGTCGCCAGGCTGAAGCTGTCGAAGAAGGTCAAGCGCAAGGTCGCCAAGGCAGGCACCGTGCGGGTCGTGGTCGACCCGGCGCGCGGCAGGACGATCACCACCAAGGTGAAGGTGCGCCGCTGATCAGACCGGCAGGCCGCGCCTGCGCAGCTCGGGGCGGAGTGCGGCGGCGTCGGTGAACACGATGGCGTCCATGCCGAGGTCGGCGGCGGCGTCGACGTTCAGCTGCTTGTCGTCGACGAAGACCAGCCGGTCCAGCGGCAGGCCGCTGCGCTCGGCGACGATCTCGTAGGCGCGCGGGTCGGGCTTGGCGGCCTTGACCTCGCCGGAGACGACGACGTCGTCGAGCATCCGCAGCACCTCGAAGCGCGGCACGGCGTACGGGTAGTAGAGCTCGTCGGACCAGTTGGTCAGCCCGAGGAGGGTGACCCCGGCCTCGTGCAGCTCCCGCACGAGCTGCGTCGTACCCGGCACCTCGCTGAGTGAGAGCGGGAAGTGCTCGAGGTAGGCGTCCGCGTGTGCGGCCCAGTGCGGATGTGTACGGCGCACCTCGGCGACCCCGTCGGCCCAGGACCTGCCGCTGTCCTGGACGTGGTTCCACGCCATGAAGTCAAAGTCGTCTGCCTCCAGGAAGCGACGTGCCTCAACGGCACCGACCCCCGCCGCGATGGCGAGGGCCGGTTGCCAGTCGATCAAGACGTTGCCGAGGTCGAAGACGACGGCGCCGATGTCGTGCGTGGTGTGCTGCGTCATCTACTGCTGTCTCGATACGCGGGTCGCGACTTCGTTCCTCAGTCGCGCCGCTACTCGACCTGGCCCGTGGTCATCCGACCGCTGGGGGTTCGCTCCGCTCACGCCCAGCGTTCGGATGCGGGCACAAAGTCCAGCCCGCGGTCGCCCATGTAGAGCTGCTTCGGGCGCGCGATCTTCTGCTCCTTGTCCTGGACCAGCTCGGACCACTGGGCCAGCCAGCCCGGGGTGCGGCCGATCGCGAACAGGACCGTGAACATCTCCGGCGGGAACTGGAAGGCCTCGTAGATCAGGCCCGAGTAGAAGTCCACGTTGGGGTAGAGCTTGCGCTTGATGAAGTACTCGTCCTCGAGCGCGATCTTCTCGAGCTCCTTGGCGATCTCGAGGAGCGGGTTGACCCCGGTGACCTCGAAGACGTCGTCGCAGGCCTTCTTGATGATGGTGGCGCGCGGGTCGAAGTTCTTGTAGACCCGGTGGCCGAAGCCCATCAGCTTCTCGTTGCCGTTCTTCACGCCCTCGATGAAGGCGGGGATGTTCTCCTTGGTGCCGATGCGCCGCAGCATCCGCAGCACCGCCTCGTTGGCGCCACCGTGCAGCGGGCCGTAGAGGGCGCCGACGCCCGCGGCGACCGCGGAGTACGGGTCGACCTGCGAGGAGCCGACGGAGCGGACCGCGTTGGTCGAGCAGTTCTGCTCGTGGTCGGCGTGCAGGATGAAGAGCACGTCGAGGGCCTTGACCAGGCGCGGGTCGGCCTCGAACTTCGACTCGCTCATCTTGAAGAGCATCGAGAGGAAGTTGGCCGTGTAGCTCAGGTCGTTGTCGGGGTAGACGTACGGCTTGCCCTGCGCGTGCCGGAACGCCCAGGCGCCCAGCGTCGGCATCTTCGCGATCATCCGGACGATCTGGATGTGCCGGTTCTCGGCGTCGCTGATGTTGCGCGCGTCGGGGTAGAACGTCGAGAGGGCTCCCACCGACGCCATCAGCATCCCCATGGGGTGCGCGTCGTAGCGGAAGCCCTGCATGAACGACTTGACGTTCTCGTGCACGAACGTGTGATAGGTGATCTCGTGCACCCACGCCTCGTACTCCACCTTGCTGGGGAGCGTGCCGTGGACGAGGAGGTAGGCGACCTCGAGGAAGTTGGACTTCTCGGCCAGCTGCTCGATCGGGTAGCCCCGGTACTCCAGGATCCCCTTCTCCCCGTCGATGTAGGTGACGGAGCTGCGACAGGACGCCGTGTTGACGAAGCCCGGGTCGTAGACCGCGAGCCCCGGGGAGTCGTCGCCTGCCTTGATCTTGCCCAGATCCGCGGCCTTGATGGCGCCGTCGGCGATCGGGACGTCGTACTCCTGTCCGGTGCGGTTGTCACGGACGGTGAGAGAATCAGTCACCCGAACAACTTAGTCGGCGGCGTGGCGGCATGCGAACCCGGTGTCCGCGGATGAGGATGTGACGTTTCCGTCAGCCGGGATTCGACACCGCCGACGACGCGCCCGTACTCTTGTCAGTCGCGCCTCCTGCCGCGTCCGGACCCCCCACGGAGTCCCGACGCAGACCTGGACGAGATCGAGCCAGGCAGAGTTCGTCAGAGGGCGCCGCAGCACCAACACCGTGTGGCACAGGGTCACGCGGCAACCTACGAACGAAGGAAGTTCCTCCGTGCGCACGTACGCCCCCAAGGCCGGCGACATCACGCGAGAGTGGCTCGTCATCGACGCCACCGACGTGGTCCTCGGCCGCCTCGCTGCTCAGACCGCCAACCTCCTGCGCGGCAAGCACAAGGCGATCTTCGCTCCCAACGCTGACACCGGTGACTTCGTCATCATCATCAACGCTGAGAAGGTCGCCCTCTCGGGTGACAAGAAGGTCACCAAGATGGCCTACCGCCACTCCGGCTACCCGGGTGGTCTGTCTGCCACTCCGATCGGTGAGGTCCTCGAGAAGGACGCCCGCAAGGCCATTGAGAAGGCCGTGTGGGGCATGCTGCCGAAGAACAAGCTCGGCCGCCAGGTCCTCAAGAAGCTGAAGGTCTACTCGGGTCCCAACCACCCGCACCAGGCCCAGCAGGCCACTCCGTACGAGATCAAGCAGATCTCCCAGTAATCGTCTTTGTTGCCGAGAAAGTCTGAGTGAGGAACATCGTGGCTGACACCACCGAGGTCGAAGAGACCTACGAGACCGACGAGCAGGGCATCGCCTACAGCTCCGAGAGCGCCCCGAACGCTGACACCCCCGCCCGTCCGGCGACCATCGCTCCTGCTGCGGCCACCGGCCGTCGCAAGGAGGCTGTCGCCCGCGTCCGCATC
>Ga0164307_10001495_pt1 | contig 10623 bp, 10 predicted proteins | sample Whisoiple_243_MG_FD_110214 | JGI IMG/M metagenome (GOLD analysis project Ga0164307, IMG submission 110214) | Soil microbial communities amended with fresh organic matter from upstate New York, USA - Whitman soil sample_243_MG | ecosystem: Environmental > Terrestrial > Soil > Unclassified >...
GAGCACAGAGAAGTCGAGGAGCTGGTACTGGTCGGCGTTCTTGTCGCCGATCGTGCGGGTGTAGAACGGCGTGTCCGCCTGACCCAGCATCAGATAGGCGACCGGCGCGGGGAACCCGCCGACCAGCTTCGACCGGGGCTCACCCTGCGGCTGGAACCCCAGCTCGGGCACCATGTCGCGGGCCGTCAGGAAATCGGAGAACCGATCCCACAACGACTCCAACACGGGGGCCAGCTCAGCCACGACCCCTCAACTCTCCGCGCTTCGAGCGCTTGTAGTAGTGCCGGGCCAGGGCGGCGTTCTTGCCCTCCTCGGCGCGCTTCGCCATGTACTCGAAGATCACCTTGTTCACCACGTTCCAGCCCTGCTGCACAGCGAGCATCGCCCGGATGTTCCGGGTGCCGCGCTCCTGGTAGACGGTGTACGAAGGGGCCTCCACCCAGCCGAACCGGAATTGGAAGTTGCCACCGGCCGACGTCCTCGCCTTGTACGAGTCGCCGACCTCCTTCAGCCACGAGTCGTAGATCGAGTCGAGCATCTGCCCGGTCTCGATGCGCCCGGCGAACTGCCGTCCCTGGCTCTGCCGGAACCGGCCCCACGGGGTGATCGCCGACTTGACCCGGCGCACCATGACCAGCGTGCCCTGCTCCGCCGCGTCCACGATGGCGTCCTCAACCGCCGTCGGCACGTTCACCTTGTAGAAGGTGAGCTGCTCGTAGAGTTGCTTCTCCCCGGTGATCTGCCAGATACCGCTGCGCTGCGCCATCAGAGCAGCACATCGCAGAGCATCGTTCGCTGCCAGGTGTTGCTTGTGCCCAACCAGTTCCGGACGGCGTAGCGGAGTCCGACCATTTCCTGATCGATGCAGTCCAGCACGATCACAAGGGCCCCGGCGTTCGGGGTTTCGAGGAACTCGCCGTCGACCGCCTCCGGCATGAGGTTGCCGTTGAGGTCGACCTGCACCCGGACGGCATGCCAGGTTTCGATGGCCGCGTCGTGTTCGACCTTCCGGGCTCGCCAGTCCTTGTTCGGCTCGATGCGTCCCTGGCCCCGGTAGATCGGGGTCTGCAGCGACCGGCTGGTGGGTGTGCCCTGCTCCGCGTAGTTCGGGTTGAGGGGGTCCCACTTGGTGAACGCGGTTTGCGGGGTGACCGACGACAGTTGCAGCACCTCGATGGTGGCGACCATCCAGCCCCGCACCACGTTCCGGTGGTGAAAGGGGAAGCGCGGGTCCATGCCCCGTATGTTCAGCGCCACGGTGTCAGCTCGGGGTGCGGGTACGGCCAGGCGGCCGGGATGACCGACAGATCCTCGTAGACCCCGGCGACGTCACCCTCGGCCGCCGCCTGTTCGCGGAGCGCCTTGGCCCGGGCCAGGAACTGCTGCATCACCTTGGCGCCGTCCGTCTTCAGGTCGTCGGTGGCGATGACCTTCGAGATGAGGGCCTCGGAGGTACCGAGCACGGAGCAGGCGTCGGCCGCCGCCATCCGCACCGAGTCGGCGTTGATGTCGAGGAGCGTCTGCAGGTGTGCATCGGAGAACAGGTACTCGACGTTGTCGACCTGGCCGGAGTCGTCGCGGAGCTGCTCGATGTCCGGGATCAGCGCCCGCACCCGGCCGATGGGGGTCGACCAGGCCGGAGGGAAGACGTCTGGATCAGCCATGCCTACATCCTCTCAGCACAAGAGCCCCAGCCCCGGGTAGGAGCTGGGGCTCTGTGCTTCCCCGTCAGGGTGGTGCGGGTCAGGTACCGGAGCCGTTGGACGACACGATGCCGACGGTGTCGAGCAGCTTCGCGCCGGTCCAGTGCTTCACCCGGATCTGGATCGAGTCGTTGTCGAACGACCCGTCATACGGGTTGAGCGCGCCGCCGCCGAGTGCGCGGCCGGTGTCGTCCTTGATCCGCAGCTCCGGCGTCTCGTTGCCACGCAGGAAGACGGCGGCCAGGGTGGTGCGGTCCGCGCCGACACCCTTGTCCGGCAGGAGCAGCCAGTGGGTGGCGGCGTTGGCCCAGCCGGTGGTCAGCAGCGACATGTACGGGTTGACGACGACCCGGGAGATGTAGCCGGACACCGCGTTGGTGGTGTCCATCTCCGTCGAGCCCTGCGTGACCCGCAGGTTGGTCGCCGACAGGATCTGCTGCGCCGTCGCGGCCAGCTCCGGCGGAACCATCAGGACCCACTTGGAGATGGTGTTGACGTTGACCGTGGTGCCCGCGACGTTCGCCGGAGGCAACTGCGCCTTGGCGATGGCCGCACCCAGGCTGGCGTAGCTCAGGACCGGGTTGGCCGTGAGTGCCTTAGCCGCGACACCGGTGGTGAAACCGGCCGCCGCCGCCTGGTAAATCTGGCGGAAGACCCGCAGGTCGACGGTGCGGTTCGCCGCGAGCGCGAGGCCCGTGGGGAAACGCTCGATGATCCCGAGGTCATCCCCTTGGAAGGACTCCCAGGAGAAGTCGACGCGGGCACCGACCTTCGACACGCCGATCGTGCCGCTGGACGCACCGAAGCCGATGACCGGGTAGTTGTCCAACTCCGCCACCGCAGGCAGACCGCCCGGGATGGTTTCCTGACCGGCCTTCTCAGGCGGCAGGGTGGAGAAGTCGAGGTGACCCTCGCGGTACGTCGAGTTCCGGATGGTGTCCTGCACGACCCGCTGCGCGAACGCGGGCCACAACGGAGGGGCAACCTCCGTGATCGCCTTCTGGATCACCGCGTTGGTGATCACCTGGTAGATGGCGGGGAAGTCCGAGGTGCTGATGGATTCCCGGGCGATCCACTGGCGAGCGTGGAAGTCACCCTTGAACGCGCGGTCCAGGTTGAACATGACCTCCGCGACCCGGCGCTTGGCGTCGGGGGCGAGTTCGTTGAGGTTTGCGACAGTCATTGGTCAGCCCTCTCAGTCCGCGACGGCTTCTGCGGCCAGGAGAACTTCTCCGGGCGTGTTGGTCACGTGGTTGCGCTGCATCAGGTACCCGATCCGCTTGTTCGTGCTGGCCGTGAGGGTCAGCGCGGTGACGATGCCGTTGGTAACTGTGCCTGCGTAGACCGGGTCACCGAAGTTCCCGGCACCGGCGATGTTGACCTTGGTCGGGCCGACGGTGCACTGCAGGGACACGGTGGCGAATCCGTCCGGCTGGCCGGTCGGGGTGCCGGAGGTGGTACCACCGTCACCGTCGGTCTCGGCCACACCCACCAGCGAGCTGCTGATGAGGACGATGTCGCCGGAACGGGTGCTGGTGTGCACCGGCATGGACCGGGTCAGCGACTGGATACCGGCGCGGTACCTGACGTTGGTAGCCATCAGACGCCCGCCTTACCCATTGCCTCGGCCAGCTTGTCGAGATCGAAGTCAGCGAAGTCCTTCGTCCCGCTGACGTGGGTCTGGGGGCCAGTGACCTGACCGATCGGGGCGGACTTGCCAGCGGCTTCGAGGATCTTGGCCGCGTAGTCCTTCTCGGCCTTGATCGCATCTTCGACGTTGACACCGTTCGCGGCTGCCTCGGCGACCTTGGCGAACTGCACTGCCACTAGGCCGGACTCGGCGAGCTTGGTGGCGAGTTCGACGGCCAGGTCGATCGGGTTGATCTTCTTGGCGTCCTCCTCGGCCTGCCGGGCTGCCGCAGCCTCGGCGGTGCGCGCTGCGCGATCCGCCTCGACCGAAGCGACCAGCCCGGTCACAGCCTCGGTGAGCTTCGACAGCTCCCCGTTCTGTTCCTGAGCCATGCTGCTCTCCTTTACCTCTCCCCGACCGGGCTGGTTGGGGAAGCTTGTGTTGCTGGTCTGCGCCAGCCGTCCTGCGGATTCGAGCAGCGACGTGATCGCGCCACCGGCGCCGGGCACAGTGACCACGTCGACCGAGTTGAACGGGGATTCGTGGAAAGCCACGACCCGCACCCCGCCGTCGGCGTCCTCGCCGTCCTCGACCAGCGCGGTTGCGTTGATCGACATCCCGATGTGCGGCCCGAGGGCTTCGATGGTGGGGACGTGCTGCGGAAGGACCCGCAGCTTGCCCCACAGCGCGTCGTCCTTGAACGTTGGGTCACCTTCGAGCACACCGACGATGTCCTTGACGTCCCGCTCCGGCCGCTCGAACGACTCCGACCAGGTCGGGTGGTTCCAGTAGCTGTGCGTCCCGGCGGGGAACGCCATCGCGCCGTCCCGCTCCAGCACGTCGGCCGGGTAGTACGCCGATGAGCCCTGTCCGGCCTGGATGATCTTGATCTCGAACAGGCCCTTCTTGGCGTCCGAAACTGTTGGGGCGCTTGTGGTCTCGACCAGCACGCGCTTCTCGCTCATGCTGCCCCCTTCCTGACCTGGCCCACGTTGCGGCACAGAGTACCTGACCAGGTGCTATTTCCGATCAACTGTCGTTCCGGACGTCGTTGCCGTTGTCGCCGACGTCGTCGGCCGGGCCGCGCCCGTCGGTGTTGGTGTTGTCGCCGTTCGGCGTGTTGAGCGGCGGGGTGCCGGGGTGGTTGGGGTCGGCGCCGCCGCCCTTGACGTACTCGGCCCATTCGCCGGGCTCCGGCAGGACACCGTCGTCGATGTAGCCGTACTCGGCGAGCTGCGTCGACAGCACCTTGTGCACCGACTTGGGGGACAGGGTGCCCGTCGCGGCGCCGATCGTGATGGCCTGAATCATCCGGTGCACCGGCACAGAGCGCACCGGAGGGAACGTGACCTGCGGGTTCGGCACACCCAGGTAGCGCATCCGCTTGGTGTAGCTGGCGTCCGCCTTCTGCTGCCTGATCCGCATGGCGTCGACCGTGGCGTTGTCGAGCGAGTCCTCGGCGGAGGCGCCACCGGACCCGGCCGAGTCGGCGAGCAGCGCGGTCAGCGGCACTTCCAGCCCGGCCGCCACGAGCGCGGCCAGCGCGCGAGCAGCGTCGAAGTCGATCATCGCGCCGGTCTTGGACATGGCGACCAGATCCATCCCGGTCGCGTTGGCCGTCGCACCGTACGGCGAGTACCCGTTGACGGGCTGCGGCGCCGTCGGGTCCGGCTGCACGGCGAGGGCTGCGGCGGCCCGCTGCGACCCGGCCTTGGTGGTGCTGACCGCCTTGTACGCGAACCGGGTAAGGGCCTGGTTCACCATCTGGCCGCCCTCCAGGAACTCCTTGTAGGCAGCGACCCAGAGGGTGGCGACGAACAGGTCCGGCAGTCCCAGCACCCAACCGGCCTGGCGGTTGACGTGTGCGTGGTGCAGCCGCTTGGTGACGTCGACCTCGAACTGGCCGATCTTCTTGCGGGTGCGGTCCTCGTTGGACACGTCGGGGTAGTAGACGACGCGGTCCCGGGTCTTGCGCTCCCCGTTCTCGCCGGTGGTGACCTCGACCCAGGTCCGCTTCCAGTACATGATCTCGGTGGCGTCGTCGGGGCTCGACACCCATCCGCTGATCTGCGCGAGGGGGATGTTCTGCATCTTCTTGCTGCCCGGGTCGAGCAGGGTGAAGACGTTGCCGTCGGTGGCGAGGGCCTGCTCGTACTCCTCGTAGCCGTCGATCGAGAAGAACCGGTCCGTGTTCTTGTCGACGATCTGCTTGGTGCCCCGGCTCTTGCCGAAGTCGACACCGCCGCCCCAGATGTAGCCGACGCGCAGGCGGACGCCGCGCTTGGACATGGGGTTCCCGGCCAGGTAGATGCGGGCGGCCTGCGACAGGCGCACGGCGTCGCTGATGTCGGGGCCGTTGTCCCGGTCGAACCCGGACAGCAGCTTCCAGCCCCGATCCTCCTGTGCCGACACGAGCGCGCTCTGCAGGGATTCGCGGACCTCGGGGTCCTGTATTTCCCGCGAGACGTCGATCAGCTCGGACAGCACCAGGCTGTTCAGCGTCGCCATATTTCCTCCCGGAAAGTTGGGGGCCAGAGTACCCGGCGGCACTTATACCCCGATACGACCCGCGCTATCACACCGGGCTGATGATGAAGTCGGGCGATCCGAGCATCTCGAACGGGTCGACGACGCGGGTCTCGCCCGGCTGCAGCGCCGCGAGCGGGTCCTCGACGTCGAAGTCGGCGCAGGCGTAGCACAGGGCATCCGCGTAGTCGGGGCTCTTGAATCCCCGGGCCCGCATCTCGTCCTTGCTCTCGATCAGGATGGCGCCGTTGGCGAACTTGTACCGGGTGCCCTCCAGCTCCTCGAACAGCGTCTTGGCGTCCTGGTCGGCGGAGGTGCCCTGGTCCTTGGCGTCGATCCCGGAGCTGAAGTTCGGCAGGGACACCTTCCCGGCGGCCATCTTGGCGCGGAGGGTGTCGTACCAGAACGCACGGGCGTTGCGCCACTTCCGCAGGTCCGGCGAGGCGGCCGAGCCCACCATCCCGATGACGTGGTAGTTGCCGTGCGAGAGCTGCGCCAGTTGATCCTGCACCCCGGCACCGATGCCGGTCGCGTCGACCCGCACCTCCCGCACCCCCAACTTCAATGCGAGCGCATGGACCCGAGATGCCGTCTCGACGGTGTCGACCTTCTCCCACGACCCGACGATCTCGACCAGGCCGTCGAGGTTGTAGACGACGGTCGTCTTGTCCTTGCCGAACCGGGCCACGTCGACCCCGAGCCTGCCGACCACCTCGCTTTTCGGTAGAATGGAAAGGTCTTGCGCCGCAAGGAGAACCGAGGTGGGGAACAGGTTCTCGTCCGAGTTCTCGGGGAACTCCGCCGTCACCTTGGCGCGGAACCGGGCCGAGCCCTCGCCCCACGAAATCTTCTTGTCCTCCACCCACTCCTTGCTGATCAGGTTCTGCGCCACCGCCAGCGGCACAACCTCACCGGTGAACCGGGGCGTGTCGTAGGCGGAGATGGTGAACTTCTTCCAGCTCGGGTCGTTGTGCAGGAAGATCCGGCCGAACTCGGTGTTCGGGTCGTCGGGGTTCCCGATCGCCAGCACCCGGTTCGTCTCCGAGGTGGTGATGGCCTCGACACCGGTCCAGATCGTCTGCGCCACACCGCAAGCCTCATCGATGATCACCAGCACGTAGGTGCGGTGGACACCCTGAAAGCCGTGCATGTCGGTGTCCGCAGGTTTGCGGCCCATGCCGACGGTGTCGCGGTCGTCCGACTTCCACTCCGCCGTCTCGGACACGGTGCCGGACAGGTTGTTATTCCGGTGGATCTTGCGGATGTACTCCCAGAGCAGCTTGTTCACCTGGTAGGCGGTGGGGGCTGTGCTCACCACCACCGTCTCCTCGGGCGGGTGCACGTCGATCCACCAGCAGGCCAGCACAGCGCCGAGGTAGGTCTTGCCGGATGAGTGGCAGCTCTTGACGATCGTCTTCTTCGCCTCGACGAGGCTGGCTGCGATGTCCCCTTGGAGGGACCAGAGGTCGGTCTTGATACGTTCCCGGGCCCAGAGCACCGGGTCCTTCATGTACTGCGCCCGCTTCGCCCGGATCTGGTAGTCGGCGCTGATCTGACGGAGCGCGTGGGTGATGGTGTTGGTGATCTCCTCACGGGGGCCGGAGAGCAGGCTGTCGGCCTGCTGCCGGGTGCGGGTGAGGTTGGACATGTGTGCCAGTTTAGACGGGTGAGATCGGGTCGACGGGGTACTCGTCGCCAACGGCGCACCCGGGGCATTCTCCGTACCAAGCGTGCCCTGAGCACAGGGTGGGGAAATCCTCCGGCGGGCCGAAGATCGCTTCCCGCAGATCCGGCGCCAAGCTCTCTACGACCGCAACGGTTCTCGCCGGAAAGCTCGGTCTGACGTACTCGACGACGTCCGACACCTGCGTGTAGCTGTTCCGGGCTCGGGCTTTCGCCGGAGCGTGTTCGCGGACAGGGGCAGCGGCGGCACGTTGAGCGTCAACGCCGCGATACGTGGATACTGGCAGGTTGGTCACAACACGGAGGGTAACTCTCCGTGGGCCGATCAGGGTAGATGTCGCTCCGAAATCACATCGGCGCGTCGAAACGGTGGAGCTAGGGAACGGGGTCCGGAGAAAGTAGAAGCCCGGCCGTGTCCTTTCCTCGTGCGCTACGAGTGAGGCGACGGCCGGGCTGAGAACCCGCCAGAGTTCCGTGATCATCCTAGTCGAACGGAGATTCGTGCGGAAGCCGAGACCCCCGCGACGACCGGGGGTTATGCCGACCTCGGCTTCCGCTCCAGCTCCAATACCCGATTCTCCGGCGCGTCAATCACCGCAGCCGCCTCCTCCAAGCTGGCTGACACCGTGCCGTCGATGATCTCCTGCACCTCCGGCTGAGCGCGGATCAGGTCCCGGATCTGGGGCACACCAGCAACCGCCTCCAGCACTAGTCGCAGCGTCTGTTTCATCAACTCGGCCTGGCCGTCCGAGATCAACTCGATCTCGATCCGGGTCGTCTCCTTCTCCAGCTCCATCATCTTGTTCGCCCGCTCGATCGCGGCCAGGATGACCTGTGCATGGCCGATGTCCCCGCGCTGCAACCCGCCCCAGAGCGCGTTGATGACGGTGTCGAGCCGGGCCAACTGCAGCCAGCGGTACTCCGACGCGGTGAGCTGCTGCCGCTGCGACAGGATGCGGCCGATGACACCCTGCACGTACTCGGGGGTGACCGAGGGCCCGAGCTTCCGGGCGATCTCGAACGGCCCGAGGCCGGACAGCCGCCACTGGTAGATGAGGTCGTCGAGCATCCCGCCGTTCTGGCGGCCGTCGTTGACGTAGCTCTCCAGCTCCTCCCGTGTGCCGTACGGCGCGCGGTTCGGGGCGACCTTCGTGAGCGGATGAACGGTGCCGTCCCAGCCGACGGGGTTGTCCTCGGGGTGGAGCACAGAAGCCGGGTTGTGATCCCTCTCTTGCTGTTCGAGAAGACGCTCCGTCGGCCCGACCGGAGATGGCTCGAACACATGTTCGGCTGGCACCGCCGCGACAAGTCCTTGCGTCTGTGAAGACGACGACACCGCAGCCGGAGGAGGGTCCGACTGCGGTGCCTTCGGCCTGCTCTTGCGGATCGCGTCGAGCGCCGCCTTGCGCGCCGCGTCCGTGATCGGCAGTGCGTGGTTCGGCTCCCGACTCTGTTCCGTCATAGGCACAGGGTAGAGGAGCGAGTCATCGCTGTGCCCGCTTCTTAACCGCGTCCCGAACTGCGTCGAGAGCGATTCGACGCACCTGCAGCCCGGCCGGGGTCAGCTTCTCCCCGGTGCCCCGGCACTGCGGGCATTCGAGCCGGATCTCCATGTCGGTTCCCCTGCTGTTCCCCGGGTAGGTGTAGCCGGACTCGCAGCCCGGGAAGGTGCACCTTGTCGACAGGGGCGGTAATGCGGGCTCGGTCGGTTTCGGCTCCGGGGGCATCACGGTCAGGGTGCCGGGGTCCGGCCGGTCCTGGCGCAGCTCTTTCTCGACCCGCCGCTCGATCGCCTCGTTCAGCTTCCGCATGTCCTCCTCGTGCTCTGGCGGGGGCGTGAAGGTGAAGTCGAACGCGGGGGGCTTGACCTGCCCGGTTGCTTGCCCGATGGTCAGTCCGGCCGGGATCGGCTTCCCGAACTCGACGCCGTCGGTAAAGAACCCGAGCCTCTCCGCGCGGCGCTGCGCCCCGAGATCGAGCGCTCCCAGTGCCTTATCTGCGGTCATTGCCTCTTGGGCGGCCTCCTTACCCTCCTTGTATCCCTGGCGGTACGCGCGGACCCCGTCATCCGTCGGGTTGTGCGAGCAGCGCTCGTCGCAGTCGTGCTCGGGCTTGTTCTTCTCGTCCTCGATCTTCTTATCCTCGATCTCCTTAGCGATGTCCATCAACCGGGTCCTCTCCCAGCCGTGCAGGTACTGATTCTCAGCGGCCAGGTACCGCAGGAACGTCTCGCTCGTCAGTCTTGCCATCGTCTTGTGGCCCTTCAACTCGGAATCGGCGGGTAGTGCCGGAGCACAGGCCCCACGGTACGCGGATTTGTGACGAAAGTCGAACCGGCGCGACGAAACGGTTGCAATGGGGGTGGTGTGGGTGCGAGATGTCTTGATATGACCGCGATTTCGACGACCTCGTGGCGAAACCTTCAGTTAGGTAGGGGTTATCGCGTGTAATGACGGCTTCTTGTGACGAAAGTGTGACGTAAGGCGGGGAAATCCGGGGATGTGACCCTGCACGTTCCTCCCCTAACTAGTTGCCCTAAGCAACGATTTTCTTTAGCCTAGGCAACGATTCTTCGGCCCGTGCCGGCCGGTTGCCCTAGGCAACTATCTTGCATCGATGATGATCTTGCTAACTCGTGTTAGCAGCTTCGAAGATGATCATGATCCGTCTGAGATGATGATCTTGTGTTAGATATTCCCGGCGTGTCGTGCTCGGCGTGTCGCATCCCATCCATGCCCTGACCAGCGCATATGCCATCGTTATCATTCCGTGACTTGACGAATTGGTTCCACAAGAGAACGTTGGCAATCGCTCCACCCCGCTCGTCCGCACCGGCGCCCGTTCCGATCACCTGATCCGGGCTCGCCACTCCGCCGGACCTAGAGCAGCCCGCAAGGGCACGCACGTACCGGGCGCCAGTACCGCTGATCAGCGGCCGCGCCGGGCAGGGACGCCATTACGGGCCCGGGCCCAACGGATCCGCTACCTAACACGAGCGGCATGCCAGACCAACGGCATGAGTAGAGCAACTACAGAGAGAACACGAACGATGGTCGGAAGGACCCTTGCGTATCGCACGCC
>Ga0164307_10001497_pt1 | contig 10610 bp, 6 predicted proteins | sample Whisoiple_243_MG_FD_110214 | JGI IMG/M metagenome (GOLD analysis project Ga0164307, IMG submission 110214) | Soil microbial communities amended with fresh organic matter from upstate New York, USA - Whitman soil sample_243_MG | ecosystem: Environmental > Terrestrial > Soil > Unclassified >...
CCGCCGGCCCCGGCATGGATGAGCACGTCGTCGCCGTCCACGATGCGGTACACGTCCGTCGCCAGGCTCTGTGCGGTGAGTCCTTGCAGCGCAAGGGCTGCGGCCTGCTCGTCGGACAGCGCGTCCGGCACCGGGATCAGTCGGTCGGCCGGACCGACCGTGACCTCGGCGTAGGAGCGCGGGACCTGCAACCAGGCCACCCGGTCGCCCACCGCAACGCCGGTCACTCCCGATCCGGTGGCGATCACCTGACCGGCGCCCTCCCGACCCGGGACGAACGGCATCGGCATCGGGTAGACGCCCTGCCGGTGGTAGATGTCGATGAAATTGACTCCCGCGGCGCCGATCTGGATCGCGACCTCGCCAGTACCCGGTTCCGGGACGTCGATATCGACATACTGAAGGAACTCCGGTCCGCCCGGCTCCAGGATCTGGACCGCCATCATCTTTCCTGCACCTGACCCAGAGGTCATGGAATTGCTCCCTTCTCACCCGACTCCTGGCCGCGGATGGTGCGGCGCAGCTTCGGTACCCGTTCTGCCAATGCTCGTTCGGACCCGTAGGGGGTCGGCTGGTAGTAGTCGCGACCGACCAATTCGTCGGGCGGGTACTGCTGCTGCACCACGGATCCCGGACGGCCGTGCGGATACACGTAGGTCTGCGCGTTGCCGAGTTTCGCGGCCCCCGGATAGTGGCCGTCCCGCAGCGCGGGTGGCACGGAACCGGCCTTGCCCTCCCGGACGTCGGCCATCGCCGCGTCGATCGCGGTGATGACGGCGTTCGACTTCGGCGCGGTCGCCAGATGAATGGTGGCTTGCGCCAAGGCGATCCGCGCCTCCGGCAGGCCGACGAGCTGCACCACCTGGGCGGCCGCGACGGTCACCGGCAATGCGGTGGGATCGGCCATCCCGACGTCCTCGGAGGCATGGATCATCAACCGGCGGGCGATGAACCGCGGATCCTCCCCCGCCTCGATCATCCTGGCCAGGTAGTGCACCGCGGCGTCCACATCGCTGCCCCTGATCGACTTGATGAACGCGCTGGTCACGTCGTAGTGCTGATCGCCGGACCGGTCGTAACGCACCGCCGCCCGGTTGACCGCCCGCTCCACGGCGGTCAGATCGATGACCGCCTCGGCGTCGGCGTCGGTCCGGATCTCGTCGCCGACCGAGTCCGCCGCGGCCTCGAGCGCGGTGAGCGCGCGCCGGGCGTCGCCGCCGGCCAACGCGACCAGGTGCGCGCGGGCCTCGTCGGTGATGGTGAACGCTGCGGCCAAACCGCGTTCGTCGTCGACGGCCCGGTCGACCAGGGCGGCGATGTCCGAGTCGGTCAACGGTTGCAGCTGCAGCACCAGGGATCGCGACAGCAACGGGGAGACCACCGAGAAGAACGGGTTCTCGGTGGTCGCGGCGATCAGCACGATGGTCCGGTCCTCGACGGCGCCGAGCAGCGAGTCCTGCTGGGTCTTGGAGAATCGGTGCACCTCGTCGATGAACAACACGGTCTGTTCGCCGGTGGACCGGAGCCTGGCGGTGGCGTCGGCGATGACCGTCCGGACCTCTTTGACGCCGGCCGAGACCGCGGAGAGCTGGGCGAAGTGCCGCCCGGTCGAGCCGGCCACCAGCGTGGCGAGGGTGGTCTTACCGGTGCCGGGAGGTCCGTACAGCAACATCGACGACGGCGCGCCACCCTGCACCAACCGACGCAGTGGCGCCCCTGGTCCGAGCAGGTGGGCCTGGCCGGCCACCTCGTCCAGATTCCGTGGTCGCATCCGCGCGGCGAGCGGCTCGTGCCGGTCGATCGGACGGTCCGGCGCCCAGGCAGCCGCCCCGGTCGCCACCTGCACCCGGTCCCCCGGTTCGGGGTCGACCGCGAACAGACCCGGATCAGTCGGACTCACCCGGCCGACGCTACCGCCCCGCGGCGGATCCGATCACCGGCCGCCCCGAACACCCAGATAGCCGGCGATCGCGGCCATCGCCGCGGCCCGCTGGACCGGGTCCGGAAGCTGGTCGATCCGGTAGCCGAGGACGACGGTGTCCGGCGTGGTCACCGAGGCCGCGGCCGGCGGCGCCGGCCCGATCACGAAGTCACCGGCGTTCGGTGGGCTTCCGGCGGGTGCGCCGGGAACGGTCCACGGCCCGGGCCCCGACTCGAAGCCCTCGGTCACGGTGACCTCGTCGCCAACCGTCAGGGTGGTGTCGTCGACGAAGATGCCGGCACCACCCGGTCCGCCGTCGGTGACGTAGCTGATGGCGACCTCGATCTGCTGCCCGGCGTACCCGGACAGGTCGAACGCCAGTTGTTGCCAGCCGCCCGATGAACCGGTCAACCGGTGCCAGCTGCCGGTGCTGCCATCGGGCAGGCACGGATCGCCGGGGCTCAGGTAATGCGAGAGGAACGGGTGCCGGTCCAGCAGGAATCCGGCTCCACAATCGGCCGGTACCCCGGAGGTGGTGCGGCCGCCCGCCTCCGGCAGCGTCGTCCAATCCTCGGATCCGATCGTGTGCACCTCGACGATCACGCTGTCATCGTCCTGACCGGTGTCGTAGGACAGCGCAAAACCCAATCGGGGAGCGACAAAAGCCGGCACCGCCGTCAGGTCGACCTTGCGGGACAGTCGCAGGTAGGAACCGTCGGAATGTCGTGCACCGGCATAGGAATCACCCGTGTAGGGCACTGCCGGGCTGCCGGTCGGTTCCCGGTACACGCTGGAGATCTGGCTCCGGAACTGCGGGAACTCCTCCACCGGAAGCGCATCGCTCGTCGCGGTCAATACCCCCGACACGCCCGGCTGATCGGATGACGAGCCACCGACACCGTACGCGGCGTCGCGGAAGGGCATCGCTGTCCCGGTCACCGATCCGGGACCGGTCCGCGCGACACTTCCGTCGACGCCGAGGTAGTACCTGGTGAAATCGTCGGCCGCACCATCGTTGTCGTTGGCCGTCCCGTCGAAGTACGCCACCTTGCCGCCGGCATTGAGGTAGTCGCGAACCGACACCCTCAAGTTCTCCGGCGGATTCTCGCTCGCCGACCAGACAACAGCCCTGAAATGACCGAGCACACCCAGGTCATGCGGAACGCCTTGCGCCGAAACATCCCACACCGCAGTGGAGATGCCGGACGCCGCCAGCGCAGCGACGGCGCCGACTGCCTCGTCGGAGGAATTGGCGAGCACGAGAACCGCACCGCCGTCCTGGTGCACCGTGTAGCTGAAGTGTTCGCTGGCGACGGTCCGTCCGCCGCCCCGGGTGTTCGCCGGCGGCGCCGCCGAGATCGTCGAGCGGGACGTCCCGGTGAACCACACCTCGACCGAGTCGCCCGGCTCGGTTGCCCTGATAGTGCCCCGGAACTCGCCGTAGTACAGGTCATCGGATCCGCCGTACCGCTCACCACCGCGCCATTCGCGGACACCCGTCCTCTGCTCCGGACCGCCGTTGACCCGATAGTGCACGGCGAGGCTGCTGACGTCCCGGCGCGCCGTCACCGCCACGGTCTGCGGGTCGCCGTAGGACACGTCGAACGAGTCGACGACGAAGTCCGGCGCGACGAGGTCGACGGCGGAAACCGGATGCGCCGGGTTGCGGGCAGACCGGGCCACCGACAGCGCGAAGGGGATGTTCTTCTCGAACTCCGCCTGCACCAACGCCTCGGAATCCGGGAAGTCGACGCTGCTCGCGCAATCCTCGGCCAGGAACTGATCATCGGGATCGGAGTCGGCGGCCGTCCGGCAGCTCGACATCTCCGCGGTGAAACCCACAGTCCGGTCCGCCGCCCGGGCGCGGTCGGTGATCCCGCCGTTGGTCGAGTACCGCTCGGCGGCGAGGGAGGGGTCGGATCCGGGCACGGCGGGGCGGGCGTCGTCACCGACGAGCGCCCGGGAGATCACATCTTCCGGGGACGGGGTCGCCACCTGCCAGCCGGCGCCGTACGACAACCGCTCGGCCGCCGAGTGGTAGTCCACCAGGAAGGTGAACCCGATGCGATCCATCAATCCGTCGAGCGCCCTGGTCTCCGGTTCCGACCCCGCCTCGGGACCGCGGTAGGTCTCGGCGAACGGGTTCGGCGAGGAGCCTTCGTTGTCGTACCCCCACTGGGTGGGGAAATTGCGGTCCAGGTCGACACCGTCGCCGTCGTCGATCACTCCGTCGCCGTTGTTGTCGGAAAGGTTCTTGCGCCACAGCCGATGCCCGTCGGTGAAGGTGAAGTCGTAGCCGTCGGGGTTGGCCACCGGAACGAACCACAGTTCCGTGGTGTCGACGATGGTGTGAATCGTCTTGTCGGTCGGGTAGTTGTCGATCAGGTGATGGAGCAATCGGCGGTCCATCTCCGCACTGATCCACTCCCGGCCGTGCTGCGCCGCGACGTAGAGGACGGCGGGCCGCGTGCCGTCCGTCGTCCGGTTGGCGTCCCTGGTGACCTTGAGTGCGACGATGTCCCTGCCCTGCACCGTCTTCCCGATGATCACCCGCTTCACCAACGTGGGGTGCTGATTCGCGATGGCGGCATATTCCTGCGACAGGCCACCCGGGCCGGTGTACGGGCGGAACACCGCCGGCCTACCGGCCGACCGCCGGTCCGTTGACTGCAGCGGCACCCCCGCAGCGATCAGTGCACCGGCCTGCTCGGCACCGAGAATGACCTCCACCGCCGTCGATCCCGACTCCCCCGACCTGGCGACGACCTCCTGCCGATCGATGCCCGAATCCATCACGAGAGCCAGCTGCGCGGCGGTCAGGTCGCCGACGAAGACTGACGGGCCGCCCGTCCGGCTGCCCGACGGGGACGTGACCGGTGCGGCGGGTGTGGCCGACATGGCCGGGGCCGGCAGCAGGCCGATGATCACCACAGCGGTCGAGAGAACGACGGCGAGGCGCTTCATTGCGACCGTCCCTGCTACCTGCGTTCGCGGCGTGCAGCTGGTGGGCCGCACGACCACCAGCCAAGTCCCGCACGGGGTCGCGTGTCAACGATTTCTTCGCAGGCCGAACGTATGCTGTGCCCTTCGTCGCAGTACCCGATGGGGGCTCGAGACATGACTGCGCTGCGGACATCAAGAACGGCCGTGCCGGTGGGCCTGGTCGTCGGCCTGCTGTTGGCGGCCTGTTCATCGGGGACGTCCGCCGTCGGAACATCTGCCACGGACACGGCTTCTGCCGGCGTCACCGCATCCGCAACCGACACCGCCGGACCGGTAGACATCGGCGGGCGGGAGATCTACCTCGACTGCCGCGGCGCCGCCGTGCCCGGCGGGCCGACGGTGATCCTGGTGTCGGGGTACCACGACTCGTCGGACGTCTGGAACCAGTCCGACGTGCTGAGCCCGGTCGGCAGCGCCGTCCCAGCCCCGGTGCAGGAAACCCTCGCCGCATCGGGTCGGGTGTGCTCGTACGACCGGCCGGGCACGGTGCGGTACATCGAGGGCGCCCCGCTGACCGACCGGAGCACACCGGTGACCCAACCGCGGACGGCCGCCGACATCGTCGCCGAACTCGATCAGGCGCTCACCGCGGCCATGGTCCCGAAGCCGTACGTGCTGGTCGGCCACTCGCTCGGCGGACTGCTGGTGCAGCTCTACGCGCAGACCTACCCGGACCAGATCGCCGGCGTGGTGTTCGTCGATGCCCTCAGTCCCACGATTCCCGCGGCCTTCGACGACCGCTGGGCGATCTACCGCGACCAGTTGCTGAACGTGCCGATGGACCAGATGCCGATGGCGTCGATGCGCACGCCGGAGTCCGAGCGGGTCGACCTGGACGCCAGCGCGGCGCAGACCCTGGCCCCGCCGGCCTTCCCGCAGGTGCCGGTGGTGGTCCTGACCAAGACGGAACCGTTCGGCGGGCTGACATCGGCGCCTGGGCTGCCCGCCGAGGACCTCAACGCCGTCTACGAACAGGCTCAGGACAGCCTGGTCGCCCTGGTGCCCGGGACGCCGCACATCCTGGCGACCGGTAGCGACCACTACATTCAGCTCTCCCAGCCCGATCTGGTGGTGGCCGCCACCGACCTCGTGCAGGGTCGCTCGCAGGGTAATGAGGGTCCGGGGAAGTAGCCTCCGACGATGGAGATCCTCCGCTACGCCGCCTTTTCCAGCGATCCGGCGGGTGGCAACCCGGCCGGGGTGGTCCTGGACGCCGGTGATCTCGATGACGCGAAAATGCAGCGCATCGCGGCCGACGTCGGGTTCTCCGAGACCGCTTTCCTGACACCCACCGGGCCGACAACGGCGCGGGTCAGGTACTTCGCGCCGATCGCCGAGGTGCCGTTCTGCGGGCACGCGACCATCGCCTCGGCGGTGGCCCGTGCGGACCGCGGAAGTGCCGGCCGACTGCAGCTGGATTCACCGATCGGCCTGATCGAGGTCACCACCTCGCAGACCGCCGACGGCATCGTCGCCACGCTGGTCAGCGTGCCGCCGCAGGTCACCGAACCGGACCCGGCAGCCCGGGCGGCACTGCTGGCGGCACTGCGGCTGACCGAGGACGACCTCGATCCCGAACTGCCGATCCGGGTGTCGTACTCGGGCAACCATCACCCGGTCGTCGGCGTGCCGCCTGAGGTCCTCGACCGGCTGGACCACGACCAGCAGGAACTGACGACGCTGATGGCCAGGCAGGGTTGGGAGGCAACGGTCGCGGTGGTCGCCAGGACCGGTGCCGCCACATTCGAGGCGCGGAACCCGTTCCCGCCCGGCGGCGTGCGGGAGGACCCGGCAACCGGATCGGCGGCCGCTGCGCTCGGCGGTTACCTGCGGGCGCTCGGTCTGGTGCGCCCGCCCGCGCGGGTCACCGTGCGGCAGGGCCGACATGTCGGCCGGCCTGGAGTGCTGACCGTGGACATCCCGGACGGCGACCTGGGGATCGCGGTGTCCGGGACGGCCGTTCCGATCGGCTAGCGGGCCGCGGTTCAGACCACCGCGTTGATCGCCACCGGCGCGTTGCTTGCCGCCACCAGTTTGTGCACCAACCGCATCTTGCCCAGCACCACCGGCGGCAGCACGAACGGGTAGAGGTCCTTGTGCCCCATCGATCGGTTGATCATGTTCAGCGACCAGGCCAGCGGCAGCCACAGCTCGATCATCCGGTCGAAGCCGGCATCCCCGGCGAGTGGGTTGGTGGCCGTCGCACCGGCCGGCGCAAGGCCGAAAGCGGCTGCGGTGTCGATGGTGTCGCGGATGTGCAGGTAGTGCGCGAACGTCTCGGCCCAATCCTCGGCCGGGTGCATCGTGGCGTAGGAGGAGACGTAGTTCTGCTCCCAACCGAGCGGGGCGCCCTGCGAGTAGTGCCGGTCGAGCGCGGCCTGGTAGTCCAGGTCCGGGTCACCGAACAGGGTCTCGAACTCGCTGCGCGCCGGCCCGGTCTCGGCCAGCACGAAGAAGAAGTAGTGACCGGTCTCGTGCCGGAAGTGGCCGAGCAGGGTGCGGTACGGCTCGTCCATCGACACCCGGAGCTGCTCACGATGGACGTCGTCGCCCTCGGCCAGATCGAGCGTGATCACGCCTTCGTCGTGCCCGGTGATCACCGGCTCGTGCTCACTGGACAGCAGGTCGAAGGTCAGCCCGCGCTCGGGATCGTCGTTCCGGTCGTTGATCGGCAGGCTGAGCTCGATCAGCTCCACCACCAGCCGGCGCTTGGCGGCCTCGGCCTCGGCGAAGGCGGGCAACGCAGGGTCGCCGTCCATCGGCCTGGTCCTGGTCAGCGAGCACGACCGGCACAGCGGCGCCCCACCGACCGGGACCAGCCAGTTGCACCCGGCAACGGTCAGGTTCGCGCACATCTGTCGCGGCGGATCGAGCACCGTGACCCCGCCCGGTCCGAGGACGGCGAACTCCCTGGTCGTCAGGTCGAACCCGATCGGGCTGTTGCAACTCAGGCAGACCGAGTTCTCGAAGGCCAGCCGCTGGCCGCAGTGGGGACAGGCGAAGTCGCGCATGGTGTCAGTTCTCCAGGTAGTCGCTGCAAGGCGGGTTCACGATAGTGCTGTCGCACCGATCGAGTCGTCGACGGCCACCCGACCACGCCGGCGGGAGCCAGCCCGTCCAGGGCTGGTTGATCGGGAGTTTCCCGGCCCGCGGACGACCAAACGAGACCGAGACCGAGGTCACCGGCCGACCACGGGTAGCGGCTCGTCAGCCGGCCAGCGGTGCGACATCGACAGCGACGTCCATCTCGTTCTTGTCGGCGTCGGTGTAGATCACCCCGCGCAGCGGTGGCACGTCGTCGTAATCCCGGCCCCAGGCCACCGTGGTGTAGCGACCGTCGACCATGGTGTCGTTGGTCGGGTCGAACGCCAGCCAACTGCCGTCGGCAAGCCGGACCGCCGCCCAGGCATGGCTGGCGTCCACCCCGATCATCCGTTCCTTGCCCGGCGGCGGGTAGGTCGCCAGGTACCCGGAGATGTACCGGCAGGCCAGTCCGAGCGATCGGCAGGCGGCAACAGCAAGGTGCGCGAAGTCCTGGCACACGCCGGCTTTGGCGTCGAGCACATCGGTGACCGTCGACGACACCGACGTCGCACCCGACTGGTACTTGAACTCGGTGAAGATCCGATGGGTCAGGTCGGTGACGGCGTCGCGGATCGGGCGGCCAGGGGTGAACGAGACGTCGGCATAGTCGCGGATCTGGGCCGGCATCCGGACCAGCGGCGAGGCGAGGGTGAACTCCACCGCCCGCGGATCGGCGGTCGACGAGGGCCGGGCTTTCTCCCAGGGCAGGTCCAGGATCCGCGGGTCCAGGTTCGGCGATTCCACCTCGACGTCCGAGGTCCCGACCACCCGTAGTTCGGTGTGCGAGTCGGTGACGTGGAAGTAGCTGTTGTTATTGCCGTAGCCGTCGACGCCGTGCGAGATGTCCGACGGGGTCGGGTTGATCGTCAGCTCGTGCCGCAGGCACCGCTGACCGGGCATGTCCCGCGGTCGCAGGTACCCGCGCCCGAAGGAGGTCGACACCTCGTCGGAGTAGCGGTACACCGTGACGTGCTCGATGCGATAGCGGCTGATCATCCAGGCACCCCGTCGTAGGTGACGACGCCGAGGGCCTGCATCGGGGTGGGGCGCCAGAAGTGCTGGGCCGCAATCGCATCGGCGATCCCCCGCAACGATTCGTTGAGCCCGTCGAGCAGGGTGACCAGTTCCGGCCGGCGGTCGTCCCCGTCGATCCGGTCGAGTTCTGCGGGTCGGACGCGGCGAAGCACCCCTTCGACGTCCTCGAGTCGACGCTGCGGCCGCGAGGTTCCGGACGAGTCGGGCAACGCCCGCAGATCCGCTCTCGCCTGCGTCACCTGGTAGGCCAACGACCGCGGGTTGCCGGTGTCCAGCAGCAGCAGTTCGAGCATGGTGGCCACCTGGATCCTGGCCCGGTACCGACGCCGGTAGGTGACCCCGGACTCGCCGGCCGCCAGCACCGCCTCGACGACCAGGGAATCCACCGCGGAGCTGCGGGAGCGGGTCATCGTGGCCCGCAGCAGGCCGGTGACCTGTTGCGCCCGCTCCAGGCGCCGTCCGATGTCCATGAAGTACCAGCCGGGATCGCGGACCATGTTCTCGCCGGACAGCCCGGACAGCGCCAGCATTCCCGACAGCACCGCAGCCTGGGTCGAAGCCAGCACCATCCCGCCGTCGCCCCGCGCTTCGGAGAGTTCGGCGATGGCGCGGTCGGTGGCACCGAGCACCATCCAGGTGTCGCCGGACAGTTGGTCGCGCACCGACCTGGCGGATTCACGCAGCCCATCGAGCGACTGGGCCACCGTGCCGGTCTCGATGGTGTCGAGCATCAGCTCCCGGATCCGCTGCAGCGGCTCGAGACCCGGCGCGAAGCCTCGTGTCCCCGACACCTCGGCGACCGCATCCAGCAACACCGGGACGCAGCCGGCCCCGAGATGCTCTGGACGGAAACGGAAGTCGTCCACCCGCTCGCGGGCGACGATCAGCAGCCTGGTCAGATCCTCGGTGCGCTCGGCGTACCGGCCGAGCCAGAACATGTCTTCGAGCACCCGCGGGGACGAGCTGGACTCCAACGGATCAGGCTGCACCAGCGGACCCTCGTACAGCCAGGTGCGGCCCTCCCGCCGATCCGGCGCATCGGTCCGGCCGGAACGGATCCAGACGTCCTTGGCAACGCTGCTGCGACCGCGACCGGCCATCGAGAGTTCGGCATCCTGTACCCGGCCGAGCGAGCCGGGCATCGCGACGTAGCCGGAACCGTGGGCCACCGTGAACAGTCGCATGCTGACCTGGCCGGCGACCAGGCCGCTCGCGGCAGCCATCGGTGCCTCACTGAAAGGGGCCAATTGCTGACCCACCCAGCGGGTCGGTTCGGCCGCCAGCCGGACCCGCCAGTTCTCCCGTTCCGCGTGCGACATCCCTGCCGGGAACACCGATTTCCCGCGGCCGGTCGGCCGCAGCACCATGTGGTCGAGATGGGCCAGCACGTGTGAGCGCTCGGTCTCGTCACCGCACCAGAACGTCGGCACCGACGGCATCTTCAACGTCTCACCGAGCACCGCCCTGGCCAGTTTCGGCAGGAACGGCGCGAATCCCGGGCTCTCCAGCACCCCGCTGCCCAGGGTGTTCACCACCGTGACCGTGCCGCGACGACACGCCTCCGCCA
>Ga0164307_10001500_pt1 | contig 10599 bp, 7 predicted proteins | sample Whisoiple_243_MG_FD_110214 | JGI IMG/M metagenome (GOLD analysis project Ga0164307, IMG submission 110214) | Soil microbial communities amended with fresh organic matter from upstate New York, USA - Whitman soil sample_243_MG | ecosystem: Environmental > Terrestrial > Soil > Unclassified >...
CTGCAGCAGCTTCAGGATGATGTTCTCGACGTCCTCGCCGACATAGCCGGCTTCGGTCAGCGTCGTCGCATCCGCCATCGTGAACGGCACGTCGAGAATCCGCGCCAAGGTCTGCGCCAGCAGCGTCTTGCCCGAACCGGTTGGACCGATCAGCAGGATGTTGGACTTCGCCAGTTCAACGTCGTTGTGCTTGGTCTGGTGATTGAGCCGCTTGTAGTGATTGTGGACGGCAACCGACAGCACCTTCTTGGCATGGCTCTGGCCGATAACGTAATCATCGAGAACCTTGCAGATTTCCTTGGGCGTCGGAATCCCATCACGCGACTTCACCAGCGAGGACTTGTTCTCCTCGCGGATAATATCCATGCAGAGTTCAACGCATTCGTCGCAGATGAATACGGTGGGACCCGCGATCAGCTTGCGGACTTCATGCTGGCTCTTGCCACAGAACGAGCAATACAGGGTGTTCTTGGAGTCGCTCGTGCCGACCTTACTCATTCCTATCTCCGTCCGCCGTTCGATCCGCTCGCAAATATTAATATCTGCGCCCTATTCCGGCACAGACCAATAGATAGAGCAAAACTCGTACCAAAAAAGACCTCATGCTCCCAATGCCGCCAACCGCCTCTAATAGAGTCCTCATAATAATAGCATAATAGCCTATCCGGCCTAGCCAACCATGCTGACACCCGACTATCAAGAATTCCCTAATCGGCGGGCTTTGCCTACCCGTGAGAATACCGTGATTTGCTGCAGCCGCGCGAGCCCAGATATGGAAATCAGCAAAGCGTTGCGCAATTACCACGCCGCCATGCCGACACGAAAGCGGTACTTTATGTCCATGCAGGGGCACCAAATGCCGTCTTGGCCAAAAACGGCCAATGATCAGCGCGTCCATATAGTTGGTGCGGGTTCCGTCCGTGCTGTTACGGCGCTTTCGGCGTCGGCTCTTCGGATCGCTTGTCGATCACTTTGTCGACAATCCCGAAATCGCGGGCCATCTCGGCGGTGAGGAACCTGTCGCGCTCCAGCGCATCCTCGATGGCCTTGTAAGTCTGTCCGGTGTGCTTCACGTAGATCTCGTTCAGGCGCTTCTTGAGGCTCAGGATCTCCTGCGCATGCAACATAATGTCGGTAGCCTGACCCTGGAAGCCGCCGGACGGTTGATGCACCATGATGCGGGAATTGGGCAACGAGAAGCGCATGTCCTTGTGGCCAGCCGCCAACAGCAGCGAACCCATCGACGCCGCCTGCCCGGTGCACAATGTCGACACCGGCGGGCGAATGAACTGCATGGTGTCATAGATCGCGAGCCCCGATGTCACCACCCCGCCGGGCGAGTTGATATACATCGAGATTTCCTTCTTCGGATTCTCGGCTTCCAGGAACAACAGCTGCGCCACCGTCAACGTCGACATGCCATCCTCAACCGGTCCGGTCACGAAGATGATGCGCTCCTTCAGAAGTCGCGAGAAAATGTCATAGGCGCGTTCACCGCGGTTCGTCTGCTCGACCACCATCGGTACGAGGTTCATGTAGGTTTCAACGGGATCGCGCATTAATCACCCCAAGGTTTGGGTAAGAGGGTTGGCGGAAGCGAACGTCCATCGGCATCGGGAAAATGGCTGGAATTGCCGGATGTGGACGAACGCCCCGTGATGCAGGACTTCGAAAGACACGTTCACAGATATAAACCAATTCCCCGGCCACAAGACCGGAGAACGGTGTTGAAGAGTGCGCTAAATTCAAGCTGATTCTGATCGAGCCGCCTAGCGATGGATGCTGCCGCCAGGCCGCTTTTGCCGTTCATCATTAACGTCCCGTGCTCGCCATCAGCACGAGATCGCCGGTCAAGTCGCACTCTTTTCCTCATCGTCCTTGAACAGCTCTTCGCGTGTCACCTTTTTCTCCGTCACATTGGCGAGTTCGAGGATGAAATCGACCACTTTCTGCTCGTAGATCGGCGCACGAAGCTCGGCCAGCGCATTGGGATTGTTGCGATAGTGGTCCCAGACTTCCTTCTCCCGTCCCGGCATCGAACGCGCCCGATCGATCACTGCACGGCTGACCTCGTCGTCGGTCACCGTGATCTTGTTTTTCTCGCCGATCTCCGACATCACGAGGCCGAGCCGGACGCGGCGATCGGCGATCTTGCGATACTCCGCCTCCGATTCATCTTCAGTTGTCCCCTCGTCGGCGAACGACCTGCCGGTGGTCCCCATTTCGTGCAGGATTGAACCCCAGACCTGCTTGAATTCTTCCTCGACCAGCGACGGCGGCGCCTCGAACTGGTGCGCCTCATCCAGACGGTCGAGCAGAAGGCGCTTGAGGCGCTGGCGGCTTGTCTCGGCGAATTCCGCCGTCAGGCGCTGGCGCACGGCTTCCTTCAGCTTGTCGAACGATTCAAGGCCGACTGCCTTGGCAAAATCGTCATCGATCGTCACTTCCTGCGGCGCTTCGACCGCGGTGGCCATCGTCTCGAATTCGGCGTCCTTGCCGGCAAGCTTTAGGTTGCCATAAATCTTCGGGAAGGAAGCCTTTACAAGACGGGTCTCGCCTGATGCGATCCCGACCAGCTGGTCCTCGAAACCGGGGATGAACTGGCCAGTACCGATCACAACCTGGATGCCTTCGCCGGTGCCGCCTTCGAACGGGGTTCCATCGATGCTGCCCGTGAAGTTGATGGTGACCCGATCACCCGTTTCCGCTTTCGCACCGTCAGCCTTCGCGGCGTATTTGCGGTTTTGGTCGGCGAGACGCTTGAGCGCGTCCTCGACATCGGCGTCGGTCACCTCGGCCACCGGCTTCTCGACGGAGAAACTCTTGAAGTCGGCCAACTGGATCGGGGGCACGACCTCGATCGACACTGTGTAGGTCAAATCGGATTTGCCGGTCAGGATGTCATCGACGGCGTTCTCTTCCGTCGGCATTGTGACCTTGGGTTCGGTCGCCAGCTTGAAGCCGCGCTCGGTAAAAATCTGCGAATTGGTTTCGCGGATGGTCTGCTCGACGGTCTCCGCCATCACGGAACGGCCGTAGACCTTTTTGAGGTGGCTCATCGGGACCTTGCCGGGACGAAATCCGTTGAGGCGAACTTTATCCTTGAGATCCACGAGACGTGCATCCGCCTTGGCACCGATATCGGATGCCGGAACGCTGATCTGGAACTCGTGCTTCAATCCCTCGGTCAGGGTTTCTGTGACCTGCATGGTGTCAGTCTTCTTCCGCTTTCGTCCCGAGCCAATCGCCCGGGACATTGTCAATGGACCGCGCTCGACCTTTCAAGCCTGCGCCGCTGGTTCGGCTAACCCATTCCGCATCAGAACAGGCTCACCAGTAATTCGTCATGCAAACGCTGAAAGCGCTTGGTGCGGGCGGAGGGACTCGAACCCCCACAACTTTCGTCACTGGAACCTAAATCCAGCGCGTCTACCAGTTCCGCCACGCCCGCTGATAGCATCTTGTCCGGCCGCGATGCCGCGGGCGGCGGCTTATAACATGGACCCATCGGTTCGCAGCAAAAAAAAGGCCGCTTCCCGTCAGCTCCTGACGTAACGCCGGCGACTGGACATCTCCAGTGGAAAATGGTCCGCATCAGCTATGGCGAAGCACATTCCAGGGGTGAACGGGCGACTTGATCGACGCGAGTTGATCGCCGGATTAGGAGCTGCTGCGCTGGTCGGCCCGGCATTGCCTTCCCGGGCCAGCGCTCCCGAGCCGCCTGTGCTAGCGCTGCAGGCCAAAGCCGGCGCCGTCAGCCTGCGTCCAGGCCAGCCCGCTACCCCGATCTCGTCGCTTGTCACAGCTCCCGGCTATGCCCCGCTTCGCCTCAAACGCGGTGACGCGCTCCAGGTCCAGCTGGAGAACGAGACAGCGGCGCCGGTCGCGCTCAATTGGCATGGCATCGACGGCGTTCCCGCCAGCGAGCCGCTGCTGGCGAGGGCGCCGCTGGCGGCCAACGCCAAAGATAGTTTTACGATTTCATTGCGTCATGCAGGTACCTTCATGTGTGACGTCAAATTGTTGGATGGCGGTCAAGCGCTCCCGTCGAGCGGGCGCGCGCTGATCGTCAGCGAGAACGAGACGGTCGCGGTCGATCGCGACGAGGTGCTGCTGTTTGAGGACTGGCGGCTACGCCCGGACGGAACTGCGATTGCCCCCGGAAGCGACCCGGGGGACACAACGCCGTTCCGCTCGGTGAATGGACAGGTCACATCGGAGATTTTCACCCGTCGCCATGAACGTCTCAGACTTCGCCTTATCAATGGATTTCAACGCGGCGTTATCGCTGTCAAAATCGAAAATCACGATGTCCAGGTGATGGCGCTCGACGGTCAGCCGGCAGAGCCATTCCCGGCCCGCAATGGCGCCGTAGTGCTGGCCCCGGGTGCCCGGGCCGACGTCTTTGTCGACGCCATGCTGCCTGAGGGCGCGGTTTCGTCCGTCCTGCTGCATGATGGCGCCGAGGCCCGCCCAATCGCCCGCCTCGTCGGCTCGAACGAGCCGCCGTTCCGAAACGCGCGGCTGGCCGCGGCGCCAGCGCTGCCGTCCAATGCCTTGCCGGCGCGACTCGACCTCAAAGGTGCGATGCGCGTCGATCTACCCCTGAACGGAGCGCCGTCCAGCTGGGTGGTACCTGCGACCTTCTCCGCCTCAGCGCCCCCTGCGTTCCACGCCAAAACAGGCCGCACTGTCGTTCTAACCCTAACAAATCGCGCGGCCACCGCGACCGTCTTCCATCTTCATGGCCACCATTTCCGGCTGTTGGACCGGCTCGACGACGGCTGGAAGCCATTTTGGCTGGATACGCTGGGGGTCGAACCCGGCCAGACCCAACTGATCGCCTTCGCAGCTGATTATTCCGGACGTTGGCTGATGGAAGCAACAGCGACCGACTGGGCGGCGCCAAGACGACTGCAATGGTACAGCGTCGGGTGAATGGGCCGGCTCAATAGGCGATTCCGAAGGAGTCATAGAGCCGCCGGAACACCGCCGGCAGCGTTTCCGGCAGATCCTCGGCGATCAGACCCGGTCCGGCCTCGCGCGCCGCTTCGCCATGCATCCAGACCCCGATTGAAGTGGCCTCGAAGGCCGGTGCACCTTGCGCCAGCATCCCGGCAATCATTCCGGACAGAACATCACCGGCGCCAGCCGTAGCCAACCAGGGCGGCGCGTTGGTGGCGATGGTCGCACGGCCATCCGGAGAGGCCACAACCGTATCCGGCCCCTTGAGTAGGACGACGGCCCCGGAACGTTCAGCGGCGGCGCGTACGCGCTCGAGTTTCGAACGCCCTGGATGCTTGTTGCTGATGTCGCTGAACAGCCGGGGGAATTCCCCCTCATGCGGCGTCAGCACGACTTGCGGATCGGCGGAAACCTTGATCGCCTCGAATAGCCGATCGGGCGCATCGGCAAAACTCGTCAACGCGTCCGCGTCGAGCACGATATGCCGCTTCGCGGTAAGCGCCGTGAGGACAAAATCGCGGGTGCGCGCGCCGACTCCGGCCCCCGGCCCGATCACGCAAGCGTTGAGACGCTTGTCGGTGAGCAATTCCGCAAACTCGACGACCGTATCCGTGCTTTGCACCATCACAGCGGTGAGTGCGGACGCATTGACGGCAAGCGCATTCCGCGGCGTGGCCAACGTCACCAGCCCGGCGCCAGCCCGCAGTGCGCCCCGCGCTGACATCCGCGCGGCACCGGTTGCCGCGATGTCGCCCGAGACGACGACGGCGTGCCCGCGGCTATATTTGTGCCCGTCGACCTGCGGCACCGGAAAGACGCCGTGCCATACCTCGGGGGTGTTCTCAAAAGTCTGTGGAGCGATCTCGCCAAGCACGTCGGCTTCGATACCGATATCGGCCATTCTGACGCGGCCGCAATGCAGCCGGCCTGGCAGCAACAGATGCGCGGGCTTCTGCCGGAAGAAGGTCACCGTTTCGGTGGCACGGACGGCTGCGCCCATCACTGCGCCGGTAGTGCCATTGATGCCGCTCGGCAGATCGACGCTCAGCACCGGCGCCCCGTTGGCATTGATCGCCTCAATCATCTCGAAGGGATCGCCCTTCACCGGCCGGTTGAGACCGGCACCGAACAACGCATCGATGATCAAGGCCGGCTTGCCGATAGCCTGCGGATTGAACGGCAGCACCGGATGTTTCCATCCGCGCGCCGCCGACGCCGCATCGCCCTGCAGGTTCTCGCGCTCGCACAGCAGGATGACCGAAACCTCGCGGCCGCGCGCAGCCAGTTCGGCTGCGGCCACGAACCCGTCGCCGCCATTGTTACCGCCGCCGGCAACCACCAGGATCGGCCCCTCGTCCACAAGCTCCATCGCCGCCTGCGCCACGGCCTGGCCCGCGCTGAGCATCAGTGCGAAGCCGGGCGTTCCGGCGGCAATGGTGAGCCGATCGGCGTGCTCCATTTCAGCCGTGGTCAAAACTTCCATGCCAACTTCCTGATATAATCGCCTCATTCCAAGGCAACTGGCAGTCGCGCAAGACTCCAATCCCTTGACGAGTGCACACCGATTAGGCTGCTTGCCTATCCATTAGGCGGCCGACATTGTAAACCTCTTCCGTCAAACTCCGACAATTGTCCGCTAAAAGTCTGATAACATTTCAAAATCAGGCGCCCGAAGCAACTTGGCATAGACCCTGCTTTTGAGAAAGCCGACTCTCTGGCAACGAAGCCGGCTGTTGAATCCTGCTCGGGATCGCCCGGTTAACCGGCAACGAATGGACACGGACTGCTCGCCAGAACAACCCCTCGAACCACCAGCACACCAAGGCTCCATGTCGACAACGCTGCGCTCAGAAATAGCGAAATGCCCGGGAGACATTCAGTGAAAAAAATAGAAGCCATCATCAAGCCGTTCAAGCTCGACGAGGTGAAAGAAGCGCTGCAGGAAGTCGGACTACAGGGCATCACCGTTACCGAAGCCAAGGGGTTTGGGCGGCAGAAGGGGCACGCCGAACTCTATCGTGGCGCGGAATACATCGTGGACTTCCTTCCCAAGGTCAAAATCGAGATCGTGATCTCCGACGAGCTGGTTGAAAAAGCGATCGACGCGATCCGTCGCGCAGCCCAGACCGGCCGTATCGGCGACGGCAAAATCTTCGTGTCAAATATCGAGGAAGCCATTCGCATCCGAACGGGGGAATCCGGGCTGGACGCTATCTGACCCGGGTGCTATCCCGCAAAACTGACTTAAAAACAAGAAAACAAGGCTGCTCCCGCCGCCCGAATTGTTCACGAAATCTCACCATCGCCTGCAAACCGACCGGCAGCCAAGAGGGGTATTTATGAAGACCGCCAAAGACGTCCTGAAATCGATCAAGGACAACGACGTTAAATATGTCGACCTGCGTTTCACTGATCCACGCGGCAAGTGGCAGCATGTTACGTTCGACGTCGGCATGATCGAGGACGAGACGTTCGTCGAAGGCGTAATGTTCGACGGTTCGTCGATCGCGGGCTGGAAGGCGATCAACGAATCCGACATGTGTCTGATGCCCGATCCCGTCACCGCGACCCTTGATCCGTTCTTCGCGGAAACCACCATGGTCATCACCTGCGACGTGCTGGAGCCGACCACCGGCGAGCCATACAACCGCGATCCGCGCGGCATGGCCAAGAAGGCGGAAGCCATGGTCAAGTCGATGGGTGTCGGCGACACCGTGTTCTTCGGGCCGGAAGCCGAATTCTTCGTATTCGACGACGTCCGCTTTCAGACCACGCCCTACAACACCGGCTTCAAGCTCGACTCCTCGGAACTGCCGATCAATTCGGACACCGAATATGAGGGCGGCAACCTCGGGCACCGCATCCGCACCAAGGCCGGCTATTTCCCGGTGCCGCCGCAGGATTCGGTGCAGGACATGCGCTCCGAAATGCTCGGCGCGATGGCCAAGATGGGCGTCAAGGTCGAGAAGCATCACCACGAGGTGGCTTCCGCCCAGCACGAGCTCGGCATGAAGTTCGACACCATGACGCTGATGGCCGACCAGATGCAGATCTACAAATACTGCATCCACCAGGTCGCGCACATCTACGGCAAGACCGCCACCTTCATGCCGAAGCCGGTTTATGGCGACAACGGCTCCGGCATGCACTGCCATCAGTCGATCTGGAAGGACGGCAAGCCGGTTTTCGCCGGCAACAAATATGCCGATCTCTCTGAGATTTGCCTGTCCTATATCGCCGGCATCATCAAGCACGCCAAAGCGATCAACGCTTTCACCAATCCTTCGACCAACTCCTACAAGCGTCTGGTCCCGGGCTATGAAGCGCCAGTGCTGCTCGCCTACTCGGCGCGCAACCGCTCAGCTTCTTGCCGTATCCCCTATACCTCCAACCCCAAGGCCAAGCGCGTCGAGGTACGCTTCCCCGACCCGATGGCCAATCCGTATCTGGGTTTCGCCGCGATGCTGATGGCTGGCCTCGACGGCGTCAAGAACAAGCTCGATCCCGGCTCGGCGATGGACAAGGACCTCTACGACCTGCCCAAGGAAGAGCTGAAGGCGATCCCGACGGTGTGCGGTTCGCTGCGCGAGGCGCTCGAGAATCTCGACAAGGACCGCGCTTTCCTGAAGAACGGCGGCGTGTTCGACGACGATTTTATCAACAGCTATATCGAACTGAAGATGACCGAAGTCGAGCGTTTCGAAATGACCCCACATCCGGTCGAATTCGAGATGTATTACTCGCTGTAGTCGGCTCGCAGGGCGTATCCACGTCCGCGGAATGGAAGGGCGCCTGAAATGGGCGCCTTTTCTCGTCAACTGGATGTCTTGCCCGGTTGCGCGGGGACGCCGGCATGAGTTCACCAGGCCGCCTCAACCCGCCTCGGCTCTAGCGCTGCTGGGTAGCCTGTAGCGCCGCGCCAAACGCCTCAAACAGCGCGCGATTGACCGGATTGCGCTGCGGATCGTATTCCGCATGCCATTGCACCCCGAGCGCAAAACCAGGGGCATCGGCGATACGGATGGCTTCGATGGTGCCGTCTTCGGCGATGCCCTCGATGATAACGCGTTCGCCCGGCTGCAGGATGCCTTGCCCGTGCAGCGAATTGACACGAATCGTCTCGCGGCCGAGCAGCTTTGCGAAAGCGCCGCCGGGCGTGAGACTGACGTCGTGCCGGTCGGCAAAGACCACCTTGGGATCAGGATGGATTTCGCCATTTTCAAGTCGCGGCATCCGGTGATTCATGCGGCCGGGCAATTCGCGGATTTCGGGATGCAGCGAACCGCCGAAAGCAACATTCATTTCCTGCAAGCCGCGGCAGATACCGAACAGCGGCACGCCGCGGGCGACGCAGGCTTCCGACAAGGCCAGCGCCACATCATCGCGATGGATGTCATAGGGTTCGTGCCTGGCGTGCGGCTCGGTCTTGAAGCGGGTCGGGTGAACATTAGCGCGCGCGCCGGTCAACACGATACCATCAACCGCATCGAACAGCGCGCCGATATCCGTAATTTCCGGCGAGCCGGCAAACATCAACGGGAGCGCGCCCGCGACCTCCGCGACCGCGCGGAGATTCCGCTCACCGACCATCTGTGTCGCAAAGCGATTTTCGATGCGATAGGCGTTTCCGATCACACCGACTACCGGCCGTCTCATCGCTCCACTTTCTAAGTCTTAAATCCCAGGCAACGATCGTCTACACTGGCCTTGATTCCAGTCGATCATGCCCGCCTGCTATCGCCGGATCAACATTTTATGCCGCCTTTTGTGCCGTAGGGATCACGGACCGCACATAGGCTTCGGACCGGCTGAAATAAAATGGCCGGCTTTTTCCTTTCCCCAAAGACAGAGCTAGCGCCGGACCGAGGGGATTTATTTATGTGCGAACACCTGTTTCGCCCCAATGCTCTCGATTGGCGGCGGACCCGCAGCGCGCAATAGCTGCAAACTGGGCTGGCCGGCAGCCGGTAGGTTTGCTTCATTCACACGTCGCCGGCTGCCATGCCCGCCACCGCTTCCTGGGACCACGATCCACGCTTGCCACAGCAGGCGCGCCAGCGTCAAACCGGCGAAGGACCGGCAAGTCCTGTGGGCTTGCTCCCCTTCCCGGCTTGATCCTGCGTCCTTTTGACGAAAGAGTGCGAGCCGGAATAGACCTCGAACAGGAAGCGATTTTGCCAGTGCCCGTTGATGATCGTCGTTCCGCCCGTAGTGACCTAGCGTGGGCGATATCGGTGGGCGGCATCGGCGTGATCGGTTTTGCCGCATTCCTGCTGTTTGCGTGGTCTTTCGCCGCCACGCTGTTTCTGGTCTTTGCCGGCATGCTGCTCGGCGTCGCGCTGAATGCCATGACCAATCTGCTCGGTCGGGTGATCAGGCTTCCGCATGCGTTACGGCTGACCGTGGTCTGCCTTGTGCTCGCCGGCCTGTTGTCGGGTGTGGCATTTCTCGGCGGCTCCACGATTGCGAAGCAGGCCACTGCACTGAGCGCTACGATTAAGTCGCAACTGGTGACGGTCAAAGCTTTCCTTGAGCGAAACGGCATCGATACGAGCTACTTTGAACTCGGCAATCCCGCCGCTAACGTCCCTTCCACACCGTCAACGGAAACACCCGCACCCGCGCCAACGCATA
>Ga0164307_10001502_pt1 | contig 10596 bp, 9 predicted proteins | sample Whisoiple_243_MG_FD_110214 | JGI IMG/M metagenome (GOLD analysis project Ga0164307, IMG submission 110214) | Soil microbial communities amended with fresh organic matter from upstate New York, USA - Whitman soil sample_243_MG | ecosystem: Environmental > Terrestrial > Soil > Unclassified >...
ACCATCTCCGCGACCAGACGGTCGGCGGGGACACGCGGCTCGAGGGCGCACAGGGACTGCGGGGCCGTTTCGGCTATGGGGCTCTGCCCCGGCACGGCTGTGGAGGACGACACAACTCTCCACCTTAAGGCCTCTCCCGGAAGGCCTCCCGCGCCGTGCCAGACTGCGGATCATGCGACGCCTGATCCCCGTGCCGGACCCGCCCACCCCAGCCGCTCCCGCCACCGACCGCGAGTGGACCCTCGACGAGCTGGCCGACGCCTACGCCTACCCCGGCGGGCGGCGTCCCTGGCTGCGGGCGAACATGGTCTCCACCCTCGACGGCGCCGCCCAGCACGACGGTCGCTCCCAGGGCATCTCCTGCGCCGCGGACATGCGCGTCTTCGGGACCCTGCGCGGACTGGCCGACGCGGTCGTCGTCGGCGCCGAGACGGTCCGCCTGGAGGGCTACCGGCCCGCGAGGGCCCGCGAGGCCTTCGCCGCCCGGCGCGAGGCGGCGGGACAGGGGCCCGCCCCGGCCGTCGCGGTCGTCAGCGCGAGCCTGGACCTGGACTTCTCGCTCCCGCTCTTCGTCTCGCCGCTGGTGCCCACGCTCGTGATCACCGGATCGGCGGCGCCGTCGGACCGGGTCCGGGCGGCCCGGGAGTCGGGGGCCGAGGTGGTGTTCGCCGGTGACGGATCCGCCGTCGACCCGGCCCGCGCGGTCGCGGAACTCGCCGCCCGCGGTCTCGGCCGGCTCCTCACCGAGGGCGGGCCGCGGCTGCTCGGCCAGTTCGTGGCCGCGGGGGTGCTGGACGAGCTCTGCCTGACCCTCTCACCGCTGCTCACCGCGGGCGACGCGCAGCGCATCGCGGGCGGGCCCGCCGTCCCCGTGCCGGAACGTTTCGCCCTCGTCTCCCTCCTGGAGGAGGCGGGATTCCTCTTCACCCGGTACGGGAAGATCTGACATTTAGCGGAATTGCCCGTTCCGGTTAGCTCCGGATGGGCACACTTAGTCCTGCCGACCCCGTGCAATTGCGGGGAAGGATGGTTTCGGCAACAGCGGCCGGCCGCCAGGCCGACGAGATGAAGCGGAAGGGCGCCTGTCGTGTTCACTAGCGTTTTGATGATCGAGAAGCCGCTCACCCCCGAGGACGTGGAATTCGTCACCACCCTCCACGGCGAGGAGCGGATCTCGTTCGTCGTACTGATGCAGCCCCGCAGCGACCAGGCCGACGTCCTCCTGCGGGCGATCGACGACGTGGCGATCGGCGAGCTCCGGGAGGCGGTCCGTGAAGGGGACCGGCCGGAGGGCGACGAGGCCAGGGAGCCGGCCGAGATGGCGCTGGAGTACTCCCTCCGGGAGCTGCGCGAGGCGGGCGCGGAGGCCGTCGGGCAGGTCGTCGAGGACCATCCCCTGGACAAACTGAAGACGGTGGTCGACGACTCGGGTGCCGACGAGGTCATCGTGCTGACGGCGCCCCACTACGTCGAGGAGTTCTTCCACCGTGACTGGGCGTCCCGGGCCCGTCACAAGGTCGGCGTACCGGTGCTCAAGCTCTTCGCGCACAGCGAATAGGCTGGGGCGGACCGACCCACGTCACACCTCGGGAGAGACACGTATGGCACCCGGTATTCCTGCCGCTCTGGAACGGCCGCACTTCATCGGCATCGGCGGCGCCGGAATGTCGGGCATCGCGAAGATCCTGGCCCAGCGCGGCGCGAAGGTGGCGGGCAGCGACGCCAGGGAGTCCGCCACCGCGGACGCCCTGCGGGCCCTGGGCGCGACCGTGCACATCGGGCACGCCGCCGGGCACCTGGCCGACGACGCGACCTCGGTGGTCGTCTCCAGCGCCATCCGCGCCGACAACCCCGAGCTGGTCCGCGCCGCCGAGCTGGACATCCCCGTCGTGCACCGCTCCGACGCGCTGGCCTCCCTGATGGACGGCCTGCGCTCCATCGCGGTCGCCGGGACGCACGGCAAGACCACCACCACGTCGATGCTGGCGGTGGCCCTGTCGGAGCTCGCGCTCGACCCCTCGTACGCCATCGGCGGCGACCTGGAGGGTCCGGGAACGAACGCCACGCACGGCGACGGTGACATCTTCGTCGCCGAGGACGACCAGAGCGACCGCAGCTTCCAGAAGTACGCCCCCGAGGTCGCGATCGTCCTCAACGTCGAGCTGGACCACCACGCGAACTACGCGTCGATGGACGAGATCTACGAGTCGTTCGAGACGTTCGTCGGCAAGGTCGTCCCGGGCGGCACCCTGGTCGTCGCCGCCGACCAGCCCGGTGCCGTCGAGCTTACCCGGCGCGTCCGCGAGCGTTCCTCCGTCAGGGTCGTCACCTACGGCGAGTCCGAGGGCGCGGACGTCCGCGTGCACAAGGTCACCCCGCGCGGACTGACCAGCGAGGTCACGGTCGTCCTCAACGGCAAGTTCCTCACCTTCACGGTCTCCGTGCCCGGCCGCCACTACGCGCACAACGCGGTCGCCGCGCTCGCCGCCGGTGTCGCGCTCGGTGTCCCCGCCCACAATCTGGCCTCCGCCATCGGCACGTACACCGGGGTCAAGCGCCGCCTCCAGCTCAAGGGCGAGGCGGCCGGCGTCCAGGTGATCGACTCGTACGCGCACCACCCCACGGAGATGGCCGCCGACCTGGAGGCCATGCGCGGCGCGGCGAGCGAGTCCCGCCTGCTGGTGGTCTTCCAGCCCCACCTCTTCTCCCGCACCCAGGAGCTCGGCACGGAGATGGGCCAGGCCCTCGCCCTCGCCGACGCGTCGCTGGTCCTGGACATCTACCCGGCCAGGGAGGACCCGCTCCCGGGCGTCACGAGCGCCCTGATCATCGACGCCGCGAAGGCCGCGGGAGCCGACGTCACGGCCGTCCACGACAAGGCCGCCGTCCCCGCGGCCGTCGCGGGAATGGCGAAGCCCGGTGATCTGGTTCTCACCATGGGAGCGGGCGATGTCACCGACCTCGGCCCGCAGATCCTGGACCACCTGTCGAGCTGAGGGAGCCACCGTGTCGTACGACGTCGAGAAGCCGGACGAGCAATGGCGGGCCGAGCTGACGCCCGCCGAGTACGCGGTGCTGCGCAAGGCCGGCACCGAGCCCGCTTTCGTGGGTGAGTACACGGATACGAAGACGGCGGGCGTCTACTCCTGCCGGGCCTGCGGTGCGGAGCTGTTCCGCTCCGACACCAAGTTCGAGTCGCACTGCGGCTGGCCGTCCTTCTACGACCCGAAGGACACCGACGCGGTCGAGCTGCTCCGGGACGACAGCCTCGGCATGTCGCGCACCGAGGTGCGCTGCGCCCGCTGCGGCTCGCACCTGGGTCACGTCTTCGAGGGCGAGGGCTACCCCACGCCCACGGACCAGCGGTACTGCATCAACTCCATCTCGCTGACCCTGGCGCCGGACGAGAGCTGACGCGGCCGGACGCGCTCTCCGCCAGGAGCGGGCGTCCCACCACGGCGAAGCCCCCGGGCCTCGTGCGAAGGCACGTGGACCGGGGGCTTCGCCGTGCCGGCGACCGGAGTGATCAGGTCTTGACGAGTTCCGCCGGCTCACGCTGCACCGGGATCTCGCGCTGCAGCCGCTCGCCCTCGATGTCGAGGTCGGGCAGGATCCGGTCGACCGGGCGCGGGAGCCACCAGGCGGCGCGTCCCAGGAGGTGCATGACCGCCGGAACGATCGCCATGCGGACGACGAAGGCGTCGATGAGGACGCCGATCGCCAGGGCGAATCCGATGGACTTGATGATCGGGTCGGGCATGAACACGAAGCCGCCGAAGACGGCGGTCATGATCACCGCGGCGGCGGTCACCACACGGGCGTTGTGGCCGACACCGCTGACGACGGACTCCCGGGCGTCGGCGCCGTGCACGAAGTCCTCCCGCATACGGGAGACGAGGAAGACCTCGTAGTCCATGGCCAGCCCGAAGAGGATGCCGATCAGGAGGATGGGCAGGAAGCTGACCAGCGGTCCCGACGTGTCGAGGCCGACCCATGAGGCGAGATGGCCCTCCTGGAAGATGGCGACGGTGATCCCGAACGTCGCGCCGATGGTCAGCAGGAAGCCCAGCGCCGCCTTGAGGGGGACCAGGACCGACCGGAAGACCAGCATCAGCAGCAGGACCGACAGTCCGACCACCAGCAGCAGGTAGACCGGCAGGGCGCCGGCGAGCTTCTCGGAGACGTCGATGCCGACCGCGGTGGCGCCGGTCAGCGAGATCGCCACACCCTCGACGCCCTTCACCCGGTCACGGATCTCGTTGACGGTGTCCTCGGTCGTGGCGTCGGTGGGCCCGGTCTCGGGGATGACGGCGAGGAGGGCGGTCGTGCCCGCCTCGTTCATCTGCGGGGCGGCCACGGCCAGCACCCCGTCGGTCCCGCCGATGATCGTCGCGGTCTCCTCGGCCGCCGAGGCCGTCGCCTTCGCGCTGTCGCCGGCCACGACGGCGACCAGCCTGCCGTTGAAGCCCTCGCCGAAGCCCTCGGTGGTCAGGTCGTAGGCCTCGCGGTTGGGGGAACCGACCGCCTCGGTGCTCGCGTCGGGCAGCGCGAGACGCATGTCCTGCACCGGCAGTGCGAGGGCGCCCAGGCCGGCCACCCCGAGGACGAGGACGGGGACGCGCAGCCGCGCCACGATCCGGCCCCAGCGGAAGCCGAAGCCCGCCTCGGCGGGGGCGGGAGCCGGGGTCCGTGCCCGGTCCTTCGCACGGAGCTTGCGGGGCAGGACGCGTTCGCCAGCGAAGCCGAGCACCGCCGGCAGCAGGGTGAGCGACACCAGCACGGCGAGCGCGACCGTCGCCGCGGCGGCCAGGCCCATCACCGTCAGGAAGGGGACACCGGCGACCGTGAGCCCGGCCAGCGCGATGACGACGGTGGCACCCGCGAAGACGACGGCCGAACCCGCGGTGCCGGCCGCCCGGCCCGCCGCCTCCTCGCCGTCCATGCCCTCGGCGAGGTAGTGGCGATAGCGGGACATGATGAACAGCGCGTAGTCGATGCCGACGGCCAGGCCCAGCATGAGCGCCAGGATGGGCGCCGTGCTGGTCAGTTCCACCGTGCTGCTCAGGGCGAACAGGCCGGCCATGCCGGCCGCCACGCCGACCAGGGCGTTCAGCAGGGTCATGCCGGCGGCCACGAGGGAGCCGAAGGTCAGGACCAGGACGAGGGCCGCGACGGCGACCCCGATGATCTCGGTCGAGCCGACCTCGGGGACGCCCCGCATGATCTCGCCGCCGTGTTCGACGCGCAGATCCGGGACGGACTCGCCGGCCTTCGAGAACGCCTCCCGCTGGCTGTCGGTGATGCCGTCGACACCCGACTCGAACTGCACCTGGACGAGGGCGTAACGGCCGTCCCGCGAGACGGCCTTGGACGCGAAGGGGTCGACGGCCGCGAGGACACCCGGGACCTTCGAGGCCTCCTCGGTCACGGGAGCCACGGCCTGGGGCGTGAGCTTCGCGCCCTCGGGCGCCGCGACGACGATGCTCCCCGTCGCGCCGCTCGCCTGCGGGAACTCGCGGGCGAGTGAGTCCAGGGCCTTCTGCGACTCGGTGCCGGGTATGGAGAACTTGCTGGTGGTGGGCCCGATGAAGGCGGCGGCGCCCCCTCCGAGCAGTGCGAGCAGCAGAAGCCAGAGGGCGAGGACACGCCCTCGGCGCCGGAAGGACAGCCGGCCGAGCCGGTACAGCAGGATTGCCATGCGAAAGAGGCGTCTTTCTCTTCGGTCTGGACGACTTCTGTCAGCTGGTCGGACGCCCGAGGGTTCTCAGCGCTCCCTGGACCAATTCCGTACGCATCGTGTCGGGTTCGACCTCCACGTCGGAGGCGACCGTGACCGCCACGCCGCCGATCACCATCTGCGCCCGCACACGGGCCCGCGGCTCCTGGGAACGGCCCGCCAGCGCGTCCGCGAGCTGGTCGACGGCCTGGGGGATGACGGCCAGCACGGGGTGGTTGAGCATGTCGGGCAGCTCGGCAAAGATGATCTTGACTTCCAGGTGGAAGCGCAGCGCGAGACCGATGAAGCCCGTGACGGCCGGCTCGACGGCCCGGTCGCCGTCCAGGGCCGCCAGTTCCCCGCTCAGGGCTGTCAGGCTCTCGGCCGGCGGTGTCAGCAACTCGGCGAGGATCGCGTCCTTGCCGGCGAAGTGGTAGAGCAGGGACGCCTTGGAGCAGCGGGCCTCGACTGCGATGTCGTGCAGTGAGGTCCCCTTGAACCCGTGCTCGGCGAACAGGCGCAGTGCGCGGTCCAGGATCTGACGACGCATCGCGGAGGGCGGACGTGGCATGGGTCAACCGTAGCTGACCGATCGGTCAGCCCTGACCGATCGGTCAGGCGTTCTCTGTGACCCGGACCACTCCGGCGTCGCGGCCCCGCGTGTCCGGGGCGGCTCGTGACACGGCGACGGCCCTCCGCACGGGGCGGAGGGCCGTCGGCCGACTCGGGACCGGACGCGCCCGGTCGACCGTGCGCCGCGCGCGGCTACCTGCCGGGGCGGCCGTCCCCGGCGGTGAACTCCCCGTCCCGCGCGACGACGATTCCCCCGTGCACGACCAGGTCACGGCCCGGCATGTCGACGACGACCTGGGGCAGGCATTCGCCCCGTACGAGGACGAAGTCCGCCGGGGCGCCGGGCCGGAGGTCCGCGTGCGGGAGCCCCATGACGTCCGCGCCCCCGTGGGCCGCGACCCGGTAGCAGTCCGTCAGCTCCTCGTCGAGGCGGACGTCCGTGACCCATCCGAGCAGATGCGCGCGGTGCAGCATGTCGGCGTTCCCGAACGGGCTCCAGGAGTCGCGTACCCCGTCGGAACCGAGCCCGACCCGTACGCCGTGCTCGCGCAGCCGCGCGATCGGCAGCACCAGCGAGTCGGACGGCGCCACCGTGGTGAGCGCGATGTCCAGAGCGGCCAGGTCGGCCGCCACGGAGTCGAGTTCGCCGTCCTCCAGGCCGGGCAGGCAGAAGACGTGGCTGACTGTGACCTTGCCGTGCAGCGAGAGGGCGCGGGTGCGGTCGATGATGCCGCGCATCGCGTCGATTCCCTTCGCTCCCCGGTCGTGCAGGTGGATGTCCACGCCGATGCCGTGCCGCTCCGCGATCCCGAAGACGAGGTCCAGCTGTTCCTCCGGTGCCTGGTCGAAACCTCCCGGGTCGATCCCGCCGATCATGTCGACGGCACCGCTGCGCGCGGCCTCCTCCAGGAGCTCGGCGGTACCGGGCGTGCGGACGACGCCGTGCTGCGGGAAGGCCACGATCTGGACGTCCAGGGCGTGACGGAGCCGCTTCCTCGCTTCCGCCACGCCCTCCACCCCGGCCAGGCCGTAGGCCGGGGCCACGTCGGCGTGGGCGCGCATCGCCCGGGTGCCGCGCGTGACGGCGTGGCTCATCAGGCCGTAGGCGCGTTCCGCGACGGACCGGCGCTGCCCGTGGAACAGGTCCACGTCCTGGGCGACGTAGTCGGCGATGCCGCTCGCGGGGCGGCGCGAGACCCACGACCCGCCCCAGGTCGTCTTGTCGGGGTGGATGTGCGCGTCCACCAGGGACGGCAGTGCGATCCTGCCGCCGCCCTGGACGACCTTCGCGCCGCGCGGTGCCGGGCCGCGCGACACCCGGCCGTCGACGACCACGAGGTCCGTGGCGTCCCGGGCGCCGAGCAGGCGTACGTCGCGGAAGACGACGGTCCCGGTGTGCCGCCGCGCCTCGCCGGACGAGGCCGGCGGGGGCGCGGCCGGTGCGGCCTCCGCCCGGGGGGCCGGCGCCACGGCGGCCGTGGTGCCGGCGATGGCGGCGGCGCCCGCCAGTACGGAGCGCCGGGAGAAGGCGGAGGGAGAGGGCGATGACGGCTGCATGGGAACTCCTGCTGCGGGGCGGCGCGGTGGGGGAGGAGGTGCGGACGGGCCGTGCGGGCCGTGGACGGGCCGTGCGGGGCCTGCGGTTCAGAGGGCGATGCCCGCCCTGACCACCCGTACGGGCCGCGTGAGGACGGCGACGTCGGCCAGCGGGTCCCCGTCGAGGAGGATCGCGTCGCCCGCGAACCCGCGGGCGAGACGGCCCACCGTGCGCTCCAGCCCGAGGAGGCGGGCCGCGCCGGTCGTGGCGGTGCGGATCGCGTCGAGTGCGGGCAGCCCGGCCGCGCGCATCAGCTCCACCTCCCGGCCGATCGGACGCACCGTACCGCCGGAGGAGTCGGTGCCCGCGGCGAGCGGGACGCCGCTCTCGTGTGCCGCGAGAACCGCGCGCTTCAGGACCGGCAGGTAGGTGCGCCCCCGCTCCGCGAGGGCCGGGTCCGAGGACTCCGCCAGGCCGGCGATGGCGGTGAGTGTGGGCGTGAAGTACGTGCCCCTGCGGCGCATCTCGGCCAGGGTGCGCTCCCCGACGAACGCGCCGTGCTCCAGTGAGCGGATGCCGGCGGTGACGGCGTCGTGGCACCCCTGCTCGCTGTAGCTGTGGCAGAGCACGCCCTTGCCCCGCCGCCGGGCCGCGGTGACGATCTCGGAGAGCTGCTCGTGCGAGTACACCTGGGCGAGCGGGTCCTGCTCGGGCAGCCCGGCGCGCTCGTTGACCCGCGTCTTGATCACGTCCGCACCCCGCGCGACGTTCACCTCGACCACGCGGCGCAGCGCCTCGGCCGAGCGGACGCCGTCCTTCAGCCGTGCGAGCGGGGTGAGATCGGGGTCGGCGAGCACGGTCTCACCGAGGTCCGGGGTGACGAAGACGCCCGCGGCGGTCAGCCTGGGGGCGAGATCCGGGCTGTGCCGGGCGAGTTCGCGCACGGCGATGTCCTGGTAGAACGACGTCGATCCGCTGCGCGCGCTGGTCGCCCCCTGGCGGACGGCGGTACGGGCCTCGGCGGCCGTGCTCAGGTGGATGTGCGCGTCGACCAGGCCGGGCAGGATCCACCGTCCGTGCGCCTCCAGGACCTGGGCACCCTCCGGCGCGGCCACGGAGCCCCGCGGGCCCGCCGCGCGCACCGTGCCGTCCCGGATGACGACGACGGCGTTCTCGGTGACCTCGCCGGTCGCCGGGTCGAGCAGGGTGCCGCCGCGGATCACGAGGCCGGCGCCTCGCGCCGTGGCACCCGGGGCGGACCGGGCCGGGGCCGACGTCGTGTCACGGTCCGCGGACACCGCCGGAGCGGCCGCGGCCACGGTCCCGGCCAGCGCGGCCGCGCCGGCCAGGATTCCGCGGCGGGTCAACTTGCCGGACGGCGGGGGGAGGGCTTCGACGCACATGAGGGCTCCTTGGGGGGAGGGGGCCGGTGACTCTCCCAGTTTGTATACCAAGGCTCGGGCGGCGATCAAGGATCGCGTCGTCGAACAGGGCAATTGCGCCGGTATTGGCAGGTGGTTCGACGGTCGGGGTCATGGTCGTCTCGGTTTGGTATACCGAGATGTGGCGTACCGAGGTGCCGGAAGCCTCCTCCGGTCCCGCTCAGGTGTCGCCGAACAGCGAACGCAGGGCGACCGCCCTGCTGTCGCGCACGTGCAGCAGCGTGCTGGCCGCCGCGGCCTCCGCGTCGCCGGCGCAGATGTGCCGGTACATCTCCGCGTGCTGGGCCCGCATGTGCGCGGGTTCCTCGCGCATGCCGAAGAGCAGCCGGAGCTGCCAGCTCAGCTGCTCCATGGTGCGTACGAGCAGGGGGTTGCCCGACATCGCCACGACCCCCTCGTGGAAGGCCGTGTGAGCGGCCACCTCACGCGTCCCCTCGTCCGACGCGGCGGCCGACTCGGCCTGACGGAGCGTGGCCCGCAGGCCGGCCGGTCCACGGGTGTCACCCGCCGCCGCGGCACGTGCCGCGAGCCGGGACGCCTGGACCGCCAAGGGCTCCCAGACCTCGTAGAGGTGCTCGACATCGGCGTGCTCGAGGCGCCGGACGCGGACGCCGCTGTGGGGGAGCAGTTCCAGCAGGCCCTCCGCGACCAGTGCGCGAAGCGCCTCCCGCACGGGCACACGGGACATGCTGAGCTCCTCGGCGACCTCACGCTCGACGAGGCGGGCGCCCTGCGCGTACCGCCGGTCGACGATGCGCTGAAGGACGGCCTCGCGCGCCCGTGCGCTGAGGGAGGCCGGTCCCGGCGCCCCCGGGCCGCCCCCGCTTCCGTCCGCCACCTGTTCCGCCCTCGTCCGTGCCCGCCCGGTGTGGTCCGGACGGACGACCCTAGTCCTCGTCCGGCCCGGACTCCGACGCCACCTCGGCCCGCAGCAACGGGTGCACCACGCCGGGGAACACCCGGGCCAGCACGACCTCCTCGGCCGATCCGCCCCGCACCACGGTCTCGGCCACACCCCAGGGCCGCCCCGCCAGGTGGATGGTCAGCGTGTACGAGGACGCGCAGCCCATGCACTCGTAGCGGTCGGCCCAGGCCTCCACGTCCGTGACACTGCCCGGGTAGCGCTTCACGTGCCGGTGCCTGGCGTGACAGCGGTCGCAGGTCTCGCCGGGCTCACACGTACCGCCGCACGGACACGGCACGTCCAGCGACTCCGCGGGCAGCCACCGCTGGATCAGCCGGGCCTCGCGGGTGGCGGCCGTGTCCTTCATCGCCTTCAGGTTCCGCGCGGCGACGTTGTACGACTCGCCGGTCGCGGCCATCCGGTC
>Ga0164307_10001503_pt1 | contig 10596 bp, 13 predicted proteins | sample Whisoiple_243_MG_FD_110214 | JGI IMG/M metagenome (GOLD analysis project Ga0164307, IMG submission 110214) | Soil microbial communities amended with fresh organic matter from upstate New York, USA - Whitman soil sample_243_MG | ecosystem: Environmental > Terrestrial > Soil > Unclassified >...
CCCGGACTTCGTCGGGATGGAAGAGCATAGGGCGCAGCGCCCACACATTCTGAAAATGCGAGCTAACCCATTGATCGGTAATCAGTCGAATTTGGCCTGTTTTTCAGAATGAGCATTGACCAAACACGCGAAATAGGCGGATTTTGATTCCGCCATTCCCAGGTTCGAGTCCTGGCGCCCCAGCCAGCCAGTCCGGTCTCTGTGGGTCATGTCCGGGTCGCAAAAATAGGCGCGACATTCCCGAACGTTAGCGGGATGTCACCAGGTCTCTGTGGTAGAATTTTCTGAATTTTTGGCGGTGACCGGCCAATTTCGCGCGCCAGTCTCTAGTCGACAATTTTCAATATCCGTGTCGCGCGTCAGAGACTCGGTTCGAAATGGCATGAGATCGGTTCGATAGAAGTGCACGTGAGAAATGTTGCGTTGCCAGTGCGTTCTTCGCGCCTTCCTTAGCGCGCGGGGATCGATTAGCGTTTCTTCAACAGGTCGGTAAGCGACTGCGCGCCAGTCCGCTCAAGCAGCGTGTCCCGACAGTGCGGCGCTCCGCGCTGGCGTATCTGCAGTGCATAAGTCTGGTTTGCGCACTCTGTGCAGTCTGCAGGCGCGCTCCTTTTTCTTGGCGCCCCTGGTCAGCTTATCGCTGGTGGGGCAGGAGCACGGCCGGACCATCCCACTACCGGACATTCTGCCGGCGTCTCATGTTGCAGGAGCGAAGCCGGTTTCAGCCTCTATCAAAGTATCCGTTTGAACCGGTACGATGCTTCGTCCTGCGCGTCGGAGCGGACATGTGGCGGCGGTGGCTCGCCGTGCGTTACAACTGACGGGAGGCTGCAAATGTTCAGAACATTTCTTGCCACCATCACATTGGCGGCACCCGCAATCGTTGTCGCTCCGTTGCCAAGCCACGCGCAGAGCGACTATCCCAACCGCATAGTAAAGATCGTCGTGCCTTATGGCGCCGGCACCGTTCCCGACATTCTCGCCCGCGCGCTCACGACTGGCTTGTCGGGCCGGCTTGGACAACAGGTCATTGTCGAGAACAAGGCAGGCGGCAGCGGCGCGCTCGGTACTGCCTGGGTGGTACGCGCGGAAGCAGACGGCTATACGGTGTTGTTCGCGCCGGCGGTGGTGCTCTCGGTGCTGCCGCAGTCGCGCAACGATACGGGCTACAGGCATGACTCGCTCGTCCCGGTCTGCCAGACCTTCGTCAACACGATGGGGCTTGCAGTGCGGCCGGATTCGCCGATCAAAAGCATCGGCGACTTGGTCGTAACAGCGAAGCAAGCGCCCGGCGCGCTGAACTACGGCCATCCCGGTGTCATGACCATTCCGCATCTCGCGATGGAGGAATTTATGCAAGCCGCTGCGATCGATATCAAGGACATCCCGTTCCGCAGCGGGCCGCTGACGATCGCCGAGCTGCTCGCCGGGCGGATCGATATCCTTTCGACCGTCATCGGCACGGAGGTCGGCCAGAACATCCGGATCATCGGTGTGTTCGGCGAGAAGCGCCTAGCCCACCTCCCCAACGTGCCGACCTTCAAGGAGCAGGGCTACAACGTCAGTCCTGCAAGCTTCGGCGGGCTGCTGGCGCCGCCCGCAACTCCTCAGCCGATCTTGTCCAAGCTCTCCGCGGCATGTGCCGAAGCGGCAAATTACGATCTGTATGCGACGACCGCCAAGCGTGCCGGGCAGCCCGATGACTATTACGCCGACGCCGAGGCGTTTCGGCAGCGGCTCGCGCGCGACATCGAGAGCAAGGCGCGCGTGCTGTCGCATCTCAAGACACAATAGAAGAACCCAGGTGCCTTCGCCGCCTCATCACAACAGGAGCAATCACCTCGTTCGTGCGCAGATGGTGTCGGACTGCGGATCGCTCATTAGTCGAGCAAATGTGTCAATTCGGATTTGGCAAAAGCCGCTCCTCGCTCGCGCCGACGATATGATCGAATAACGAACCGTTTTAGCCGAATTTGCCGAGTAGGCCCAGGGAATTTCACCCCGAGCCTCTCACAGATCCGGACTTGACACTCTCGCGTCATCCGGCTCGTGCCACCGCGCGAAGGCTGCCGCCTTCCATTGAACATCGGGCTCCTCCCGTTGTCGGTTGACCCGAGCGAAATGGCGATGGCCCGCTCCCTTCGCTCCACGGGCATTACACCCGCTTCTTCGCTACTACGAAGCAGTCCGCCCCTCGCCGGCGCATCGGTACTTTCGGCCTCGCGGTTGGAGCCACTTGTGCTTTTTCCCTTAGCATCGCCGTCGAGGTTCTCACGTTCCGTGCAAGAGCCTGGTTGAGATTCGCGCCGCCTATATGCCGGACGCCGCTTGGGCAGTCTCAGGGCATCCGCCAAGCTGATCCCGGAGGTCGGGTCAGCCCCCGGTTTTGACATCACCTAATCCGATTTCGACACTTCTGCAGCGGTTCGCTTGCGCTCGCCTCTCTCAACCTTGCCTGCCGAGATCATGTCCTAGCGTTTCCGCAACGTTCACCACCGCCGCTTTTGACGACAGCAGCTTGCGGTGGCTTGAGATCAGCACCTGATTGCCGACCTCGAAGGGTCCTCCTCCATCTCTCGCACAGTTGCGCATAGCCGTTGGACTGGCGATGCTCGTGACACAAGACCCGATCCGGACATGGTTGGATGAATCTCGACTGCCGACCGTCCAACAATCGCGCCAACGGCGCAGAGTTCAAAGAGTGGTGCTTCCTCGTGCCCTGCCACTCCACCTCGATGATGCGAAGGTCCTCCAGCTCGGATAGATGCCGCGAGAGGTGGGGACTTCTGCGCTCCCGCTTACCCCGTTCTGTCACTGCCGCGCTTTCCACGGCGCGCGCTTGGCCTCCTACTGCGGCAGTAGTATGCTCTGTGAAAAGAGCGGATGTGCTATGCCCGCCAACTCGGAACGTCCCCCACCATTGATGCGTTTCGCGGGCTTTAGCAGAAGTCGGGGGGGATGCGCAAAGTTTCGCAGTATCGGCAGCATGCCAAGGAATGTCGTGGCTTGGCGAACCAATCGAGATCACCCGAGCACCGGCAGATGCTTCTGAACATCGCCGCCACATGGGAGTCGCTCGCCAACGATCGCATCAAGACCGCAGAAGGCCTTGAGCGAATTGCCAAGTTGGAAAAAACCGCACGGAAGAGCCGCAAGCCCTCGTAATACGCATGCTGACGGAGATCGGGCCCAGCCGATAGACGCGATCACGTTTAGGACATCGGCTGGACGGACTCACAATCTTCACAAACTTTCGTCAGGGTGGAGCAAGGGGGGCAGGCGCTCCTTTGGATAGGCGCAATAGGGAGGACGAATGCTCCCATTCAGCGACGGCAAGCACAATGTCTACGGCCCCGACACACTGGAAGTCATGTGCGCCGCATATGACACTGCGGTTCAGTTGCTTCCCTCAAATCTCCAAGATCATGAAAGAGCGCGCAGGAGATTGGCGCTCCTCATTCTTCGCCACATGGATCGGGGAGAGTCTGAAAGAGACATCGTTAATCTAGCTCTGCTCGATTTCTTGAGAGTCACTCAATAGAAGTGCTTAGCCTACCGCCGGATCCGTACCTATGCTGCGGGCGGACCACCTGCTGCTATCGCGGCCACTTTACGTTGAACCAAATCGGCCGCCAACGCTGGAAGTCGATCGTATCGGTCCTCGGCCCAGCGGTATTCGACAGTCACATTGCGGCCTTCGACATAACCTGTTTCGCTCAGGGCTTGCAGAAAACTGGCCACAGACGGCGCATATGAGGCGGGTGATCCACTATGGAGGAATCCGACCACCGGCATCGCCGGCTGCTGCGCACTCGCAGCTATCGGCCACGCTGCCGCCGCGCCGCCGCGCCGCCGAGCAGCGTGATGAACTCGCGTCGTTAGCGGTAGGGACGTACGTTTCATCGCACGCCCCCCGCCCAGATCCTTACGTGCGGCTTTGAAACCCTCGGTCCTGCTCGCCGCCGCGTTGGTCCTGATTTCCACGGGCATGGCCTCCGCCGCCACCAGGCAGCATGCACGGAGCAGCACCAACGTGCAGGGTGCGGTCGGACCCGCCGGGTATGCAGCCCCGCACGAGGTTCCCGAGAACGGCGGTGCGGCGAGTATGATACAGCCCGGTATCCCTTCCGCCTCGTGGCCTCTCCCGTGAACAGGCCGCGGCCTAGGGCACCCGTTAGTCAGTCCAGCATCGGAACGTTCGTTAGATCGCACCGCCCCGCTTGGATCGCATGAGTTTGAGTCAGCAGAAAACATGCCAGGTGAAGGCCTTCTGGGGCTCGGGTGCGAGGTAATGGAGTTGCACCATTTGATCTTCACGCACCTAAGCATTGTGAGCGGTAGCAACGTCCTGTCCCATCAGATCGCTTGGGTCGACGCCAGAGTGATCATGACTCATTGATCAAACCTGCTGCGTCATCGCCACGTGTCGCCCAACGCTTATTGATTTGGTGCAAAGCGCGGTTCCTACAACTTGACCGGGCAGTGTCATCATGCTTTTATGTTCGCTCGCTCAAGAAGAAGCCAAACAAACGGGGAGGTCGTCATGGCGACGACTCGGAGCTCGCCTTATGGAATGGCGTGCCCGCATTGCAATACCTCATTGATCGCTCCGGATGGGTCGCGGTACGTGAGCAAACACGAAGTCTATCATTTCTGGTCCTGCGAGGATTGCGGTCACCGGATCGAGTCGGTTGTCGACTTTCGAATCAGCATCACTTCCAAACTAATCAACCACGTTCGACCTGACCTTCTCGCGTGAGAAGTTCTGCTGCTCGTCCGTGTGCAGCAGACCCGGTCAATTCAAGCCGGTGCAACCCTCGCGCCTTGCGTAAGCCAGCAGGCATTCAAACATGCGACGGGCATTCGGGTCGCTGGCGTCGTAGCCGCTCGTGCAACACCAATTAGTGAAGTCCCATTCGACGGCGCGGGCTCCGGCGATTAGCTCCGCAAGGGTGATCGGCTGGTGTGCCAACTCAGTGCGCGGCGGGCTCCATGCCACTTTTTCTAATGAGTGGCGCAGCTTCAGGTGCGGACATGAACTTGACCATCGCAGTCGCCGCCTCTCGCTGCTTCGAAACTGCCAACACCCCGGCCGAGAATACGACGTAGTCCTGGAGCTCCGGCGGCAACGGTCCGACGTAATGGATGCCAGCGACGGGTAGAATGACGTTGATCTGTTGCATCCCGATCTCGGCTTCGCCTTTGGCCACGACTTCGGCGACCGGCACGCCGTCCACCAACTTAATCCTGGATTTCATCTCGTCGGCAATGCCAAGCCTCTCCATCAGCTTGGCGGCATAGAGGCCACTCGCGCCACCGCGTGAATAGGCGACGGACTTAGCAGCGAGCATTGAACGCTTGAATGCGTCGGCAGAGCCGATGTCGGGAATCGGTGCGCCCGCCCGCACTGCAACACCAATGCCAGCGCGGGCTATGACGACACCGGTACCTTCGAGCACTTTTCCCTTCTTAGTGAGATCATCGATCATATCCGGGTAGTGGGTAACCACGTCCGCTGGCGCATCGGAATTGACCTTGTTCATCAGTCCAGGCCCGACCTCGAAGCTGACGACCACCTTGTGCCCACTCGCGCGCTCGAACGCAGGTGCGACCTCGCGCACGGCCGATACGACGCCCTGGCCGGCGAGGATGATGATTTCGGCCGCTTGGGCCATTCCCGGACTTAGCATCCCCATCATCGCAAACATGCTCACGATTGCCGCACACGTTGTCCTCATGACACCCTCCCGCTAGTAATTGGTTCCAAATGTTCTTGGCGTGAGCTTATGTCCTTCCAACAGCGCCGGCCCCATTCTAACGGAAAATCTCCACCGCGGCTCGCTTACGCGTGTTTGATGCGATCCTTTCCGTCAACGAAGCTTGCTCCGGTAGCCCATCAACCGGTCGCGGGCATGTCGGCAGCATGGCGGAGAATAAGCGATGTCGGCTGGCCGAGGATGCGTAACGTGGGAAATCGTGCCATCATACCAACGTCTGAACATCGACGAAACCGCGCGCGATAATATGGGAGGACGGTCAATGACGCCTGCAACGCTCCGGCACCACGTTGCCAACATTTCCGTCGCGGCGCTGCTACTCGCAGCACTCTCCGCGTCCGCTACGGCGCAGGAGAGGAATTTCAAAGCGGCCTCCGTGAAGACGCCCGACGGGCTCACGATTTCAGCGCAGGACTGGGGCAATCCAAACGGACCCGAAATCCTCTTCATCCACGGTTTTTCGCAGAGCAGCCTATCGTGGATCAAGCAAGTCACCAGTGATCTCGCAAAGGAGTTCCATATGGTGACCTATGATCTGCGCGGTCATGGCAATTCCGACAAGCCATTCGAACCCGAACGATACAAGGACTCGAAAGCCTGGGGTGACGAAGTCCAGGCCGTGATGGACGCGACTGGGCTCAAGCGCCCGGTGCTGGTCGGCTGGTCCTATGGCGGCCGCGTCATGGCCGACTACTTGAAGACCCACGGTACCGCCAAGCTGGCCGGCCTCAACTACGTCGACGCCGGACAGAAGGCCGACCCGAGTTTCTTCGGACCTAATCTCAAGAACCTTCCGCTCATGGCGTCGGATGACCTCGCCACAAATATTGCGGCGACGAGAGCCTTCTTGCGGGACTGCTTCTCCAAGCAGCCGAGCCAAGACGAGTTCGAAATGATGCTGTCCTTCAACATGATGGTGCCGCCAAAGGTGCGTCTGGGCCTGAGCAACCGACCGCTGGAAGTTGACGATCTCCTCAAGAGCCTCAAGCTCCCGGTGCTAGTGACCCACGGGTCCGAGGACAAGAACTCGAACCTCATCGCTGCCGAGTACACGGCGAAAATGATCCCGGGCGCCAAGCTCTCGGTCTATCAGGGCATCGGTCATTCGCCTTTCTTCGAGGACGCGCCGCGTTTCAACGCCGAGCTCGCCGCTTTCGTGCGCAGCGCTCAGAAGGGAAATTAACATTTTCACCTCATCCCGGGAGGCAACGGCCGGGCTTCCACCATACTCAGAGGAGTCACCGGATGGATCAGCAATCGCAAGAAACGTCTGAAGTGCTGACGTTCGCACCTCGACAGAGGATGCACAATGAAAGCGATGCAATTGATGATGTGGGGTACACTCTGGTTGCCATGCTCAAGGAGGCCGCCACTCTCTCTTAACAGAATGTCGACCGAGCCATGACTATGGCGCACAAGCTCTCAGTACAGCTCCGAGCCTCGGAGGATCGCGTCCAACAACTCGAAAGCGAAGTCGAGCATCTCGAGAGCCGCGCCAGGCGCTCCGAAGGTTGGCTGCAGGCGATCAAGCAAGAGATCGAAGATTAACTGCTCGGACCAATCGAAGCGCGCAGGCCCGAGCTGCCGGCGCTGCATTAAGCTCAATCCCTGCGGCCCTTGGACAAAATCCTCAGGCCGTCTTCGACGAAAATCGGTCACCCGGTCAGCTTGATCAAGGTGGGCGGGGGCGCTCGGTTTTGCGGGGACCGAACAGCGTACCACGTTGCGCATTGTGCACTTTGGCGAAAATCCCGCGCGCCAGACACTCACACAATTTAATCCACACGTAGTCCGAGCTTCTTGATCAGCAAGCCCCACTTCGCCTGCTCGCGATCGATGTCGGCGGCATATTCCTCTGGGGTACTGAACAGCGGCTCTCCACCCTGAGCGGCAATGCGCGACCTCGCACTGCCGGCGCTAACGGTGGCACGCATTTCCGAATTGATCCGATCGATGATCGGCCGCGGCGTTCCGATCGGCGCAAGAAGCCCATAACGCACCGTTGCTTCGAATCCGGGAAGCCCCGACTCGCCGACGGTCGGCACATCGGGCAGCAAGACTGATCGAGTTCGCCCCGCCACCGCTAAAGCGCGCAGAAGCTTTGACTGGAGGTTGCCGAGCGCCGGCGCAATGGTGTTGAACGCCACGGAGATGTGGCCGCCGACGAGATCGTTGGTTAGCGGTCCGGTCCCCTTATAGCTAACAATCGTCATGTTGATGCCGGTCATCGACTTGAACAATTCGGCCGCCAGATAGTTCTCGGTACCGGGTGGCGGCGTGCCAACGTCGAGGTGCTCTTGCGTCCTTGCGAGGGCGATAAGCTCAGATATTGACGTCGCCCGAAAAGACGGGTGTGCCATCACCACAATTGGCGTCGAGGCCACGAGGCCAATGGGCGTAAAATCCTTAAGCGTGTTGTAGCCGGGGTTGGCGTAGAGGCTTGGATTGATTGAGGTCGTGCCGCTGGTGCTCATTACGAGGGTATAGCCGTCGGGAATAGCCGTGGCCGCAGCGCGAGTTCCGATCACGCCGGCCGCGCCGCCGCGATTATCGATAACGACCTGCTGTCCAAACGCGGCAGTCAGCCGTTCCGCAGTGATCCTCGCCATGGCATCGACGCCGCCACCGGCCGGGAACGGCACAATCAGCGTGACCGGACGAGACGGATAGACCTGCGCCGATGCGGCCGCGGCCATACCAAGAACAAATGCAAAAGCGAGAGGCGTCCCAGTGAATTGCATGTTCGTCATGCTGGACTCCCGATGCGCGTAGTGGCGACAAGCGAATAGTCGGCGAACTCGTACCCTTAGTTTATCAACCGCACGACCCGCGCGCAGTCGTGAACGCGGATCGGTGGCGCCGTTGCGACTCGAAGCCAATCGGTGTGGGACAAATGCAACAGTCCAAGATTTTTAGAGCATAGACACAGTTCGGGGCTCATTGATTTGCAGGATGTTGCGTGCACGTACCGAATCGGGGGGCATCATCATGACAGTCGGTAGTTTGACACCGCTTCAAGGGGCGACGCCTTTGAAGGAGTGTCTTTCCATCAATGACGTTCGCAGTCTCGTCGCCAAACAGCTCGGCGTTGACATTGAGTCTGTCACAAGCGAGACGCACTTTACGTACGATCTTGGGGCCGACTTTCTGGACCGTGTTGAGTTGATGATAGCGATTGAAGACCAATTCGCTGGCGTGGAAATCACGGACGACGATGTCGAGCAGATACAGATCGTAGGTGATCTAATCCGGCACCTGCAAAATTCAAAGCAAGTAAGGTCATAGCCCGTCGCGGCCACGGGAGCAGCTGCGAGAAAGCGGAACTTGGTTACAGTTGGGATTGTGTGCAATATGGTCGGGGGGCGATATCCGAACATTGATCGATGGGCGATGACCGTGGGCCGCTAGAAGGCGCCACAGCGGAAAAGGCCGTGCCGTTCCCCGGGCACCGCCCATCGATCCTACTTCCTTGGGCGATCTATTCGGGGGCATCGTCATGAATACCGCAGTGGCTCGTAGGCTAGCGTTGGGCGACCGCGTCATTTGGATGGGCAAGGACGATTGCCAGCCCAGTGGACCCGGCACGATTACCCGCATCACTGCTCATCAGGTCGAGGTGCTGTGGAAGGGCGCAACCGCAAGGCGCTATCGTCGCGCGCAACTGCACAACCTTCTACATGTGAATTATCTCTGCGGCGGGGGATATCCTGTTGAGGTAAGCCCTTGAGCGGTTGGGGGTGAACACGCTGACTCACGGGCGAATCTTATCCCTTATCGCCTTGGCCATCAGGAGTGCTAACGCACAATGGCATGCATGGATTGGGATGATTATCTCTGGCGCGAGGCGGCGATTTATCGGCAACTTGCCGAAAAAACGGAAAATGTCGGCAAACAGGAACTCCTCGACTTGGCAGCCGCCTGCGAGGAGGTTGCCAATAGCATTGAGGATCGTCTGACAGGCGGGTAGCCTCCGAGATCCGTTTGGAAAAGAGCGGAGGCCGACCAAGGTCGCCGCCGTCGCGCTCGCCAACAAGATCGCTCGTGCCAGCGCATTGTCCGGCGACATCATGTTGCGGCAATCCGCTGCGCCGGCATGAACTGCCATCTTCGCCGCTTGGCAAAAGAGCTGCGCCGCCAGTAATATGGCAGCGGCCGTCGGCACCACGGGATATCCAGGTTGCTTTAGAATCGATGGCAAAATCAATCCAGGGGGCAGTGTCATGTTCAACCGCAGGACCTTCTTGTCGCTCGCTGCCGGTGGCATCACCGCGCCCCGATTGGCGTCCGCCCAGCAGGCGTCCCGGAAGGTCGCGCTTTATGCAAATGTGGGGGCCGACCTCACGCACTACGACGTCGATGTCGCGAGCGCGGAGTTGATCAAAAGAGAAACAGTCACGCTGCCTGCCGGGGTGCAATATGCCTGGCCGCATGCATCGAGACGCTATCTATATGTCGCATCCAGCAGTAGCGCTTCCGGTTATGGCAGGGCCGGGATCGAGCACCACGTCACCACGTTCAGCATTAATCCCGCGACTGGCGCTCTCAGCCCGCACGGAGCCCCGATACGGCTGCCGACGCGGCCTATCCACATCAGCACGGACATTCCGTCTGAGAACATTCTGGTGGCGTTCAACAATCCGAGCGCGGTGCGTGTCTACCGCATCAAACAAGACTTCACGCCGGGTGAAGAGGTGACCCAGCCGGGTCCGATCGACGCCGGCATCTTTGCCCACCAGGTGCGCACGACGCCCGACAATCGGCTGGCGATCCTGGTAACCCGCGGCAACGAAGGCACCCCCACCAAGGCGGAGGATCCGGG
>Ga0164307_10001505_pt1 | contig 10590 bp, 10 predicted proteins | sample Whisoiple_243_MG_FD_110214 | JGI IMG/M metagenome (GOLD analysis project Ga0164307, IMG submission 110214) | Soil microbial communities amended with fresh organic matter from upstate New York, USA - Whitman soil sample_243_MG | ecosystem: Environmental > Terrestrial > Soil > Unclassified >...
GTCGGGTTCGTGGCGTTCACGGACAACCAGCCGGACTGGGAGGCGGAGGCCGGCTCGCCCGGCGTCTACTACGTCCCGGCGGCCGCCACCGGGGAGCGCGTCCAGGAGCTCCTGGAGCTGGTCCGGCGGACCGCGTCACGGGTCCAGTTGCTCATCGTGTCGGCGCACTGGGGCGGCAACTGGGGATCCGATGCGCCGGCCGAGCACCGGGCCCTGGCGCGGCGGCTGGTGGACGCGGGCGCCGACGTCGTGTTCGGGCATTCGCCGCACATCGTCCGCGGCGTCGAGGTGTACCGGGGGCGGCCCGTCATCTACGGCGCGGGGGACTTCGTCGATGACTACGCGGTGGATCCGGAGGAACGCAACGACCGGTCCTTCATCTTCGTCCTGGAGACCGACGGCGGGACGCCGCAGCGGCTCCGGATGTTTCCGACGGTCATCGCAGACTTCCAGGCCAGGCTGGCGGGGCGCAGTGCCCGGGATATCGCCGCCCGGATGCAGCGGTTGTGTGCGGAACTGGGCACCGCCGGCGGGTGGGATGGCGCCGGCGGCTACCTCGAGATTCCGCTGGCGTAACCCCTGCCCGGGCCGGATTCTCGCCGCAGCTTCCGTTTGCCCCCTGATTTTTCCGCGCCGCAGGCCTACCATGATGGTCGGGGGGCACTCGAAAGCGACAACGCTTATTGGAGGCCACGATGTTCACCACTGTCCGCAAATTCTTCCCGCGCCTGCAGAAAACACTCGTGGCTGCAGGCTGGCGGCGCCCCCGGCCCGGCGCCTCCTCTCCCCCGCCGGACAGCACACGGCCGTTGCGCTTCCTGGCCGCGTCAGCCGCCTTCGTGCTGGCCACGGGCGGCGGGCTGGCCGCCGCCGCACCGGCTACCGCTGCCGGGCCCGCAGAGAGCTACATCGTCGTGCTGAAGGACACCGCAGGTGACCCGGGGGCCGTGGCCGCTGCGCACCAGGGCAAGTTCGGCGTCACCGCGTCGAAGGTCTACCGGGACGCGGTGAACGGCTATGCCGGCACCATGACGGCGGCCCAGGCCAGCAGCCTGGCGGCCGACCCGAGCGTCGACTTCGTCACGCTCGGCCGGCACTTCGACAAGCCGCTGGAGCCCAAAGCACCCAACACCGAGGTGGCGCCGTTCTGGTGGCTGCGGATCGGCGGCAACCTGGAAGACGCCAGGGAAGGCGCCAACCAGCGGGCCAGCAAGGACGACAGCTCCGGCGTCAACGTGGCGGTCATTGACAGCGGCATCGACGGCAGCCACCCGGACCTCAATGTGCGGGGCGGGGTGGACTGCACCTCCGGCGAACCGGTCAAAGTGACGCCCATTGACGTGATGGGCCACGGGACGGCAGTGGCAGGCGTCATCGGGGCCCGGAACAACGGCTCCGGCATCATCGGCACGGCGCCGGGAACCCCGCTCTGGTCTGTCCGGGTGGTGAACGACTTCGGTTCCATTACCGAGGCGAGCCTGATCTGCGCCATTGACTGGGTGACCTCGACCCGCCGGGATAAGGACAAGACCAACGACATCGACGTCGCCAACATCAGCATCGCCGGGCCCGGTTCCAACACGCCCAACTGCGGCAAGGGAACGGACCCCATCCACTACGCGATCTGCCGCTCGGTCCGGGCCGGCGTGGCGTACGCGGTTGCGGCCGGAAACGCGGCGTCGGACGTCGCCGGAACGATCCCCGCGGCGTATCACGAGGTGGTGACGGCCACCGCCATGGCGGATTTCGATGGGCACCCGAACGGTCTCGCGCCCAGTATTTGCGGCCGTGACGACTGGAGCGCCCTCGGCCAGCGGGATGACCAGCCTGCGTTCTTCTCGAACTACGCGGTCGACATCAAGGACCAGCGGCACACCGTGGCTGCGCCGGGCGTGTGCATCTTGTCCACGGCCCCCGGCGGCTACAGCGTCAGCCACGGCACCAGCTTTGCGAGTCCCGCGGTGGCAGGCGCGATGGCCCAGTGCATCAAGCACAAGGCCTGCCGCGGTTCCGGCGCCGACGTCAGCGAGCAGTTCCTCGATCTCGCCGAGTCTTACAACAAGCGGCATCACGACTTCGGCTTCGCCGGAGATCCGCTGCGGCCGGCGGGCGCGAAGTACTACGGCTACCTGACCACGATCACCCAGTTCTAGGTACGCGGGGGGCCCAATCCCAAGCCTGGCCAGGCCCGCCCCCTAGGCCCGTCGGCTCCCCGGGTCCGCGGCCAGCTGCGCAGTGCCCGCGGCGGTCCCGATCTCGCGGTTGACGGCGGGCATGATCTCGGTGGCCAGCAGCTCAATGGAGCGTGCGGTCTCGGCAAAGGGCAGCCCGCCGAGTCCGATCTGGGCCAGGTAGCGGCTGTTTCCGAGGGTGGCATGGATTTCCAGCAGCTTCTCAATGACCTGCTGGGGGCTTCCTACCAGGAGTCCGCCGCCGGGCTCGGTCCACTCGTCGAAGGTGGAGCGCGGGAAGTGGTCCAGCGGGCGCGGCATGTTCTGCTCGAAATACGCCCGGTAGTGCGGGTAGAACGTGTCCCGAGCCTGCTGCGAGGTGGGCGCGGCGTAGAAGTGGCCGCCCGCCCCCACCTGCAGTCCGGCGGGGTCGTGGCCGGCGTCGGCCGCGCTCTGGCGGTAGAGCTCCACGAGGCGGCGGAACCGGGCGGGCCCGGACAGCAGCGCGACGAACAGCGGTAGGCCCAGCCGTCCGGCCCGCGCAAAGCTCGCCGGCGTCCCGCCCACGCCCACCCAGACCGGCAGCTTGGCCTGCACCGGCCGCGGCGCGACGTCCATTCCGGCCAGGGTCTGCGTCAGCCGGCCCTGCCAGTCCACGACGGCGTGATCCCGCAACTCCAGCAGCATCTGCAGTTTCTCCTCGAAGAGGGCGTCGTAATCCTCCAGGCTGTGGCCGAACAACGGGTAGGACTCCACAAAGGCGCCCCGGCCCACGATGATTTCGGCGCGGCCGCCGGAGATCAGGTCCAGCGTGGCGAACTGCTCGAAGAGGCGCACCGGGTCCTGCGTGGAGAGCACCGAGACCGCCGTGCCGAGCCGCAGGTTCTTGGTTTCCCGGGCGATCGCGGCGAGCACGATTTCCGGCGCCGAAAGGGCAAAGTCATGGCGGTGGTGTTCCCCGAGGCCCAGGAACCCCAGGCCCGCCTGGTCGGCCAGCTTCGCCAGCTCGATGATCTCCTTCAACCGCTGCTGCGGCGACAGTGCACTGCCGGTGCTGATGTTGCGGGAAAGCTCGCCAAAGGTAAAGATGCCAAAGTCCATATTTTATTGAACATTCAAGTATCCGGTTTCATTCCGGGGCCGTTTCGACGGTTCCCTGCGCGCTCGACGCCGGGAAACATCGAGCGCGCAGGGAACCGTCGAAACGGCGAAGGAGAGCCCCCGTTAACATGCCCGAAACATGACCGTGACGCGGTCTTCACACAATGCCGATTCCTGTAACTTCCCTGCAACGTAGTTCCCGACTGTCTGAAACACGGCCCGCGGAGGATTGAACCCGGTTGGGGGCCGGCGGCGAAGTGTCCCGGTACGGCGATTTGTTGAGAAGGGACACGCAGGTGGAACTCACCGCGGGAAACATCTGGATCATGGTCTCGGCGGCCCTCGCGCTGCTCATGACCCCGGCCCTGGGCCTCTTCTACGGCGGCATGACCCGGGCCAAGGCCTCACTGAACATGATCATGATGAGCTTCGTCTCGGCCGGCATCGTCGGTGTGGTCTGGGTGCTTTGGGGCTACTCGATGACCAGCGGCAAAGGCGTCCTCGGCATCTTCGGGGACCCGTTCGCCAGCTTTGGGCTGAACGGGCTCATGGGCTCCCCCGACCTCCTCAAGGCCGGCTTCAGCGCAACCTTCGCGATCATCACCGTCGCCCTGATCAGCGGTGCCATCGCCGACCGTGCCAAGTTCACCGCCTGGGTGCTCTTCGTGCCGGTCTGGATCACCCTCGTTTACTGCCCGCTGGCCTTTATGGTCTGGGGCGGTGGCCTGATGAGCGCCGGCGGGGCCGTGAGCTCCGTCTTCGGCCAGGTGATCGACTTCGCCGGCGGCACCGTGGTCGAAATCAGCTCCGGCACCGCTGCCCTGGTACTGGTCATGATCCTGGGCAACCGCCACGGCTTCGGCAAGGACCCGGCCCACCGGCCGCACAACATCCCGTTCGTCATGCTCGGCGCCGGCATCCTCTGGTTCGGTTGGTTCGGCTTCAACGCCGGTGCCGCGACGACGGTGGAGCAGGCCGGCCTGATCTGGGTCAACACCCTCGCCGCCCCGGCCGCGGCCATGCTCAGCTGGCTGGTGGCCGAGAAGGTCCGCCACGGCCACCCCACCTCGCTCGGCGCGGCGTCCGGCGTCGTGGCCGGACTGGTCGCGATCACGCCCTCCTGCGCCAATGTCAGCCCCCTGGCCGCGATCGGCCTGGGCCTGGTGGCCGGCGCCGCCTGCTGCGTCTTCGTGGACCTGAAGTTCAAGTTCGGCTTCGATGACTCGCTCGACGTCGTCGGCGTGCACCTCGGCGGCGGGCTGATCGGAACGCTGGCGCTCGGCTTCATCGCGCTGCCGGTAAACGGCCAGGGCGGCGGGCTCTTCTACGGCGGAGGCCTGCACCAGCTGGTTGCCCAGACGGTGGCCGTGCTGATCACCGTCACGCTTTCCGGGCTGGGCACCGCGGTCATCGGTCTTGCACTGCACCGGACCATCGGTTTCCGCGTCAGCCACGAGGCCGAGGTGGCCGGCGTGGACCGCTCGGAGCACGCCGAGACCGCCTACGAATTCGACGGCCTGGCGCACAGCCGCTTCAACCCGTTCGGCCACCACGTCCACGCCCACCACGCCGCCGCCGCGGTGCAGGACAGCCCGCAGCACGGCCAGCCGGAGCGTGCGAGGGAAGACAGCTTCGCGTAACGCTGCGGGGCGGCCCGGAAGCCCGGCAGCAACCGCCTGACAGAATGGCCTCATGGAACTCGCCCTCGGACTCCTGGTGCTCGTGGCCGTTGTCTGTGCCGCCAGCGCACTCGGCCGGAAGCTCAACGTCTCCGTTCCGCTGCTGCTGGTGCTGGCCGGTGTCGCGGGGTCCTTCCTGCCTTTCATCCCGCCCATCGAGCTGAATCCGGAACTGGTCCTCATCGGGCTGCTGCCGCCGCTGCTCTATGCCGCCGCGCTGCGGACCTCGCTGTTCGACTTCGGCTCCAACCGCCGGGCCATCGGGCTGCTCTCGGTGGGTTACGTCATCTTCGGAACCCTTGCCGTGGGCTTCGTGGTGTGGGCGCTGTTCCCGGAAATTCCGCTGGCCGCCGCGATCGCACTCGGCGCGGTGGTGGCGCCGCCCGACGCCGTGGCCGCGACCGCCATCGCCCGGAAGGTGGGCATGCCCCGCCGGATTGTCACCATCCTCGAGGGCGAATCCCTGGTCAACGACGCCACCGCGCTGGTCTGCCTCCGGGCCGCCATCGCGGCGATTGCCGGAACGGTGTCCGCCGCCGGGATCGCCGGCGGCTTTGTGCTCGCGGCCGGCGGCGGGCTGGTGGTGGGCCTGGCCGCCGCCTACGTCCTGACCGAGCTCCGCAAGCGGATCCGGAGCGTCGCGATCAACACCTCGACGTCGTTGATGGCCCCCTTCGTCGCCTACCTCCCGGCCGAGGCGATCCACGCGTCCGGTGTCCTCGCCGTCGTCGTCACCGGGCTGGTGATGGGAACCAAGGCGCCGTCGATGCCCAACGGAGCCGCCCGGCTGAGCCAGCGCAGCAACTGGAACACGGTGCAGTTCCTGCTGGAAAACTCCGTGTTCCTGCTGATCGGACTGCAGGTCCGCACCATCATCGAAGGCGTGCAGGACGACTCGCTGGGCGCCGGCCGGATCTGGGCAGGCTGCGCCGTGATCCTGCTGGCGGTGCTGCTGCTCCGGCCGGTGTGGGTGTTCCCCGCGACGTACCTGCCCCGGCTGATTCCGTCCATCCGGCGGAAGGACCCCGCGCCGCCGTGGCAGTTCGCCGCGATCGTGTCCTGGGCCGGGATGCGCGGGGTGGTGACGCTGGCGGCAGTGCTGGTGCTGCCCGCGGACCTGGAACACCGGCCGGTGCTGATCCTGGCCGCGCTGGTGGTGGTCGGCGGGACGTTGACGCTGCAGGGCTTCACCTTGCCGGCGCTGGTGCGGCTGCTCCGGGTGCAGGGTCCGGACCAGCGCGAGGATGCCCTGAACCAGGCTTCGCTGATGCAGTTGGCCACCGCGGCCGGGGTGGCACGGCTGCAGGAACTGCGCACCGACAACGATCCCCCGGAGGTCGTGGCGATGCTGAAACGGCGGACCCAGGAGCGCGGGCTGGCGGCCTGGGAGCGGCTGGGCAGACCGACGGCGGAGGCAGCCACCCCCAGCCAGCGCTACGCCCAGCTGCGGCTGGCCATGCTGGACGCGGAACGGGCCAAGGTGCTGGAGCTGCGGCGCGGCGGCGAGTACGCCCACGAGGTCCTCAGCGAAGTCCTGGACCGTCTGGACGTGGAGGAATCCATGCTCGACATCTCGTTGGAGGAGCTGGACACCCCCGCCGAGGGCGGCGGCGGCGAAGGGATCGCGCGGCCCGGCGGTGTCTGCGGGCACCTCGAATCCGCCCCGGACCCGGAAGTGCCGCGCGACCCCTTCTGCGCGGACTGCCGCCGCGAAGGCACGACGCCGGTCCACCTCAGGATGTGCCTGACGTGCGGGTCGGTGGGCTGCTGCGATTCCTCGCCCGGAACGCATGCCTCCCGGCACTTCGAGGCCACCGGCCACCCGGTCATGCGCAGCATCGAGCCGGGCGAAGACTGGCGCTGGTGCTATGAGGACGACCTGCTCGGGTGATGCCAAGGCCGCCCGCCGCGCGTACCCTCGGTTTGTGGACATTGTCGAGTTTCTGTCCGAGCGTATTTCCGAGGACGAGGCAGCGGCCCGGACCCTGCTCAGCGACCGGACCGTTTCCAAGTCCGGCGAATGGTACGAACAGCGCCTGCTGCTCGAATGCGAGGCGAAGCGGCGGCTGATCGGCGTCGTCGAGGCGGCACGGCAGTCGGCGCTGGCCGCGATGGTCAGCGACTCGCTCCAGGAGGCCCACTGGGCGCCGCGGTCGCTGGACTGGATGGAGCGCTCGCTCCAGGCCCTGGCGCTGCCGTATTTCGACCACCCGGACTTCGAGCAGGGCTGGCTGCGGCCCTGAGGGGGCGGGACCGCGCCGGCGTCGAATAATCCGGCGTCGAAATATACCTGCCTGAAATACCCCTGCGTGAAATATCCGCGGCCGGGATGCCGTTGGCCCGGATATGACAACAATCGGAATCATCGGTGCAGGACACATTGGCAGCCAGGTCGCGCGGAAGGCAGTGCAGCTCGGCTACGACGTCGTGATCAGCAACTCCAGGGGCCCGGAAACCCTGACGGAACTGGTCGCCGAACTGGGGCCGCACGCCCGCGCGGCCACAGCGGCGGAAGCCGCGGCGGCCGGCGATTTCGCCGTCGTCACTGTCCCGCTGAAGAACATCAAGGACATCCCGGCCGAGCCCCTGGCGGGCAAGATCGTGATCGACACGAACAACTACTACTGGGAGCGCGACGGTCGGTTCCCGGCGTTGGACAACGGCGAGGCCACCACGTCGGGGCTGCTGCAGGAGCACTTGCCCGGCGCCAAGGTTGCCAAGGGCTTCAACCACATCATGGCCACCCAGATCACCACCGACGGCACTCCCGCCGGCACGGAGAACCGCCGCGCGCTCGCAACCGCGAGCGACTTTCCGGAGGCCGCCGAGCTCGTGACCCGGCTCTACGATGAGTTCGGCTTCGACGCCGTCAACATCGGCCCGCTGTCCGAAAGCTGGCGCGTGGAACGGGACCGCCCGGCCTACGTGGTCCGCCAGAACGCCGCCGAACTGCGGGACAACCTGGCGAAAGCGCCCCGCACCGTCTCCGCCCACTAGGGACCGCAACGGCAGGGGCCGCAACGACGACGGCGGGACCGCCCGCCGTCGTCACTGCGCCCTTGGCGTTCCGGCGCCGGCCCGCGGAACTTTCCGTGCCCAGGCGCTGGCCAGCAGCCACACCGACCACACCAGAACCAGGACAATCCCCGCCAGCGTGGGGATAGCGTTCGCTGAAGAGAAACCCTCCGCGCCGATGATCCAGCCTTGCGCAAGGTAGGAGGCCCCGGACAGTGCCATCAGGTACCCGACCGGCCGGGAAACACGGCCGGTGCCTGCAACTACGGCCCCGGTAAGGACCAGGGCCGCGCCGAGCACGAAGCTCTGGTAGCTGCGCATGCCCCATTCCAGCCAGCGGATACCTTCGGCGGTCGCAAACTGGCTGGCCTTCGCCGGTTCCGCGGCGGCGGCCCAGGCGTCCACGGCATGTTTCAGCGCAACCCCGTCCACGGCCTGGAGCGCCGCGTAAAGAACCAGCGCTGTCACCGCCGCGACCGTGGCGAACCGGGCGGTCCAGGCCAGGGCACCGTCCGGCGGGGCCAGGACGACCAGCAGGACCAGCAGCCCCGCGATCAGCAGCGCCATGCCGACGAACTGGCCCAGGTGCACCGCAGTCCAGATGGTGCTGCGGGCGTACTCCGCAAAGGTCGCGGGGTGGTCGTTCGCGTTGGCGGAACCGGCGTGGAACAGTCCGGCGACCAGGGACACGACGACGCCGGCAAACGCCAGTGCGGCGGCCAGCTGGAAGGGTGCGCGGTGCGGTAGCCGCCGCCTCGATGCCGCGGTATTGTCCGGCCGGGAGCTTTGATTTCCCTCGGACCCGAGCTGCTTCATGGGCATCGCCCGCTTCGTGACGGCGCGCGGCTGCGCGCTGGGTGCGTTTAAGCGCAGGGTACGCCGGTTGCGCCCGCGGGGCCACAGTGTCTTGGGGCCACAGTGTCTTGGGGCCACAGTGTCTTGGCCCGGGGTTTTGGCCCGGGGTTTTGCCGCCGGCCCCGGCGGCAGTGGCGGGACGCCCGCACGCGGATGGCGGGACACCCGCACGGATATCGTGCGAGGCTAGGGGCATGGATTTGGAGGTGTCGCGCGCGCTCACGATCCCGGCGTCCGAACTCGGCTGGCGGTTTTCGCGGTCATCCGGGCCGGGCGGCCAGCACGTCAACACCTCGGACAGCCGCGTCGAGCTGTCCTGGAATGTCGCCGAATCCGCAGTGCTTTCGGACGGCCAACGCTTGCGGCTGGTCACGCGGCTGGGACAACGCCTCGTCGACGGGGTGCTCACCGTATCCGCGTCCGAGCGGCGCTCCCAGCTGCGCAACCGCGAGATCGCCCTGGCCAAGCTTTCCGCCCTCGTGGCAGAAGGCCTTGCTCCTGAGCCTGCCCGGCGCCGCGCCACGAAACCCACCCGGGCCTCGAACCGCCGCCGCCTGGCAGCGAAGGAACAACGGGCAGCGACGAAGCAGCAGCGAAGGCGGCCGCCCGCCGAGTGACGCGGGACGGCCGGGAATGATTGGCCGCGCCTGCGCCTAGCCTCGGCTCCAGAGCCGCCGCCACCAGGGCCGCCGGGGTTCCGGTTCGGGCGCGGCAGCGGCAGCCAGCGCTGCCCGGCGTTCGCGCCACCGCTCCACCTCCGCGTCGACGTCGCGGGTCAGCGTGATCACCGGCGGCCCACCCTGAAGCTGCCTCCGGGCGTCGATCACCCGGGCGTTGAAGTCGGCCAGGATGTCCCGCACCTGTTTCTCCGAGAACTGCTCGTCCAGGCGGGCATCGAGGGCGGCATCCTCGGTGCGGAGCAGGATGGCCGTGGGGCCCAACCCGGTGATGTTCTCGCGCTGGAGCAGCCCCTTCACCCACCAGTCCGGGTCGTACACCTCGCCGAGGCCCGGGATGGGCTTGCCGGCGTACTTCAGGTTGTCGAACTTACCCTGGGCCATGGCGTCGCGGACCAGGTATTCGGCCTTGGCGGCGTCGTCCACCGCGGCCCGTTTCTTCCGGAGTTCCTCCTCGGCCGCGCTGACCTCGTCATTTTCCTGGACCGTGCTGCCGCTGGCCCGAATCGAGCGCAACTCCGCCGCCCGTTCCACCCGGCGCCGGAACGCCGAGCCTCCCCCGCCGCTCATGGGCCACCGTCCTTCCCGCCTGCGCGTATCCCGGCTCTGGGTGTGGGTTTGCCTTCCAGTATGCGCAACGACCGGGCGGCGGCAAAAGGTGCGGCCTCGCTGAGACGGGAACCTAACACCCCGGTAACGCGGCGTTAATCCGCCCGTGCGAGGCTGGTGACGTCGGATTAGCACAGAACCCTTCCTGCACCGCAGATCGCAAGGAGCTCAGCCGTGAACAGCCAAGAGCACAATCCGTCCGTAAGCCCCGTCCCCACCGGCGGCGGGGTATCCCCCCAGGACCTGAGCAGCGTGCACGTCACCCATGTCCGGGAGGACGTGGCCGTGACGGGGCGGTGCGCCAACGTCCATCTGCCCACAGGGCGCACCTGCACCCTGCCGGTGCGCCACCCGGGGGCGTGCAGCTTCGTCGGGCCCGAGGAGGCGGAGAGCATCGCGGCGCATTAGGCCTTGCGCCGCCGGCCCGGCAGGACACGCCGCGGGGCTTGTCAGTCCCGGTCGAGGCAGAGTACGAAGTCGGGA
>Ga0164307_10001506_pt1 | contig 10589 bp, 10 predicted proteins | sample Whisoiple_243_MG_FD_110214 | JGI IMG/M metagenome (GOLD analysis project Ga0164307, IMG submission 110214) | Soil microbial communities amended with fresh organic matter from upstate New York, USA - Whitman soil sample_243_MG | ecosystem: Environmental > Terrestrial > Soil > Unclassified >...
CCTCCGCGATACTTGGGGTAGACGGGTCGACCATACTGGTTTCCGGCTGCCTAGCTTCGGGCGCGGGCCGCTGTTCCTGGACTTCTACGCCCTCGGGGTCCACCCGAACGGTCTTTACTCGAATGACTGGAGCTACCGTCCCATCGTCCGCCGGCGCTGACGTAAATGTTGAGGCCTGGCCCCCTTGGCTGGGGGCCGGTAGCGCCGCCACTGCGGGTATGGCCTGATTTACTGCTGGGGGGCTGGCTGCCGGCACACGGCCCACCGGAAGCAACAAGACCGCACCCGTGGCTAGTGATATCACCGCGGAGATGGTGAGGAGAAGGATACGCATGGCTGTACACTGAAGAGCTAAGAGGGAGCGCTAAAAAGATCGACGGAAGGAGGAAATACTGAGGCGACGGAACGAGAATCGTGTGGCGGTGAATAGCGGATAACGCCCACGCACTCAGCTTACAACGCATGAGTTGCTGCGATGCCAGGGGTCTTGAAGCACTTTTGCGTCGGCCCTGCCCTGAGAGCTGGACCCACAAGGCGGCAGCAGACTGTCGTGTCCGAACACCTGGGCCTATGAAAACTGACCACCGGCCCCGCACCTCGCCAGAAGCCCTCCTTTGGTGACCAATAGCGGGCAAGCCACCGCCAAAGAAAAGACAAAAGAGCTGGCCAAGCGGGCAGCGCGTCAGAGGAAGGCTGGATAAGATGCGGAATGAGTTCTTGCCCGGAGGCCGCTCGTGCGTTTTGGTGGTCGAAGATGATCCCGCTATCCGATTATTGGCAGTGGACATCCTCTCGGATGTAGGTTTCGAAACGATGGAAGCCGGCGATGCCGCTCAAGCCCTTGAGGCTCTCAACAATTCTGAACACAAGATCGATGTATTGTTCACGGACCTGCGAATGCCGGGAATGAACGGATTGGAGCTGGCGCTTGTTGCCAAACGTAAGCATCCACAGCTTCGTGTGATCGTCACGTCTGGGGACTACGGGAAAGACCTTCCGCCTGGCGCGAAGTTTCTTGCGAAGCCCTGGTGCGCATCCGACTTATTGCGTGTGGCGGCTTAGCCGCGCAGAGCGCCAAGCCGTCGCCAGAGATTGCTCACTAGCGAATGACGGCCCAAAGCCGCCGCCGTCGAGTTTACGAATGGCGCGATCAGCCGGGACCCTCTGACCCTGATCATTTTAACATATGTTTATCGAAAGCGGGAACGATCAGCTGCTCTGGCCATTTGCCTCCTGGGCAGGGACGATCAGATGCTTTCTGAGCGGGCGTTCGAAACGGTCGACCGCGACATGCCGGTTACGGTCCACGGCAACCGGACAAGACTAAAACAAACACGCGCCTTGGCTATAGCCTGCAACGGCTCTTTGAGCCCGTCACCGATGAACAATCGGATCAGCTTGGCCATCTGTTGATGTTGTTGGACCGATGCCCGTCAGAGAGCCGGAAGTAATCTGTTCCGCTATTTCTGCGCGCCGATCAGCCTCAACGCCTTCTGCCGGAAGCTGACGCAGTGCTAGCGCCAATGGAGTCCCGCTAATCTGCTGTGGCATTTTTACGCCGGTCGGAAGCTAAAGATTTTTGCGGAGCTCATGAGGACCCGGCGGGGCTCAATTTCGCCGCCAGTGCGCTGTTGCGCTCGTGCTTCATCTCGACGTGGCGTCCTTCTAGGGAGTTCCTTGGTCTCCCCCAAATTCGGGGCGCCCCAACGGGGACGCCCTTCCAATCACTGTCGGCGCGTGGTTGTTTGCACCCGCCGCGGAAATCGGAAAGTGCAGATTGGCCCCGAGGGGCCGCCCAATAAGGCGAGCGGGCTGTGCTACAGGCAGTGAGCAACGCTGCCCCTTAGGTTAATGGCGGCAAGCACCCGATAGCTTTTTGGCTCAGCGCAAGTCCCGGCATTCGTCGTCAAGAACGAGCCGATCTTTTTTGCCGGCTTCGTATCTCAGCTTCGGGAGTCGTCCTCCCTCTACGGACGGGCGTAGGCTTGAAATCGCCGCGCCGTCTCCGCCGCCCGGCGAATTTGCGCGGCGCATTCCCGCCAGCCCTCGGCTTCCAGTTCCTCGGCGAGGCTGAGCGCCCGATCGTGCGAGATGTACTCGGCGGCCTCGGAACTTACGTTGACCTTCACACGCCAATAGCCTTCGGCCAAAGCGACCTGGACCGGTTCGAAAATACTCATTCGCCACCCCACCCGAAACGGACTTGCCAAGGTGCGGCGGCGAGATTCGTTGGCAAATTGCGTCGGAATTGTGGGCAGATACCCTTTCTCCGCAGCCAACCGGCTCGCTGTTGCAGAAGAACCACGCAAGCCGCATGAGAGGCCATGCCCGAGCTTCCCGAAGTGGAAACCGTCCGCCGCGGCCTCGAGCCGGCGATGGTCGGCGCGTCGTTCCGGAAAGTCGAGCAAAACCGGCCGGATCTGCGCTTTCCGCTGCCCGATCGCTTTGCGACGCAGCTTGAGGGCCGGCGCGTCGTCGGGCTCGGCCGCCGCGCCAAATATCTGCTCGCCGACTTGGACGACGCTAATGTGCTCGTGATGCATCTCGGCATGAGCGGATCTTTTCGCATCGAGACGCGGGGTAGCTCCCGTAAACCCGGCAAGTTTCATCACCCGCGATCCGCGGCCTCAGCCCACAACCACATCGTCTTCGACATGTCGAACGGCGCGCGCATCGTCTACAACGATCCGCGCCGCTTCGGCTTCATGCTGATCGTTGCGCGCGCCGCGCTCGATTCGCATCCGCTGTTTGCCGGGATGGGCGTCGAGCCGCTCGGCAATGCGCTCGATGGCGCGCTGCTGGCGCGGCTTTTCGCCGGCAAGGCCGCGCCGTTAAAGGCGGCGTTGCTCGATCAGCGGCTGATCGCCGGGCTCGGCAATATCTATGTGTGCGAGGTGCTGCATCGCGCCGGACTGTCGCCGCGCCGCGCCGCCGGTACGCTGTCGCGCCGCAACGGCGCGCCGAGCGACAGCGCGCATCGTCTCGCTGCGGTGATCCCGCAGGTTTTGCACGAGGCGGTCGCGGCCGGCGGCTCATCGTTGCGCGATCACCGCCAGACCGACGGAACGCTTGGTTATTTCCAGCACCGTTTCCGCGTCTACGATCGCGAGGGGGAACCGTGTCCGACGCCGGGCTGTTCCGGCACGATCCGCCGCATCGTGCAATCCGCTCGCTCGACGTTCTTCTGTAGCGTCTGCCAGAGGTGAGCGCGGCGCATGCGGAGCGGACCCGCGGCGGTTGCGAAATCGCTTGTGAGCGAACGCAATTGATGGCTTGATATCAATTCAGGTTTTTGCACGCCAGAGAAGTCTCGGACGCGTCGTTTGTATTTTAACGGAGGCTGCTTTGCCGAAGACCTACGTGATTGCACCTTCGATCGGTGTTGCGCGGCTGGGCAACAGCAAGAGCGAATTCTATCTGGAGCCTGAGACTATCGGCGGGCTACCGCTCGAATGTGACGCCGCGGGAAATGCCAAACCGGGCCCGGTTTTCGTGACGAAATTCAAAGACGGCCAAGGCGCGGTAAAGCGGCAGGCAGCGAGGTTTCGCATTTTTACCGTCGAGAGCGACGGCACGGAAGCGGAGGTGACGCTCGATAATTCGGACGTGCAATCGATCAGTTGGACCGTCCACCTCGCCAACAAAAAGGCGGCTTGGTACGAATTCTCGCAACTGCAAGGCAATTTGTTATACGGCCCGCAAAACAGCTATGCCAAGCAGGGCGTCAACCCGCGCAACGCCAAGATCAAAGGCAACGATTCGCGGCGAAAGCTGATCGTCGATCCGGGACCGCGAACGCTCGATGGACGGGGCAAGCATGTGTCATTCGACAAGGCGAATGTCCCCGCCGGTTATAAGCTTGCCAGTTTTCCGGATAAACCCAAGTTCGGCCAGCAGATCGGAACGATCGGCGAAATCCGCACGGATGCCTCGGGACGGCTGCTTGTTTTGGGCGGGTTCGGCACCTCCGGAGGCAATGTGGCGCTCGAGAGTTTCGGCGGCGCCGATACTTGGCACGACGACATCGCCGACGGGCCGGTCTCCTGCGTCGTGACCCTGAAATCCGGCGAGCGCGTCGCGCTCAAAGCCTGGTGCATCGTCGGCTCGCCGAAATTTGCGCCGGAGCTCGTCAATATCAGCACGCTCGACGATACGATGTTCGACGTCGCGGTCCGACACTTCGACGCGCGGCCCGATATTTGCAGCACGGGAAAATTCAATCCCGGCTATATCGCGGATTTCGAGACGGAGATCCGGCCGATTCTCGACCGGCCCGGCACCTACCGCTGGGTCGCCAACGTGCCGTCGATGAATTCGTTTTCGCCGCCGCCTTTCGATCCGCGCGATCAAACCGCGGCAACCGCTCCCCTGCGCCAGGCCTATTTCCAGCTGTTTCGCGATCCAGGACCCGAGAACGCGCTCGCGCTGAGCCACAACGAGCTATGGTCAAATATGGGAATTCCATTGATGCCGCTGAATGCCGGCAGCAATTCGGTCGACAACAACAAAGTCGACAAGTTTACCGGGCTGACCGAAACGCAATATTTCTTCTTGAAGCAGTGGGCCGACGGCAATTTCCAGGCCGGCGCAAGTCCGGCCGAGCCGGTTCATGTGCGCCTCACGCGTGCGAGCATGGGCAATTGCGTCGGCAATCCGTTCTGCCCCGGAATCGAGGTCACGTGGACCACGCGCAATCCGAATATCTACGAAAAGCCGTGGAGCATTCGCCATCGCGACGGCGCCGATTACGCCAATACCGGGCTTGATCCCGCACGCGACGAGACGGAACGGCCCGACGGCTGCGAGCCGGGCGATCTAACCAAGCGAATGGCGATTCCCTGGCAAGCGGACTTCTACCAATGTTCCGTGCAAAATATAAACTTCACCGACCCCGCGCGTAATAACGAGAAGGATCCGAAAAATCCGGAGGACACTTGGCAGAAGCCGCCGGTCTATTACACCTATTGGTGGCCGCCGCAGAGTCCATGGCAGGTGATTGCCGGCGAACTGAATCCCAACGTCGCAACCGAACGCGGCGAGCCGGTGGGTTCGCAGGTTCTGTACAGCCGCGGCATTACCGGCTTCGGCGACATGATCAAACGCTGGTCTTATTTGGGCTTCATTGCCAACCAGAGCACCGGCCCCTATCGCGATCTGTTCCCCTACTTTACCGAGCGGGAGCGCGCGCATGACAAGTTCGTCGTCGTGTCCGCTCATAAAATCGCGGAAATTGCCGCCAGCATCGAGTCGGTGCACGACCTCATGTTCAGCATGAGCGCACCGGAAGCGCCGTCCGAGGCGGAGCCGATGGTTGCCTTCGAGAGCTCGCGCACCCGTGGCCGCCGGCCGAACTGACTTCGATATCGCCATTGTCGGCGGCGGGTCCGCGGGCTGCGCCGCGGCCCTTGCGCTGAGCCGCTATACGAAACGGCGCGTCGTTTTGATCGAGCGCTCGGCGTATTCTGGCACACGCGTCGGCGAAAGCGTCTCCGGCGCAATTGCTCCCCTCCTGGCTTATCTTGGAATCGAGCAACTCCTTTCGGAACGACAACATCTCCCGGCCTTCGCAAACATAGCGGCATGGGGCGCGCCAAATCTGGTCAGCCGCGAATTTCTGTTTAGTGCCGGCGGTCACGGCTGGCTCTTGGACAGGGCCGCGTTCGATGCGGACCTCGCAGCTGCTGTTGAGCGCGCCGGCATTCGCGTTTTGCGCAACACCGAAATTGCACGAAGCACCCGCGCCTCCGGCGTCTGGGAAATACAGCTGAAAGGACGGCATTCGCCAAACATCGCGGCGAGGCAGATCATCGATGCCACTGGGCGGCGCTGCGCCATCGCGCGAGCCTCAGGTGCTCGGCGCCAATCTTTCGACGACCTCGTCGGACTCGTCACATGGCTCGCCTTTGCGCGGCAGCGCGAGCAAACGCGGGCCGTTCTGGTCGAGACGGTCGAGAACGGATGGTGGTATAGCGCTCCGATTCCAGGCGACCGGCTCGTCCTCGCCTATATGACCGACGCGGCTGAATTGGACCGCGGCCTGATTGGCAACGCCAACGCGTTGCTGCGCTTTGCATCCGGTGCTCCGCTGACCTTTGCCCGTGTGTCCGATGGCAAGCCGGTTTCGCCGCCGCGCGTGTGGCTCGCCATGTCGGCAATGACTGCTCCCTGTGTCGGCGAAGGCTGGATCGCGGCGGGCGATGCGGCCGCTTCCTTTGATCCGTTGTCCTCGCTCGGCATCGGTTACGCCATGACGAGCGGCATCCAGGCTGCGCGGGCGCTCGACCGCCGCCTCAATGGCGACGAAGAATTTGCCGCCGGCTACGCACCTGATGTCTCGCGCCATATGGCCGCGTATCTCGATCAGCGTCGCCGGCTGTATCGCTACGAACAGCGATGGCCGGATCGGCCCTTCTGGTCGAGGCAGCATGATCTCCGGCTTGGAGCGCGCGCAGCAGCCTGAGCGCGGCCGCGCATGCGAAGAATTCCTACCCGCTCGGAAGCGGTCGACAATCGGCCATTGTGCCGTCGCAACTTTTCGTCGATAGTGGCGGCTTCACTTCACGCTAGGAAGAATGAGTGATGGCTTCACGCTCAACCTTCCTCAGCCGTATGCGACCGTGGCGTGTTCCGCATTTCCGTCAACGGAACCATGCTGCCTAACGAGGCGACCTTCAGCTACTCGGTGCAGAGTGGCAACAATCGCATTCCGACGACATTGGTCGTCGGCGTGCCGCTGACGATGACTAAACAAACCGTGCAGGCGATGTGGCATAATGTGCGCGGCAGCACCGTCATCCTCGACAGTCCCTCGACCTTAAGCGCGATCTACTGAGCGCATTGGCCGCTCGTGCGACATTAGCGTCAGGCTCTGCGGCCTGACGCTGCTTTCACGCGCCGTCGCCGCCATAATTGCCGAGGTTCTGGACCGTCGCCGAGCAGATCGCGCATCTCTCGACCGCTTTCGAGCTTGCCGCCGGGGACATCATCTATTCCGGCACGCCGGAAAACGTCGGCCCCGTCGTCAAGGACGACGTCCTTCTTTGCAAGATCGAGGGCCTGCCCGATATGTCGATCCGCATCGTCGCCGCGCAGGCCTGATGCGGTGATTTGAGCCACTTGCGTAATTGCGGCGCGCGGCGTTTCTAGCCGCCGCCATGAGCGAGCCCTCCCTCACCGAATCCACCACTCTCATCGATGGGGGCGCGGAGATCGTCGCCGCGGCCTTTCTCGGCCGTACGCCGGCGCTGGCGCTCGCCGACGGCAACGTGCTCTTCGCCGAAATCGGTAAGGAGCGCCGCATCGCCGCGCATCCCGATGCTGCGATCCTCATCGCGGCCAGCGACGGCAAGCGGCTCGTCACCGGCGGCGATGACGGCCGCGTCGCCGCAACAGACGCGGAAGGCCGCAGCCAGGAAATCGCCGACGAAAAAGGCAAGTGGATCGACGCTGTCGCGATCGCGCGCGACGGCGCGATTGCCTGGTCGGCCGGCCGCACCGTCCGCGCGCGCGACAACAAAGGTAAGGTCAAATCCTTCGAAGCGCCGTCGAGCGTGCGTGGTCTTTCTTTCCTGCCGAAAGGCTATCGCCTCGCGATCGCGCATTACAACGGCGTGTCATTGTGGTTTCCGAACGCGGCCGCGGCGCCGGAAAAACTCGAATGGAAGGGCTCGCATATCGATGTGACGGTATCGCCGGACGGCCGTTTCGTGCTCACCACAATGCAGGAGAGCACGCTGCACGGTTGGCGGCTCGCCGACGGCAAGCACATGCGGATGTCGGGCTATCCCGGCAAGACGCGCTCGATGTCCTGGTCGAGCGACGGACACTGGCTGGCGACCTCGGGCGCGCAGGCCTGCATCGTCTGGCCGTTTCAGACGCGCGAAGGCCCGATGGGCCGCAGCCCACGCGAATGTGGGGTGCGTAACGCCAAGGTCTCGCGCGTCGCTTTTCATCCGCGCGTGCCGATCATCGCCATCGGCTATGATGATGGCTGGGTTTTGCTGGCGCGGCTGGAGGACGCCGCCGAGGTGCTGGTGCGCGGGCCGCGCTCGGGCGAGGACACGTCCGCCATCACCGCGCTTGCCTGGAATGGGAACGGTACGCGGCTGCTCTTCGGCAGCGCGTCCGGTGCGGCGGGATTAGTCGAGCTGCCATAGTGAACCCGCCGGTCCGGCCGCGATTATCCCGGTGCGACCGCAGAGGTTCCCATGTTTCTCCGCCGTATCGCTGCGCTGATCGGCCTGTTTTTCGGCATTGTCACATCGCAACTGCCTGAATATGCGCAGCAATATCGCCAGCGGCTGGGCGGCGCGATCGATGAGCTCAATACCCTGATCGCGCGCTTCGAGGCCGAGGCGGGCCAGTCCGGAATGAACCAGGAGCAGGGGATCACGCATCTGCAGCAATCGGACGACCGCTTCGTCCAGCAGCGCGGCGACCAGATGCGCGACACGATCATGCGGCGCGACCGCCTCGAGAAGCAGGCGCAAGATTTCGCCAAAGCCGGGCCGGTGGGGCGCGTCCTCGTGCTCGCCGAGGAGTTCGATCCGCAGATCGCCGCGCGCGCCTATCAGGCCTACGAGCCGGCGGTCCCGACCACATCAGAGGGTCTGATCGCCGGTATCGTCGGCTTTATCTTCGGCGGCGGCCTTCTGCATCTCCTGGCGTGGCCGATCCGGCGTCGCCGCCAGCGGCGCCAACGCCGGGCTGAACCTGTGCGCGCGTAAAATAGGCGCGAAACCAATCCCGCGCTCCACTCGTTGAGGCTGACACGGCCGCATCGGCCTGCCGGCAAGCGGTCCAGCCAAGGAGACGCGCGATGGCAATGGCAGCCGATGTAAGCGCCGAGGCCGCATTCGGGCGGCGCACGATCAACACGATCACCTGGCGGCTGATGCCGCTGCTCATGCTGCTTTATCTCGTCGCCTATATCGACCGGCAGAACGTGTCCTATGCCAAGCTGGAGATGGTCGGCGATCTGGGTTTAAGCGAAACCGCCTACGGGCTCGGTGCGTCGCTTTTCTTTATCGGCTACTTCCTGTTCGAAGTGCCGTCGAACGTTATTCTCGAGCGCGTCGGCGCGCGCGTCTGGTTCGCACGCATCATGGCGAGCTGGGGCATCGTCACGCTGCTTCTCGCTTTCACCAAGAACGCGACGATGTTTTATATCCTGCGCTTCTTGTTGGGTGCGGCGGAGGCGGGCTTCTTTCCCGGCGTTCTCTTCGCGCTGACCTTATGGTTCCCGCAGGATTATCGCGGCCGTATGATCGGCTGGTTCATGATCGCCAGCGCAATCGCCAACGCGATCGGCGCGGCGATCGGCGGCATGCTGCTCGATCTCGACGGCACACTCGGCTTCAAAGGCTGGCAATGGGTGTTTCTCGCCAGCGGCGCGCCCGCGGTGCTGCTTGCCGGCGTGGTGCTAATGATCCTGCCGGAAGGACCGCACAAAGCGGCATGGCTCGACAAACGCGATCGCGATTGGCTGACCGACACTTTGACGCGCGAGCGCGAGGGAACGGTGCATACCGAGCACGCCAATCCGTTCCGCGCACTGCTCGACAAACGGGTTATCCTGCTGGCGCTGCTGTATGTCGGCTTCCCGCTCGCCGCCTACGGTTTGAGCTATTGGCTGCCGACGGTCGTCAAAGGTTTCGGCGTGTCGAACACGACCAACGGATTTCTGAACGTCATTCCGTGGGTCCTGGTAGGGCTGGCGCTGTGGTGGGTGCCGCGACATGCGGCCGAGCAGAACGAATCGACTTGGCACATCGTCATCCCGGCGCTGATCGGCGCGGCCTGCCTGATCCTCAGCGTCATCATTCCCGGCAACGCGATCAAGTTTGCGCTCTTATGCATCGCGGCCGCCGGCATTTTCTCCGGCCAGCCGGTATTCTGGAGCCTGCCGCCGACCTTCCTGAAAGGCGCGACCGCCGCCGCCGGTATTGCGGCAATCAATTCGGTCGGCAATCTCGGCGGTTTCGTTGCGCAGAACGTCGTGCCGATGATCAAGGACTGGAGCGGCAGCGATCTCGAGCCGATGCTGTTCCTGGCGCTTTGCCTGACGATTGCGGCTTTGATGGTGTTCGTCGTGCAGCGGCTCCTGGCGCAGAGCCGCGTCGCCCCGGTTTCGGCGCGCGTCCCGGCGGAGTAGCACCCACTTTCCCGGAGGCCATCTGACCTCGCATGTTTTGCGAGGTCAGCATGAGAAATGTCGAAGTCGGGAACACCCGATTTCGAATGCGGCGTCCGGGACCCAGAGCAATGCGCGCTGCCCCTGGACCCCGGATCGCACTTCCTGCGTCCGGGGAAGTGGCACTTACTAACCTTTCGCCTTTGCCAAAAACGCACTGAACGCCGCTTTCGCTTCCGGCGATTCCAGCGCGGCAGCGAATTCCTTGCTCTCCTCCTCCATCTGCGCGCGGATCGTCTGGCGATCGCCGCGCATCAGGCGGCGGGTCGCGGCAAGCGCGTGCGCCGGTTTGGCGGCGAGGCGCTTCGCCGCGTTAAGCGCCGTCTCGATGAGCTCGCCTGTCGGGACGACTCCGTTGATGACGCCGCAGCGATGCGCCTCGTGCGCGTCGAAGGCG
>Ga0164307_10001509_pt1 | contig 10579 bp, 15 predicted proteins | sample Whisoiple_243_MG_FD_110214 | JGI IMG/M metagenome (GOLD analysis project Ga0164307, IMG submission 110214) | Soil microbial communities amended with fresh organic matter from upstate New York, USA - Whitman soil sample_243_MG | ecosystem: Environmental > Terrestrial > Soil > Unclassified >...
AGGGGCGCCGTGCCGGCGCGCGTCAGCCCGTCGAGCAGCGGCTCGAGATTGCGAATCACCTGATCCGGGCTTTCGTTGCGGATGCACATGAGGATGGCGGTCGATGCGATGAGCTGCTCGTCGCCGTGGATATTCTTTGCGAGCGGGTTCACGCTGGCGACGGGATCGCGGCAAAGCCGCATCACCAGAAAGCCGATCGCCGCATTCCAGAAGCCGACGACCGTCCAGGGCAGAGTGATGAGGAAGAGGAGGATGAAAACGATCGCAGCGGCGCTCCGTGGCGGCACAGCGGCGCATGCGAGCGCGAGAAGTCCAGCCATCGTGGCGGCGACCAGGAATGCAAATATTGCGCGGCGGCGCGCGAGCGTCCGCGCGATATCGGCGGCGCCTGCCAGGCGCGCCGTCGACCGGTTGGGCATGCTTGTCTTTTCCCCTCGTCCTCAGGTTCGGATATAGCCTTGCGCCGAATGCAAAGTCCAAGGCTGAATCGGCAAGGCCTGTCCTCGGCAGAAGAGACGGCGGAGGCGCTCTGGTATTCCGCGCCGGGGCGCGCCGAAATCCGCGCCGAGCCGCTCGCCGCGTCCGGCCCGGGCGAGGTCCGCGTGCGCGCCCTCTTTGGCGGCATCAGCCGCGGCACCGAGCGGCTGGTTTTTTTGGGCCGCGTTCCGCCGAGTGAGCATGAGCGCATGCGCGCCCCGTTCATGGCGGGCAGCTTCTCGTTTCCGCTGAAGTACGGATACGCGATCGTTGGGCGTGTCGAGCGCGGCCCCGCCGGGCTCGAAGGGCGCGCCGTCTTCGCCCTGCACCCGCATCAGAGCGCCTTCACCGCGCCGGCCGACGCAGTCGTGGCGGTGCCTGACAGCATGCCGGCGGCGCGCGCGGTGCTTGCGGCGAACATGGAGACGGCGCTCAACGCGGTCTGGGATGCGGCGCCGGGTCCGGCGGATCGCATTGCGGTGGTCGGCGCGGGCGTCGTCGGCGCGCTCGTTGCCTGGCTCTGCGGCCGGCTTCCGGGCGCGCGAGTCACGCTGATCGATATCGAGCCGTCGCGCGGCGAGCTTGCCCGCACGCTCGGCGTTGACTTCGCCGCACCCGAGGAGGCGCCGGAGAATTGCGATCTCGTGGTGCATGCGAGCAGCACGGCGGTCGGGCTTGCCACCGCGCTCCGCCTCGCCGGCAACGAAGCGACCGTGCTCGAATTGAGCTGGTATGGTGCCGGCGATGTCGCCGTACCGCTCGGCGGCGCGTTCCACAGCCGCCGCCTGAAGCTCATATCAAGTCAAGTCGGCCAGATCGCGCCGTCGCATCGCGCCCGCTGGACGCATGCACGCCGCCTTGCCGCGGCGCTCGACCTTCTCAGGGATCCCGCGCTCGATGCGCTGCTCACGCCGGCGATTGCGTTTCACGATCTGCCGGCGCGGCTCCCCGATGTTTTTGCGCCGCAGAGCGGCGTCCTCTGCCAGCTCGTGAAATATCCTGCTGCCGAATAGAAGGAATGCACATTGTTCGCCGTCGAAGTTCGCGACCACATCATGATCGCTCATTCGTTCCAAGGCGCGGTGTTCGGCCCGGCGCAGGCGCTGCACGGCGCGACCTTTGTCGTCGATGCCGCCTTCTTTGCCGAGACGCTCGATGCGAACGGCATCGTGATCGACATCGGCCGCGCGCATGAAGCACTGAAGGCGGCGCTCACGCCGCTCAATTATCGCAATCTCGATGAGCTCTCCGATTTCAAAGGCAGCAACACGACGACGGAGTTCTTGACGAAGCACATTTACGACCGCCTCGCCGAGGCAGCGCGTGCCGGAAAACTCGGCCGTGACGTAACCGATTTGAAAGCGATCCGCGTCACCTTATCGGAATCGCATGTCGCGCGCGCCTGGTACGAGGCTCCCTTGTGGTGAAACGCGTCGCGTTTGCGGTGCCGGGCGACCTCGCAACACCGACCGGCGGCTATGCCTATGACCGCCGCATGATCGTCGAGCTCGCGCGCTTCGGCTGGGGAATTGATGTGATCAATCTCGGCGCGGACTTCCCGCCTCCGAGCGCCGCGCAACGCAAAACCGCACGGCAGCTGCTGATGGAAGTCCCGGCCGGCCTTGCGATCGTGATCGATGGACTCGCTTATGGCGTCCTGCCCGAACTTGCTTCCGAGCTCGCCGGCGATCATCCGCTGGTCGCACTCGTGCACCACCCCCTCGCTCTGGAATCGGGATTATCGGCTGAGGAAGCCGAGAAATTGCGCGCGAGCGAGCGCCTGGCTTTGGAAAAAGCGACGCGCGTGATTGTGACGAGCGCGACAACAGCGCGGCTTCTCGAAACCGAATACAATGTCGCCGTCGATCGCATCACCGTCGCCTGTCCGGGCACGGATCCCGTGTCCCCGGCGCGCGGCAGCGGCGACGGTATCGTGCGGTTGCTTGCCATCGGCGCGATCGTGCCGCGCAAAGGATACGACGTGCTCATTGAAGCGCTTGCGTCACTGATCGATCTGCCGTGGCATTTGACCATCGCCGGCGACGACACCCGGAATTGCGAGGCAGCCGCGCGCCTCAATGCCGACATCTCGCGATTTCGTCTTGGCGAGCGCGTCACTGTGCTCGGTGCCGTCTCCGATGTGCGCCTCGCCGAGCTCTTCGCCGCCGCGGATATTTTTGCGCTTGCCTCACGCTACGAGGGCTACGGCATGGTGTTTTCCGATGCGATCGCGCATGGGCTGCCGGTGATTGGCACGCGTGCCGGCGCGATTCCTGAAACCGTCGCGCCGGAAGCCTGTATCCTCGTGCCGCCCGACGATGCGGCCGCACTCGCGAACGCGCTGCGCCGCGTAATCGAAAGCCCTGACAAGCGAATTCGCATGGCGGCAGCCGCGCGCGAGGCGGCTCGCAATCTCCCCACATGGCAAGACTCGGCGAAGATTTTTGCCGACGTGCTGGAAGCGCTCGCATGAGCTTCTCCGCCGACTGGCTCGCATTGCGCGAGCCGCACGACAAACGCGCACGCAATGTGGCGGTGCTCGATGCGCTCGCCAATTCGCTCGCCGGCACAAACCCGATTCGCATCGTCGATCTTGCCTGCGGCACCGGCTCGACCCTGCGTGCGCTCTCACCGCGGATACAGGCAACGCAACACTGGCGGCTCGTCGACAACAATCTCAGTCTGCTCGCGCGCATATCCGCGCCGTCATCATCGCGCGTGAGTTTCACGACCACGCCGCTCGACCTTCAATTCGATTTGGAAGCCGCCCTCGATGGGCCGGTCGATCTCGTCACCGCTTCCGCGCTGCTCGATCTCGTCTCCGAACTCTGGGTGGAGCGGCTGACGACAGAAATCGCGGCGCGAGCGATCCCGATGTATGCGGCGTTAAGCTACGATGGTTGCGCCGAGATCAGCCCCGCCGATCCGCACGATGCGGCGATCATGCAATCTTTGAATAAGCATCAGCGCGGCGACAAAGGTTTTGGGCCGGCACTCGGCCCGGATGCGGCCGGCAAAGCGATCGTGCGATTTCAATCGCTAGGCTATTCCGTCGTGCAGGGCCCGGCCGATTGGCGCTTCGCGCCCGAAGATCGCGAAATCCAGGCCGAGATTTTTTCCGGCTGGGCGAGCGCCGCGCGCGAAGTCGGCGATCTGCCGCTCGCCAACATTGTCGAATGGTTGACATTTCGCCGCGACGAGGTTGCCGCCGGGCGCTCGTCACTCGTCGTCGGTCACGTCGATTTTTTCGCCGCGCCGGCCACCACACGCTGAGCCGACAAATCGCAGTCGAACAAAATCTCGTCGTCGAGCTGAAATGTCCGGATCGGCATGCGCAAGGCCTGATCGGTGCGCTCGATCGGCGGCAGCACGAAACCCGGGCGGCCGCTGCCGATGATGATCGGCGCGACGATCACATGCAGCCGATCGAGGCAGCCATGTCCAAGAAAGCATGACACCGTTTCGGCGCCGCCCTCGATGAGAATGCGCTTGAGGCCGCGCTGGGCGAGCGCCGCAAGGATGGCGCGCGGATCGATGCGTCCATTCGCCGCCGGCAAGGCCAGCACTTCGACATCCGAGCTGAAACAGCACTGCGTTCCCTCGCTAACGATGGCAAGGCGGCGCACGCCGTCGCAACTGAACACCTTGGCACAGGCGGCAAGCCGCCCTTTCGGGTCGAGCACGACGCGCGCAGGGTGCGGTCCCGGCACATGCCGCACCGTCAATTGCGGATCGTCGGCGACCGCCGTGCCGACGCCGACGAGCACGGCATCGACCAGCGAGCGCAATCGATGCAGATGGGTGAGCCCCGCCGGGCCGTTGATGTAGCGCGAATGGCCGGAGACGGTGGCAATGCGCCCGTCAAGCGACTGACCGATCTGGCCGACGACGACGAGATCGTCGATCGCTCCCACGCGCAGCGGCGCAAAAAGTTCGTCCCACGGCCTAAACAACGTGCGCGCCGGATGGCGAAAGGCCTGCACGAAATCGGGCCAGGAATCGCGAGCAGCGCAATCGCCAATCGGGCGGATTTCGCCGGCGACATCATTCGCGTCGGACTTGACGAGCGGCATATCCATGGGTTCAACCCTAGGCGCCTGTCCTTACAGGACTATTTCCTTACGCGAAAGCCAGCCGAAATAACCATGCTGGCAATCGGAATAGGCGTGCGGGCGAAGGCGTCTTACGCTTGGCCCCGCGAGCCGAATGGCCAATTAAACGGATGGAAGCCGGTCGTATGAGTAGAGTGGGGAGGGATGTGGCTTCCGCCCTGTTCGGTAGCAACGGACAGATCGGCGTCACTCGCGGGGTCGCCGAATTTCATGCCGGACGACCGGTTCTCGTCAGCAGCGGCTGCGAAACCATTCTCGCTTTGCCGGTCGAGGGACTGGATGCGACGCGCCTGCGCGAATTCATGGGCCTCTGCCCTCCGGCTCTACCTTGCCTGGCGATCACGGAGCGCCGCGCACGTGCGCTTGGATTCGACACCGACACCGCAACGAAGCTGCGTTTCTCGTCAAAGCCGCGTGCGGAGACGATTCTCGCCTTCGTCGCCGGTGCCAAACCCCATCGCCGCGTTGCAGCGATACCCGCAGGAGCGGCGGCGGAAGCTGCAATCGAGCTGGCGAAATTGTCGCAAGGCTTGCCGGCGGTGCTCGTCGCCGAATTGGTCAGCGCAGATGCCATCGCCTCCAAGCATCAGATCGTCGTCATCGAAGCGCAATCGGTTGCGTATTTCCGCGCGGAAACAATAGCGTCGTTGCGGATTGCAAGCAGAGCTTCCGTACCGCTTAAATCCGGCAGCCGTGCAGATTTCGTGGTCTTTCGCGACGACAGAGGAGAAAGCCCGGTAGCGATTGTCATTGGCAAGCTCGACGTCAGCAAACCCGTTCCAGTGCGTGTTCACTCGGCTTGCTTGACCGGCGACGTGTTCGGCTCGCGGCGATGCGATTGCGGCGATCAGCTGACGTTGTCTCTCAATCGTTTGGAAGAGCAGTACGGCGGCATCGTTCTCTACCTGCCGCAGGAGGGCAGGGGCGTCGGCCTCGCCAATAAGATGCGCTGCTATCAGATGCAGGACGAGGGCCTCGATACGATCGATGCCAATACGACGCTCGGTTTCGAGGAGGACGAGCGCGATTACCGCATCGCCGCGCGCATGCTGCAGATGCTCGACTGCACGCGCATCATTTTGATGACGAACAATCCCGCCAAGCTCGCCGGTCTCGCCGAAGCGGGTATCGAGATTGCCGGACGCGTGCCGATCGAAGCGCCGATCAATGGCGACAATCGCCGCTATCTCAAGGCGAAGGCGGCGCGCGCCGGCCACCGGCTCAGCCCCACATTATTGTCGGCACCCTGACCGGGGATCCGGGTCGCGCGCCGCATTTCCTCTGCTGGGCTGTCGCTCAGCGAACCTGTTCACGGCGAAGAACCCCGTTATTCGGTCTGCCGGGTGACCGTCTAGCTCCGGCTAAACGAAAGTTCACGTTGGTGAGCGGAACCGTGATTTTTGCATCCGGTTAATCCCCCAACGTGGAGGGGAGGACAGGAGAAAAGATGCGAACCAACCTTTTGATTTCATGTGCCGCCACCGCACTTCTGATCGGCATCGGCAGCGCCAATGCACAAGGCGCCGCCGAGCACAAAGGTGGTCCGAAGGAGGGTCCCGCGGCAGCGGCAACTCAGCCGAGGTCCGCCATGCCCGCCGAGCAGGGAATGGCAGAGCATCGCAGCGCCGCCGAGAGCCCGAAAGCCGATGCGGCAAGCTCCGCCAGGCCGTCGCTAAACGAGCCGAAGGCGCATCAAGGCGCCGCCAACGAGAAAGCTTCGCCGAATACCCACGGCGCCGCGGCCAACGAGAAGAATGCTGAGAAGAACGCGCCGAAAGCGGCGCAGACGAGCCCGGCCGACAAGGCCGCGCCGAAATCGACGGCTGCCGAGCAGTCGAAGCAGAAGCCTGACCATGCGGCGGCCCAGCGCGATAAAAGCGCTTCTGAGCCGAAAACCGGACGCTCCGCCGCCACCGGCAAGAACGAGCCGGGCAAGGGCGAGGCGGCTAAGATCGAGCCGAGCAAAACCGGCGCGAGCGCTACCTCGAATCCGACCGAATCCGGCCGCTCGGCAACGAGCACGACAACCGGCGCCGGCGCCGGCACCAACGCCACCACGCATACCGGCGTGAATGCGCAGGAGCATGGCACTTCGGCCGCTTCGCTTCAGATCGATCCGCAGAAGCAGGAGCGCATCCGTACCGCGCTCTCATCGAGCAAGGTCGAAAACATTCGGCATGTCGACTTCAATGTGTCGGTTGGAACGCGCATTCCGGAGCGCTACCACTTCTATCCGCTGCCGACCGAGATCGTCGACATCGTGCCCGAATATCGCGGCTTCGAGTACATGGTGGTCGACAACGAAATCGTGATCGTCAATCCGCGCACGCGCGAGATCGTCTACTCGATGAGCGAAGGCCGCTCCGCCGGCATGAACCACCCTTCGGTCGATTGCCGCTGAGCGGAAAGCGTTGAGACTTGGAAGCCCGGCGAGAGCCGGGCTTTTTTTGCTTTCAGCGCCACCTGCCGCGCAGCCGCGCGTCGAGGCTGAACGCGCCCGGTCCGGCACCGTAAAGCGCGAGAAAACCGCCGATCATATTGCGATATTTTTGAAGAAGTGAATCAGCTGATTGGTGCGTTGCGCGGCCTCCGCCTCCCAGAAGCGGTGACCGATCAAGGCAGCGACCAGAACGAACAGCGCCAGCACCAGCGCCGCGGCGCGCGTCTGGAACCCCAGCAGGATCGCGAGACCTCCCAGGAACTCGGTCAACCCCGCCAGAAGCGCCAGCGGGTAGGTGATGCCGGAGGGAAAGCCGTGGTTGACCAGATAGGTCGAGAAGCCGGTGAGCCGGTGAGCTTGTCGTAGCCGCTATAAAGGAAGATCGCGGCCAATCCGATCCGCGCCAGCAAGAGCGCCGGTGCTTCGCCAGGCCCATCGCGATTGTGCATTGGATAGCTCCCAGGGTTAACGGGCGGTATGCAATTATCAGCAGCTTGCGCACGCCGCAATTGCGCTCTGCAAACCTTTCGCCCAGACCGAGGTCGCACAGGCGTGATTTTCCCAAATGAACTTCAAATCCCGCCGGTTTGCTTCAGCATACCTTCAAAGCCAAGCGTTTATTGAACGGCTTGTTGGCGGGCTGGGGTTGGATCACAGCGGGCGCCGCAGAGCTTCGGCGCGAGTCGAGGCCGAACGCATCTTCACCGGCGCCGCCCATGCGGGGCTGATGCACTGAGAAAAGAGACCGAACCATGAGCCTGATTACACGTTTTGTCTCCGACGAATCCGGGGCAACTGCGATCGAATACGGATTACTGGCGGCTCTCATCGCCGTCGTGATCATCGGCGCGGTCAAAGCTGTCGGGACGAACCTGTCCGGCAAGTTCACCGACGTCGCCAACAACCTCAGCTAAGCGTCTCAGAAGAATCGTCTGGCTTTGCGCCCTGTCGGCTTTCGGCCGGCAGGGTTTTGTTCGTATTGGTCAAGCGGGCGCAGTTTGGTTGGAATGTTCGAATTTCAGGCCGAGGAGCATGGCCGAGAAATACATGACATAGCCGGCTTACGAGACGATCATGATCTGCGGAATCACCGTTCCACCGCCCGGATAGATGTTGCCGGTGCCGCCGACGGTAACCGGCGCGACGACATGATCATGCAGATTGAAATTGGCGCTGCCGCTCACCGGACAGCACAGATCGAGGAAGCGCTTCCGCAGCTCCTGCATGATCTGGTTCTGCTCGGCCTGCGAAAGACGGCCTGTTTCGTCCGGCATCGGATCGGCGCTCCCTGATTTCTGAGATTTGCTCCTAATCCGCGGTGTTTACCGGCACAAGAGCGCGGGGGTTTCGCCCGTGGCACGAATTCGCCCGTTCAGCGTTTAGACATCTAGTTTCATGCAGGCTCTTGCCACATGCTTTTGGGGAGTGTTCAGAATGTCAAGGCTGTTCGAGGCACTCGCCTTTGCCGGTGCCCTGTCGTTTGCGGCGGGAACGGCGCGAGCGACGCCGCTCGAGGCGACATGCCCAAGCGTCTCCTATCGCGGCCCGATCATCGTTGCGACGTGCTACAACGCGTTGCTGCAGCCGGTGCGCAGCGTCATCGACACCCGCGGCTGTGTCGGCGAGCCTGCCAATATGAACGGTCAGCTCACGTGCGAGCGCGGCTATGGCGGCGGTTACGGCGGCGCCTATGGCAAGCGGCGCTGGCATCCCGGCTATTGAGCGAATTGGCAAGCTCTGAGGATGACATGATGCTGTTGCGCGCGGGTCGGCAGAAGCGTCTCATTGCCCTGGGGGCCGCTCTATTGGTCGTGGCCTCAATCACGTCGCCGGCAGCGAGCAACGAGCGATACCGTCTTTACCTATCCGCACATGTGTTTGGCACGAGCCCGGTCTGTCCGGTCGGCTCGCGATGTCAGCTTCCCGCCCCGGATTGTCCGTTCGGCATGTCTTACTGTCCGCGCTATTTAGTGTGCCTCGATTGGTTCAGCGTCTGCCCGCCATAGCAACGGCGTATCAGCCGATCGAAGAGCCTTGCTGCAAGCTGCCGAACTGAGGCTCGTTTTTCCGAGTTGAAGATTTTGGCTCGCATTGCGATTCCGCCGGGACCGCTTCTTTGATCTGCGCCGGTATCTTCATCGACTCGGTCGTTCGTCCTATGCTTCGCCTCTCGACGATCGGTTGATCAGACGTTGAAACGCTTCGCGAGAAACTCGAGCGAACATTGCCAAAGACGTCCGGGTCGAACAGCTGTTTGCTGACGGAATAATTTTCGGTGCCCGGTTCGGCCGAGGCTTCAAAGGCCGGTAGGGGCGTCAGCCAGCACAAGGCGAATGCCGAGGCAGCGAGCACCGGAATCGAGATGGCAAAGGGGTACTTCGGCATGGCATTCTCCGACACCTATCAAGCTTAACAATTCCCAAGGCCGGGCTTTGGTTCCACGGCGTGTCTTGGCGACCGGCTGATTGCGAGCCGAAGTCGGACGTCCGATCGTCCGACGCGTCGGTTATGATCGGAGGTTCTCCCTGCGCTTTACGTAAATCGCTGAAAATAATGGTGGGCGCACAAGGGCTCGAACCTTGGACCCGCTGATTGAGAGTCTCTCGTCAGCGACGTCCCGCGGTTTGCCGCCATTTCCCCATCTTTCCACATCTATTTGAGCTACTCCCGGACGGCCGGCGCCGCTACGTCGTGAAGTACCGCGTCAAAGGAGGCCGCAACGCCCGACAACGTTGGTTTGGTCTAGGAACGCACGGTCAAGTCACCTGCGAGCAAGCTCGGGCAAGAGCTCTCCAGGTTCTGTCTGCAGTGGCGCGGGGAGAAGATCCGCAAGCACAGCTCATCGTGGAGCGGACGGCCCCCACCGTTGCGGAACTCTGGGCGAGGTATACAAAGCGGAGCATTTGCCAAGAAAGAAGGAGCGCTCCGGGGCTGGGGATCGGCAGAAGGCGAGCGCTAGCAGGCTGCCTTGCAGGAACTCGAGGCATCAGGCGATATTTCCACGTCTGCAGCGGCAGCCATAAGCCTTCGATCATCTCCCCGGAGTCACCAGCCTCGCGAGCGGGACGCCCTTATCGTCGACGACTCGGCCGTCGTTCATGAGGGGACGATAAATGGCCGAGCGTGCCTCTGGATCGATGACGCGAATAGCTTGAGGCATGTCATCCTCCGGGCCATGCCCTAACGTCTCGAAACGCAAGTCGCCACCAGCGATGTCCTCAGTGTGAGCGCGTTGTGACATATCGCTATAGCGCTCCTGCACCACGTAGGTTGCTTTGCCGCCCCATCCGTCTCCGACGACCAGCGCTTCGGGGCTCGTATCAAAGCCGTGCTGTTCAAGGTACGCGACCATGAGCCCCGTGCCGTCTCGCCGGCCAAGTATCTGACCGCCGCGCTCCAGCCGCCGAAATCCTGAGGCCGTTTGTCAACCATTCACTTTCCGCCAAGCTTTTCTATCCCGCCGATTTAGTGCTCACATGCCGCGCCGTCACCCGCGCATCTATAGCCAGCCCAAGCCCGCTGAGGACGCGCTCGCCGACATCGAGCGCGC
>Ga0164307_10001510_pt1 | contig 10578 bp, 6 predicted proteins | sample Whisoiple_243_MG_FD_110214 | JGI IMG/M metagenome (GOLD analysis project Ga0164307, IMG submission 110214) | Soil microbial communities amended with fresh organic matter from upstate New York, USA - Whitman soil sample_243_MG | ecosystem: Environmental > Terrestrial > Soil > Unclassified >...
AATAGCCCTGATAGACCGCCGAATCGACGCGCACGCCGACGCCGCCCGGCGGGTGAAAATAGGCGACCCGTCCAGGCGAAGGGCGGAAGGTCTCGGGATTCTCGGCGTTGACGCGGCATTCGATCGAATGACCCCAGAAACTTACCTCATTCTGCGTGACCGAGAGCGGCGCGCCGGCGGCGATCCTGATCTGCTCGTTGACGAGATCCATTCCGGTGATCATCTCGGTGACGGGATGTTCGACCTGAATGCGTGTATTCATCTCGATGAAATAAAACGCGCCATCCTCGTACAGAAACTCGATCGTGCCTGCGCCCGTGTAATGCAGTTCGCGCATCGCTTGCGCACAGACCGCGCCAATGCGTGCACGCTCCTCCGGGTTGAGAGCGGGCGAGGGGCCTTCCTCCCAGACCTTTTGATGCCGGCGCTGCAGCGAGCAATCGCGTTCCCCGAGATGGACGGCGTTGCCCTGGCCATCACCGAGAATCTGAATTTCGATGTGCCGCGGCGTCTCCAAATATTTTTCGAGATAGACCGCGCCGTCATCGAACGCGGCTTTGGCTTCGCTTCGCGCGGTGTGAAGTGCGTTGAGGAGATCGGCCTCGCTACGTGCGACTTTCATGCCGCGGCCGCCGCCGCCGGCCGAAGCTTTGACGAGGACGGGATAGCCGATCGCCGCGGCTATGCGCAGCCCGTCTTCGTTGTCGTTGATCGCTCCTTCCGAGCCCGGCACGCAGGGTATGCCGAGGCGCTTTGCCGTGCGCTTCGCCTCGATCTTGTCGCCCATCAGCCTGATATGCTCGGGCTTCGGGCCGATGAAGGTGATCTGATGTTCGCCAAGAATCTCCGCGAAACGCGCGTTCTCGGAGAGGAAGCCATAACCAGGGTGCAGCGCATCGGCGCCGGTGATCTCACAAGCCGACAACAGCGCCGGTATGTTGAGATAGGAATCGCGCGCCGGCGGCGGGCCAATGCAGACGGATTCGTCGGCTAATTTAACGTGCATCGCCTCGGCATCGGCCGTCGAATGCACCGCGACGGTGGCGATGCCGAGCTCCTTCGCCGCCCGCAGGATGCGAAGCGCGATCTCGCCACGATTGGCGATGAGGAGCTTATCGAACATCTACTCGATGATCAGAAGCGGTTCGCCGTATTCGACGGGCTGCCCGTCCTCGACGAGAATCTGGGTCACTGTTCCGGCGCGCGGCGCAACGATCTCGTTGAACGTCTTCATTGCTTCGATCAGCAGGATCTTTTCTCCAGCTTTGACGACACTGCCGACGGCAACGAACGGGTCTGCCTCGGGACTCGGCCGCGTATAGGCCGTGCCGACCATCGGCGACTTCACCGCGCCCGGATGATCGGCGCTCTGCTGCGCCGGGTCGGCGGCTTGCGCTGGCGAGAGCACGACCGGAGTCGGGGAGGGCGCGACCTGCACCGAGACCGGCGACGGCGCGGCGGCCGGCGCGTTCGTCGCGCGCGCGACCCGAATCCGCAGATCGCCCTTTTCGACTTCGATCTCGGTGACGTCAGCTTCGGAGAGGAGCTGGGCGATCTCGCGCACCAGAGCCGTGTCAATCACGCCGCCATTGCCGGCACGCTTCTTGGATTTCGGAGATTCCACCGAATTGTCATTCGTCATGGCAGGAATCTACCGGTTGCCGGTTCGGACGAAGGGAAGAGCGCCTCGAACGCGAGCTCATAGGAGCGCAGGCCGAAGCCGAGGATCACGCCGCGCGCGACCGCCGAAATCGCCGAGCGGTGACGAAAGTGTTCGCGCGCGTGAACGTTGGAGATGTGCACTTCGACGACGTTCGCCTTTGCCGCTGTGATCGCGTCACGCAAGGCGATCGAGGTGTGCGTATAGGCGCCGGCATTGAGGATAACAGGCGCATTCGCCGCGCCCGCATCATGGATCCACGCGACGAGCTCACCTTCGTGATTGGATTGACGAAAGACAAGTTCGATGCCGCGTGCCTCGCAGAGCGCTTGGAGGCGCGCCTCGAGATCTGCTAGCGTCTCGCTGCCATAGGTCGTCGGCTCGCGGGTGCCGAGCAGATTCAGGTTCGGGCCATTGAGGACGAAGACGGACGGCATCCGGAATCCAGTCGGGGACGCTCAGGCGTCGGTCCATGCCTCATAACGGCGAAGCCGCATCAGGGAAAGAGCGGCGCTAGAAGGACGCCCAGCCGGATTAGGAGCAGACCGCCTTGCCGCACTTGGCCACGTTGCCGATCTTGCCCTTGAGCTCATCATAGCCGACCGCGCCGATAACGACCTCCTTGCCGACCACCCATGAGGGGGTGCCGGTGAGGTTCAGCCCATCGGCCATCTGCATGACCTCCTGGATTCCCGCCTTCACATCGGGATTCGCCATGTCCCGTTCGAGCTTGCCCATGTCGGCGCCCATGTCTTTGGCGACGGCGAGCGCCTGGGCCTTGCCGACCTGACCGCGGGTCATCAGCAGCTTTTGGTGATAGGCCCAGAATTTGTCGCCGCTGAACTGGTTGCGCAGCGCCGAGGCGACCTGCGCCGCCTCGACCGAGCCCGGCCCGAGGACGGGGAAGTCTTTCAGGACGACGCGCAGTTCCGGCTCGTCCTTGACCAGCTTGGCGAGGTCGTCGAGGGATTTTTTGCAATACCCGCAATTGTAATCAAAGAACTCGACCAGCGTGATCTTGCCGTTTGGGTTGCCGACGACTGCCTGGTGCCGAGACGAGAACAGATTGGGATTGCCCGAGATAATCTTCTCGCGCGCTGCCGCCTGTTCGGCCTTCTCCCGCCGGTCGAGCTCGACCATTGCATCGCGCAGCACTTCCGGGTGCTCGATGAGATAATCGCGGACGATTTCGCCGATCTCTTTGGTTTGCGCAGGCGAAAACTGGCCGGCGATTGCGGGCAAAGCGACGCCGGTAAGACCAAGACAGAAGAGGGGCGCCGCCAGGCGGATCGCAGTCCGGAAAAAGGCTTTCATCGAGAACTCCGGGGGAGGGCAGGCGACCTTATAGCAGGGTCGGGTGAATCGGTCGCAAATGAATTCTTGTGCGGTCAGTCGAATATTCCGCTGGTCGGGGGCGGGCGGTAATTCAGGATATCGTCGGCCTTCAGCCAGCCGGGACTACCTTCCTTAAACTGCGCCTGAGCGCGCGAGGCTTGTGTGCGAGCCTCGACGTACTTGCCCGAGACGAAAAGGCCTTGCGCCGCGGCGAGCTGAGCTTTGGGCGTGTCGCCCTTGCGGTGGTAGTCCATGGAAAGGTATTCGAACGCCTCCGCCGAATCCTGATCGCGTTGCGTCGCATTGGCGAGAATCCCGATCGCCTCGGCGGTATTGGCCGGTGTGTCCGTCGCGACCAAGGCGTGGCCGTAAAGCACCTTCATCGGCACCGCGCTCGGCGCCATAGTGGCGGCTTTGCGCAGTGGTGCGAGCGCTTCAGCGGGGCGGCCGCTTTCAAGCAGGACCTGGCCTTTCAGCTCCCAGAAATACGCATTGTTCGGCTCTGCCGCGATCAGCCCGTCGATTTGCCCGAGCGATTCCTGCAACCGGCCGAAACGGTAGCCGGAAATGGCGCGGGCATAGCGTGCCGGAAGTGACGTGTCCCGCATGGGATAGCGCCGCGCAATTTCGCCGACGTCCCCCAAAAAGCCGACGAGCTTTGCCCGCATGAGATCGTGCCGCGTCTGTAGCGCGGGCAAGTCTTTCGCCTCGTAATAGGAGCTGGCTTTGGCGAGCTGCTGCAGGTTGGAGATGCGCTCCGCCGGCAGCGGATGCGTCAGAAGATAAGGATCGATCTGGGCGGTCTGAAACAGTGCGTCATTTGAGAAGCGCTCGAGCCTTGTCAGCAAACCCTTGGAAGACTGGTGCGTCGCATCGAGGAAGCGCACCGCGGCGCGGTCTGCCGCCTGCTCCTCGGTGCGCTGATAGGCAAGCATGGAGCGGCGCACGAGCTCCTGCGGCCCAAGCATGATCCCGGCCATCCCGGCGGAATCGGTGCCGACTGCGCCGTTATTGTGCCGAGTGCTGACGCCGGTCGCGACCGCGCCCGCGGCGCCGACTAGCATGCCGGCGACGGACATGATCTGCGCCTTGGCGAGTTCCTGCCTGCCACGCTCGAGATGCCCGCCGGCGATGTGACCGCTCTCATGCGCGAGAACGCCGATCACCTCATTCGGCGTCTTGGCATCCATCAGCGCGCCGACATTGATGAAGATCTTTTGACCATCGGCGACGAAGGCGTTGAAGCTCTTGTCGCCGATCAGGATGATGCGCGCTGCGCCGGTATTGATGCCCGCCGCGTGGAAGATCGGCGTTTCAGTCGGTACCGCGGTGAGCGAAACAGAGAGGGTCAGCACCGTGGCAAAGAAGCCGGTGGGAAATCGCTTCACAGAATGAACCCTGTCGTTGCGGATGTTTTTGACCCGCAGAAAAGGCTCGAATATGGCCGGTGCCGAAGCGGGTGCCCGCCTGCGCCATTTGTTTGGCGCCTGACGTGGAGCGTTGCTAAAGCGGCACTATGGATTCAACGAAGCTGCCGATTTCCCGCCGCTCGCGCGTCGCGCCGTTCATGGCGATGGACGTGCTTAGCGAAGCCGCCGCGCTTGAGCGGCAGGGCAGGCGCATCATTCATATGGAAGTTGGCGAGCCCGCGGCGCCACCGCCGCAGGTCGTGCGCGAAGCAGCGATCGCGGCGCTTGGAGGAGGGCGGATCGGTTACACCGAGGCGCTAGGTTTGCCGTCACTGCGTGCCGCGATCGCGCGTTCCTATCGTGAGCTCTACGGCATCGAAGTCCCGGCCGAGCGCATCGCGGTCACGACCGGGTCGTCGGGCGCCTTCATCCTAGTCTTTTTGGCCTGTTTCGATCCCGGTGCGCGGATCGCGATTTCCGAGCCGGGCTATCCCGCTTACCGAAACCTGCTGGAGGCGCTCGGCCTAATCGCGGTGCCACTGGCGGTCTCGGCAGCAACCAGGTTTGCCGTGACCGCGGAGATGATCGAGGCGGAGCATCGGGAGCAGGGCCTCGATGGCGTGCTCCTGATGAGCCCGGCTAATCCGTCCGGCACCATGCTCACCCGCGAGGCCCTTGCCGCGATTTGCGCGACGTGCGAGCGGCTCGGCATCCGTTTCATATCCGATGAAATTTATCACGGGTTGACTTACGAGCGCCCCGCCGACACGGCGCTCGCGTTCTCGGAGCGCTCCATAGTCGTCAATTCGTTCTCCAAATATTATTGCATGACCGGGTGGCGGGTCGGCTGGCTCGTTCTTCCCGAAGAACTCGTTCGTCCTGTCGAACGATTGCAACAATCTCTCGCCATTTCAGTGCCTTATCTAAGCCAGCTCGCAGCGGAGGCGGCGTTTGGCGCGCGCGACGAGCTGGAAGCCGTGCGGAGAGGCTACGCGAAGAACCGCCGGTATCTCCTTGAAGAGCTGCCGAAAATCGGCATTGCGGATATCCATCCCGCCGACGGAGCGTTTTACATTTATGCCGACCTCGGCCGTTTCACCGAGGACTCGGCCGCGTTCTGCAAACGCATGCTGGAGGAGGCCGGAGTCGCCGCGACGACTGGGCTCGATTTTGACCGCCAAGGTGGGCGCCGCACCATGCGGCTGTCCTTTGCCGGATCCCACGAAGACATGCGCGAGGCGGTCGCCCGCCTTGGCAATTGGCTGCGCTAGTTCCTACTCGCCGCCGGTCAATGTCGCCTTGGCGCGCTGCCACCATCCGCCGCGTTTCGGTCGGTCGGGATCTGCCTGCGTGATCACCTTCTGGTTGGCGAGCACGTGCTCCGGCGGCGGCGGTACCCGGCGCGACGCTGGCGCGTCGCTCTCCGCCGCGCCTTGCACCCCGCCGATCGACGCGTCCGCGGCATTCACGAGCGAAGCGGCAGCTCGCGAGTCGCTGATTTCACCCTGTGAGGCTTGGCCGACAGGTTCTGGCGCGGGCGCGGGTTCACGCTCCGGCGCAATCCCTTCAGCTTCCACGGCTTCAGATGCGCCCTCGCTATAGGCCCAGTACCCCGGACCCCGGTCGCATTGCTCGCCTGACTCTCCGGCTTCGGGGTCGGCAGGCCTGCGCCCGCGATCGAACCCGCCTCCCTCGCGGTCCGGCCGGCGTCCGCGACCGCCACGGCGGGGCCGCCGACCCCGGGCAAACTCTGCGCGATCCGCAGGCGCACCCTCCCGCGGCTCTTCGCCTGCCGACTCCTCCGGCTCGACCTGCCCGAGCTGCGGCGCCGTGGTGGCGGCGACATAAGCCAACCCGTCATCGGAGGGCTGCGGCGCGTCGGCCGGCAGGAATTGGCCGTCGCGATCGGCACCGCGTCCACGACCGCGTCGGCGCCTCCGACGACGGCGCTGCGCCTCGCCCTCTTCGCCAGCCGCGTCGCGGGCACCTTGCGGGAGATCGCCAGTTTCGGCCTCGCTCTCCTCCTCAACCTTCTCATCCCCCGGTGCTTCCGCGGCCGGAAGCGCAACCGAATCCATCCGCAACGGCTGCGCGCGCACGCTCTCGACAACGCCCCGTGCCGGCTCGCCGCGTTCAATCGCGTGATAGGTGGTCCCCGTCAGCGCGTCGTCGGCGGCAATGGTGATCGACACGCCGAAGCGCTCTTCGATACTGCGCAAATGGGCGCGCTTCTGGTTGAGAATGTAGAGCGCGACGGGCGTGCGCGTATGCACGATGATGTTGTGGCTCGAACTCTTGATCAGCGCATCCTCGATGACGCGCAGCACATGCAGCGCGATCGAGGATGTGGAGCGAACCGTGCCGGCGCCGGCGCAATGCGGGCAGGGCACGGTCGAGCCCTCGAGCACCCCGGTCCTGATCCGCTGCCGCGACATTTCCAGCAAGCCGAAATGCGAGATGCGGCCAACCTGGATGCGGGCGCGGTCGTTCTTCAGCGCTTCCTTGAGCCGGCGCTCGACGGTGCGGTTGTTGCGGTTCTCCTCCATGTCGATGAAGTCGACGACGATGAGGCCGGCAAGGTCGCGCAAACGCAGCTGCCGCGCAATTTCGTCGGCCGCTTCGCAATTGGTGCGCAGCGCGGTGTCTTCGATATTGTGCTCGCGGGTCGAGCGGCCGGAATTCACGTCGATCGCAACCAGCGCCTCGGTTTGGTTGATGACGAGATAGCCGCCCGAGCGCAGCGTCACCTGGTTGGAGAACATCGCGTCGAGCTGCGACTCGACGCCGGACGCGGCAAAGATCGGCTGTGGATCGTCATAGAGCGCGACATGCTTCACATGGCTCGGCATGAGCATGCGCATGAACTCGCGGGCTTCCTGATATGCCTCGTTTCCGGCGACTTCGATTTCGTCGATCTCCTTGCCGTAGAGATCGCGAATGGCGCGTTTGATCAGCGAGCCTTCTTCGTAAACCAGCATGGGCGCGGTCGAACGCAACGTCAGTTCGCGCACGTTCTCCCACATGCGCAGGAGATACGCGAAATCACGCTTGACTTCAGCCTTGGTGCGCGATGCGCCGGCAGTGCGCAGAATGATCCCCATGCCGTCCGGCACTTCCAGCTCTTCGACGATTTCCTTGAGCCGCCTGCGATCGCCTGCATCGGTGATCTTGCGCGAGATGCCGCCGCCACGCGCGGTGTTCGGCATGAGCACGGAATAGCGGCCGGCAAGCGAGAGATAGGTGGTCAGCGCCGCGCCCTTGTTGCCACGCTCCTCCTTGACGACCTGCACCAGCAGCACCTGACGTCGCTTAATCACTTCCTGAATCTTGTATTGGCGGCGCGGGCGATAGGGCCGGCTCGGCACCTCCTCCATGGCGTCGCCGCCGATCTGCTCGACGTGCTCCTCGTCCTCGGCTTCGGATTCGCTCTCGGCATCGTCCGAGTGACGGCGGCTCGTGGCTTCTCCGGCGGATGCTTCGGCAGATTGCTCGTTGTCCGAAGCCTCAATCATCGCAAAGCCGGCGGGATCGACGCCGATCACGTGCGGGGGTGCGGCATGGTCTTCGTTGTTCTCGGCCGGTACGGGACCGGTATCGACGGGCGCCTCGGCCGGATTTTCCAGCACTGGAGTGGATTCGAGCGGAAACGGTGCGCTCGCGATCGCGACAGGGGATTCAGGTTCGCCCTCGGCCGCGGCGATCGGCGGCGCATGCTCGTCAATACTTTCTGCTTCAATCGGCGCGCTCTCGTCGGCAGTGACCGCAGGAAATGGCTCGCTTATCAGCGCCGCATCTTCGGAAATCGACTCATCCGAGGATTTCTGCCGCTTCTCGTAGCGATCGCCGCGATGGCGGCGGCTGCGGCGTTCACGCCGCTGATCGTCTTCCTCGTCATGGCCGCGCGTCTCCTCTTCGAGCAGCGCCTGCCGGTCGGCGACGGGGATTTGGTAATAGTCGGGATGGATTTCCGAGAAGGCGAGAAAGCCGTGCCGGTTGCCGCCGTAATCGACAAAGGCGGCCTGCAGCGACGGCTCTACGCGCGTGACCTTGGCGAGGTAGATATTGCCGCGAAGCGGTTTGCGGCTGGCGGATTCGAAATCAAATTCTTCGACGCGGTTACCGCGTAGCACCACCACCCTTGTTTCTTCCGGGTGGGAGGCATCGATCAGCATTTTGTTTGTCATTGTGAGCTCTTGAGGGAACGCGGTCGCGCCTCGCCGTTCCCGCCGGTGAGGGCAGGAATGAAGGGGCGTACCGGAGCGTTCGCGATGGAGTTGATTGGAAGTTTTGACGAGGCCGTGCCTTGCGGCGGACGCGCGGCAGGGCGGGAAGCGTGCGGAAGCTTTCGAGATCGTACGGGAGAGCGAAGGCGGCGACAGGCGTCACATCGAGACGTCTTCGCCGACAAGTCGGGGAGCAAGCCGCCCTTGCAGGGGCGGGGGTGGAAATCGCTTGACGAGTACCGTTCGCGGCCACCTTGGCTCTCGCACGGGCCCACAACGGGCCCTCTCATGAAAATCAGCACGCCCGGATGGCGTGACGTTCTGCCGGGAGGACGCGAAAAGGCCAGCACTCTTGAAGAGGAGCATGGCGGTCGCGGGTGGGCGACGCAATTTTCGGCAAGCCGCCCGGATTCGAACCCGAACCTTGTACCGGGTCCGCTCGTTACTTGGCAAGTTCGATGCGAGGGATGTGGCCGCTCAGTCACAGGTCTTCAAGAGTAATCGTTTAGCGGCAACGGTTCATTAACCGAGCCTCAGGCATCGTCTAAGGTAGAGCTGCAGAGGGCCCCCTCGGGCTCCCTGCCAGGATCAGGCGATCGGGCGATGGGCGAGCACGCCGCATTGGGTGCAAGGGCAACCTGGCTGCCCCGCCTTATGCTGGCGCTGGGCGTCGCGGCTCTGAGCGCGCCCGCCGCGGGTGCGGCAGGCTTGGTGGGCGCGCGTGCTGCGTCGCGCGTGGCAATGGCGGCAAACGTCTCCGTCGACGCCGTTCGGCTCGAGTCGGCCGGGCAAAGCACGAAGCTTATTTTCGATCTTTCCGATACGGTCGAGGTCAGAGCCTTCCCGCTCGCCAACCCCGACCGGATCGTCGTCGATCTTCGCGAGGTCGCCTTCCACGTGCCGCCCATGCTCGCCCGGCCAGCATTCGAGCGGCGGGGCCGCGGCGCCGCGCTCCCCATCGCCCCTGGCCTCATCACCTCCTATAGGTTTGGCCAGTTCGCGCCGGGACACTCGCGCGTCATCATCGATCTCAAAGAGCCGGCGCGGATTGTTCGGGCGGAGGCACAGGCGGGAACGCAAACCGTTCCGGCGCGGCTCGTGATCGAGCTCGCCCCGACCGACCGTGCGAGTTTCGAGACGGCCGCGGCCGCCGCCAATGTCTTCGGGCTCACGGCGAAAAAACCGCAGCCGGCTACGGTGAGCGCGCCGGTACCTTTGAACAAACCGGTGATCGTGCTCGATCCCGGCCATGGCGGCATCGATCTCGGCGCCTCCAGCGCCCGCGGCGATATCGAGAAGAATATCGTCCTCGATTTCGCCCAGACGCTTGCCGCGAAACTGGACTCGGGGGGCCGCTACAAGGTGGTGCTGACCCGCGGCGCCGACGTGTTCATCCCGCTCGCCGAGCGCGTCCAGATCGCGCGCGATGCGAACGCCGCGCTGTTCGTCTCGATTCATGCCGACACGCTCTACGAAAACCACGTCCAAGGCGCGACCATCTACACCGTCTCCGAGCGCGCCTCGGATGCGGAGGCAGCGCGCCTCGCCGACAAGGAAAATCAGGCCGATGCTGCCGCCGGTATTTCCAGCTCCGAGGATGTCGCCGAGGTGCAGGACATCCTGCAGGATCTGACACGCCGCGAGACCAAGGCCTATAGCCACGTGTTTTCACGAACCCTCGTCGCGCTGTGGAAGAATGCCGGCAATCTCAACAAGAATCCGCAGCGCTCGGCCGGTTTCCGTGTCCTGAAGGCACTCGACGTCCCCTCCGTCCTGCTCGAATTGGGCTATCTCTCCAATGAAAAGGACCTGGCGAACCTCGTCTCGCCGGAATGGCGCGAGAAAGCCGCGGGCACGCTCGCCGCATCGATCGATTCGTTCTTCGCGCAGCGGAAGGTCGAGACCGCCACCGTTTCGCCCGATGCCGTTGCGAAAGTCGCTCTGCCGGTCG
>Ga0164307_10001511_pt1 | contig 10575 bp, 9 predicted proteins | sample Whisoiple_243_MG_FD_110214 | JGI IMG/M metagenome (GOLD analysis project Ga0164307, IMG submission 110214) | Soil microbial communities amended with fresh organic matter from upstate New York, USA - Whitman soil sample_243_MG | ecosystem: Environmental > Terrestrial > Soil > Unclassified >...
AGCTCGAGCCGCTCGTCCGGGATCGTCGAGTCTTCGGTCATGTCATCCACGTGCACCGGGACCTCCAGGAGCTTGGTCTTCTCGGCAAGCGTGCGGTCGCGCCGGATGCGGTCGATTGCCCGATTCCGGGCAGTCGTGACGAGCCACGCTCGCGGATTGCGCGGCGTCCCGTCTCGGGGCCACCGGTCGGCCGCGAGCGCGAACGCCTCCTGAAGGGCGTCCTCGGCGAGATCGAAGTCGCCGAGGAAGCCGATCAGGGTGGCGAGGACCCGCGGGCGCTCCTCGCGCCAGACGCGCTCGAGCTCGCTCAGCGCTCCACCAGCGGGCGGACCTCGATGGCCCCGCCCATGCGGGCCGCGGGAATCCGCGCCGCGACCTCAAGGGCGCGGTCGAGGTTGTCCGCCTCGAGCATGTAGTAGCCGCCGAGGACCTCCTTGGTCTCCGAGAACGGCCCGTCGGTGGTGAGCGTCTCGCCGTTGGCCACGCGCACGGTGGTCGCGGAGTCGGTGGGCTGGAGCTGATCGCCCCCGAGCACGTCGGGCTCGTCCTGAATCGCCATGTACTCGGCGAAGATCGCGTTCTGCTCCTCCTCGGCGAGCGCATCGAACTCCTCACCGGCCTCGGTGGAGTAGATGAGCAGCATGTACTTCATGTGGTGACCTCCTCAGGTCTCAGGGGGAATTGTGTCCCTAAGACGAACGGGAGGCGTTCAGATCGACAGCGGGCGAGTTGGGATCGGTGAGCGCGCGGGTCAGCAGGAGCGCAACGCCGGCGAGGGCGATCAGGACGATGCCGTAGACCTTGGCGGTCTCGTGGAGTCCGATCTGTGTGACCGCCACTCCTGCGACCACGGCCGGCAGGCCGAACGCCAGGTACGCGACCACGAGAATCGAGGACACGAACGCGGCTCGTTGGTCGGGTGGCGCCAGCGTGGTCAGCGCGCGGAACGCTCCTGCGAACGCCGGTCCGAAGCCCAATCCGGCGATCGCGGAACCCACCAGGAAGAGACCCGTCGAGCGGAAGTGCAAAGCCGCCAGCGCCAGCACGATCCCGACGATGAGGGCGACGAGGCCGCCGCGGGCGGTGGCGCGCGCGTGCGACTCGCGCAACCAGACGGAGGCCAGGGCACTGATGCCCGCCATCAAGAAGATGGGCAAACCGCCGGCGACGTGGCTGGTGTCACCGAGGACGCCGGCCGTGAGCGACGGGCCCAGAGAGAGCACCAGGCCGCCGAGCGCCCAGGTCGCGACCAGGCAGGGGACCGCCGCCACGAACGGCGTTCGCAGCGCGCTGGGCACAGCGACCCTGGGCCGGATGCCACGGGCCCACGAGCCGTCCCCCCGGACAGTCTCAGGCACGGCCATCGCGATCCCGACCGCGAGCGCGAAGCCGCCGATGAGCAGCCAGTAGACGAGGCGGGTCGGCTCGGGCGCGTACTGGACCAGGAACCCGGACACCAGCGCTCCGGCGGCGAGCCCCGAGAGCGGCGCCGCGACGCCCATGAGCGCCCCGAGCCTGGGGTTGTCATCGGGCTGGAGGTCGAGCAGGGCGGCGCTGATGGCCCCCATGGCGACGCCGGTTGCGATCCCCTGAAGGATGCGGGCCGCGAACAGCCATTCGACGTTGCGGGCCTCGGCGAAGAGGAGCATCCCGACCATCTCGATTCCGAGCGCGACAAGGAGCGCCGGGCGTCGGCCGACGTGGTCGGAGAGTGAGCCGGCGGTGATCAGCGTCGCGAGCAATGCCAGGGCGTAGGCGGCGAAGACGCTCGTCAGGGTGATCGCCGAGAACCCCCAGCTCGACTGGTAGACGACGTAGAGGGGGGAGGGTGCGCTGGAGGCGAAGAGCAGCAGGCCGAGGGTGAGGGCCAGCAGCCAGAACGCCGCCCGGTGCCCGAGCCTGGGACGGGCCACGCTGCGAATGGAGATGGCGGTGGAATCGAGCATCGGTCTACGGGTGGAACGGGCCGCGAGTCGAAAACGTGAGGTCCATTAGTACGAAAATCATCGTACTAGAGGCAGGAGGGCGTTTCGACTCCTCCGGCGTGAGGTTCGTCACGGTTGAAGTACGAACGGAAGACCCCCCGAATCGACAGCGGCCGGCAGGACGTCAAACGAGTCAGCGTGTAGGCTCTGTCGCAAATGGGTGGAGAGGGCAAGTTGCCAAGGAAGGCGCTCGCAGCACTGGTGGTGGTAGGAGCGATGCTCGTGGCCGCAGTTGCGGCCTCGGGCGCGTCGGCAGCCAGGACCCAGGTCCACTGGATCCACGGCTACAAGTCCCCCGGGACTCCGAACAGCCTGAACTTGGTCGGCTTCCTGCGGTTCGGCCCGAGCCACGCGCCGAACATCCTGATCCTGAATCCGGGCACCTCGGCGGGGGCCGCCTACTTCGCCCCGCTGGCCCGGGCGATCGTCAACCGCACGCCGGGCTGGCAGGTCTGGTCGGTCGAGCGCCGCGAGAACCTGCTCGAGGACCAGTCCGTGTTCAACCGCGCCAAGCGTGGCAAGGCGACTCCGGAGCAGGTGTTCGACTACTACCTGAAGTGGGTCACCGACCACACCATCACGCACCACGTGCAGCCGGTTCCGGACTCCGACGTGCAGTTCGCCAAGCAATGGGGGATGAACACCGAGATCCACGACCTGCGGAAGGTCGTTCGGCTGGCCAAGGAGAAGGGTCGCCACGTGGTCGTCGGCGGTCACTCGCTCGGCGGCTCGATTACCACCGCGTACGCGACGTGGGACTTCAACGGCAAGCCGGGCGTAAAGGGTCTCTCTGGCCTCGTGTTCATCGACGGGGCCTCCGGCCCTGACCCGGTGTCCGAGGCGGATGCCCAGCAGTCCCTCGACGATCTCAACAGCGGTTCCTCCCCATGGCTCGCGTTCGGCGGGATTCCGGCGCCCTTCGCCGGCCTCTTCGGCGACGGCGGAAGCTCTGCGGCCAAGATGGCGCCAACCGCACCGTCGCTCGCGCAGGACTGGTCCGGGCTGCCGAGTTACCTCAAGCCGCCCGTTCCGGCCGACAACGAGGCTCAGTTCGGGTTCGCGGCCGACGTCAACACCTCGCCGTCGTCGCTGGCCGCGTTCCAGGTGCACGCGGGCCACCTCCAGGGCGGCAACTGCGACCCCTGTGGCTGGATCCGGGGCAACGCAATCACGCCGATCCAGCGCTACGCGACGATGATCTCGGGCTGGGGCCTGCAGAACACGGACGGCACGGCCTGGTATCACCCGATGCGGCTGAGCATCGACTCCGGCGCGGTCGCGGACGGCAACGCGAACCCGGCGCAGAAGGTGCTGGATGTCGACACGACGCACGGCAACGACATCAACGTCCCGATGTACGCCTTCGCCGCGGCGCTCGGCAACGACCGGGTGGTGCAGGCGACCAAGGCGCTCGCCCGGCAGTCGCACCTGCCGAAGCACGACGTGACGATCGTCAACAAGGCCAAGACCTACGCGCACAACGACCCGAACGCCGCGTCGCCAAGCCGCAACGACTTCCTGAAGCACCTGATTCCGTTCCTGGACGGCATCGGGCACTAGCCCGCCGCGAGCCGAGTCAGCCGGTATACGGGTGCGTTGGCGTGACGCCGCCGTGCGTGAGGAGGTCGAACCCGTCGGGGATCTTGAGCATGTCCGGCCCGGTGCCGGGCGAGGCCGTGTGCCCGTACTGCCACACGATGCGCTTGGTGAGCGGGTTGATCACCACAACGCGGTCGCGATAGTCGTCGTTGGCGGCGATCAGCCCGTTTGGGAGCCGCTCGGCGAGACTCGGATGGTCGAGCATGCCCGGCCCGGACGGGGGGTGGTAGGACCAGAGGATCCGCCCGTGTCGGTCGAACTCGTAGATGCCCCCGGGTCGGGTGTAGTCCGCGACCAGGTAGCGGTTCGGCCCGAGTTGCTGCGGGTCCGACGGATAGGCGATCGGCAGGTGCGTGCTCCAGACGAGGCGGCCCGTCGGGGTGAACTCGTCGATGTAGGAACCGGTCACCTCCGAGACCAGGATGTCCCCGTTGGCGAGGGGCGTGTCGCCATTTGGTGAGGCGAGTGTGTGAGGCGGGTCGTGGGTGCAGACCCCTGCCTGGCCGATCTGCCGTGTGTGGCCCTGGGGGCTGATGAAGAGGATGCGGCAGTTCTGGGCATCGGCGACCGTGACGGTGCCGTTCTTGAGCAGGTAGGCGTCGTCCGGCTCGTGGAGATAGCCGGGGCTGGAGCCGATGACCCCGGGATGGCCGTACGACCAAGTCACCTTGCCGGAGGGGAAGGCCAGCTGCACGATGCGCTCGTTCTGCTCCTCGTTGGAGATGATCCCGGTGCCGCCGTGGGTGAAGAAGGCGTCGTCGGGGAAGTAGAAGCCGCCGGGCGGGCCCGGCCGCCCCGGGCCGGGATAGCGCCAGAGCACCCGTTTCTCGGCGTTGACGAGGAGCAGGCGGTTGTTGCCCCGGTCCGCGATCAGCATCCGGCCACGGAAGGCGGGCCGCCCGTTCGCGGCTGCCTCGGAGGCGCTCGTCGTGCTCGTTGAGGTGGTCGTCGTCGAACTGGTGGACGTGGCGAGCGGCGGCGCGGGCGCGTGGACGCTCTTCAGCGTGAGCCGGACCACGGAGTCGAGTGGGGTTCCGCCCTTGCCGAGGCCCCCGATCAGATACCCCGAGCCGCCGACGACGGCCGCGGCGGCGTTCGACACGGGCGACGGCAGCGCGCCCGCCGCGTGCAATGCCCGGGTCCCGGGGTCGAAGGCGATGATGCGGTCGGTAGGGGAGCCGCCCGCCGTCCCGCCGAGCACGTAGATATGGCCTCCCAGGTCGACCGCCGCCGCGTGCGAGGCCGGTTGCGGGAGGTGGGCCACGACCCGGGCGGTCCCGGCTGCCGGGTCGATCTCCTGAACGGCATCGGTCGGCCGGCCGGACGCTGTCTCGCCACCGAAGAGGTAGATCGCGTTGCCCGCGACGGCGACCGCGGGATAGCGGACCGGCACCGGAAGGCTCGCGACGCTCTTGAAGGCGCTGCCGTCCGTCGTCTCGAGCACGCTCGGGTCGAGAGTGCTCCCGTCGTAGCCGCCGAGGACGAAGGTCCGGCCGCCCATCGTTGCTGCGACGAGGTCCGAGCGCGGCCTCGGAAGGTGCACGGCGGAGGTCGCCGCTCCGGCCCGCGAGACTGACTCCACCGCGTCCGTGCTGACCGTCGAGCCGCCGCCCAGCACCAGCACGGAATTCCCGGTCGCGGCCGCCGCCTCGTCGTGCAGAGGCTGCGGCAGCGTCCCGATCGATGCGAGCGCTCCCGAATGGGGATTCAGTGCGAAAACGCCGTCGGTCGAGCCGCTCGCCGCGTCGAGGCCCCCGATGACCCAGACGCGATCGCCGACGGCGACGGCCGCCTCGCCGGACACCGGCCCGTCGAGCGGCCGGCTCATGGTGCGAGCGACCAACTTCGTACGCGTCGGCGTGGTGCTCCCGGGTGGTGCGGGGGCGGTCGCGGAACCCCCGTCGGAGTGGGCGATCAGGAGCACGGCGATGACGCCGCCGATCGCTGCGAGCGCCAGTGCCGGCCACCAGCGTGCGATCACGCGGCGGCGTCGCGCTCGGCCGGCGAGCGCTCGAGCAGCAGGGCCAGCGTGGGGCAGGCATCGGCCGCGCGCCGCGCGTGCTCGACGAGCTCGGGGGGGACGGGCTCGCCCGCGACGATGGGATAGCCCCAGTCGTCGAGCTCGATCCACTCAGGCAGGAGCTCGGCGCACATGCCGTGTGCTTCGCAGGCGATCGGATTGACTCGGAGCCGCACGCTCATCAGCTGACCGCGGCGGGCTCGCGGGCGCCCGGGGTTGGAAGCAGGCCCCGCATGCCCGGGGGTTGAACACACGGCCGGCGCCGCTCGTGGCGGTCGATCTCCGCACCGAAGACGTCGAGGCAGCTGGACACGAGCCGCGCCGCGCCGTCGGGGTGATGGCAGGCGCCGCGTCCCACGACGTCGTCGGCCCACCGCGCCACCCACTCGTGCGTGCCGGGCGCGGCGTGTCCCGAGGCGATGTCGTGCAGGGCGTCGGCGATCGCCGCGAGACCGTGGACGCACGGTCCGCACTGGCCCGACGACGCCTGCGCCATGTACTCCGCGACAGCGGCCGTCTCGGCGACCCCGCAGGCACCCTGGGGGAGGGCGATCACGACCCCCGGGCCGAGGGTGCCGCCGAGTGCGCGCATCGTCTGGTGGTCCAGCGAGACGTCCAGTGCCGCCTCGACGTCGAACCACGTTCCAGCGTAGCCGCCGATCAGGAATGCCTGGAGCGGGTCGGTTGGGCCGCCGGCCGCCTTGATCAGATCGCCGAGCCGGGTGCCGGCCGCGATCTCGTAGACGCCGGGCCGGGTCACGCCGCCCGACACGGTGATCAGCACGGAGCCCGGATCGTCGGGCGTCCCGACCTCGCGGAACCACGCCGCTCCGAACCGTGAGATGAGCGCCAGGTGCGCCAGCGTCTCGACGTTCTGCAGCAGCGTCGGCCGCTGGCCGACACCGGCTTCGAACGGGCGGGGCGGAATAAAGGTGGGCTTGGCGTCGCCGCCGTTCAGCTGGTGCACCAGCGCGCTCTCCTCCCCGGCCACGTAGTCGCTTGACACCACGCGTACGGCCACCGCGACCTCTTCGATCCCGGCATCCGCCCGCTCCTGGACGGCCGTGAGCAGAGAGGCGGCCGCTTCCTTGGAGCTCTCCTTCACGCACACGGTCGCCTCGTCGGCGCCGATCAGTTCCGCGGCGAACGTCGCACCGTCGAGTACGAGGTGCGGGGCGCGGGCCATCAGGAGCGTGTCCTTACGGCTCGCGGGCTCTCCCTCGGATCCGTTGCCGACGAGGATCCGCGGGCGCGGTCCGGAGGCCACCGCTCGCAGCTTCACCGCGGTGGGGAAGCCGGCGCCGCCGCGGCCGCGCAGGCCGCTTCGCTCGATCTCGGTGAGCAGCTCGGAGCGCTCGCCCGTCGAGCCCGTCGACGGCATGGAGCCAAGCTGCTCGTGATGTTCGTCCAGGGTCGTTGGACGTCCTCGGCGTAGGCCGGCCAGCAACCGGGGCAGCTTGCCTGCGGTCGTCTCCTCCGCCGTCGTCGTGACCTCAGGCATTCGAGCTCCGCTGCGCCTGAACCGTGCCGCTCACGGTGCCGCTCGCCTGGTCGATCGAGACGTTGATGGCCAGGCGCATGGCCGAGCCGTCGCTGCTCTGCGCCGAGGCGACGATCTGCGATCCCTGGAGTCCCACCACGTGGCCCGTGTAGAGGGTCGGCTCGCCATTCGGCCCGAGCGAGACGGAGCCTTGAGTCATCGCGACGCCACCTCCCTGCACCGGCTGGCCCGTGATCGTCACGTCGAGGGTGCCCGACGCCCCGCGACTCATGTTCATCCGCATCTCGACGCTCGTGAGACCCGACCCGGCCGAGGCCCGCTGCTTGAGCGAGCCGCTCAGCCGCGCGTTGAACGGTGCGGTGAGGCTTGGGCTCTGCGCCGTAGACGCGGCGGCCGCGGTCGACCCGGCGGAGGGCAGGAGGTTCGACGGCGTGCCGGCCCGGGCGGCCCAGTCCGATCCGAGCGGTCCGGCGGCGGAGAACACGATCAGAGCGATAAGGCCGATCCCGAGCGCGCTGGCCGCAAGGGTGCGCCCCACGCCCTGCGGCGTTGCCGCGAGGACACGCCACCCGATCGCGCCGACGACCGCGGCGAGGCACAGCGCGCTCAGCAGAAGCATCCAGGTCGACGACGCGTCCGTTCCGGTGCCGAGGCCGTGGAACATCGCCAGCGGCCAGCAGGCGTATGCCGACCAATGCACGGCCCTCCACGTCCGGTAGCCGATCTGCTTGCGCAAGAGGCTCGTGACCGTCACGGCCAGGAGCAGGTCGAAGGACAGCGCGCCCAGGCCGAGCCAGAGCGGACGGTATGGGGAGAGGAACGGGATGATCGCGTCCTGGAACCCGATCGGCGCGAACCCGTCGGCGACCGTCGTGATCACGTGGACCACCACCATCACCAGGGCCAGCATCGAGACGTTGCGGTGAAGCGTGTCGGTGAGGAAGCGCGGCCATCCCTGGGAGCTCCAGCGGCTGAAGTCCACGATGCCGAGCACGACGCTCGTCGTGAGCAGCAGCGTCGCGACCACCCCGGCGCTCCGGGTCAGGTACCAGCAGGGGGTGGGACCGGCGGCCAGGATGCTCATGCGCCTTGCTCCTGTGGCCAGCCGCCGATCGCGAGCACGTCGCCATCGGCGGACACCAGCCGGCTCGGAAGCCCGAGGCCGGTGAGCCAGGCCGGCGCGATGGGGCCTCGCACGATCGACGCGGTGGTGGCGGCGTTCGCGTCGACGCAGGAGCTCGCCGCCACGCTGACCGTCCGCCAGGTGATCGGCGCGTTGCGGCCGGTGCCGGGATCGAGGATGTGGTGGAACGCTCGCCCGCCCGCAGACCACCGGCGCACGGTGGTGCTCGACGTCGCGAGGCCTCCGGATGAGATCGAGACGCTCTGCGCCGGGCCGGATGCCGGGTCCGCATGGTCGTCGCAGACGGTCACACGCCAGCCGCCGTCCGGGGGCGGCCCGGCGACCGCGATGTCGCCGCCGAGGTTGACCATAACGCCGCAGCCGAGCGAGTCGGCGATGCGCGTGGCGGCGCGGTCGGCGGCCAGGGCCTTCGCGCTCGCGCCGAGGTCGAGCTCGACGCCGGCCGGGACTCGAATCCGCCTGCGGCGCCGATCGAGGCTCACGCTCCGCCATCCGGGGTGCGGGGGCAGCTCGGCCGGAGGTGCGGCGTCGGAACCGAGTTCGTCGAAGTCACGGTCGTATCCGAGGTTGCGGATCGCTCGTCCAAGGGTTGGGTCGACGGCCCCGTCGGTCGCGCGAGCGACGCGCAGGGCGACCTCGACCGCCTCGATCAGGAGATCGCCCACCTCGATCGCGTTGTCGTCCGCCTCGTTCACCCGCGTGAGCTCGGAGTCGGGGCGGAACCGGCTGCAGGCTCGGTCGATCCGGTCGAGGTCGGCCTCGAGCAGCTCCCGGGCGCCGACGATCGCGCCCGGCTCAGTGACAAAAACAGATGCCGTGGTCCCGAGCGCGCTCCAGCGCGACGAGGTGATCATTCTCAGGAGCCGCCGGAGACGCTGGGGGCCGGCGCCGGAGCCGGAGCCGGTGCCGGAGCCGCGGCGGGCGGAGAGAGGGTGGGGGAGGAGCCGGTGCTCGCGCCGCCGCCGCTGCCGTTGTTGTTGCCGACGTTTGCCTGAGTTGGTCTGGAGGCGCCGGAGCCGCTTCCCGCTCCGGAGCCGCCCGAGCTGCCGTTGTTGGTCGAATGCCCCGGCTTCGCCTGGGCGACGTAGCCGGCCAGCGCGCCGACGAGGGCGACGGCGCCGACGCAGGCCCACTTCGTGAGATTGGACGCGCGGCGCAAGGCCGCATCCCGCGCGGTGCCGCCGCGCGGCCGGGAGATCTCGCGAGAATTCATACCCTGGAATCTGGCGTCTGACTCTTAGGCGCCGGTTAGCTCAATGTAAGAAAACTCTGCGAGAAGGCTGGGAGGCCTGAGCGCGGCGCCTGCCGCTAGGCGTCGTCGCGGCGATATTCCGGAAGCCGGAACGTGATCCGGGCGCCGCCGCCCGGCGCATCGTCGGCCCAGATGCGGCCGCCGTGCGCCTCGACGATCGCCCGGGCGATCGCGAGCCCCAGGCCGGTACCGCCGCTGTGGCGGTCGCGAGCGCGCTCGACTCGATGGAAGCGGACAAAGACCCGCTCGCGATCGGCCACGGGGATGCCCGCGCCGTCGTCGGAGACGCTGATCTCGATGGCGCCATTGTCGCCCGGAGTGGCGGCGACGTCGATGGCCCCGCCCGGGGCGGTGTGCTCGACGGAGTTGCGGATGAGGTTCCGGATGACCTGGGTGATGCGGTCGCGATCGGCGGGGACGGTTCCCTCGGGCGCCGGCAGGACCTCGAGCTCGCGGTCGAGCCCGCCGGAGAGCCCGGAGACGGCGTCCGCCAGGAGCGCCTTCACCGCCGTCGGCCGCGGATCGTGGGCGAGCCCCTCGTCGAGCTGTGCCAGAAGGAGCATGTCGTCCACCAGCCGCTCCATGCGATCGACCTCTTGCGTGACCACTGCGGCGGTGGCGGCCACCTCCTCTCCAGACGCCTGGTGCCTCGACCGGGACAGCACCTCGATCTGACCCCGGATCGCCGTCAGCGGGGTTCGCAGCTCGTGCGACGCGTCGGAGGTGAAGGCGCGTTGTCGGGCGAATGCCTCCTCCAGGCGATCCAGCATGTGGTTGAACGACTCCGCCAGCCGCCGCGTCTCGACCGGCCCCTCCGGCTCCATCCGTGTCGAGAGCTCGCCGAGGTCTACAGCCTCCGCGACCGCCGCCATGCGCCGGACCGGGCGGGTGCTTCGCCCCGCGACAAGCACCACGGCGGCAAGCGCAGCCAACAGCGCGACCGAGCCTGCTACGAGGAAGGCTCGGGCCACGCCCGACTGAGCGGCCTCGACGGATGACAGCGACTGCCCGACCGTGATCTGGCCGGCCTCGCGACCGCCGGTGAACAGGGGCCGGGTGAGGAGCCGCACGTTC
>Ga0164307_10001512_pt1 | contig 10575 bp, 9 predicted proteins | sample Whisoiple_243_MG_FD_110214 | JGI IMG/M metagenome (GOLD analysis project Ga0164307, IMG submission 110214) | Soil microbial communities amended with fresh organic matter from upstate New York, USA - Whitman soil sample_243_MG | ecosystem: Environmental > Terrestrial > Soil > Unclassified >...
CACCAAGAACCAGATCAGGATCGCGTGCGCGATGGTGAAGGACGGGACGGGGGTGATGTAGAGCAGCGCCGCGAGGGTCGCCGTGCCCGCCGCCGACCATGCGGCGATCTGCGGCAGCTCGTCGATCGTGAGGTGGCGGATCGACCGCTGGTCACGGTCGTAAAGGCCGAAGAGCTTTGCCAGTAGGACCCAGACCGGGAGGATCGCGAGGGACCAGACCAGCTCGGGAGTGCTCGTCGCCGCGAGCCCGGTCACGAGGCCGACCGATACGAGGTCGGCGCCGCCGAGCATACGGCGGCGGAGCGGCTCCCGCCAGAAGCGCCGCTGGTCCTCGCGCAGCGCGGGTTCGACGGTCGTCCGCGCTTGGAAGCGCGTCCGGACTCCGATTACCTCTTGCGGGCCCTCCGATACGGGCGCATCGAGCGGTGCGCGCTCGGTCATGACCCCGCTCGCCACTCGGTCGTATCCCTGACCCAGATCGGCCTCCAAAGTTCCAAATTCCCCCGGTGCATCATATGCGCATTCCTATAACCCGCGCGAGCCGCCAAACTACCGCTGTGGAGCCAATTTCACTGGGAGCGGCCTCGGGCTCAGCTTGTTAGCCGCGGCGAGCCCGAACTCGGCACCCTGGCGGTTCCCCTCGGCGGCCGCCACCTCCGCGGCCACCAACCAGGGCCTCCAATCGTTTGAGGCACGGTCGATGGCCTCGCGCACGGCCGCCGTTGCCGCGGCCAGATCGCCGTTCGCCTTCTCCGCCAGGGCCAGCTGCAGCTGCGCTTCCGAGGACCAGGGCTGGATGGCCGAGGCGTTCCGCGCGCTCTGCGCCGCGCTCTCGAAATCCCCCCGGGCCAGCGCGTTCCGGCTGCTGTCGAGCTGCACCGACGCGATGAGCTGGTCGCCCGCGACCCAGATGGCGAGCCAGGCACAGACGAGCGTCGCAACACCCAGCCCGTACTGTCCGCCGCGTGCCCGCCACCTTGGCATCGACGACGTGCCAGCGCCGGGCTCGGCGACGACGGCAACCGGCTGGCTGGCGGGGCCGCTGAGCAGCGCCGCCATCACGATCACGGGAGCAAATGCGGCCGCAAGCTGCCAGGTCCAGTCGAATGCCGCGGAGGCGAGGCCGGCGAGGAACACCGCGAGGGCCGCGGCCATAACCTCGCCCGCCTCCCCCACATCGGGGCGCCGAGCCACCGCGCGCCACCCCGCGTACAAGGCAGTCCCGAGGAACCCGAGGAGCAGGAGGATCCCCACGATCCCCAGCTCGGCGAGCGTTTGTAGGTAGAGCGAGTGGGCATCGATGGTGATGACGTCGATCGTGTGGTTCTGGTTCCACCAGAGCTCGTAGTTGCCGGCTCCGATCCCGATCACGGGCTCACTCTCGAAGGCGTCGATGGCCTGGCCCCAGAACTGGGAGCGGCCGGTCCCGGAGGTGGAGAAGACGTGACCGCCGCCGGTCGCCGCGCTCGCGCCGGCGATGTCGTTGGCGTTCGAGAACTCGCGGATGCGATCGATCGGGTCCGAGAAGGCGAGCACGATGAGTCCGATGACGACGACCGCCGCCAGGCCCCGGCGGGCCACCTTCTGCGAGAGGTACTGGTAGCCAAGCCATCCGTCCACGGCGTACCGCGCACCCGCGGCGGCGAGGACGCACAAGACCGTGGCGAGGGCCATCCAGCGACCCTGAACGTAGGCGTCATGCGTCGTGAGCGCGTGCCTCAGGTCATCCCATTGCGATGCGAGGCCCACCAGCACGGCGCTTGCGACAGCGCCGATCACGAGCGTCCCCAGCACCCGCACCCACTCCCGTGAGAACACGAGGAACACGCAGACGCCGACGGCCAGGGCGGCGAGGCCGCCTCGCGACGACGTGAGATACATCGCCAGGCCCAGCACCGGCAGCGCTGCGGTGGCCGCAGCCCGCCAGAGCCTGCTGCCGGCGAAGGCACCGAACCACGCCAAGAGCAGAATCCCGATCGCGACGATGGCCCCCAAGCCATTCCAATAACCGACCGGATAGCTCAGACGGCCGTTGCTGGCCGGCAGCGTCGCGAAGATTCCCCGGTCGGCGCCGCCGAAGAGGGAGGGATCGAACCGACTCAGGTCGGCGCCGACCACGACCACCACGATGCCGACGGCGATCCCGGCGAGCCAGGGGCGCGCGCCCGTCCTTGCCGAGACCAGCATGGCGAGGACGAAGAGGCCCAGGTATCCGGCCACCCGCACCACCTCGGTGAACGCGCGGCCGGCATCGTTAGCCCAGATCATCGACAACGCCGTGAAGGCTCCGAACGCCGCGAGGCATCCGCCCGTCGCGATCGCGAGCGACGGGATCGGGCGCTTCGGGACGAGGCGCGTGATCAGCGCGATGATCACCACCCACCAGACCCCGACGGTTGCGGCGGCGATGACCTCGGTCGAGTAGCCCCCGCTCGAGTACGCCAACGCCGCATAGGCAGCCGCGATCAGCACCGGCGCCGCCCACGCGGCGCCGATCCGCCTGACGGACCCGTTCTCTGACTCTGACGTGAGCGCTTTCAAGGTCGGTGGGCAGGCACGAAGACCCGCAGTCTAGGCGGACCAACGCGAGGGCTAGCCTCGATCAATCCGGGGCTACGGGCACGCGCGAGATCCCGCCTCGCGAGCCGCCCGTGAAGATGACCCGCGCATTGTAAGCAGCCGGTGAGCCCGCGATCTGCAGGCCGGCTTCCGTGCGACTATGATTGGCTCGGTAGCCAAGGCTGGGACGCGACTAAAGGAGGCGCTCGAGATGGACGGCGAGCAGATCAGGGAATTTCATATGTCGCGGTTCGCGATCGTGCTGGCGACGATCGCGCTATTCGTGGCGGTGCTCACCCCGACAGCGGGAGCCACGTCGCCGTCCCAGGACCAGTACGGATCCGCCCTCCCCGGGGTGGGCGGCGGCAACGGGGGCGGCAGCCCCAGCACGTCGAGCCCCAGCGGTTCGGGGAATCCGACGATTCCGGTTGCCCCGAGCGATCAGAAGGGCGGCGCCAAGGCCGGATCGAACCCCTCGGGCGGCAACGGCGGCCGGTCCTCCCACGCGGGCTCGAAGGCCGGCTCCTCGCACAAGGGCAAGGGCTCCGAGGGGAAGGGAAGCGGCTCCACCAACGGTCAGCCCGTCAACACGAACAACGCCGGCCAGTCGGTGCCGCACATCGCGGCTGACTCCGCGGGTGACACCTGGGTTCCGTGGTTCATCGGCGGACTGCTCGCTCTCGGCGCGGCCGGAGGCGTCCTCCTGTACCGAAACCGCCGACGTGCCGCACAGTCCTAAGACGCCGTCCGAGTGAGCGAGACGGGCTGATCGGGCGGACCGCTAGTGCCCGCTTCAGCCCCGCGGCGCGAGACGCGCGCCGACGTCTCGGTCGTGATTCCGGCGTTCAACTCCGCCTCCACGATCGAGGGCTGTCTCATGGCGCTCGCCGAGCAGACCGTGATGCCGGGTGAAGTGATCGTGGTCGACGACGGGTCGACCGACTCGACGCTGGAGGTAGCACGCCGGATGGGCGCAGACGTGATCGCCCAGGACCATAGAGGCGCGGGCGCGGCCCGCAACCGAGGGGCGAAGGCCGCGCGCGGCGAGCTGCTTCTTTTCACCGACGCTGACTGCGCACCGGTCGCCGACTGGGTCGAGCGGCTCGTCGAGACGCTCGACTCCAACGGCGTTGCTGCGGCACGGGGTATCACCACGAGCCTGCAGCCCGAGCCTGCCGCGCGGTTCGCCCAGCTCGAATACGACGAGAAGTACCGGCAGCTCGCTAGGCACGAGAACGTCGAAATGGTCGCCACCTACAGCGCGGCATACCGCCGCGACGCGTTCTGGCGGTTCGGGGGGTTCGACGAGGCCTTCCACGGCGCCACGTCCGAGGACCAGGAGCTCTCCTTCCGGCTGGCGGAAGCCGGCCTCCGGATCGCGTTCGTCCCGCGCGCGGCGGTCAAGCACCATCATCACACGAGCCTGCGCGCCTACGTGCGGCGGAAGTTCTGGATCGGGTACGCGAAGGCGCGGATCGGTCGCCACCACCCGGACAAGCTGATCCAGGACACCTACACGCCGCTGGGCCTGAAGCTGCAGGTCGGGTTCGCCGGCGTCGTCGTGCTCGGCTTGGCCGTGGCCCCGGTTCGGAGGGGCGGATTGCGCCTGGCCGCCGCGGGGGCGGCCGGATTCGCCGCGAGCGCCATCCCCTTCCTCCGCTTCGCCCGCTCGCGCGAGCCGGAGCTCACGGGACGGCTGCCGGCGTATCTGGTCGCCCGGGCCCTCGCGCTCGGCAGCGGCTTCGCCGCCGGCACGCTCGCCGAGCTTCGCAGCGGCAACCGTTGAGCCACGGCGCGTCAGTCATCGTCCCGAGCCTGACGGGCGACCGCCTGAGCCTGCTGCTCGACTCGCTCGCGGAGCAGACGATCGCCCACCAGGTGATCGTCGTCGACAACGGCTGTCCCGACGGCTCGGTCGAGCGCGCCTGCGAGCGCCATCCCGGAGTCGAGCGGCTCCGCTTCGAGCGCAACCTCGGGTTCTCGCGCGCCGTCAACGCGGGCGCGACACGAGCGGAGGGCGACGTCCTGGTCATGGTCAACGACGACGTCGTGTGCGATCCAACCTTCGTCGAGGAGCTCTCGTCGGCGGTCGACCCGGGGGGCGGGGTCACGATGGCCACGGGGGTGCTTCGCGATGCTCAGGACCCGCACCTGATCGAGACGGCGGGGGTATTGCTGGACCACACCCTGCTCGCCTTCGACTACCTGAACGGCCAGCCGCTGTCGGTCCTGAGCGGCGCTGCGGATCCACCGTGCCCCGTCGGCGCCGCCGCCGCGTTCGACCGGGAGGCATTCGACGCCGTGGGCGGCTTCGACGAGCGGATCTTCGCCTACTGGGAGGAGGTCGAGCTCTCCCTGCGGATAATTCGCCACGGCGGCCGGTGCAAGCTGGCCGCGGGCGCGCAGGGAACTCACCGCCACGCCTCAACGCTGGGGGCAGGATCGGTGGGAAAGAACTACCTGACGGGATTCGGGCGGGGCTACGTGCTCCGGAAGTGGAACGTGATCACGCCGAGGCGGCTACCCGCGATTCTCGTGCGCGAGCTGGGCGTGTGCCTGGCGCACGCCCTCGTCGACCGCAACCTGGCCAGCGTGCGGGGCCGGGTCCAGGGCTACCGCGCAGCCCGCCCGATCGAGCCCTATCCCGCCGAGCTGTTCGCCGGTGGCGGCGGCCCGAGCGCGATCGCGCAGCTGCGCGCCCGGGCACGCAGGCGCAACACTCTGCGGCGTCAGCGGGCGACCAGCGGCGGGCCTAGTGGGTGAACTTGTGGAACGCGTTCCAGGACGGCTTCGGCTGATAGTCGTAGTTCAGCAGCCCGGCAGATGTGCAGTAGGCGCAGATTCGCGGATCGCCCCCAGCTGGGTCGCGGAAGTTGAACCACAGCACCTTCTCGATGCGCCAGCGCTTGCGCTTCTTCTTTAGCGCCTCGAACGACTGCTTCAGCATGCGCTTCTGGCCCTGCAGGCCCTGCGTGTGCCCACCGTTGGCCGAATTCTTCGGCAGCGAGCCCCAGCCGATCTCCGCTATCCAGATGGGCTCGTCCTTGTCGCCGTGGTGGTTCATGACCTGCCTCACGTGGAGCACCTGACGGAGCATGTCGTGGAGGGAGCCCGCATATGCGTGAATCGCGGCGACGTCGAAGTCCTTTTTGGCGCCGGGCTGGCCGTACACGCGATCGAGGAACGTCCACGCCGCCGGGCCGGTGGGCGAGTGGCCGAGCAGGCCCCCGATCATCACATTCGCGTGCCGATCGACGCCGTTGATCGCGCTGTGCGACAGGTCCAGGAGCCGCGCGTATACGGTCGGGCTGGGCGGATCCATCGCGCCCTTCAGGTTCGGCTCGTTCCAGATCTCCCACGTCGTGATCGGGAGCGGCTTCTTTTTGTGGTGGTCCTTCCTGAACGACTTCCGCCAGAACTGCCCCTTGGGGCCGTACCGCTTCACCGCGGCCTTCAGGAAGCTCTGCCAAGCACGCCGTGCGGCCTGCGTGTCGAGCGGCGGGGTGATCGTGGAGGGCGCGACCCATTTCGGCGATCCCCACATGATCGGCAGAACCCTGATGCCCTTGGCGGCGAGGTCGCCGACGAGCTTGTCGGGCCCGGACCAGTCGAAGTGTCCGGACGAGGGCTCGATGCGCGGCCAGAACATGATCCAGCGCACGGTCGTGGCGCCGCTCTTGTTGAGCATGCTCGCATCCTTTCCGGTCATCTCCTTGAACACGTAGTTCAGCCCGAAGAGGTGCTTGGCGCCCCTGGCCTGCGCCCCCGGCGCCAGGAGCAGCGCGGCGACGGCTGCCACGGCCGCCAGTCCCATGACCTGTCGCGCGAAGGATCCGTGTGTGAGCATCGCTCGGTCCTCCCCGCCTCCATCGAGTGACCTCCTACAGGTCGATCCCGGCCGGCGCCGGAACATACCACGGCACTTCAGAGCTTCCGCCGGGTGGGCTGGGCGACTACCCAGTGAAGCTGCGGAAGGCGCTCCAGGCCGGTTTCGGCGTGCTGTCGTGCTGGAGCAGACCGGCCGATGAGCAGAAGCTGCAGGTCTTGACGTTGCCGCCGCCAGGGTCGCGGAAGTTGAACCACAGCACCCGCTTGATGTGCATACTCCGGCGCTTCTTCTTCAGCGCAGCGAACGCGTGCTTGAGGACACGCGCCTGGCCCTTCTTGCCCTTCGTCAGCCCGAACGGGGTCGCGTCCTTCGGGAGCGAGCCCCACCCGATCTCGGTGATCCAAAGCGGCTTGTGGCCGTCCCCGTGCTTCTGCATCGTCGCCCGGAAGCGCTTGATCTCGCCGAGCATCTGCGGCACGGTGCGCGCGTAGGGATGGAGCGCAGCGAGGTCGAATGCATTCCGGGCGCCCTTGGTCTGATACACGCGGCCCAGGAAGTCCCAGGCATTCACATTGCCGGAGTATCCCGGCATGCCCGCGAACATCACCTTCGCGCTCGAGTCGGCGGCCCCGATCGCGCTGGCCGACAGCTCCAGGAGCTTCGCATAGTTGCCCGGGTTCACCGGGTTCATCGCGCTCTGCAGGTTGGGCTCGTTCCAGATCTGCCAGGTGCCGATCGGAAGTGCCGGCTTTCCGGGATGCTCGGCCGGGTACTTGTTGGTCCAATAGAGGCCCCCGGGCCCGTAGCGGTTCACGAGCGCGGTCAGGAACTGCCTCCAAGCGTTGCGCGCCGCAGGTGAGCCGATCGGGGCCGTCACGGTTGACTTCGCCACCCATTTAGGCGATCCCCAGACGGCGGGAATGACGCGAATGCCCTCGGCGGCGAGGTCACCGACAAGCTTGTCGGGCGCAGACCAGTTGAAGACTCCCTGCTTCCCCTCGATACGGGGCCAGACCAACAGCCAGCGCAGCGTCTTCGCGCCGCTCTGGCGCACCTTCTGGGCGTCGTTGCCGGTGAGGTCGCTGAACGAGTAGTTGAGGCCGAACAGCTTCGAGCTCCCCTTGGCTTGCGCGGAGGGCGCGGCAAACGCCCCGGCAACGAGCGCTGCCGCGACCATCAGCGCGGCCGCTCGGCGCACGAACCGTCGCTCCTCTGCGTGGGACCGGTTTCCTATCGGCAATCCGCTGCGCATGATCAACTCCTCAGTGAGTAAAGCCCTTGAAGGCCTTCCAGGACGGTTTGGGCCGAGAGCTGTGCTCGAGCAGGCCCGCCGACGAGCAGAAGCTGCAGTGATGGACGCTGCCCCCGGCCGGGTCGCGGAAGTTGAACCAGAGCACACGCTTGATGTGCCAACGGTGGCGCTTGCTCTTGAGCGCGTGGAACGAGCGCTTCAGAATCCGCGCCTGGCCCTGCTTCCCCTTAGTCTGTCCGTACGGGGTCGACTTCTTCGGTAGCGAGCCCCAGCCGACCTCGGTGATCCACAACGGCCTGTTGCGATCGCCGTGCTTACGCATCACCCGGCGGAAGCGCTTGATCTCGCTGACCATCTGATGCACCGTGCGCGCGTACGGGTGCAGCGCGGCGACGTCGAACGCATGCGCCGTGCCCTTCTTGCGATAGGCACGTTTCAGGAAGTCCCACGCGTTGACGTTGCCCGAGTAGCCCGGCATGCCTCCGAACATCACCTTGGCGTGCGAATCCGCGTCCTTGATCGCGCCGTGGGAGAGCTTTAGGAGCTTGGCGTAGGTGCCCGGCTTCGGTGGGTTCATTGCGCTCTGCAGATTTGGCTCGTTCCAGATCTGCCAGGTCTGGATCGGCACCGCCCGTTTGCCCGGGTGATCCAGTTTGTAGTGGAGCCTCCAGTAGCTCCCTCCCGGGCCGTATCGCTTCACCGCCGTCTGCAGGAACCCCTTCCAGGCCTGGCGCGAGTGCTTGGGGCCCAGCGGCGGGGTGATCGAGGACGGCTCGGCCCACCTCGGCGATCCCAGCACAACCGGCAGGACGCGGATGCCCTTGCTCGCGAGGTCACCGACGAGCTTGTCGGTTTCAGACCAGTTGAAACTCCCCTCCCGGGTCTCGATGCGCTGCCAGGAGAACGTCCAGCGCACCGTCTTCGCGCCGCTCTGGGCCAGCTTGCCCGCGTCGCCGCTGGACAGGTTCGTGAACGAGTAGTTGAGGCCGAAGAAGCCCGCGTTCGCGGCCGGCGCGAAGAGGAGCACGCCCAATACCGCCGCCGTGATCGCAAGAAGCGCTGCTCGCCGCATGAGACCTCCCTACCTGGTGAACTTTCGGAACGCCGACCACGCCGGCTTCGGGCTGAAGTCGTAATTGAGCAGTCCGGCCGACGAGCAGAAGCTGCAGTGCGCGACGCTGCCCCCGGCCGGGTCGCGGAAGTTGAACCAGAGCACACGCTTGATGTGCCAGTCGTGGCGCTTTGACCTGAGCGCCCGAAAAGCCTGTGTGAGGATCTTGGCTTGGCCCTTCTTGCCCTTGGTGAGGTGGTACGGGGTCGCGTTTTCCGGCAGCGAGCCCCAGCCGATCTCGGTCACCCACAGCGGCTTTCGGTCATCGCCGTTCTCGCGCATCACCTTCCGGACGCGCTGCGTCTCGGCGAGCATCTGGTGAATCGTGTGCCCGTACGGATGCAGTGCGGCGAAGTCAAAGTCGTGCCGAGCGCCCTGCTTCTCATAGAAGCGCCGGAGGTAGTCCCACGCGTCGATGTCGTTGGAGTAGCCCGGCATGCCCGCGAACATCACCTTCGCGCTCGAATCCGCGTCCTTGATCGCGCTGTCGGAGATCTTCAGCAGCTTCGCGTAGTCGCCCGGCGACGGCCGGGGGCTCCAGTGGCTCTTGAGGTTGGGCTCATTCCAGATCTCCCATGTCTCGATCGGAAGCGCCGGCTTCCCCGGATGATCCGTCGCGTACTGACCCGCCCAATAGCTCCCACCGGGGCCGTAGCGCTGCACGGCCTCGGTGAGGAACTGCTTCCAGGCATCGCGGGCCTCCTGCGACCCGATCGGCGGTTTGCTCGGCGACTTCGCGAGCCAGGGCGGGGTGCCGTAGAGAATCGGCAGGATCCGGATCCCCTTGCTCGCGAGGTCACCGACGACGTTGTCGGACGGCTCCCAGTTGAACCGCCCCGAGAAATGCTCGAGGCGCGCCCAGAAGAACGCCCAGCGGACGGTCTTGGCGCCACTCTTGTTGAGCTTGCGGACGTCCTTGCCGCTCATCTCGCGAAACGAGAAATTGAGACCGTAGAAGCTCGAGCCCTTCGCCTCAGCGGACGGCACCGCGAACAACACGGCGAGCATCGCGACGGCCGCGAGCGCCGTCAGGCGTCGCACGAAGCGTCCGTGGCCAGTCGCCCGTCCCATGAGGAGTCGGAGCTCGAGCTTCGTTCGGGCTGAGCCTCAGCCCGACGCAGTGCGCCGCCGGTTGCGGAAGAACACCAGGGCCGCGGCCGCGCATGCCAGCGCCAGCATCCCGCCGATGAAGAACGGGAGCCAACTGTCGCCGGCGGAGTCGGCGGCGATCTGCGGAACCGAGTGGTCCGAGTTCGACACCTTGACCGAGCTCGGACCGCCGGAGCCCGCCTTGTGGTTGGCCTTGTCGCCGTGCTGCGACGAGCCGCCCTTGGAGTTCGTGTCGGTCGAGTTGGCCTTGGTGTTGGTCCCGCTCGAGTCAGTCGAGCCTCCGGTGGCCTGCGTGCCGCGCGACGAGGAGTCAGGCGCCACCGGGATATTCGTCTGGGAGCCGCCGCTAGAGCTGCTGCTGCTCCCGCTGTTCCCGCCGCCCGGCAGCGCCGAGCCGTACTGGTCACCCGCCGGAGAGTTCGCAAGCGCAACCGGCGCCGCGATCAGTCCGACGACTGCCACACAGGCGATCCCAAGCACCGTGCGCAGCACAACGAAGTCCCTTCTCTGCCCGCCTTGCATTGAGCTTCCTCCTTAGAGGTCGTAGTCCCTAGCCTGGGGGCACCATAGCACGGGGTATGAGGCCGATCAGAGAGTTCCGCCGGCCATCGCCGGCAGGATCACGACGGTGTCCGAGTCCGCAACGGCGGTGTCGAGTCCGTCCAGCACTCGCACGTCCTCGTCGTTGAGATAGACGTTGACGTAGCGGTTCAG
>Ga0164307_10001513_pt1 | contig 10568 bp, 9 predicted proteins | sample Whisoiple_243_MG_FD_110214 | JGI IMG/M metagenome (GOLD analysis project Ga0164307, IMG submission 110214) | Soil microbial communities amended with fresh organic matter from upstate New York, USA - Whitman soil sample_243_MG | ecosystem: Environmental > Terrestrial > Soil > Unclassified >...
CCTGCGGCGACATATTCGGAATGGCCGGTACCCGAGCCGAAGCTCCACGATCCCGTCAACCGGTAGCCGCCCTCGACGACGGTCCCCTGCCCATTGGGAAAGAACTGACCGCCCATCGTGACGTGATTGTCGTGAGCGGTGAACACCTCCGCGAAGCCGTCATCGGGCAGATATGCCGCGGCGGCGAACGACGAGGGGAAGTTCGCGATGCCGATCCAGCCGAATGAGCCGTCCTGCCATGCCATTTCGATCCAGGTCTCGATCATCTCCCGGAACGAGGGTTCGACACCGCCCGCCTGATGGGGGTTGAACGCGGACATCAGCCCGCATGCCCACATCTGCTCCACCACCGCTGGGGTGAGGGTGCGGTTCCGCTCGGATTCTGCGGCTTGGGCTTCAACGAGGTCCCGCATTCCGCGGGCCAACCCGGTAACGCGGTCGGGCGCTTGCGCTATCGACGTCATTCGGTTGACCCTAGCCGCGTCGGCACCGGCCTAGTCCCCGAACTCCCCGTCCAGGTAGGCGGCGCGGCAGGCCCGGCGGGCCAGCTTGCCGCTCGTGGTGCGCGGGATCGCGCCTGCAGGCACCAGCCGGACGTCGGCGACCGGGAGGCGGTGCCGCCGGGACAGTGCGGCACGAATCGCTTCGACGGCGGGCGCCGGGTCTGCGCGGCGTGTGCCCGATGCCCGCTCGGCGACGATCACCAGCTGCTCGACGGCCTCGCACGGCACGGTGAACGCGGCGGCGTATCCACGACGCACGATCGGCGATGCCTCGGCCACCGCGGCTTCGACATCCTCTGGGTAGAGCTGACGACCGTCGATCGTGATCAGGTCGGCGATGCGCCCGGTGACATACAGCTCCCCGTCGAGGTAGAAGCCGAGGTCCCCCGTGCGCAACCAAGTGGCACCGGCCGGAGCGCCGTCGGCGTGACTGTTCTCGCGGGTTTGCGATCGCAGGATCGCACCGAACGTCCGCTGGGTTTCTTCGGCACGCCGCCAGTATCCGCGGCCGATGTTGGCGCCGTGCAACCAGATCTCGCCGACCCGACCATCGGGAAGCTCGCTGTCGGTGTCGCGATCCACGATGACGCACCATTGGCTGCGGGCGATCTGGCCGCAGGCCACATGCGCGGCCGCGTCTCGGCCGTCGGCGGCGACCCGCACGGCCTGACCCTTCTCCAGCATTGCGCGGTCGAGGTGTGCGGCGGCGGGGCTGGCGTCGGGGGCGATGGTCGAGACGAACAAGGTCGCCTCGGCGATGCCGTAGGACGGTTTGATCGCCGTCGGCGGCAATCCGTATGGCCTGAATGCGGTGTTGAAGGCATCGATGGCCCTCGTGCTCACCGGTTCCGAACCGAGGATCAGCACGACATTGCTCAGGTCGACGTCACGATCGGTTGCGGGTAGCCCGCGTTGCGCCGCGTACTCGCATGCGAAGTTGGGTGCTGCGGTCACGACGCGTCCCTCACGCGATCCGGCTGCCAGCGCATGTATCCAGCGTTCCGGCCGCCGGATGAACGCAGCCGGAGACATCAGCGTCGAGTGACCGCCGTAGACGGTGGGAAAGCCGATCATTGACAGGCCCATGTCGTGGTAGAGCGGTAACCAACTGCAGCCATGGGTGTTTCGGTCGAGAAGGTCGATGGACAGAATCATCTGCGTCAGGTTGGTGCCGACCGCTCTGTGGGTGATCTCTACGCCCACCGGATCCCGGGTGGATCCCGACGTGTACTGCAGGTGGGAGACGTCGGCGGCCTCGATGTGAACAGCAGTGAGCGCGTGTGCGGCCGCATCCGGGACCGCGTCGACGGCGATGACATGTGGTCGTGGTGCGAGCCCGACCTCGGTAAGGGCGGCCTCGACGGCCGCCGAGGCCGCCGACGTGGTGAGCACGACGGTCGGACGTGAGTCGTGCAGTGCCACCGCGAGGCGCTGCGCATGACCTTGCAACTCGGGAGCGAACAGCGGGACCGCGATGGTGCCTGCCTTGATGGCGGCGAAGAACCCTGCGACGTAGTCGAGGCCCTGCGGGGCGAGTATCGCCACGCGGTCTCCTCCGGACGCGACCTGCTGCACCAGGGCGGCGATGGCGCGGATCCGCCTGCCCAGTTGCGTCCAGGTCAGCTCGGTGACGGAACCCGACTCCGATCTGGTGTGGTCCAGATAGCGGTATGCCACCGAGTCGCCCACATTGGCGATGTTGCGCTCGATCAGCGAGATCAGCGTGACGTCGGGCGGCAGCGCGACGTTGCCGTCGGCGTCCAGGCAGTCCTCTATCTGCAGAAGTCCCCGGCTGGCGGCGGAATCGAGACGGGTGTCGGAGGCCATGACTATATCGTAAGTTACTGTTACGTCCAGTTGCACTAACCACGGGCTGTGGTCATGGTCACGTCGATCGGAGAAGATCGGCGGGTGACTGAACCTCGACCCACGGTGCCCGCACTTCTGACGCGAAGCCTGCGTGAGTTCGGCTCGCAGGCCTACGTCGTCACGCCGACAGATCGACTCACGTACGAAGAGGCCGCCGAGCGGTCGGCGCATGTCGCCCGCAGGCTGCTGCACGAGGGCGTCGGCAAGGGCACCCGGGTGGGCATCTTCTTCGCCAACGGGGTGGACTGGATCGTCTGGTGGCTGGCCGTGTCGCGGATCGGCGCGCTGGCGGTTCCGCTGAGCACGCTGTATACGCCGGTGGAACTCGCAAGAGTATTGCGACTCGCGGACATCGCGCTGTTGGTCGCTCCGCACCGTGTTCTCGACATCGACGTCGCCGAGCGTTTCGAGGCGGCCATACCGGAGTTGACGAGCCAGCCGGGCAGCAGACTCACCCTGGTTGCAGCGCCCTACCTGCGTCGAATCGTGCTCACCACCGAGACGGATCGGCGTTGGGCGACACGGTGGACCGATGACGCCGATGCCCTTGTGCCGGAACATATTCTGAGCGCTGTTGAGGAACAGGTTACGCCCGCCGATCCGGCGGTCATGATTCACACTTCGGGATCGACCGCAGACCCGAAGGGTGTCGTGCACACCCATGGCACCCTGGTCCGTCAGACGTCGACGTGGCCGAGCGCCGTCCGAGCGGTCACCGGCTCGGACTCGTCGGCCGTAATCCTGTGCGCGATGCCGTACTTCTGGGTCGGCGGGCTGCTGGCCGCGACGGGGGCACTGCACGAAAACGTCACGCTGCTGGTGCTTCCCAGGCTGGACGCCTCTGCAGCGCTCGATTTGATCGAGCGCGAACGCGCGACGGGGATCGTCGGCTGGCCCGCCTTCACCCAGCGGCTGCGCGAGCATCCATCGTTTGCCGGCCGCGACCTGTCCAGCGCGCCGATGCTGCGCGACGGCCCCTTGGACATCGCGATGATCGATGTTCCCGACGGATTCCCGGTGCACCGCACCATGTCCGAGACCGCGGGCGGCTTCGCCTTCACCGAGTTGCGCATCGTCGACGACGACGGTCAACCGGTGACCGACGGGACGGTGGGCGAGCTGCACATCCGGGGCATCGGCGTGATGGCGGGTTACAACAAACGTGAGCGCTGGGAGACCTTCGACGCCGACGGCTGGTATCACACCGGCGACCGGGTCTACCGCAGAGACGGCGATCCGCGGTTGTTCTATGTCGGTCGCACAACCGAACTCATCAAGGCCGCAGGCGCGAACGTGTCACCTCTGGAGGTCGAGGGGGTCGTCGAGCAGTTCGCTGACGTGGCACAGTGCGTCGTGGTCGGAATCGACGATCCCATTCGTGGTGAGCAGGTGTGTGCAGTCGTGGTGCCGACCACCACCGGCATCGACTTGGATTCGGTCGCCAACCGCGCGCGAAAACAGTTGTCGGGGTACAAAGTTCCAACGACGTGGGTACTTGCCACCAGCGATCAGATACCGACTCTGCCGAGCGGAAAGCTGAACCGGAGAGGCCTGCGCGCGCTCGTCGTCGACGGCACGCTGCAAGCCGTCCACAGATGAGTCAGTAAGCCCGCGCGACATAGGCCAGCGCGCCCGCGTCGTCGTCGGTGTCGGGCAGCGTCCCGTCGTCGCGCTGAAGGCACCGCACCGTGACGCCGCCCGAGGCTAGAGTCGCTTCTCCCGAGACGCCGAGCACACCCCACGGCACCCGGGCGACGCCGGTCTGCGCCACCTCGCGCGCCGCATCGAGCGTCGTGCAGTCGCAGATGAGCGCATTGCGTCGTGCCATTGCCGCGTCGAGCATGTCGGTCTGCACGCTGCGGATCAGCTGGTGCACATCGTCGACGACAGCGTCCAACCTCGTCGTGGTTTTTACTCGGGTGTCGCGCCGGTACAGGACGGCGGCGTGCTCGGCGATGTCGCGCGGGCCGATCTCGATGCGGACCGGCACACCCTGCAAGTCCCATTCGGTGGCGCGCCAGCCGAAGCTCGTCTCGACGTCGTCGTCGAGGCGCGCCCGCACGCCGTGCCGCTTCAGGTCGTCGACGAGAGCCGACGCGGTGCGGGCGGCTTCACCGTCGGTGTCCTTGGCGACCACGACGACCGCCTGGAGCGGCGCGACCGCCGGCGGCAACACGAGACCGAAGTCATCTCCGTGGCACATGATCAGCCCGCCGAGCATGCGCGTCGACGAACCCCACGACGTCGTCCAGCAGAGTTCCGAGGACCCCTCGGCGGTGCGGTAGCCGATGTTGAACGCCCGGCTGAACCGCTGGCCGAGTTCATGCGACGTCCCCATCTGCAGCGCCTTGGCGTCGCGCATGACGGCCTCACACGTCATGGTGTTCGCAGCGCCCGCGAAGCGCTCCCGTGCGGTCTTTCGGCCGACGATGACGGGTATGGCCAGAACGTTGCGCATGAAGTCGGCGTAGACGTCGTGCAGGATTCGGCGGGCGTACTGCCGCGCGTTGACTTCGGTGGTGTGCGCGGTATGGCCCTCCTGCCACAGGAACTCGGTGGTGCGCAAAAAGATTCGCGGCCGCAACTCCCACCGCACGACATTGGCCCACTGGTTGAGCAGTAGCGGCAGGTCGCGGTAACTGTCGATCCATTTGGCCATGTATTCGCCGATGACTGTCTCGCTGGTGGGGCGGATGGCGAGCGGCTCGGAGAGTTCCTTCCCGCCGCCGTGTGTGACGACGGCGAGTTCGGGGCTGAACCCCTCGACGTGTTCGGCCTCGCGCTCGAAGAAGCTCATCGGCATCAGGAGCGGGAAGTAGGCGTTGGCAGCGCCTGCGGCCTTGATCCGCCGGTCGACCTCGTCGGCCATCCGCTCCCATATCGCGTAGCCGTTCGGGCGGATGACCATGGTGCCGCGGGCCGGGCCGGTCTCGGCAAGCTTCGCCTTGGTGAGCACATCCTGATACCACCGGGGAAAGTCCTCTTGCTGAGCCGTCAGCACCGCCATCTGGCCGACATTACGAGCCCGCACACCCAGAAGTCGCGCGGTTTATTCGGCGGGTGGCTACGGCCGAGTCGCCTCGACGAAATACCCGCGCGGCACATCGGGCACGTCCGCCGGTACTGCGGGTGCAAACCATCTGCCCCACTCGTTGGCCGGTTTCGCGATGTCGGTGACCGTCGCCGACCAGCCATGGCGCTCGGCCAGATCCCCCGGTTTGTCGGTACCGAAGAGCCAGGGGGAACCGTGCTCTGCCATGGCCTTCACGAGCGGCGCCATCATCGGCGACTCGAGCAGCGTCTTGCCGACGACGTCGTACAGCAGGGCCGACCCGGGCGCCGACAAGCGGTGCACGCGATCGAACAGCGTCCGCACCGCGGCCTCGTCGAGGTATTGCAGCAGGCCTTCGATCAGCCAGACCGTCGGTGCGTTCGGATCGAAACCGGATTCCGTCAGCGCGGTTGGCCAGTCGTCGGCCAGGTCCACGCCGACCGCGACCCGGCGACACCGCGGATCGTCATCGGCAAGCACGTCATTTTTGGCGGCGATCACCGCGGGCTGGTCCAGTTCGTAGACGACTGCTCCGTCGGGCCAGGCCAGCCTGTATGCGCGCGCGTCCATGCCGGCGGCGACGATGACGACCTGATGGGCCGTGCGAACCGCCCGCAGCAGAGCATCGTCGAGGAACCGGGTGCGCACGACGATCTGAGCCATCGAGCGCTCCCCTGTCTCGGCGATGGCCGCGGCCAGCAGGGCGCGACCGGTTTCGCCCGCGAGCCTGTCCGCGTACGGGTCGTTGAAGAGCCGGTCGTGGCGGGTGGACTCGGTGGCGCGGATCGCTGCCACCAGGAGGCCGGTGCCCGCAACAGCTTCTCTCGTTCTGTCCATGGCTCAATGATCGATGTGCCAAGGGATGCCCGGCTTGGATATTTCTGCCGGCCCGATCATCAGCATGCGGCAGCGAGTTCGACGTGGCTGGGCAGCCACGAGCGACGCGCCAGGTACTGCGTCGGTGACATCGCCGTGAAGGACCGGAACTCGCGGACGAAGTGAGCCTGATCGAAGTAGCCGAGGTCGGCGGCGATGGTGGCACCGTGTGCGGCACCGGCGTCCAGCATCCTCAGCGCCGCCTGCAGCCGTCGCACCCGCTGATAGGACTTCGGCGCCAGCCCGACCTCGGCGCGAAATGCCGCCGTGAGCTGCCGTGGCGAGAGTCCGGTCATTGTCTGCGCTTCCGCGATGCGCATCGACGGGTCGTGTGCGATGGCGTTGAGTACGGTCCTCACCCCGCGGTGCGGATCGTGATCGTGAGACTCCAACCGCTGCAACAGGAATGCTTCGAGAAGCGCAACCCGATCCGCAGGCGACGGCGTTGCGATGAGCCGTTCGTGCAGTGATGCCCCGTGTCGGCCCCACAGTCCGCCGATGCCGACGCACGAGTTCTCCAGCTCGCCGAGCGGAACTCCCAGGAACGGCAATGCGCCCGCAGGCCGGAAGTGAATTGTCACGACGGCTTGTGACGCGTCGATGCTGGTGACGTATGACGCTGTGCCCGCGCCCGCGATGAACGCGGGCGGCACCTTTAGTCGGGTGTGGCCGTCGGCTGCATAGAAGTCGACGCGTTGTCGACCGCTGACGTCGATGATGACGGTCGCCGCTCCCCGCGGCAGCGCCCGGCTACGGTGCGGCTCACCCGTTTCGCGCTGCCAGTACCCGAAGTACTCGACAAAGCCCGCGAGTTCCGGTCGCGGCCGGTACAGCTGCGGGTCGGCGCCGGGACATACGGTCATACACGCCATAGTGACGTACGCGTCTACCCCGTCAAGGGTGGGTCAGGCGATGACGCGAACCAGATAGGGCGCCATGTTCGCGGTCCGGACTGGCGAGACCGTCACGACCGGGTCACCGGCTTCCACCATCTGGTCGTTGCCGATGAACAACGCGACGCTCTGGTTGCCGTTGGGGCCGTAGAAGATCAGATCGCCGGGAAGCGCCTGCTGCGGCAGCACCTTGCGGCCGACGTTGTACTGCGCGCCGGATGACCTGGGCAGCTTGATTCCGACGCCCGCGAACGAATACAGCACGAGTCCGGAAGCGTCGAAGCCGACGACGCTTGCCGCCGGGTCGAGACCGACGACACGGCCGGTGCGGTCCAACCCGATCGCGTTGTCCGTCGGGCCGCTGCCACGCGTCGGCCCGTTCACGTCACCCCCGCCGAAGGAGAACGGCACCCCGCGCTGGGAAAGGGCACGCGCGATCACGTACTGGACGGTCTGCTGGCTGTTGACCGGCCGGGTGATGTCAGCGGCCGCCAGTCCGGGCGTCGCCAACAACACGACAAGGCCGAGGGCCAGAGCGTAGATGCGTTTCATGTCGAGCGTTCTCTTTCTCTGCAGGCGAGGTTCACCACAGCTACTTTTACAACCCGCATTCGCCTGCTGCCATACGCCGCACGGCACATCGTCAGACAGAGGCCATACCGTGACGCAACGGTGACCGTTGTGCTTGCATAACCCGATGAGCGAGTTCTTCCCCTACCGCTTCGACCGACGGTTCGCACCGATGTGGCTGGCGGGCGGCGCGCTGCCGTGGCGCGACGGCGTCACCGTCACCGATGACGGCCGGTTCGTCGCGACCTTCGGTCTGTTGAAGGTCGACACACCGGTGGCCAATATCGCCGAGACGCACGCGGCAGGTCCCTACCGATGGTGGACGGCGGTCGGCCCGCGACTCTCATTCGCAGACGATGGTCTGACATTCGGGACGAACCCCCGTGCGGGGCTGTGCATCCACTTCCACGACAAGATCAAGCGTGTCATCGGCCTGCGCGACCACTCTGCGCTCACCGTCACCGTCGCCGACCCCCGTGGGCTGCAAGCCGCATTGCACGGCCGGGAATAGCCGCACGCCTCTGTTGTTGACCGTTTGGTACAGAACAGCAATCGGAAGGCATGGACATGAACGCGAGCACCCTGAAAAACGGCCAGATCACCGCGTTGGTCACCGGCGCGAATCGAGGACTCGGCAAGCGCTTCGCCGAGGAGTTGGTGGCGCGCGGTGCCAAGGTCTACGGAGGCGCACGACGGCCGGAAACGGTCGACGCGCCCGGGGTGATTCCGGTCCAGCTCGATATCACCGATCCCGAATCGATCCGCCGCGCGGCACAAGTCGCGTCCGACGTCAACGTGGTCGTCAACAACGCGGGCGTATCGACGGGGTCGAACCTGTTGGCGGGGCCCATGGACGACATCCGGTTGGAGATGGAAACCCACTACTTCGGCACCCTGCAGGTGACCCGTGAATTCGTTCCGGTCATCGAGCGCAATGGCGGCGGCGGGATCCTCAATGTGCTCTCGGTCCTGTCCTGGCTGCATGCCGGCCAGTTCGGCGCCTATGCCGCGGCCAAGGCGGCGAGCTGGGCGATGACCGATGCGCTGCGTGAGGAGCTCGCACCGCGCGGCATCCACGTCACCGCGCTGCATGTCGGCTTCATGGACACCGACATGGCGGAGTTCGTGCCCGCCGACCAGAAAGCCGATCCCGCGGAGGTGGCCGCGCAGGCACTCGACGGTCTGTTCGCGGGCGCTCCTGAAGTCCTCGCCGATGAGCTGACGCGGACCGTGAGGGCTGCGTTGTCGCATCCGCCGCAGGTCGCCACACTCTGACGGATGGGAACCAAATCAGAGCTGCAGGGCCAGACCGTTGTCGTCGTCGGCGGCAGCGCAGGGATCGGCCTCGAGACTGCTCGACGCGCACGATCAGAGGGCGCGAAGGTCATTCTCACCGGCCGCAATCCGGACCGGCTGGACCAGGCAGCAGCTGAGGTCGGCGGCTGGCGCACTGCCGCGTTCGACGCCACCGACGCCGCGGCCCTGCGGGGGTTCTTCGACGGTCTGGCCGAACCGATAGACCATGTGATGGTGACCGCGGGTGGACCGAGTTACCGCCCGCTGATGGAGCTGGACGCCGCTCAGGTGCGCGACGCTCTCGGCGATCACGTGGGCCTGGACCTGGAGGTTGCCAGGAGCGCGGTTGGCCGGATGCGCCCCGGCGGCAGCATGGTCTTCATGGGCGGCACCGGCGGCCGGCGGGTGAGCAGGGACATCGGGATCGTTTCGGCGGCCACCGCATCGCTGCCACCATTCATCGCGACCTTGGCGCTGGAGCTCGCGCCGATTCGCGTCAACCTGATCGCCGCCGGTTTCGTCGACACCCCGCTGTCGGCTTCGCTGCTCGGAGACCGGTTGGAAGAGCGGCGGAGCGAACTGCGGGCCACGCTACCGATCGGCCGGGTAGTGACCGCCGCGGACGTCGGCGCGCTGGCCGTTCACCTGATGATCAATACCGCGTTGACCGGCGCGACCTTCGACATCGACGGTGGTCAGCAGTTCGTGTCCTGAGGCGGAGGCAGGCGTGCGGATTCAGCCCATTCGGTGAAACGTGCGTCGTAGTGTTGACCCATGGCAATCGTCGAAGCTGATGCACAGCCCCAAGCCCCTTTCGAGCAGGATGTCGCCGCCGTGCAGCGGTACTTCGACAGCCCACGCTTCGACGGGATCATCCGTCTCTACTCGGCGCGCCAGGTCGTAGAGCAGCGCGGCACCATACCCACCGACTACCCGGTGGCGCGCCTGGCAGCCGCGGCGTTCTACGACCGCCTGCGCGAACTCTTCGCCGAGCACAAGAGCATCACCACCTTCGGGCCGTACTCGCCGGGCCAGGCCGTGACGATGAAGCGGATCGGCATCGAGGGGATCTACCTCGGTGGCTGGGCAACGTCGGCCAAGGGATCCACCACCGAGGACCCGGGCCCGGACCTCGCCAGCTACCCGCTGAGCCAGGTGCCCGACGAGGCCGCCGGCCTCGTGCGCGCGCTCCTCACCGCCGACAAGAACCAGCGCTTCCTGCGCAGCCGGATGACGCAGGCCGAGCGCGACGCCACCCCCGAGGTGGACTACCGGCCCTTCCTGATCGCCGACGCCGACACCGGCCACGGCGGCGACGCCCACGTGCGCAACCTCATCCGCCGCTTCGTCGAGGCCGGCGTCCCGGGGTACCACATCGAGGACCAGAAGCCCGGCGCCAAGAAGTGCGGCCACCAGGGCGGCAAGGTGCTCGTGCCGTCCGACGAGCAGCTCAAGCGCCTGAGCGCCGCGCGCTTCCAGCTCGACATCATGGGCGTCGAGGGCATCATC
>Ga0164307_10001514_pt1 | contig 10567 bp, 4 predicted proteins | sample Whisoiple_243_MG_FD_110214 | JGI IMG/M metagenome (GOLD analysis project Ga0164307, IMG submission 110214) | Soil microbial communities amended with fresh organic matter from upstate New York, USA - Whitman soil sample_243_MG | ecosystem: Environmental > Terrestrial > Soil > Unclassified >...
ACCCACGGCGAGACGACCGAGGAGGTGCTCGGCTCGGGCGACGCGACCCGGCCGTGGGCGTCGTACCGGATCAAGAAGCCGCCGCTGACCCACCTGCCCGCCGCCACAGCGGAGGGCGCGCGCAGCACGTTGGAGGTCTTCGTGGACGGGCTCCGGTGGCGTGAGGTCCCGGACTTCGCCGTGGCCGGGCCCTCGGACCGCTGCTACACGGTCACGTACGACGAGGACGGCTCGGCCCGCGTGGTCTTCGGCGACGGTGAGCGCGGCCTGCGGCCGCCCACCGGCACCGAGAACATCGTGGCCCGCTACCGCAGCGGCCAGGGGCTCGTCGGCAACGTGGACCGCGGGACGATCACCATCGCGACCTCGCGCCCCTTGGGCGTCATGGAGGTCACCAACCCCGTGCCGGGGACCGGAGGCGCAGACCCGGACGACGACGAGTCGTTGCGGCTGCGCACCCCGATCGGGGTGCGCGCCCTCGACCGGCTGGTGTCCGTCTCGGACCACGCCGACTTCGCGACGGCGTTCGCCGGTGTCGGGAGCGCCGCGGCGGACGAGATCACCGACGGCCGCCGCCGCGTCGTCCACGTCACCATCGCGGGCGTCGACGACGCACCGATCGGTGAGAGCTCCGACCTGGTCCGGAGCCTGCGCCGGGCCTTGCGGGACCTCGGCGATCCGCACACCGAGGTCCAGGTCGGCGTCCGCCACCTGCGGCTGGCGGTCGTGTCGGCGCGCGTGCGGGTCGCCGCCGATCGTCGCTGGGAGGACGTTGAGCCCGCCGTACGCCGCAGCGTGCTGAGCCGCTTCGGACCGGCCTCCCAGCGGGTCGGCGTACCCCTGGCCTCGTCGGCCGTGCTGGCCGCGATGGCGGCGGTCCCGGGCGTCGACTACGTCGACCTGGACGTCTTCGACTCCCTCGACGAGGAGGCGCTCGCCCAGGCGAACCCGGCCGACGGCCTCGGCCCCCGGTCGGTCCTCGCCGCCGCTCGGGCCCGGACCGACCGTGCCCGGTCCCGAGGCATCCGGCCCGCCGAGCTGGTCCTGGTGAGCCCTGCGGCACCGGACACCTTCGTGCTGTCCCTGCTCACCGATGCGGACCTGGAGCTGACATGAACGACCTGATGCCGGGCGCCGGAGCGCAGGCCGATCGACTGTTCGAGCTGCTCCCCGCCGTCCACCGCGCCCGCGACGAAGAGGCGGGCCATCCACTCCGCGACCTCCTGCGTGTCATCGCCGAGGAGGTCGACCTCATCGAGCGGGACCTCGAGGGCCTGTACGACAACTGGTTCGTGGAGACGTCCGCCGACTGGGTGGTGCCGTACCTCGGCGAGCTGGTCGGCTACGAGCCGGTGGCGGAGGCGGGCGACCCGTCGGCGGCCACGCCGGAGCTGGCACGCGCCCTGGTCCCGCGCCAGGAGGTGGCCAACCTTGTCCGGGCGTTGCGCCGCAAGGGCACGCTCGCGCTGCTGGAGGAGCTGGGCCGCGACGTCGCCGGATGGCCGGCTCGGGCGGTGGAGTACGCACGCCTGCTGGCCGTGATGGCGGACCCCGACTTCCCGCACCCCGACCGCGGTCGGACGGTCGACCTGCACGACGCCGACGCCATCGAGCTCCTCGACGGGCCGTTCGACCGGCTCGCCCACACGGTGGACGTACGGCGTCCGGGGAGCCACCGCGCGCCGGGCCGCTACGGCATCGACTCGGTGGCCCTGTGGGTGTGGCGCACCCGCGTCCGCCACCTCGTCTCCTCGCCGGCGGCATGCCTGGAGGAGGTGAGCCCGAGCTCGTTCACGTTCAGCGTCCTCGGCAACGACGCCCCGATCTTCCGCCGAGCGCAGCCGGAGGCAGACGCGACCACCATCGCCGGCGAGGCGAACCTGCCGGTGCCGCTGCGGCGGCGCGCGCTCGCGGACGACCCGTCGGCCGTCTACGGGCCCGGCCTGACCTTCGACCTCGAGATCGGCGTACGCCGTGGCTCGGGGATAGCCCGCGAGCCGGTGCCGGCCGGGCGGCTGGTCGCCGCCGACCTGTCCGACTGGTCGTACCGTCCGCGTCCGGGGACCGTCGCCGTCGACCCCGAGCTCGGACGGGTGGCCTTCCCGCCGGGTCACGCACCGCACGGGCTGTGGGTCGAGTACCGCTACGGGGCGTCGGCCGACATCGGCGGCGGTCCCTACCCGCGTCGCCTTGCCACGCCGGCGCCCGGGACCTTCCACCAGACCGTCACCCAGACGAAGCCCTACCCGACGGGGTCGGTGCGATCCATCGGCGCCGCCCTCGAGCGGTGGGAGAAGGTGCGCGACAAGACGCCGACCTGCCTGATCGAGATCCTCGACAACGAGGTGTACGCCGAGACGCTCGTCGTCGCGGTGCGTCGGGGCGAGAGCGTCGAGATCCGAGCCGCGCAACGCACGCGGCCGGTCATCCACCTGCTCGACCGCACCCGCAACGCTGCGGATGCGTTCGTGATCACGACGGAGCCCCCGCTCGACCAGGACGAGTACGAGGACGCGAAGACGGACCGCAAGGGCGCCGAGGACTGCGAGCAACCGCCGCCCGAGGACCGGCGTGGCGGCTGTGTCCGCCTCGACGGGTTGCTCGTGACGGGGCGCGCGGTCCGGGTCGAGGGCCCGCTGCAGCGGGTAGAGATCGTCGACTGCACCCTGGTGCCGGGGTGGGGACTGCGCCCGGACTGCGATCCGGCCCGGCCGAGCGAGCCGAGCCTCGAGCTCTACTCGTGCCGCGGCCCGATCCTCGTCAACCGGAGCGTCCTCGGCTCGATCCAGGTGTACGCCGACGAGGTGACGTCCGACCCGGTCGAGGTCACTCTGTGCGACTCGGTGCTCGATGCCACCTCCGACGCCCGCGAGGCCGTGGGCGCACCCAACTGGCCGCTCGCCCACGCGTCGCTGACCCTCAGGGACTGCACGGTGATCGGGCAGGTCCAGACCCACGCGATCACGTTGGCCGAGAACACGATCTTCACCGGCCGCGTCCGCGTGGCCCGCCGGCAGATCGGCTGTGTGCGTTACAGCTACGTGCCGCCGGGGTCGCGCACGCCGCGGCGTCATCGCTGCCAGCCGGACGCCGCGGAGGCGGCCGCACGGTCCGAGGCCGCCGCAGACGGGCTCGGGCCGGCCGAGCGCGAGGAGCGGGCGAGGCTGGCGCGCCAGCTCGTCGTACCTGTCTTCGAGAGCACCCGCTACGGCACACCGTCGTACCCGCGGCTGGGACCCACCTGCCCGGCCGAGATCGTCCGCGGCGCCGACGACGAGTCGGAGATGGGCGCCGGCCATGACCTCTACGAGCCGCAGCGGCTGGCCAACCTGCGGGCCAGGTTGGAGCAGTACACGCCCGCGCGCAGCGACACCGCCGTCTTGGTCGCCGACCTGGCGGCGTACGACGTACGGCACCGACCCGGCGGATACACCGGCGACCACTAGGAGGACACGATGCACGGAAACTTCTCGCAGCTGGTCATCGAGGGACCTACCGCCAGCCGCGTGCTGCAACAGCAGGGGCGGGTGCTGCTGGACGCCGACTGGAACGCGGCCTGCGCCGTCCTGCTGCGCGCGCACCGTGAGCTCGCCTCCGACCTGATCGGGCCCCATGGTGGCCCGGCGGGCGACACCGGTCTCAAGGTCGGCATCCAGGACGACGGCGCGGACCTCTCGCTCGGCCCCGGCGTCTACTACGTCGACGGGATCCGGATCGAGGTGCCGGCCGACCAGCCGGTGCTGTGGTCGACCCAGCCCTCTCCTCCCTGGACGGACCCGCCCGAGCTGCCGGCAGCGCCGTACCTCGTCTATCTCGACGTGTGGGAGCGGCACGTCGACGCGATCCAGGACGACTCCCTGCGCGAGGTGGCCCTGGGTGGTCCGGACACCACCTCCCGTGCTGAGGTGGTCTGGCAGGTCCGCGCCGTCGAGGCCGATGCGGCGGTGCAGACCAGCTGCGGGAAGTTCCCGCTCGCGGACTGGCGCGACTCGCTGCGCGGGACCCGGCCCCGGCTGCGCGCCTGGGCCAGGCGCGACGACGATGACGACGACCCGTGCCTCGCCTCGTCAGGCTCCGGCTATCGCGGCGTCGAGAACCAGCTCTATCGCGTGGAGATCACCGACGTCACCACCGACGGCGCCCGCTTCCTGTGGTCGCGGGAGAACGGCTCGGTCACCGCTGCCTGGGTCGACACCGAGGGTGACGAGCTGGTCGTCGAGGGGCTGCGTGACCGGGTGTGGGGCTTCGGGCCGGGGGACTGGGTCGAGCTGACCTGGGACGCCCTCGAGCTGTCCGGGGCGGCCGGCCCCCGGGTGCGCGTGGTCGCGGTCGACGGCGGCCGGGTGAGGTACGACGAGGCCAGCGCCACCAGCCTCGTCCCCGCGGACCCGCGCAACCTCGCGCACCCGATCGTGCGCCGCTGGGACGCCCGCCCCCGCTCGGGCCTGACCCTGCACGCCGGCGCGATCGACGTCGTCGAGGGGGAGGAGGAGACTGGTCGGGTGCGGCTCGAGGACGGCATCGAGGTCCAGTTCGTCCCGCCACCGGACGGCGCGGACCCCACGCGCTACCGGGTGGGCGACTACTGGACCATCCCCGCCCGGGTCGCCACCGGCGACATCCTGTGGCCCGGCGCCGGCGACGTACCGGATGCCGTGCCTCCCCACGGCGTACGGCACCACTACGCCCCCCTTGCCTGGGTTGCCGATGGCGGCGACCTCACCGACCTGCGCCGCTCGTTCGCGCAGCTGGCCAAGTGCTGACGGGGAACTGGTCATGAGCGGTCGGGTCCCGGTGCGTGCGCCCACCCGGGCTGCGCCGGCACCCACGCGGCGCCGGGGGTCGATCCGGCCGCCGGGTGAGCGCGGCCCAGTCCCAGTCTCCGCGGGTACGGCGGGCTTCCAACCGATCACCAGCGTCGCCACCTTCCGTCGTCGCTCGCTCCCGGAGGACAGTCCACCGGTTCGCGGCGTTGACGCGGTGGCGACGGCAGGGCTCCGGGGGAGTGGTTCTCCACTTCCGGCGACCCAGCGCGTCGACCTCGAGCAGCGGCTCGGACATGACCTCGGCGATGTCCGGGTGCACGCCGACCCCGCGGCTCGGCGTGCGGTACGAGCGCTCGGCGTGACGGCGTACACGGTCGGCAACGGGATCGCCCTGGACGCCGTTTCTCTGCCCAGCCCCGGCACTCCGATGCATCACGTGCTCGTCCACGAACTCGTCCACACCTTGCAGCAACGCAGCGGGTCTGACCGGCCACCCGACCACGGCCGCGCGGAACACGAGGCCGACCACCTCGCTCTGCGTGCTGCCCGAGGGTCGGGCGACGGACGAGGCGCAACGGTCGGCGTCGCCTCAGGCACCGTTCAGTACCACGTCGGTCCTCCGTGCCCGTCCCCTCCGGAGTGGATGCCGATCAACGCACACGATCGCGGCGTTTACCAGCCCGCCAACCGGGCGATCGAGGGCGCCTACCGCCTGGCGCACGCGTCACACGACGCCGACATCCTCACCGGCTCCGAGTTCATCTACGGCGGGGCACCGGGACAGGCAGAGGTCACCGTGCCTCGTGGGGCGAGCTCTCGTGGGCACGCGTCCGCCTTTCTGTCACGGTTCCGCGGGGTGTCCCGGCAGCTCGCGCCCGACATCATCGACTTCCACGACCGGGTCATGTACGAGATCAAAACACCCGACTACGCCGATGAAGGTGTGGCGCAGCTGTCTGCGGCATATCGGCTGGCGCAGGCGATCGAGGACGAGCTGAACGGACCGCCGTGGGTTCGCGACTACGCGAGCTGGTACCCGCCGCACGTCCTTCCGCTACCGGGTCACGCATCGCGGGTCATCTGCACGTCCGACACGTGGCACGTCGGAGACCTGAGCGGCCTGATCCTCTACCGGGTGCTCGAACGGCGGAGCGGACGCGAGGAGGAGCGGTCCGCGCAGGCCCAGCAGGTCGCCAGGCCCGTGGTCACCGAGCTGTTCTCCGAGCTCAACGCCTACCGCCCCTCGCTCGACATCGGGCTGGCGCGCGACCGCACGCTCCCCGCGCGTGAGCCCGTGGTCCTGGTGGCACCGCGCTCCATGTATCTACGTCTTGTCGGCGAACCTCGGATGGAGCGGACGCTGGACCTGATGCGGGTGCACGGACTCGAGCCGCGACGGAACCCGGTCATCGGCTATCACAACCTGTGGGTCACGCTTGTCGGCATCACGGCTGCGTTGGAGGCCACCGTCTTCTACGCGCCACTCGCCCTGGAGCTCGGAGCTGCCGGAGCTGTGGGCGCGGCCGCGACGGCGGAGGGGGGCGGCGCGGTGATCATCTCCCTGGCAGCCCGCCGGGCGGCGCTCGCCGCGGTGCAGTCATCTGCTGCTCGGGAGGCGGCGAGGGCGGCCGCGGTTCTGCTCGTGGCGTGGGTGGGAACGCGCGCCAACGATGCCCAGGCTGCAGGTCGGCCCGGGACGCCCGTGACCGCAGAGGGCGGTTGGGCTACCCAATCGATCGAGACCCTCAGGGCCGTACCGGCCTCAAGGGTCGTGGGATCAACCGCGTCTCTCCGCCTCGGCGCACAGGTGACCTTGGACGGCGAGAACCTGGTGGTGGTCGGTCACGCCCGGTCCGTCGACGCCGGCCAAGCTCAGCGCACCCGCGACGCGATCATGAACGACGTCCGGGGAGCCCGGAGATGAGGTCGGGCGAGGAGGTGGCGAGGGGTTGGTGACGCACTCGACGCACAGCGAGCAGGCCGCGGTGCGACCCGCCGCACGACCGACCCGGATTCGCTCGAGCAGGTCTCCTCGACCTGCGGCCGGCGGGCAGGCGGCCACCTTGATCGGCGAGTCCTTCGCGCGGATCCCGACGTTCTCGCCGGCGCTGGTACAGCGCTGCGGTTCGTCGTACGCCGGCAACCTCGATGAGGCACAGGTCCAGCGTTGCGCGGGTCCGGAGGAGCCTGGTCTGGTGCAGCGTTGTGGCGGCACGGCAGAGCCGTGTCCGTGCCATGACCGAGATGCGCCTGGGGGGCCGGTGGACCGGCATGCCGACGGTCCGGGGGCCGCGGGTCCGGTCCCGGCGGCGGTCGGCGACGTGCTGCGCTCGGCCGGTGAGCCACTGCCGGCGGCGGTGCGCACCTCGATGGAGGAGTCGTTCGCGGGACACCTCGATGCGATCTCTCCGGCGCCGTCGCGAGGACAGGCGTCGTCGTCGGTCGTCAGCCAGCCCGGCGACCCGTCGGAGCGGCAGGCGGACGCGGTGGCCGCTCGGGTCGTCGGTGGTGGCGAGCCGCCTGCTCGGGCCGCGCGTCCGGACTTCGGCGAGGTGCGGGTGCACACCGGTCCTGCGGCCGCGGCTGCGGCGCGGTCGGTGGCCGCGTCGGCGTACACGGTTGGGAAGCACGTCGTCCTCGCGCAGCCGCTCTCCGACAGCCACGCCGGGCGTCGACTGCTCGCGCACGAGCTGACCCACGTCGTCCAGCAGAGCCGCAACCCGTCGCTCGCGGCGGCCGCGACTGTGCAGCGCGCCTGCACGCACGACGGGAAGCAGACCGGATGCTGGGCCTCGCCGTCGCTGGGCAAGGTCAAGCTGACGGACCCTCTCGGCGCTGTCGAGGTCCACGACATCGGCGATCTCGTGGTCGCGAACATGGAACGTCGCTTCGGCGGCACGTGGCTGCCTCGGGTGACAGCGCCGCCGTCACCCAAGAGCGTCAGCGTCGGCTACATCGACGGGCTCAAGGTCGCGGTCGGCTCGACGCTGAGTGCGGAGGTCCTCGAGGTGAAGCCGCGCAGTACGGCCGTCGCGGGCGGATGCGACCTCGCCGACCGCGAGGCGGCGGGCTACCAGAAGGCGCTCGCGGCCATCGCCACTGACTTCGTCGAGGTGTCGCGCGGGCTTGCGGCGGCCGGCGGGCTCAGGGTCAAGCAGGGCAGCAAGGCCAACGCCGCGCAGGCACGTCTCCTGCTCAAGGTCGGCGCCACCGGCACCAACCCGTCCCGCTACCTGGCCTGGCTCTTCTACAACAGCCTGCAGCACCGCCTGAACACGACGTTCACCACGCCTTTCGACGGGTTGAACGTGTCGATCAACGCCGACGGCCAGCCGAAGACGGAGTACGACGCCGCGCCACCGTGGATCATCGACTGCGTCAAGAAGGGCAAGAAGACCAAGGGCACGACCACTCTCGTCTACGAGGTGAGCGGCAAGGGCGGCGCCAGCTACGGGTGCAACAAGAAGTGCCCGGAGGAGGACGACGACCAGAAGCGCAAGCGCAAGCAGCCCGCGCTGGAGAAGGGTCGCGACAGGTCCAAGGACCGCCGGCTCGTCCAGGAGGGCGACGAGGACGCGATTCGAGGACCCGGTGGGCCCGGCCAACCGGTCAAGGACCCGGCCGATCGGCCGACCCCACCCGTGAAGGCTCCCGGCAAGGACGACGACCAACCGCGGGTCGACGACCAGTCCGGCGGTGACGGCCTCGACGCCACCGAGATCACGGCGATCCTCGTCTCCGCGGCAGCGCTCTCCGCTGCCGCGGCCAAGGCCAAGACCGTCATCGAGCGACGCGCCCTCGAGGCGGCGTACAAGAAGAAGATGGTCGAGCTCGCCCAGAAGCAAGCCACCCGTACGGCGGAGCGGATGATGATCAACGGGGTCAAGCTGGGCAGCAAGCAGCTGGCACACAAGCTGGAGAAGGAGGCCGTCGAGGTCCTCGAGAAGGACCTGGAGAAGATCGCCGTCCGGCAGGGCAAGAAGATGGCCGGCAAGGCGGCCCGCGCGGCCGCGCGCAAGGCGGCCGGCAAGGCGATCGCGAAGGCGCTGCCGTTCCTCGGCCTGGTGCTCACCGCCTCCGACGCGCTGGCCATGGCCGACCACATCAGCAAGGGCGGGACGATCGAGATCGGGCTGGGTGGCTCGGACGTCGACCTGTCCGGCTCGACCGATGTGAAGGGCAAGGGTGACAAGCCGCAGGGAGCCAGCCAGGACGCGAAGCTCACCGACACCAAGGTCGACATCGAGACCTCTGGCATCCCCGACGTGTCGGGCGCGACCGAGATCGAGGCCAAGAACGTGACCATCACCGGCTCGGTGACCGGCGACGGCACCCCGGTCACGGTGTCGTTCAAGACCAAGCTCCAGAACACCACGATCACGATCAAGCACGGCGGTGTCATCAAGGGCGGCAAGGTCGTCCTGGCCGGCGACACCACCATCAAGGACTCTCAGATCGAGATCGACCTGCCGCCGGGCGCCGGCGTGGCCAGCTCCGGCAAGCCCGTGACGATCAGCGGGCAGAAGCTCAAGATCACCAAGGTCTCCTCCGGTGCCGGCGGCGGTACGCCCGGGACGCAGACCCCGGCTCCCGACGCGGCCGCCGAGGCCGAGAAGAAGCAGGCTGAGCAAAGGCAGGCCGAGGCCAGGCTCGCGGGCCTCAGCGACGGGGCGCGCAGCCGCCTGGACGCAGCCGGCAAGGCCACGCGCGACCTCGTGGCGGCGATGCTGGTGCCCGGGACAGGCAAGGGCGTCAAGGCCGACGACGCAGCCGTCGACGCGATCCTCAAGACGCTGCGGGACAACAAGGTCACCGAGGCCGAGCTGGCGGAGCTGAAGAAGCACGCCGGCGGGCCGGCGACGTCGCTGGACGAGTTGATCAAGACGCTCGACGGCAGCATCAAGCACATCCGCTCCAAGGGCAAGGGAGAGCCCGGCGCAGCAGGTGCCGGCGACCCCTCGTCGCCCACCAAGGACCCGAAGGCGGGGACGGCACCCGCCAAGCCCGTCGACCCGAACGACCAGAAGTTCAAGCGCTTGGGCAAGACGTCGTACCTCGTCGCCTGGCCGGCGTCGGCGAAGGTCGGCGAGGTACTGACCGGGCGGCCGGCGTACGGCAAGAAGGACGGAGTGCCGTGGGAGGCGGTCGTCACGGTCAAGGTCGTGCTGAGCGGGGCCCTCATCGTCTCCTCCAGCGACCTGCGCACGCCCACCAGCACGCTGAAGCCCTGGTTCGTCGGGAAGACCGCCGTCCGGCTCGGCAAGTAGCGGCGAAAGCGCGTGAAGCCGACGTGCAACCGGGGTGAAAGTGCCGCGGCTTAGCGTCACCCCATGACCACGATCACCACCGCCCCCACTCCGTCGCGGACCTACACGTCCCTGCGCGCGGCGTGGATCCCGCTTGCCGCCCTGTGCCTGGCGTTCTTCGTCGAGATGGTCGACAACACGTTGTTGTCGATCGCCCTGCCGACGATCGGTCGCGACCTCGGCAGCGGTACGACCGCGCTGCAGTGGGTGACCGGCGCCTACTCGTTGACGTTCGGTGGCCTGCTGCTCACCGCCGGGTCGATCGCCGACCGGTTCGGGCGCCGTCGGGTGCTGCTGATCGGACTAGCCGTCTTCGGCACGCTCAGCCTCGGCGTCGTCTTCGTGTCGAGTGCCGGGGAGCTGATCGGGCTGCGCGCCGGGCTCGGCATCGCCGCCGCGTGCATGGCCCCGATCACCAACTCGCTGGTCTTCCGCCTCTTCGACGACAAGGCGCTGCGGATGCGCGCCATCACGCTGATGATGGTCGTCGGCATG
>Ga0164307_10001517_pt1 | contig 10563 bp, 5 predicted proteins | sample Whisoiple_243_MG_FD_110214 | JGI IMG/M metagenome (GOLD analysis project Ga0164307, IMG submission 110214) | Soil microbial communities amended with fresh organic matter from upstate New York, USA - Whitman soil sample_243_MG | ecosystem: Environmental > Terrestrial > Soil > Unclassified >...
ACGCTCCCCGCGCCGGTACCCCGGTCCACCGGCCGGGGCGCCCGGCGCCCGGCCCTGTCCGAGTCGCCGTCCACCGACTCGCTCCGGTCCGTGGGCGCCGTCGACGCCGCGTCGGACCCGCTGCTGGCCGAAGCCACACTGCTGACCGACGCCCAGGGCGCTCCGCGCGGCCGCGACTGGACCGGAACCGGCGTCGGACGCGTCGACCCCGCACGGATACGGCTCCAGGAACAAAGGGGCGGCGAACTGCGGACGGTCTCCGAAGGGGCGTCACCCTGGGGCGAGGCGGCGTACGTGGTGGCGGCCGAGGCCGGTTACGACGAGGCCCTGTTCGCCGACGGCCGGGAGCTCGGTCCGCAGGCGCTGGCAGACCTCCTGGCCGCCGATCCCGTGCTGGCCTCGCTGCCCCGCGACGTTCCGGTGGTGCTGGTGAGCCCGTACGCGGGTGCGCAGTACGGGCCGTTGGCGCGGGCCGCGGCGGAGCGGCTGGGCCGCAGGGTCTGGGCCCCCAGCGGCGACGGCCGTGTCACCGGCGCCGAGGGCGATCCCGGTGCCACGGCCACCGGGCCGGTCGCCTCCGTACCCTCGCTCGTCGACTCCGACCCCGACGACGCGTACGGCGACTGGGTGCCGTTCGACCCTCTGTCGGACGGTGCCACTCGGGCCGAGGACCGCGAGTGGGTCACGGTGGACGGCGTCCGGTTCCGGGACAGCGACGTGGAGACCCGGCCGCTGGTCGGGGCGGACCACCGCTTCGAGGGCCGCGAGTCGATGCCGGACGACGGCCGCAGGCGGCTGCGGGAGCGGCGGCTGAGGCTGTACCGGGGCATGCGGGAGCGCACACACGTGGTCCGCGTCGGCGACGCCTTCCACACGGTCGGCGCCGAGGAGACCGCCCCGGACCCCGAGGCGTCCGTCTACACCTTCCACGCCCACGGGGTCCCCGGAGGCCTGAAGCTGGCCGGCAAGGACGGCCGCGTCCTGCTGCTCGGCGCCGAGGACGGCGGGCGCTACATCGGCGGGCTGCCCGAGGTCGTCGCGCGGGCTGCCGGGGACGCCCTGCACGTCGCGAGCTGCTACGGCGCCGTGGCCGGTGACCCGCTGCGCAGCCAGTCCCTCATCAGGCCCGCCCCGCTCGTCGAGGACCCCCTGGAGGAGGTGGCGCTCGCGCAGCACGCCGCCAACCACAGCGGGCGCACCACCACCGCCGCCACCGGCAGGACCGGCTACAACGACTCTGTGCGGCTGCTCGCGGCGACGCCTGAAGGCACCCTGGCGCGGATGGAGACCTTCCTGCCCGAACCGGTCGGTGCGACAGCCGAGTTGGCCGAGGCGGCCGGCCTGCGCCCCCTGCCGCGTCCCGCCGGTCTCCCCGCCTGGGACGACGAGGCGCCGCGCGCCCTGCGGCTGACCCGGGCCCTGCGCCTGGTCTTCGGCAACGACGTCGAGGCCGACCGCGGCGTGCCGGGCGGCCGTTACGAGCGGCTGCTGCGCGGGATCGGCGCGCTGGAGACCCTGCGGGCGAACGACCCGGCGCTGAGCGGGTACACCCCGCTGCGCATGGAGCTGTGGCAGCTCCTCGTACCGGCGCCCGACGGGGGAGCCGCACCGGGGCCGGCCGACTTCGAGGCCGTGCTCGACCGGGCCCTGGCCGCGCCGGGGGACGCCGCGCTCACCGACGTATGGGACGTGCCCGCACTGCGGGCCGCGTCCGGCCGGCTCACCGACGGTGGCGACGGCGCGGTCCGGCCGGTGCTGCGGATGCCCACCGGACCGCTCACCCGGCGCGCCTACGCCCGCGCGCTGTGGGCGATGACCGGCGCGGCACGGCTGCTCGACGCCGCTTCCCCGGCGGAGCGGGAGGAGAGGGGACGTGCGGTACTCCACCTGCCCGCCGGCACCGCGTGGGACGCGGCCGCGGAGGCCCGGCTGCGGGAGCTGACCGAGCAGGCCTTCGCCGCCGGACGTACATCCGGCCACCCGGACGAGCTGGCCGTCTTCCACCTGGAGACCATGGGGGCGTTCGCCGAGGGGAGCCGGATGCGTGCGCCCGGCGGCCTCCTCCAGGGCCGCGACTGGGGCCCCGCGCCGACCTCCGGCGGGCCGGAGCTCCAGCGCCCGTTCACCGCTCCGGACGCCGGCTCGCCTGACTCCGCCCCGTGGGCCCAGGAGGGCGCCGTCGCCCCGTACTTCGTGTCGGCGGAGACGAACACCGCCGGTGCCGTGGTCCTGCACCTGACCGGTGGCACCGTGCAGGTCGGCGTGCGGGAGTTCTACGCCTTGCTGGAGTCCGACCCGGAGCTGCCGCTGATCGGCCGGCACCGCCCCGTGGTCCTCCTCGTGCCCGGTCTCGGCTCGGGGGAGCTGCGCGACCAGCAGCACTTCTCCCTCACGAACGACCGGACGGTGTGGAGCCACGACGATGCGCCGGCTGTCCCCGAGGACGGCGCGACCCAGCCGGAGGCACCCAGCCCGGGCGTCTGGCGCAGGACCGTGCCGCAGTTGCCGTCCGCCGGGCCGTCCGCCACGGACGTGGTGCGGAACCCGGAGTGGAACGCGAGCCCCGCCACCGATCCGGACGCCGGAGCAGCCGCTGCGGGCCCGGCGGGGCCCTACTCGGTGGACGGGCGGTTCGACGAGCGGTTCGCGGAGACCCTGGAGGCCTTCCCCGTGGCCTCCGCCACCGACCGCCACACGGTGTGGGGTTACGGCCAGGAAGACGCGGAGTTCCACGTGTTCGTGGCCGAGATACCGTCCCTCGGACTGCGCGGCGAGTACACCTCGGACGGCCCGTCCGCCGGTGGTGTCACCGACATGGCCGGGAGGGTGTACTCCGACGGCCCTGCGTGGGACTGGTACCTGCCCGGCCGCGGACTCGTCGCCTCCTCCCGCCTGCTGACGGAGCCGCACACGGGCACCGAGGACGGTCCCCCGCCCGTGCCGGTCGTCTGGCCCGCCACCGGGCCGGTGAGCAGCGCTCCGCCCGTCGACCCCGCCACCGTCGCCGCCGACCCGGCCGCACTGGCGGGCAGCAAGCTCCCCGACGCACTGTGGCGCGACCACGACGGCCCCCTGTTCCGCTTCAGTCCCGACGGGCCCGAGCGGGTCTTCGGCGTGGGCCTCAGGGCGTACGGCCCCGACATGGTGCACCTCCTCGACCACGTCTACGGGGGCAGTTCCCTGGTCCCCACCACCGTCTTCGCGAGCACGACCGCGAACCGTCACTACGTGCGCGACAGCGCCCGCGCGAACCCGATGGGCGCCCACGCCCTGTACCACCGCTACCGCTGGCGCTACGACATCCAGGTCCCCGGCGGCATCGACGTGAACGCCACCCTGGGCCTTGCCTCGCCCTTCCCCGACCAGGAGGAAGTGCTGTTCCCCGGGGGCATCGACCGCCGGTACATCCGCGGCGCGCAGCCGATGGAGTACGGCATGCCGCTCGGACCGTACGTCGCCAACCCGCACTTCGCGCCCTCCGCACCGTCCGACGCCGCAGCGAAGGCCGACGGACCGGGGGCGGCCGACGTCGGCGGTGCTCGTGGGTGATGAGATGTCCCCGTGCCTTCCTCCGCGAGCCGGGCATCCGCGCGGCGCGACCGTATGGAGTGACCCCATGCCGACCACCAGCGGACAGCCGGACGGCGCCCCCGGGCCGGCACCGGCCTCCGGTGCGGCACCCGGGCGCGCCGCGGGATCCGCCCCCGTGTCCGCGCCGCCGCCCGTCACCGTCGCGCGCGGCGAGCCGGACTTCCCCGTACCGCCCGAGGACATCGTCGCCGCGGCCCGTACCGCGCCCGACCACTGGCTGTCCGTGACCGACCGGCACTGGCTGGGCGCGAGCGACGACGAGCCCCCGCCCCCGTGGGCCGTGCTCGGCCGCTGGCGCAGCAACGCACGGGGCCGGATCGTCTCCTGGGAGGCCAACCCGGACTACCGGCCCTCGCCCGCCGCGCTCGGCTGGGCCCCGCCGGTGGACGACGCCGACGCCGCCCTGCATCTGGCCGCCACCGGATACGGTCCGGACGAGGACGTCGCCGAGGCGATCGCGGAAGCCGGCACCGTGGCCGTGTGCGTCGCCGAGGACGGGGAGCCGGCATGGACCCGGATACCCGGGGGCGCCCACGCGGTGCCCGTCTTCGCACCGCCGCCGGGGGCGCCGGCGGACCGGATGCCGGCGCACGTGGTGATGACGCTTCCCGCTCTCCTCGACCGGCTGCCGTCCGGCCGTGACGTGCTCCTCCTCAGCCCGTCGGCCCCGGCCTCGCTGCTCCTCCCGGCGGGCGGACTGCGTGAGCTGTGGCAGCAGACGTCCGGTGCGTCCGTGGACCGGGTCCGGTCCACCGGGCGCTCCCGCACCGATTCAGGTACCCCCAGCAAGCGAGGCCAAGATGAGTGAGTCCGGCGCCGAACCCCCCGCCGCCCCCCAGGATCCCGTACCCCCCGAGGAGTTCGTCCAGGCCGCCCGGCTGGCACCCGACCACTGGCTCTACCTGTCCGATCCGGCCTGGCAGGGGGACGGCCCGCCGCCGGAGTGGGCCGTGGTCGGCCAGTGGCGTTCCGACTCCGAGGGCGAGATCGTCGAATGGGAGGACAACGAGGACTACAGGCCCTCACCCGAGGCGATGGGGTGGCCGGAACCCGCTGACGACGTGGACCGTGCGATCCAGCTCGCCACCACCGGGTACGGCCCGGTGGAGGACGTCACCTCGGCCCTGGCCAGGACCGAGGTCGCGGTGCTGATCACGGCGGACGGCGAGCCGGTGAGCGCGTCGGCGTCCGACGGCACGGCGGTGGTGCCGGTCTTCACCTCCCCCCGCCATCTCCAGGCCGCCGGGCAGCTGGGCTTCGAGCGGATGCCGGTGACGGACCTGCTCGGGCGCGTCCCCTCCGGTCACCACCTCTGCCTCAACAGCACGGCCGCCGTGAGCATGGTGCTGGCCGTGGACGGGCTGGCGGAGACGCTGCGCGACGCCGTGACGCCGCCGAGCGCCACACCGGCGGACGGCTGAACTGCTGAACTGCCGGACGGTTGAACGGCCGAACCGCTGAACCACTGACGGACACCGGTGCGCCGACCGGGCCGCCCGGACGGGGCGGTACTCGCCTTCGGCTGTCAGCTGTCCGCTGCCCACGCCCGACGTCACCGTCAGGTCTCCGGCCGGACGCTCCCGGACGGCCGTGTCCACCGCTGCGCCGCAGCGGTGGACACGGCCGTGTGCGGCGGGGGTCAGGGCTGGAGGGGCATCGTCCAGCAGTTGGACGTGGCGGGCTTGCCGGAGAGGCGGTCGGTCAGCCAGGAGATCGCGTCGCCCTGGTCGGTGACGAGGGGCACGAGGTGATTCGTCAGGATCTTGTCGCCGAGGTTCGGCAGCTTGACGGCTTCGTAGGTGATGTCGGCGCCCTTGCCGCACCAGTCGACGGCCAGCTGCCTGGCCTGGGCGTGGGGAACGATGTCGTCCTGGACGCCGGTCGCCAGACGCACCGGGCCGGCGGGCTGGAGTCCGCCGATGCGCTGCTTGTCCAGGGCGGCCTTCGCGCGGGGGTCGGCCGCGATGATGTCCCCGATGGACCGGCCGTCGGTGGTCCACTTGCTGCTCCTGGTGAAGCCGTAGCCGAAGAGCGCGTCGCCGACACACATGGTCGACGCGTCCTTGAGCGCGGCCTTTCCGGCGTCGCTGATGTGCGCGTCGACGACCGCCCGCAGGTCGGGGTCGGACTGGGCGAATCCGCTGATCGACCAGGCGAGCGCCCCGGCGAGCGCGCTGCCGTCGATGCCCTTCATCACCGAGGTCAGGTCTGCCGGCGGCGCGCCGGAGTACGTGCCGGCGAGCGGGACGTCGGGTGCGTAGGAGGGCTGGAGTTCGGCGGCGGCCGCGCTGGCACCGCCGCCCTGGCTGTAGCCGTACAGACCGGTGCGTGACGCCGCGGTGACCGAGGCCCCGGGCACGGCGCGGGCGGCGCGGGCCGCGTCCAGCAGGGCGTGCGCCTGGTCGAGCCGGTTGACGTAGGTGTGCAGGCGGTCGGTGGTGCCCAGGCCGACGTAGTCGGTGACGACGACCGCCGCCCCGGTGGCCAGGATCCGGTAGACCGCCAGGGCCTCGTAGCCCACGGACACCGTGTCGCCCTTGAGGGTGAGCGGGTGTTGCAGGGCGAAGGACGGCGCGCACTGGTCGCCCTGGCCCATGGTGCCCGAGGCCAGCGCGACCAGGGGGCGCGGGCCGCCGCCCTTCCAGGCGGCCGTGGGTTCGATGTAGGCACCGGTCACGGCGACGGGCAGTCCGGCGGAGTCGGTGGACCTGTACATCAGACGGGTCGCGGTGCCGGGCATGGGGCGGCCGTCGAGGCCGGGGATGGACAGCCCGAGAGGCAGGGCCTCGGTGCGGATCAACGCGCCGTTGACCGGGGGGAGTTCGGCCGGAGGGGTGTAGAACGCGGGGATGGTGACGCCGCGCGACACGATCGGTGGCTCCGTCGCCGCGGAGGCGGGTACCGCCGACAGGCCGGCGCAGACGGCGCCCGCGGCCACGAGGCCGGCCAGCAGGCGCCGGCCGGGTGGTGTGCCGCGGCGGCCCTTCCGCGCGGGCCGCGCGGAAGCCGGGTCCACGGGGGAGGTGTCACGGGAACGGACTCTCTTGCGGCTCATGCTGCGCTCCTCGGTGTGGGCTGGGTGATCGTGTCGATGCCGTGCGCGGTGACGGCGGCCGCCTCCCGCCGGGCCGTGGGCGCCGGCCGCAGCGGGGCGAGCGCTCCGTCGAGGACCTGGGTGGTGGTGCGGCCCGAACGCATGCGTCCCGGCCGTCGTACGCCATGTGCCGTGTGGCCCAACGGTGTTACTCGCTGGTCACTTACGGCAGCGTAGGTCTACGTGTCACGCAGTGACAAGACGTCGGCATGCGTCATTTCTCGGTGACTGGCTATGCTGCGGTCACCGGGAGAGAGGGGGCGGGGGCGATCGTGCGCGAAGCGCCGTCCGTGGAACACGGGCCGACCACGCAGACGGATGCCAGGCCGTCGCTCGCGCAGCGGCGCAAGGAGGCCCTCCGCTTCGAGATCGCCGCCGAGGCGGTCCGTCTGTTCGCCGCACAGGGCGTCACGGCTACGACGGGTGAGCAGATCGCCCAGGCCGTGGGCATCTCCGCCCGCACCCTGTGGCGTCACTTCCCCACGAAGGAGAGCTGCGTACTGCCGCTCCTCTCGGCTGGGCTCGAGTCGGCCATCGACCAGCTGGGCGACTGGCCGCCGGACACGGGGCTGCTGGACTACTTCACGGGGCTCTGCCGCACCGGCGTACTGCCCGCCGCGGCCCCCGTCATCCTCGACCTGATCCGCATGACCTCCACCGACCCGGCCCTCCGCGCCGTCTGGCTCCAGGCGCACGACGACGCCCTGCCCGTCCTCGGGGAACTCCTCGCCCGTCGCACCGGCGGCAGCCCCGGCGACCTGCGGATCAAGGTGCACGCGGCGACGCTCAACGGTGCGCTGCGCGCGGCGGCGGAGGACTTCGCCCACCGGTACGGCGACGATCCCGACGCGGCCGGGAGTGAGATCGCCGCGTGCCTCCTCGACGCCCTGCGCGCGGCCTCGGAGGGCCTGCCCTACTGACGGCCCGCACCGACGGCCCGCACTGACGGCCCGCACTGACGGCCCGCACTGACGGCACGCACCGACGGCCAGGACCCGCCGGTCCTCCGGAGTCCTCCGGGACGGCACCCCCGGCGTGTGGTGGGTACGGCCCGCGCCGTCGTGCGCTTTGATCGGTGCAGGGAAGCGTCGCGCGGTGCGCGCCGGCCAGGCAACAGAACGTCATCGGAGCACTCGGCATGACTGAGGAAGAGTCCGGCACCCCCCACTGGCTGTTCGGCGACCAGCTCGGTCCCCACTTCGTCGATCCGGCGCGCGGCGGCCCGCACCGGGACGCCCCGCTGGTGATGATCGAGTCCCGCGGCGTCTTCCGCCGGCGGCGGTTCCACCGAGCCAAGGCCCACCTGATCCTCTCGGCCATGCGCCACCGGGCCGCCGAACTGGGCGACCGCGTGCGGTACGTCAAGGCCGACACCTACCGCCAGGGCCTGCGCGAGGCGGTGGGGGAGGGCCGGGTGACCGTGCACCACCCCACCTCCCACGCGGCCGACGCCTTCGTACGCTCGCTGCCCTCGGTACGGGTCCTGCCGGCGCGCGGCTTCCTGGTGACGCACGACGAGTTCCGCACGTGGGCGGACGGCCGGGGAACGAAGCACCTGAGGCAGGAGGACTTCTACCGGTGGGTCCGCGGGACGCACGACCTGCTGATGGAGGGTGACGGTCCGGCGGGCGGCCGGTGGAACCTCGACCACGACAACCGGCAGCCCCCGCCCCGAGGCTCCGCCGACCTGGGAGTACCGGCGCCCTACCACCCCCGGGAGAGCGAGATCGACGACGAGGTGCGGTCCGACCTCGACCGGTGGGCGCGCGACGGGGACGTCCGGTTCGTCGGCGAGGACGCGCCCCGCCGCTTCCCCGCCACCCGCCGGGAGGCACTCGCCGGACTCCGCCGGTTCGTGGAGCACCGGCTCGCCACGTTCGGCGCGTACGAGGACGCGATGCTCGCCGGGGACACGACGATGAGCCACAGCCTGCTGTCCTCGTCGCTCAACCTCGGCCTGCTCGACCCCGCGGAATGCGTCGAGCGGGCCGAGGCGCGGTGGCGGTCGGGCGACGTGCCGCTCAACAGCGCCGAGGGATTCGTGCGCCAGATCGCCGGATGGCGCGAGTTCGTCTGGCACGTGTACTGGTACTTCGGCACGCGCTACCGCGAGAGCAACGCCCTGCGCCACCACGAACCGCTGCCCGCGTGGTTCACCGAGCTCTCCTCGGACGCCACCGACGCGAACTGCCTCTCCCACGTCCTGGACCAGGTCCGGACGACGGGCTGGACCCACCACATCCCACGCCTGATGGTGCTGGGCAGTCTCTCCCTGCAACGCGGATGGGACCCCCGCGCCGTCACCGACTGGTTCCACCGCAGCTTCGTCGACGGCTACGACTGGGTCATGGTCCCGAACGTCGTGGGCATGTCGCAGTACGCCGACGGTGGCCGTATGACCACCAAGCCCTACACGTCCGGCGGCGCCTACATCGACCGCATGAGCGACTTCTGCGGCCCCTGCCGGTACAAGCCGTCCGTACGGGTCGGCGAGGACGCCTGCCCCTTCACCGCCGGCTACTGGAACCTCCTGCACCGCCACCGCGACCGGTTCGAGCACAACGCGCGGATGACCCGGGCGGTGCGCGGCCTGGACAGGCTCACCGACCTCGACGAGCTGCTGGAGCAGGAGCGCCACCGCGAGGACTGAGATCCTGGGGGACGGGGACGTCGTGCGCGACCCCCGTCGCAGCGCGGAAGGGAAAGGACGGGCACATGGAACGGCCGGCGGCGGAACCCCCCTCGGGTGAGTCCGGACAGGAAGCCCTCTTCGGGTGGGAGGACACCGCCCCGCCGCAGCCCCCGCAGCCGTTCAGGGACAGCCCGCAGGCCCGTCGGCTGCTCGACGTGCGCGAGGTCTACGCGGAACCCGCCGCCCTGGACTCGCCGCGGGGCCGGCAGATCATGGCCCGGCTGCCCGGGGTCCGCGTGACCGAGATCGCCGGCCACTGGGGCATCCCCTCCCTCCACGGCAACGACGGCAACATCGCCCGCTGGGTACGGATCAAGAACGGAACGCTGGTCCTCGGGGTCAAGCAGACGCTCCGCACCCGCCCCAACGGCCGGTCGGCCGACTGGATCGCCCCCGGCACCTCCAACGGGTGCGCGATGGCCTGCGCCTACTGTTACGTCCCCCGCCGCAAGGGTTACGCGAACCCGATCACGCTGTTCACCAACATCGAGGCGATCGTGGCCCACGTCCGCCGCCACGTGAGGGCGCAGGGCCCCAAGCCGGAGCCCAACCAGTGCGACCCCCTGGCCTGGGTCTACGACATCGGCGAGAACGGGGACTGCTCCGTCGACGCCCTGGTCAGCGACAACACCGCTGATCTGGTCGCCGCCTTCCGCGGACTGCCGACGGCGAAGGCGTCCTTCGCCACCAAGTTCGTCAACCCCGACCTCCTGGCCCTCGATCCCCAGGGGCGCACCAGGGTCCGTTTCTCCGTCATGCCGCCCGACGACGCCCGGCTGCTGGACATCCGCACCAGCCCGGTCCACGAGCGGATCGCGGCGGCGGCCGACTTCCTCGACGCCGGGTACGAGGTCCACTTCAACCTCTCGCCGGTCGTCCTGCGCCCGGGGTGGCAGAGGGACTGGGCCGACCTGTTCACCCACCTCGACGACGTGCTGCCCGCCCGGGTGAAGGAGCAGGCGGCGGCCGAGATCATCATGCTGACCCACAACCAGGGGCTGCACGAGGTCAACCTGGGCTGGCATCCCCGGGCCGAGGAACTGCTGTGGCAGCCGGCCGCCCAGGAGACCAAGCGCTCGGAGAACGGCGCCCTCAACATCCGTTACGCCCGGGAGATCAAGCAGCGCTCCCTGACGCGTATCCGCGAACTGCTGGCAGCGCACGCGCCGTGGCTGCGGGTCAGGTA
>Ga0164307_10001518_pt1 | contig 10560 bp, 7 predicted proteins | sample Whisoiple_243_MG_FD_110214 | JGI IMG/M metagenome (GOLD analysis project Ga0164307, IMG submission 110214) | Soil microbial communities amended with fresh organic matter from upstate New York, USA - Whitman soil sample_243_MG | ecosystem: Environmental > Terrestrial > Soil > Unclassified >...
CGCCCTCGTCGAACGTGGCCAAAAAGTCCATCTTGGGCTGCGGCTCGGGTTTCACGTCGACGTAGGCGCGCGCGATCGGCTTGGGGCGATTGTTCGGGTCGTGCTGGCCGTTGATGAACACCTCGCCCGACGACAGCCGCGCCTCGTCGAGCGTCAGCGAAGGGGAGTTGAACGGCTCCATGCTGGTGCGATCGACGTCGGCGTCTTTGTGCTCGGCCGCGACGTAGCCGTTCGGAAACGGGCAGCCTTGATCCAAGGCTTCGATGATGAAGCGCGTGTCGGCTTTGATGCCGGGCCAAGTCAGCGACCAGACTGGGCGCACGCCTTGATGCAGCACCTGGTCGAAGCGCGCTTCGCCTGCCGCCAGCACGTCGAAGGTGCCGTAGCTGACGCGATGCAGCGCGACGCTGCCCTCCACCTCTTCGCCCAAGATCTGGAAGCGAACGCCGAGGTCGTCGATGTCCTTGGCTGGTTGCGCGGCGCGCGCGTCGTGCTCCGGCCCGTCGGTGAAGAACAAGACGACGTTGTCACCGGTCCAATCGGCGCCGGCCGCGTAGTGCACGCGGTACACGTTCTTGCTGGCGGCTTTCGCCGTGTAGAATGCGATGCCGTCGTCGCGCCAGCCTTTGGCGAGCAGCGCCGCGCGCGCGTCGAGATCGACCACGTATTCGGCGCTGTTGGCCTCGGGGTACAGCGGAACGACCCAGTCGGCGTTACGAAATCCGCCCGCGCCGTTGGGGTTGGCGACGCGGTAAACCGGCTGCCGATCCGCGGCGGGGGTGAGGAACACGTAGCCGAGCAAGGCTTCGGCCTCGCTGCGCTTGTAGTCGTGGCGCAGGTTGTCGCAGCCCGCGATCGAGCAATCGAAGTTGGTGGCGGCAGCGTCCGCCTCACGATCCTGGAAGACGCGATCGCCCGCGCAGCGGTAGATCCCGTCTTTCACTCCGACGCCGCCGTCTTCGCCGATCAACCAATCGGCCGCGTCCGGCTCGGGGTAGATGCGGTAGTCGAGCGCGCCCGCCACGGGCTCGAACTCGACGATGGCGGTGTCGCCGTGGGTCGTGACCTTCACGTTCGGGATCGTCGGCAGCTCGGGAACGCACGCGCCGTCGCCGGGGGCGCACGGCTTGCGGCAAGCGCCCCCACTGCAGGTCAGCCCGTCACCGCAGGCTTGGCCGTCGCACTCGGAGTCGAGGCAGTCGGTGAAGCCGTCGCAGTCGTCGTCTTTGCCGCCCGTGCAGGCTTCGGTGTTGGCGCTCGGTTCACAGCGGGGCGCGGGGGGCTGCTCGGCGCCCGGTGCTGGCGCGGATGGCCCGGCGTTGCCGGTCTCTCCGCCACTCCCGCAACCGACAAAAAATAGCAAGATTGCCCACGAAAAACGGGATCCGCTCATGCCACCGCCTCCAGATGAAGGACGGATCTTATCGCGCCCACCACGCAAACACCAAGTCCAACCCGTCACGCAGACGGCGCCGAACGAAAGGTTTGTCGCACACGCGGCCAGTCGGGGTGTCAGCGCCGTAGGCTCGAGACACCGCGACTGCTCGGCTCTACGACTTCTTCGGGCGCGGCATGTTCAAGCGCTCGAGGTAGTTGATCAGCGTGCGTCGCGAGATGCCCAGCACCTTCGCGGCGCGCGTCTGATTGCCGGCGCACTGCTCGAGCGCCTGCGCGATGCGCGCGCGCTCGGCGTCGCTGTCGCGCACGGTGCTGGCGGGGATCGACGTCGACGCGCCGCCGGTGAAAGCGCCGGGCGCGGTGCGAGAAGCGAAGAACACCTCCGTCGACTCCTGCTCTTCCGGCGGGAACAAGCCGTTGGTGTCGCTGGCCTCGGTCGGAATGTGCTCGGCGTCGATCACCGAGCCGCCGCTGAGGAACGGCGCGCGCTCCATCACGTTCTTCAGCTCTCGCACGTTGCCGGGCCACGAGTAGCGCTGCAGCGCCTCGAGCGCGCGGGGCGTGAGCTGCGGCAACGGCAGCCCCGAGCGACGACAAAAGCGATCGAGGAACATGCGGGCCAGCGGCTCGATTTCGCTCGGGCGCTTGCGCAGCGGCGGGATCGAGAATTCGACGCCAGCGATGCGGTAATACAGATCTTGGCGGAACCTGCCGGCGCGAGCCTCGGCGCGCAGATCACGGTTCGTCGCCCAGATGAAGCGCACGTCGATCGAGCGAGGCCGCGTCGCGCCGACGCGCAAGATCGTCTTCTCTTCGAGCACGCGCAGCAGCTTGGCCTGCGTCGACAGCGGCATCTCGCCGATCTCGTCCAAGAACACGGTGCCTTGATCGTTCGACTCGAGCAGACCTACTTTGGTCTGCGTGGCGCCGGTGAACGCGCCGCGCTCGTGCCCGAACAGCTCGGACTCGAGCAAGGCCTCGGGCAGGGCCGCGCAGTTCAAGCGCAAGAGCGGACGATCGCGGCGGTTGGAGCGAAGGTGGATCGTCTCGGCGAAGATCTCTTTGCCCGCGCCGGTCTCGCCGGTGATGAGCACCGAGATACCGCTCTGCGCGGCGCGCACCGCGATGTCGTAGGCGCGCTTCATCTCCGCGTCGAGCAGCACCAGCGGCGCGGCGTCGTTCGGCGGACGACTGGACACGGCCGACACGGCCTGGGGACCTTGCTTGGTCGGCGGCTGCACCACCACCAGCGCCACGCCGGCGCGAATGAAATGGCCTGGCGCGATCACGCGGCGCTTGCCGGGGCCGAGGCGAGCTTCGGCTTCGTTGCGCTGCGTCGGCTCGTCGCTCACGTCGTCGGCTTCGCTGGCGAACACGGACGTGCCGTTCGCGCTGCCGAGATCTTCGACCTCGATCACCTCGCCCACGTGCAGCACGAAATGAAAGCGCGAGACCGACGGATCATCGATGCGAATGTCGCTCGTCGGGCTGCGTCCGACGCGCATCGTGCCGCTCTCCGGCAACCGAAACACGCTGCAGTGTTGTCGCACGTAGACCAACACCTCGAGGGCCCCGGAGTGGGCCGCCAATGCTTCGGGGCGATGGGTATGCATCAGGTCGTTCAAGGTGGTGCCCTGATTGTTGCACAAGTCGTGCACCATTTCGCAAAGCTCCGTCGCGCCCTACGTAGCCTTACGTCGACTTACCTAGGCGCCTCGCGGCGCGAGCGCACGCGCGCAACCGGCGATACGAAAGACGACTCAGCGGGCGAGCAAGCGCCAGGCGAGCAGCGCCGCGTCAACCGCGAGGATTACGATCAGTAGCGCTCGGCCATTTCGCGCGAGCCAGGTCGGCGGCGCGCTCGCGATGGCGTGCGGCGCAACGGAAATGGCGGCGGTAGGAGCAGGTGCGCGGCGCGATTTTGCGTCGGCGCCGATGGGCACGAAATCGACGAGGCCCGTCGCGTCCGACGCGCGCGGCGGCACGACCGGGCGTTGCGGCGCGATCAGCCGCTCGCCGGTCGGCGACACTTGCGCTTGTTCGGTGACGGCTTCGCGCGTGTGAGTGGGCTCGTCCAAGTCAGCTGCGGGAGCAGGAGCAGGAGCAGGAGCAGGAGCGCCGGCGGCCGGACGCGGGCCTTTGCCGACCCACAGGCTCGACGGAGCCGCCACCAAGCCGCTGCCGGCGGTCGGCGTCTCGTGCTCGTACGACGAGACCAGCTGGTTCATCATGCGATCGGGGGCGACGCGATTTTGCGAGAGCAGCGCCTCGTTGTGGGCGCGAACATCGCTGTTCATCCGCTCTTTTACGCATTTCGCGACGTCGGAAGCGGTGACTAGCTTGCCGCTCGACATCAGCCACTCCTCGAGCGCGATCTGCATGTCTTCGGCGGTGGCGAAGCGGTCGTCGGGGTTGGGCAAGAGCGCGCGGACGATGATCGCCTCTAACCCCTCCGGGAAGTCCTCGCGCAGCGAGCGAGGGGCTTTGTATTTGTTCGAAAGAATCTTGCGGAGCGCGTCGGCGCCGTTTCCGAACGGGCGCGAGCCCAGGGTCGCCACGTAGAGCACGCAGCCCATGGCGTACACGTCGGCGCGGCGATCGACCGGGTGCCCGGTGATCTGCTCGGGGGCGATGTACGCAAACTTGCCCTTCACCTCACCGGTCTTGGTACGCTCGTGCAGCTGGTGGCGCGCCTTGGCAATTCCGAAGTCGCTGACCTTTGCCTGACCCTGCATCGAGACCAAGATGTTGGGCGGGGAGATGTCGCGGTGGACGACGCCGAGCGACGCGCCGTCCGGGCCGACGGTTTCGTGGGCGGCGTGCAGGCCCGCGCAGGCGTCGGCGATGATGCGAGCCGCGATGCGCACGTCGAGCGCGACCAGATAATCACCCTGACGCAGGAGGCCGGCCAGCGAATCGCCGGCGATCCATTCCATGGCCATGAACAGGCGATCGCCGTGCTTGCCGAGCTCGTAGGTTTCGCACACGTTGGGGTGATGAATCGAAGAAGCCACCGTGGCCTCGTCGATGAACATGCGCGCGTAGTTCTCGTCGCCCGACATCTCGGAGCGGACGAGCTTGAGCGCCACGGTGCGAGCAAAGCCGCTGCCCGTCGCCTTCGCCGTCCACACCTCGCCCATGCCACCGCTCGCGAGTCGCGAGATCAGCTGATATCGGCCGATCTCGTCGCCAGGCCCGATCGTGTCGTCCACCTCGGACGCCATGTGGGGGTTGGTCTTACTCTTGGTGTTGGTGCCTGACATCGCTACGCGCTGATTCTTTGTGGGCCGTTAGATTGCTCTTGGGTGAAGGTACACGTGCGGTCTAACTATGCCAGTATTAGGTTAGTATCTCACGTGATGAACGCTAGGCGAAAACATATCTCGGGGGCCAGCTTTGATGTCTGAGCTAGGACCTTCGTCGAAGATTGGCCGCTATCAGCTGGTTTCGGCGATTGGCGTGGGGGGCATGGGACGGGTCTGGGTCGCGCTCGACAGCGCGGCGCCGTCACTCCGCTTGGTGGCATTGAAGACGACGCTGTCCGACGCCGAAGCGACTCAGGGCAAAGAGTTTTGGGCGATGCTGTCGGACGAAGCGGCGCTCGCTTCGCGCATCAATCACCCCAACGTTTGCGCGACGTACGAGCTCGGCCAAGAGGGCTCGACGCACTTCATGGTCATGGATTGGTCCGACGGCGGATCGCTGCGCGACATGCTCGACGCCTCGCCCGGTAAGCGCATTGCGCCCGAGATCGCCGCGCTGATCGCGGCCGGCGTCGCCGCAGGTTTGCACGCCGCGCACGAGCTGAGCGACGAAGCGGGGCACACGCTCGGCGTCGTGCATCGCGACGTGTCTCCGCAGAACGTGCTGGTGTCGACCAAAGGCATCGTGCGCCTCGCCGACTTCGGCGTCGCCAAGGCGCGCGGCCAGCAGCATCGTCCGACCGAGACCGGCGAGGTCAAGGGCAAGCTTTCGTACATGGCGCCCGAGCAGGTGACGTCGAAGAACATCGATCGGCGCGCCGACGTGTTCGCGCTCGGCTGCGTGCTGTACGAGGCCGCGCTCGGCGTGCGCCCCTTCCACGGCGGCGACGCGCTGGCCACGTTGTACAAAATCCTCGAAGAGGATCTGACCAAGCCGCGCTCGCTCGATCCGACGTTCCCGGAGCGTCTCGAGGAGATCTTGATCAAGGCGCTCACCAAAGACCCGGCGCTGCGTTACCAGACCGCCGACGACCTGCGCACCGACTTGGTGGAGTACTTGGCCTCGACGGGTCGCTACCACGGCGACAAGCACGTCGGTGAGCTGTTGATGAAGCTGCTCGGTGAGAAGCTGCGCGAGCGAAATCGCGGCATTTTCTCGGCCGCCGAGCAGCTGCGCCGCGGTGAGCCGCTGCTCACGCCGCCGCCTTCCTCGCCCACGCCGGACCCGAGCCACACTCTCACTCCCGAGGGTGGTATCGAGCGCAGCGTCACGCTCGGGCGCCCCGCCGAGCCGCCGACGTGGCGCTCCGCGGCCATGGTCGCCTTCGGCACCGCCGCGTTGATGATCGCCACGCTCGTGGCCTGGAACCTGTCGTCGCGCGATCCGCGCACGCCTCCGCCGCCGACAGCGCTGCCGCCCACCGCGCCGCCGATCGCCGCCACGCCGACGCCGACCGCGGTGAATCATCCGCTGCCAACCCCGCAAGACTTGGCGCCGACGACGGTGGCGCCGCCCACCACCGCCGAAACGTCCGGCAAAGACAACATGAAGCCGTCGTCGACCGCACACAACGGCAAACCCCGGCTGACCCCGCCGACCGTCACGCCGGTGGCGACGCCGACCCCGAGCGCCAAGCCCACGGGCAAGACGCCGCGACCCATCGATCGTGACAACCCGTTCGCCAATCCCTGAAGCATGAAACGCCTTCTTCCCACGTTGCTCACCTCCGTTTGCGTCATCGCTTCATCCACCGCCGGCCTGGCCAAGCCGCGCGTCGCTGCGGCTGCAGCAGCCGCCGAGCCCGCGCGCCCTGCGCCCGACGCCGCCGCCAAGAAAGAAGCCAAGACGCGCTTCGAGCACGCCATCAAGCTCTACGAAGACGGCGACTACAGCGTGGCCTTGGCCGAGTTCGAGCGCGTCTACGAGCTCGTGCCCGACTACCGCGTGCTTTACAACATCGGTCAGGTGAGCATTCAGCTCGGCCACTACGCGCGCGCGCTGAACACGCTGAAAGAGTACATGACGCGCGGCGCGACCGAGCTGTCCGCCGAGCGCGCCAAATCGGTGCAGGCCGACATCGACTTGCTCGCGGTGCGCACGGCGAGCATCGCGCTCGAGGTCGACCCCGAGGGCGTCGAGGTGACGATCGACGGACGCGTGCTGGGCACCACGCCCATCAGCGATCCGATCGTGGTCGACGTCGGCGAGCGGCGCGTCGAGCTGAAGCGCGCCGGCTACGTCTCGCAAGAGCAGACCCTGAGCCTCGCTGGCGGCGACCGCTACGTCGGTAAATTCAAGCTCATCCCGGAGTCGATCGCGGACAAGCCGAAGAACGAGCCGCCCGTGGCGCTCTTTCCGCCGGCGACCAAGCCGCTGCCGCCCAAGTCGAAGGCTCCCATCTTCATCGGCTACGGGGCGACGGTCGCGCTGGCCGCGGGCTCCGCGGTGGCCTTCGGGCTCGGCGCCTCTTCGGCGAGCGACCTGAAAAACCTGCGCACGACGCCCGGCGCGACGCGCACCGAGCTCGACAACGCGCGTGACCGCGCCAAGACGCGCTTGCTCGTGTCTACGGTGCTGGGCGCCGCGGCCGCGGTGACCGGCGCGGTGACTCTGTATTTCCACATCTCGAGCTCGGGCAAAGAGCGCCCGCGCGCGAAGAACGACGTGTGGGTCGGCGTCGCGCCGACTCAAGTCAGCTTGGGCATGAGCCCGGCCTGGCTGCAGTGACGTTCGTGGGCGCGTCGCTCAGGTGGCGCGCCGTCGGACGCGGCTGAGCCCGGCCAAGGCGCCGAGCGTCCCGAGCGCGACGCCTAGCCAAACCCGACTCGTCGGGGTCAGCGCGGCCACGCGACTGGCCGGCGCAGGCGCGGCGACGACGTCGAGCTGGCCCGTCATCGGCTCGTGAAACTGACACTGGTAGAAGAGCCGCGCGGGCGCGCTTTCAGGCACCGCGAACGTGACGAGCCCCGGCGAGATGCCGTTGTTGGTGACGCCCGTGTCGAAGTTGTTGTCGACGCCCGTCTCTTGCACCGTCTTGATCCAAAACGGATGGCCCGACGTCGTCACGTTGAAGGTGTACGTGCGGCCTCGCACCAACGTCAGCGCCGGGTTGTTTTGGCCGTTGATGACGTAGGCGCCCTGACCGGAGCTGCTCACGGTGAAATCAGCGGCGGCAGCCGTGCCGAGCCGCACGAACGACGCAGCGACGGCAAAGATGAACACGGTGAGCAGCTTGCGCATGGAGATCCTCCGAGGCGCATCTTCGCTGCACCAAGCGCAAGGCTGATGACGGCTGGGTGAAATGTCGTGCGCGGCGCCCGCGCGAAGTGACCTGGCTTCGCTAGTGAGCTTCTGCGAGGCGAGCTGCAACGTGGCAGCCCCACCCTCCAAGAGTCGCGAGCTCGCTACAGCTCGCTGATCGTGCACTCGCCTTCGCCGCGGAAATGGCCGATGGTGCGCGCCAACGCGGTGACGAAGGCGCCCTGCGTCAGGGCTTTGAAAGGGCTGGGATTGTAGAGCTTGACGTTGAGCGGCGCTGCGTCGAGCTCGTCGAGCGTCAGCTCACCGAAGCCGTCGCCCTCTTGATCCGCGTCCGCCAAGGTGTCGAAGCGCAGCGAGGTCGGGATCGCGGGATCGGGCGAGGCTTGCAGGCGATCGTAGTACGGGTGGTCGCCGTGCGTGGTGAGCTGGATCTCGAGCTCGCTGTTGTTGGTGACGACCAGGCCTTCTTCGTCTTTGCCGTCTTGCTCGGAGTGGCACTTCTCGTAGCGCGTGCCGATCGCGAAGCCCCAGGTGTAGTGCTTCTTGACCTCGCCTTTGCTGGCGGTTGCCTCGACGTAAAACGAGTAGCCACCGTCGACCATCAGCTGCCGGTCTTCTTCGGTCACGCTGTCGCTGAGCTTCGTCTCGTCAGTGACGGGCGCGATCTCGTAGCTCACGTCTTGCCAGGCCTTGGCCTCGACACCGTCGAAGTCGATGATGCTCTTCACGCCCTTGACGTGATTGTCGAACAGCATCGAGCCTTCCATGACGGCGGCCTCGTTGCCATCTTTGTCGGCGACGCGGATTTTCCGAAAATTCACGAGAAATTTGCTGTATTCGACCTGCCAGCCATCGACGAAGCCCGCCACTTCGGCGGAGTCGGTCGGGATTTTATTTTCGACGTAGTCCTCACCCCACGTGGTGAACGAGAGCTTGCCCACGCCGCCCGAGCCGGTCGGATCCGAGCTGCCGCAGGCCACAGTGCCAAGGCTAGCCAGTAGCGCAACTGCAACGAGCGAAGCGGATGATAGATGACGTGACATGGTTCGATTCCTCGGAGCTGTCAGGGGCGGTCGTAGCGGAAGCTGTAAGCAGAGCTCTGCGCCGTGCCGAGCACGAAGGCGATCTGCGGCTGTGAGTCGCCCGGAAACTCGGCGGGCGCGTCGGCGCTGGCTTCTTCGGCTTCCGTGAAGTCGACCAGCTCGAACCAGACCTGGGGGTCGACGGTGACGGTGATCGTTCCGTCGGCTTCGACGTCGGTCTCGGCGAGCACGCAGCCGTCGATGTGGCCTTGTGAGGCTTGCTTCTCGATGTCGGCGAGGTCGGCGAAGGCGTGGAAATAGCGGGGCGCTTCGCCGTCTTTTTCGGCTTTGCCGGCCGCGACCGCGACGTGGCCTTCCAGCGCGGCTCTGCCCTTGCCAGAAGGCGCCGTGAAGCTGAAGCGCGCCGAGCGGTAGAAGCCGCTCACGCCATCGCCGTCGGGCAAGTCGACGCTGCCGCCGAGCAGATCGACGTTGGCCGACTCCAGCATCTGCCCCATCGCGTTGCCGGGCAAATAGTGGCCGGGGTGCGCGTGCGCCACGCCGACGCCCAAGAAACGCGCAGCGTATTGCCAGCTGCGAGGCTGCTCGCGCTGGACGATCGCCGGCGAGCCGTCGAAGTAATAGAAGGGACCAGCCGCGACTCGCGCTTCGGTCAACGTGACGTCCCAGCCTGCGTCGCTCGTGAAGGTGCTCTTGGCCGCGTCGCTCACGACCACGCGCGTGTGGAGCCGCACGAGCTTGCCGCCGGTCGTGCCACTGCCATCGGAGCTGCACGCTTGAATGCCTGCACCCAGCAGCAGCCCTGTGACGCTGAGCGCGCCACCGAGCCAAGTGGCGGTCAGGAGGCGTCGGACGATTCTGAGAATGCGCATGGTTTTCTTTCAAACGTGGAGCGAAAACGACCAGAAAAAGCCGCGCGGCGGGCCCACCGTGACGTGACGGACCGGCACCAAAGACGCAGCGCCCGAGAAGGCCGATGCGTAGACGAACTCGCTGTCGTACCAGTCGGCGTTCAGCAGATTGAAGATCTCGATGCCGGTCTCGACCGGACCGAGCCGCAGCGAGGCGTTGGCATCTGCCAAAAACACGTCGTGAGCCATTTGCGCGTAGGGCAGGGGACGGCGCGCCAGGTAGGTGAAGGCCACCCCGAAGTGCGAGTCGAGATCGTGGTTCCACAGCCGCCCGAGGCGCGGTGTGAGCGCGAGATCGGAGCGCATCACGATCTGCGGCACGTACGGCAACAGGTCGCCCTTGGCGTGCGTCGCGTCGCTCTCGCTGAACGCCGCGCGGGTGTAGGTGAAGCTGGTGCTCGAGATGAACCAATCGTTCGGCTCGGCTACCAGGTTGGCGCTGAGACCGGTGCGGGTCGTGCCGGGCACGAGCTCGTTGCGCGCCGTGCTCTGATCGAACACCAGATCGTCGCTGAGCTGGGTGCGGTACACGGCGAGCGACGACTGCAGCCGCTTGCGGTCGCGGAAACGCAAGCCAGCTTCGTAGGAGACGACGCGCGTGAACGGCGTGGTTTCGCCGTCGCTCAAGCTGCGCGCCTGCGGGGAGCGAAAGCCTTCGCCGTAGCTCGCGACGGCGTTCAGGCCGGGGATCAGCACGACATCGAGCGTGCCGCGCTTCGAGAGCTGGGCGCCCAGCGCCGAGC
>Ga0164307_10001522_pt1 | contig 10557 bp, 10 predicted proteins | sample Whisoiple_243_MG_FD_110214 | JGI IMG/M metagenome (GOLD analysis project Ga0164307, IMG submission 110214) | Soil microbial communities amended with fresh organic matter from upstate New York, USA - Whitman soil sample_243_MG | ecosystem: Environmental > Terrestrial > Soil > Unclassified >...
CTCGCGGCCGGGGTAGTCGCCCAGCCGCACCCGGTAGCTCGGCAGCGACGCGGTCGAGGCCACCTCGACGGCGCGGCAGTCACGGTCGACACCGACGGCGACGATGCGGGCCGGGTAGTCGCCGACCGCGGACTCGAGCAGGGACTCCAGCAGCGAACCGGTCCCGGACGCCAGCACCACCACCCGCGCCGGTGCGCTCGCCGGCACACGGAGGGGTTGCTGCACGCGACGAGCCTAATCGTCGGCCGGGCGGCCCTTGTCGCCAGTGCGGCCCGGCGTGGCGTCGTCGTCGTCGATGTACTCCAGGTCCTCCGGATCGGGCAGGTGATCGTCGAAGCCGGGAGGCAGGGTGCGGATCACCGGCGTGGGCTCGAAGTCGACGGGGTCCTCGTCGACCGGCTCGTCCGCCAAAGGCTCGAAGGCGGGTTCCAGGTCGGATTCAGCGTCCGGTGCGGCGTCGAAGGCGGGCGCGAACTCTGGCTCCGGTTCTAGCTCTGGTTCTGGTTCTCGCTCTGGTTGCGGTTCGGGTTCGTCATCGGGCTCGACGTCCGCGACCGGCACCGCGCGCGGCGTGGCGGTCCTCGGAGCACGGACGATGCCGCCCGCCATCGCGATGGTCAGCCCGCCGATCGCCACGAACCACAGGAACACCGCGGGCCCGAACGTGGCCTGGTCCACCCCTACGTGGCCGAAGTTGCCCAGCTCGCCGCCGCCCGCATACCCCAGCAGCGCCATCGTCACCGCCGCGAGCGCGGACGCGATGACGAGCTTGCCCAGCGCGGGCAACAGCGGCAGCGGCCGTCGTCCGCACTGCTGGCCGACCACCACGGCCGACGCCGCCCCGACGATCAGCAGCGCCACCCAGATCGGGCCGAGCGGCGGCGTCGGCACCGCCGCGAGCACCGGAAGCGCGGGAATGTCGCCGCCGAACACGGTGAACGAACTGAACGTCGCCAACCCGACGTGCGCGCTGGACCCCACCGCGACGGCGGACGTGCCGACGATGACATTGGGCAGATAGAGCGCCGACAACAGCGAAAGGCTCAGCTGGCCGAAGACCGAGTCGGTGATCGCGAACAGCTCGTGCATCGTCGACCAGTGCACCACCAGCGACAGCGCCGTGACCAGGCCGGACAACCCAAACAGCGCCAACACCCCGGCCATCGCGGGCCGTCCCGCATCGGCGACCCACCTCGGCAGCCCGGCCAGGGTCACCAGGCGTCTGCCTGCCCGGGAGCTGACGCCGATCGTGGCGCCGATCGCGTGCACTGCCAGCACCCCCGAGAACGCCCGCAGCGCGTTGGGCGTCTGCAGCTGGGTCAGCACCGACGAGGCGTCGTGGATGACGGCCAGCGAGATGGCGGCGATCAGCAACGGTCCGCCCAGCGCGGACGCGACGATCCACCGGATGACGAACCAGGACCCCTGCGGCGGGGTGGCGGCAGCCGTGCTGCGCGCGGTGCCCCACACCATCGCCAGCACCGGCAGTAGCGGCATCACACCGAGCTCACGGCCACTGATCGACACCGGCACCTGGTGCACGGCAAGCCACATGCTGGCGATCGCGCCCGACGCGCCGGTCATGTCGCTGTTGGCGATGAGCAGCTGCAGCAGCACCACCGCAGCGATGACGACCAGCGCCACCGCCGAGGGGCCGAAGGCAACACGGAACAGGTCGCGAGCCTGGCGACTGCCGACCGACCTGTTGTCCACCACTAGCGGTATAGCAGTTCTTTGCTCGCGAGCGCGGGATTCACGCTCGCGCGGCAGGAGATTATGACGGCGAGTTGTCGGACTGACTCGACGAAGGCGACGAGGACGACGACGACGACTGCGGCTGCCCGGGGCTCTGGCCGGCCGGCGCAGACTGCGTCGCCTGCGGCTGGCCGTACGTCGGGAAACCGGTCGGCGGGGTCGGCGGGCCGCTCTGCTGACCGATACCGGCATAGCCACCGCCGGACGACTGCCCGCCCGAGTAGCCGCCGCCGTACTGGCCCGGGTATTGCGGACGCTGCTGCTGTCCACCCTGGAGCGGCGCGTGCTGGCCGTAGTACTGGTTCGGGCCGCCGTACTGGCCGTACTGCGGCTGGTCGTACTTCGGCTGCTTGGGCTTTGGCACCGGCGCCTTGATGATGCCCGCGTCGAGCAGCAGGGCGCCGATACCGAGCGCGGCCTGCGCCAATGTCAGGAAGATCACGACGTACAGCGCCCAGCCCAGGCTGACGCCCTCCGGGGTCTGGATGACCTCGGCGATCACGAGCAGGAACGCCAGCACGGCGACCGCCGCAATGATGCCGACGGGCGCCTTCTGGTTGGGCAGCAGGCTGGCCGCCGCGATCAGCGCCGAGAGCAGCGCAGCGACGACGGCGAGGCCGAGCCCGAGTGACGTGCCGGTGGCGCTGCCCAGCTGCGGGAAGTCCGTGCTCTCGATCTTGAACTGGGGACCGAAGCTGAACAGGTACACCAGCAGACCGAGTACGCCGATGGCGGCGAGCAGGATGAACGGCAGCTTGCTCGGCACGGCGGCGGTCGCGGCGGGGCTCTGCGCCGCCGGCTGGTCGTGCTTGCCGAACTGCTGGGTCGGGGCGCTGAACTGAGTTGTCGGCTGCTGACTGGGCGGATATCCGGAGCTGCTTGGCGGGTAGGTCATGACCTCTCCTGCTTTGGTTCGGCGCCGCTGCGCGCGGCGCTGCGTGGGAACGCCGATCACGATTCGTGAATGCGGACACCTATGAGCGTTTCCACACCACGCTAGCGCACCGCGCTTCATGCAGAGACAAGCACAGCAGCGTCGGCCCCCTTCTCCTCTGCGTTCTCGATTTCCCGGACGAGCGGAAGCACCCGCGATCCGAAGTACTCGATCTCCTCCTGAAAGTGCAGGAAGCCACCGAGGATCAGGTCGACGCCCCGTTTGCGGTACGCCGCAATGCGTTCCGCGATCTGCTCGGGCGTGCCGATCAGTTGCGTGCGGAACCCGTCGTTGTACTGCACCAAGTCCTCGAACGTCGAATCGGCCCACATTCCGCGTTTGTCGGCGGTCGAGTTGCCAGCTTGTTGTACGGCGCCTTTGAACCCCTCCACAGCGGGCCGGTTGGCCTTGTCGACGATTTCGCGCAGCGTGTCACGTGCCTCGGCCTCGGTGTCGCGGGCGATGATGAAGCCGTTCAGCCCGAACTTCACCTCGCGGCCCGCCTCGCGCGCGTGGTCGCGCACGTCGACGATCTGCTCGGTCACCCCGTCGAAGTCCTTGCCGTTGGAGAAGTACCAGTCGGAGTAGAGGCCGCCGTTGCGCCGCGCCGCCGTCGAGTTGCCGCCCTGGAATATCTCGGGGTTGGGGCGTTGCAGGGTGTTGAGCGGTTTGGGCTTGAGGGTGAAGTCGTGGATGCGGTAGAAGTCGCCGCGGAAGTCGACGTCGTCCTCGGTCCAGATCTTGCGCAGAACCTGCAGGAACTCGGCGCTGCGGCGGTACCGCTCGTCGTGTTCGAGCCAGGGCTCGCCGAGGTGGGTGAACTCGTCCTTGAACCAGCCCGAGACGACGTTGACGGCGAACCGCCCGTTGCTCAGGTGGTCGGCGGTGGCGCCGAGCTTGGCCAGCACGGCGGGCTGCCAGAGCCCGGGATGGACGGCGGCGATCACCTTCAGCCGCTGCGTTGCCAGCAGAAGCGCCAGGCTGAAGCTCGTCGACTCGTGCTGGTACTCGGCGCCGTAGCTGGCCTCGTAGCGCACTTGGGACAGCGCGTAGTCGAACCCGTTGTTCTCCGCGGTCTGGGCGAGCGTGACGTTGTAGTCGTAACCCCAGTCGGTCCGCTGCTCGATGTCGCTGGTGACCAGTCCGCCGCTGACGTTGGGCACCCAGTACGCAAATTGGACGTGGTCGGCGATGCGTTCGGTCGTCATGGTCTGTCATGACAACAGCGCGGTGGGCGTACGTCGCGGGTAACGCTCCGCCTGACGGAAAGTCAGACCTCGACGATCGGCGTGGCCGGGATTCCGTTGAAGCGTGACGACGTGACCGACGTGTAGGCACCCATCATCGGGCTGACCACCACGTCGCCGACGTTCAGCGTCGGCATCGGGTAGTCGCATGCGATCACGTCGGCGCTGTCACAGGTGGGTCCAGCAAGGACGACCGGCTCGCTGTCCCTGTGGCCGTCGAGGACCTCCCGCAGCGAGAGGATCGGCGGGTGCACGTCCTCGGTCATCACATTGGAGTAGCTGCCGTATATCCCGTCGTCGAGATAGTGCCAATTGCGCCCGTCGCGCACGGCACTGCCCACCACACCGGTCAACAACGTCATGCAGTCGGCGGCAAGGATCCGACCGGGCTCTGCCAACAACGTGAATTCGTCGCGCCGGTCACCGAGCGCCTGGTCGATGGCGTCTGCGATCGCGCCGATCGGCGGCATCTCCTCGCGATAGCTCACCGGAAAGCCACCGCCGATATCGATGATTTCGGTTGCGACGCCAAGCGTTTCGTTGATGTGGGTGACAAGCTCCAGTGTGCCGCGCAGCGCAGTGCCGTACGCCTGTGGGTTTGTTCCCTGGCTTCCGACGTGAAAGCTGAAGCCCGCGAATCGAACCCCGGTGGCCAATACATGCTTGACGACAAGTTCGGCGTCGGCCAGGTCCGCACCGAACTTGACGGACAGATCCGACTTCGCCGACGGGTTCGGGAACGCGAGCCGCACAAGGATGTTGATGTCGGCGGGCAGCCCCGCGAACTTCTGGGCCTCGATCGGATTGTCGACGACGAAGGTGCGAACACCTGCCATGTAGGCGTGGTCGATGTCGGTGAGCTTCTTGACCGGGTTGGTGTTGATGCACCGGTCAATGGGAAGGCCAAGCGCGCCAAGGAGTTCGATCTCCGCCCTCGTCGCGACGTCGAAGCCGCAGCCGCTGGCGGCGACCGCCCGCAACACCGCCGGATGGGGCGACGTCTTCACCGCGTAATGCAGGCCGAACCCACGCAGATGCGACTTCAACAGTCGGCACTGCTCGACGACCCGGTAGGGATCGAGCACAAGCAGGGGTGTGCCGTGCTGCGCGATGAGCGCGCGCCAGCTCTCGGTCTCAGATCTCGCTCGCAGCGTGTCACGCCATTGCGACCGCAGGGACGGATTCACCGCCGACCTCCTTTGTTGTTGTGCGGCGCCCCGCAAGCAGACCGTTGAAGCGCTCGTAGCTGACGATGGCGAGGGCGTAGAACCCGATGTCGGAGAGGAGCTTTCCGAAGATCCAGCCCGCCGCCACATTGCCGAAGATCATCGGCCCGAAGTAGTAGGCCAGCGGCCGGATCGCGATGCTGTCGATCAGCTCGGCCGGACCGAACTCGATGGCGACGCTGCGGACCGCGAACAGGTTGGCGACGACGAGCCGCGCCGGTCTCGGCCGGCCGTTGTACTCCCGGTAGGCCCAGCGGACAGCGCTCGTGTAGGCGGCGGCGTAGTAGCCTGCCGAGGCGCCGACGGTCGCGGTGATCGCGGCGGCGGCCATCGAACCGGTGAGCCAGTATGCGACGGCGGCGCCGCCGAGCTCGCCGACCGTGCCCGCGATCTCACACGGCAGGTAGCGACGAACCCACTCCATGAGCTTCTGTCGGGGGGTGCTTCTGGCCTGCATGCCTTGAAGTGTTCGGCCTTGCGGCAAACACGTCGCGAGTAAGGCACTACTCCATTCTGTGGCGGGCCGCTACGCCAGAACTATGAGCACGTGCACCGCGCCCATTGCGAGAACAATCAGTGCGGCCAGCAAGAGCAGCCGCGTGACGCGGCGCAGACGCGGGTCCGCTTCGGGTATCGCGCGCACCGAGAGCCGCCCGGAGCGGTCGAAGTCGATAACCAGCCGATGCCACGGCTCACCGATTTCGGCTGCGTGCCGCTGATGCGAAGCGATGTCTCCCAACGCCTCCGGCGAGATGTTCAACCGAACCGCTTCGTCCGCCGACTCGGTGTCGACGGTGGCGAACGCCTTCACCGGGGTGAACACCGCGTGCAGGGCGACCCAATCGGACGGAGCACCTGCGGCCATCGCAGCTACCGCCGATTCGACGGCCTTGTCCTGTTCGTTGGGCATTTCAATACACCATCGCACACTTTCGACCGTGTGATCGCGGCCGAAATGCGCCGCTTCGACACCCCGCCCTTGCCCGCCAGACTGGAACACGTTCTAATTCTGGGTATGAACTACGGGCTTGTTCTGTTCACCAGCGATCGTGGGATCAACCCGGCGGCGGCGGCCAAACTGGCCGACGACCACGGGTTCACGACGTTCTACGTACCCGAACACACCCATATCCCGATCAAGCGGGAGGCCGCACACCCCACCACCGGCGACGAGTCGCTGCCCGACGACCGCTACATGCGCACGCTTGACCCGTGGGTGTCGTTGGGCGCCGCATGCGCGGTGACGTCGCGGGTGCGGCTGTCGACGGCCGTCGCACTGCCCGTCGAGCACGACCCGATCACGCTGGCCAAGTCGATCGCCACCCTCGACCACCTCTCCGGTGGGCGCGTCAGTCTTGGCGTCGGATTCGGTTGGAACACCGACGAACTCGCTGACCACAACGTGCCACCCGGGCGGCGCCGCACCATGCTGCGCGAGTACATCGAGGCGATGCGCGCCCTGTGGACCGAGGAGGAAGCCGAATACGACGGCGAGTTCGTCAAGTTCGGGCCGTCATGGGCATGGCCGAAACCCGTTCAGTCCCATATTCCGGTGCTGGTCGGCGCGGCGGGTACCGAGAAGAATTTCAAGTGGATCGCCCGGTCGGCCGATGGCTGGATCACCACGCCGCGCGATTTCGACATCGACGAGCCCGTGAAGCTTCTTCAGGACACCTGGGCAGCCGCGGGCCGCGACGGCGCACCGCAGATCGTGGCGCTGGACTTCAAGCCGGACCCGGAGAAGCTCGCGCACTGGCAGGAACTCGGCGTCACCGAGGTTCTCTTCGGCCTCCCCGACAAGACCGAGGACGAAGTCGCCGGCTACGTCGAGCGGCTCGCGGGCAAGCTGGCCGCGCTGGTCTGAGCCTGTCGCAGCAGATCGACGAACGCCGTGGCTGCGGCGTCCACGCCGTCGTCGTCGTCCGTGGCGATCAGGTCGAGCAACAGACCGCGCGTGACCGCAAGCCCGAGTCGCACGAACGCAGGGTCGGCGGTTCCGTCTGTCTTCGCGGCCACCTCGGCCAGCCAGGACTCGACAGCGCCGGGCAGCATCCGCGCATACGGCTGCTCGCCCTGGGCGCCGCGGGCGTAGCACTCGAAGAAGAGCCGCTCGAACGGCCGCAGCTCGGGCCTGCGGACGTCGGCCCACATGGCCGCCATCGCATCGGCAGGCTCGGTGCCTGCATCGGAAAGGACCGACATCTGCCGACGCTCGATCTCGTTGACGATCGTCACCAGCAGTTCGCCTCGTGACCCGAAGTGGTGCAACAGCATTCGGTGGCTGGTGCCGACCGCTTCGGCAATCTCGCGAAGCGGTCGGTCGCCGATGCCGCCGTCAGCGAATGCATCGATGAGGGCGTCGAGCAGCGCTCGGCGTCGCTCGACGTCAGGGGGTCGAGCCACGCAACTGCTCGCTGCGCGCCTTGAGCCCCTGCGCCTCGAGTTCGAGGTAACGCTGCGTCGTGCCGCGCATCATCCTGGCGACCAACGAGCCGACCGGACCCCGTTGGTCGAGTCGCTGCCTGACCTTCGTGTGGCCGTCCGCTGACTGCACCTCGTGAACGGCGATGGTTCGGCCGCCCGGCGAGCGCTGCTCCCACGTCCACGACCTGCCCTCGTCGAGCGCGGTCACCTCCCACACCAGCTTGGGCAGGCGCGGCTGCTTGATCTCGAATCGCTTTCCGATCGCAAGGCCCGGCCCGTCGAGCGCCTTGAGGCTGGTCACCGAGGCGGTCCAGTCGGGCCAGCGCTCCACATCGGAGAAGACGTCCCACACCAGCGGCGCGGAGGCATCGATATCGATGGCACAGTCGGTAATCATGTACCAGATGGTACAAGAACGCTCGCGCGGTGTGAAGTCCGCGACGTGAGGTAGTCCGTCGGCAAACACTCGCGTAGTCGACTACGCGTGCCCCGTCGCGCGACCGGCACCAGAGTCATGGACACCAGAGCTTCCGCGTCACCTATCGAGAGGGAATCCCATGCCTTCCATCAGCCCGCTGATCGCCCGCGTATTCGACGATCCGCATGCGAACGCACGCCACAACAGGCGGGCAAACCGGACCCGTCTCGAGTCAAAGGGACGCGTGGCCAGACGTCGGTCACGATGACGCGGGCCCCGCGACGCTCGATTGACTTTCGACTGCTTGCGTGGGACTAGCCAAGGCGCGCGCGGTTGCCGTGCTCGGTTGACGTCACGACGATTGCAATACCGAGCGGATCGCCGTCGGACATCAGGCCGACGAGATCCTCGTCTTCCGTGAGAGCCATGATCCGGGACCCATCGGCGTCCAGCCTGCCGATGATGACCCCGGTGCGCACCGGCCAGTCGTAGTGCACAGAGTAAGTCTCGACCGTCGCGGGGCCGTCAGCGCTTTCGTTGACCGGCACCGTTGGCAGCGCGGCGATCTCGTCGTTGAGCGTCTTACTGCGATCAGTCCGCCAATCGACCGGCGTTGTCGAGTAGATGCCAACCGAATACTTGCTCATCGTTCCGCCGTTGGCGCCAACCAGACCGAATCTGCCTGGCTTGTCGCGCATCTCGGCCACCGTCTCGGCGATGGCGTGCAGCGAATAGCTGTTGCCGGGCCCGCCGAAGTAGGGCAGCCCGCCCGTCAGGGTCAGCCCCCGCGGGTCGTCGCCGCTGATGCCGAGCGCTTCACACGCGACGAACACCGGGAACGGGAAGCAGCTGTAGAGATCGAAGGTGGCAATGTCGTCCACGCCGACCTGTGCGACGCGCAGCGCTTCCTCGGCGGCGTGCACCGTCGCGGGACTGGCGCCGAGATCGGCGCGCTCCAACAGGCCCTGCTCGACCATGTCGGAGTGGCCGTGCACATACACCCACTTCTCCTCGGGCACGCCGAGTCGACGTGCGGCATCCACCGACATCATCACGGCCGCTGCGCCCTGGTTCACCTGGTCGCGGGCGACCAGCAGCCGCGGGTACGGGTCGCAGATCATCCGGTTGTCGTCGGTGACGGTGACGATCTCCTCGACGGAGCGCTCCACCGGTGACGACGAAAACGGGTTCTTGGCAGCGATTTTCGACAGCGGCGCGAACAGCTCGGCCATCTGCGTGCGGTAGTCGGCGACGCTGAGGCCGAGCCGGCCGCGGCGCGCGTTGTCCAGCAATCCGTACTGAACCGCCGCGCCGGTCAGCCCGTGTTTGACGGTGTATTCGGTGATGTACTGACCGATCTGGTGGCCGCGATCCTCGAGCTGCCCGTCGATGTGCTCGCTGAAGTCGGGCTTGTCGTCCCGGTTGGCGAAGTAGCGCGCGGTCGACCCCGGCTCGGAGCCGATCAGCATCACGACGTCCGCCTCGCCGTTGGCGATCGCGGTGCCGAACTCGGTGACTAGCTTCTGCGGGCCCTGGCCGCCGACGGGTTCGATCACCGAGCGGGCCGGCTGCGCGCCGAGCCGCTGCATGACCGACCGCGGATAGTTGTTCGACTTGCCCAGCCGAGCCGGCATCGGGCCGGAGATCTCGAACTGCCGCAGCCCGACCACGGCGTCGACGGCCTTGGCGACGTCGTCTGCGTTGGCGCCGGTGTCGGCCAGCGCTGCCTTGGCCGCCTCGGTGGCCAGCTCGACCGCCGACATGCCCCGGTAGTTGGGGTCATCGATGTTCTCGGTGAACTGACCGACGCCGACGAGGACAGGGGTGCGCGGGTCGACCATTACAGACCTCCTGACGACTGTTAATTCGTCAGGCTAACTGAAAACTGGAACGTGTTCCTAATCTTGCGGCGTCCGTCACACCGCGCGATCGGTCACAAGCTCTGCAGGATCTCCCTTGCCAGCTGAGCGGTCTCCGACGGCGTCTTGCCGACCTTCACGCCCGCGGCCTCGAGGGCCTCCTTCTTTGCGGCCGCGGTGCCCGACGAGCCGGACACGATTGCGCCCGCGTGGCCCATGGTCTTGCCTTCCGGCGCAGTGAATCCCGCGACATAGCCGACGACGGGTTTGGAGACGTTGGCCTTGATGTAGTCGGCCGCACGCTCCTCGGCGTCACCGCCGATCTCACCGATCATCACGATGACCTTGGTCTCGGGATCCTTCTCGAACGCCTCGATGGCGTCGATGTGAGTGGTGCCGATGACGGGGTCGCCGCCGATACCGATGGCCGTGGAGAAGCCGAAGTCGCGCAGCTCGAACATCATCTGGTAGGTCAACGTGCCCGACTTCGACACCAGGCCGACCGGACCCGAATCGGTGATGTTGGCGGGCGTGATGCCGGCCAGCGCCTCGCCGGGCGTGATGATGCCCGGACAGTTGGGGCCGATGATCCGAGTCGTCGGCGCCGCGTCGGTGCCCTTGGCAAGGTTGTAGGCCCAGGCATATGCGCTGTCCTGCACCGGGATTCCCTCGGTGATGACCACCAGCAACGGGA
>Ga0164307_10001523_pt1 | contig 10554 bp, 12 predicted proteins | sample Whisoiple_243_MG_FD_110214 | JGI IMG/M metagenome (GOLD analysis project Ga0164307, IMG submission 110214) | Soil microbial communities amended with fresh organic matter from upstate New York, USA - Whitman soil sample_243_MG | ecosystem: Environmental > Terrestrial > Soil > Unclassified >...
ACGATCTCGCTGGTCGCGAAGTACGAGGAGCCGGTCGCCGTCTTCATCGGCGCCCTCGGCGCGCTGCTCCTGGTCAGCGGTCTCGCGGTGGTCGCGGGCCGGCAGCTGCAGCGGTTCGTGAAGCTCCACGTGCTGCACTACATCGGCGCCGGCGTCTGTCTGCTGCTCGCCGCGATCACGGCGTACGAGCTGCTCACCTAGAGTCGAGCCATGGCAATCCATGGCGCCGACAGCGAGGTCGGCCGGCTCCAGACCGTCCTGCTCCACCGCCCCGGCAACGAGCTGAAGCGGCTCACCCCGCGCAACAACGACCGGCTGCTCTTCGACGGGATCCCGTGGGTGGCCCGCGCCCAGGAGGAGCACGACGCGTTCGCGGAGGCGCTGCGCGCGCGGGGCGCCGAGGTGCTCTACCTGACCGACCTCCTCACCGAGACCCTCGCCGAGCAGTCCGCGCGCCACCACGCGATCACCACCGCGCTGGCCGGCCTGCACCTCGGCGACACGCTGCGCACCTACCTCGCGCGCTTCCTGCGCGAGGCCTCGCCGGAGGAGCTGACCGGCTACCTGACCGCCGGCATCCGCAACGACGAGGTGCGCGGCGGGTTCGGGCTGGTCACCTCGCTGCTGGCCAGCGACGACTTCCTGATCGACCCGCTGCCCAACCTGCTCTTCACCCGGGACTCCTCGGTCTGGGTGCGCGACCGGGTCGCGGTCACCTCGCTCACCATGCCCGCCCGCTCACGCGAGACGCAGCTGACCGAGCTGATCTACACCGAGCACCCGCGCTTCCGCGGCACCCGCAAGATCCACGGGTGGCACCACGAGCACGTCGAGGGAGGTGACGTGCTGCTGATGGCGCCGGGCGTCATCGCGGTCGGCGTCGGCGAGCGCACCACCCCGGCGGGTGTCGAGCGGTTCGCCCGCCAGGTCTTCCACGCCGACCTCGCGCACACCGTGCTCGCCGTCCCCATCGCGCAGGAACGCGCCACCATGCACCTCGACACCGTCTGCACGATGGTCGACGTCGACAAGATCGTGATGTACCCCAACGTCGCCGACTCCCTGCAGGCGTACGCCGTCACGGCCGCGGGCAGCGCCGACGACGAGCACGCGCTGGTGCTGTCGGTGGCCGACGCCGAGCCGTTCCTGGTGGCCGCGGCGAAGGCGATGGAGATCGACACGCTGCACCAGATCGACACCGGCCTCGACCCGGTCACCGCCGAGCGCGAGCAGTGGGACGACGGCAACAACACCCTGGCGATCGCGCCGCGGGTCGCGGTCGCCTACGAGCGCAACCACGAGACCAACGCGCGTCTCGAGGAGGCCGGCATCGAGGTCGTCCGGATCGCCGGCTCCGAGCTCGGCTCGGGCCGTGGCGGCCCGAGGTGCATGAGCTGCCCGGTCTCCCGGGAGCCGATCCCGGTCGACTGATCGCGGGCATGGCTGGGGGCAGAGAAGTCGTCTAGTGAAAGCTCCGTAGCCATTGAGTCGGAGTGGAGCGGGCCGACCTGTCTACGACGGTTCGATGCGCTCGACCACGGACTCGAGGTCGTCACCGAGGGCGGTGGCTGACGAACCGGCCAAAGCTGCCGGCGTCTGGGCGTCGAGCGCCGCGTATTCCGCCGCGATCGGGCAGCACACAGTCGTAGTAAAGACGGCTTGCGTCAGATCGCGCGGGTCTCACAGCGACCACCTGGTCAGCGTTCAAGCTCTTCGGCCGCTCGAGAAACCAGTGTCTGCGCCCAGCGCACTGCATCACGCGCCTTGCGCGAGGACACGAGGGTTAGTCCGTAGTGCGCTTCGTCCTTGATGTCGATCAGTCGGCGGAACACCTGAGACAGCTTTGCTCCGTCGGGGGTCGCAGTGGCGAGGAGCCCGGAAGCCGCTCGATGGTCATCGCCGCGGTGAATGAGACCAAGTCGTCGAGCACAGATCGCGTCGGACGCGGCGATGCCGGCGAGGACAGCAAGTCCGGCTGCGACGCCAGGCATAGCGGTTGAGTCGTCATCGAGAACCAGATTGGCGACCTCGAGGTACGCGACGGCCGCCTGAGCCCGCGTCCGAGCATTCTCGTTGTCGGCCGCGCGGGTCCGCGGCGGCTTAGCCATCAGCTGACTCCGAGGTAGTCCATATCTTGAGTCCGCGCGCCTTGACCAGCTCGACTCCGTCGCGACGGACATCGGCCAGCAGAGGCTGATACTCCTCAGGCGGACGGCGCCATTCATAGAAGGACAGGTCGACGATCTGCAGTGGGTTGCCTGTCCAGCGCTCAACCCGGTCGTGCAGACCGGCAAGTTGGCTCTCCCAGCGCTTGTCCGCATCTCGATCAGTGGCGCTCAGAGTCACGGCGCCTGCTGCGTCCGCAACCTGGGTTCGGATGTCGCTGCGGACGCTCTTCGGCCTCTTCTCACCAGGAAATACATGGTGGACGACGAGCAGGTCGATGTCGCTGTCGACGCCTCCATCACCTCGCGCCGCAGAGCCGAAGACAGCGGCGTAGAGCGGGGGGACCTTCCATGACCTCAACTCGGACCGGAATCGCTCCCATAGGTTGAGCCTGAGCCCTGCCAAGAGCACTGCGACCTGAGCGGCGACATGGTCTCGATTGAGTTCGTGGACCTGGTTTCGTCCCATCAAGGTGGCCCGGACCGTGCCCTGCTCCACGAGTCGCGCGAGGCTTCGCCGGACACCGATCTCGGACCCTCGCGCCACATCCGCCGCGACCTGGCCAACGGTCAACGGTCGACCAGCAGAAGCGAGGACAGCTAGCACCGGGCCGTCGAGAGTTGGCACCACTGCTCGTGTCGGATCAGATAGGTCCATATCTAATAGTATAGGTCCCTCGCCTTTTAGATACACCAACGACACGTCGTCATTCCGCCGGCTTTGCGAGGCTGCCGTCGACAACCGGACCTGCCGCTGAGCAGTCCGTCGAAGCGGGCACTACTTCGGCACCGCGAGTCCCGAGCGCACGCGGCTCGAACGCGTGCCCAGAGACTCCTGCACCGGTCTCACGTGGGCAGAGAAAGACCCGGCCGCTGCCGACGGGGGAGGCGACAACGACCGGGCAGCGCGACACTACGTCCCGCACCCTCGCCGCGACAAACCACCACACGCTGCAGCGACGAGATTCACAAGAATCGGGGCCGAACGGCCGACGTCAGCGCAGCGTGACCTGGCGATTGGCCAGTCCGGACCGGGCCGAGCGCTCCTCGGTCGACAGGTCGGAGTCGTCGGCCAACGCGGCCGCCAGGTCGGCGGCGAACCGCTCCGCCGGCTCCTCGAGAGCCTCGGGCCCGGTGCCGACGGGGACGTCCCAGACCGGGGCGAGCAGGCCGTGGGCGCGGAACATCCCGACGAAGCGAGAGCCCTCGACGAGGGTGTCCTTGCCGGCCGCGTGCAGCCGCGCCAGCGCGTCCAGCAGCTGCTCCTCGGGCTCCGGCATCACCCAGCGCAGGTGCTCCTTGGGCCCGACGTTGGTCCAGTACGCCGACTCGACGCTGGTCAGCCTCGCGGTCGGGTTCGCGGCGGCGTTCGCCTGCTCGAGCGCGGCCTCGGCTGCGGCGCGGTCCTCCTCCGGCACGTCGGAGACCCAGAAGGCGAAGCCGTCGTGGACGGTGACGGTGAGCGCCTCGTCGGTGATCAGGTCCTGGAGCCGCGCACCCTCGCCCGGAGGGTCGGTCAGGCCGACGACGCCGGGCTCGGCGGTCAGGGCGAGCTCGAGCACGGCACCCAGGTCGCGCGCCGGGTCACCGAAGTTGTGCTGGACCTGGAGCCCGAGCCAGATCTCGCCGTTGTCGCGCACCATCGCCGGGGCCGCCAACGGCAGCAGCGTGCACAGCTTCACGACCCGGTCGGCGTCGGACTTCAGGGTCAGCGGCGCGGTCGCCGCCGGCACCAGCTCGCGCAGCGCGACGACGTCGCACTCCGACGGCATCCCCTCGAACGGCCGGCCGACGTACACCCCGGCGGCACCGCCCGGCGCACCATGGCACGCCTTGTAACGCTTGCCCGATCCGCACGGGCAGGGCTGGCGCGGGCCGACCTCGCCGGCGGGCTGGGCGGGACGGGACTTGTTCCGGGACTTCTTGGCCATGCGGGCCAAACTAGCGGGCGGTGTCGTCCCGTGTGTCCAGTAGGTCGAGGACGTACGCCGGCCGGTCGGTGATCACGGCCTTCACCCCCAGCTCCAGGCAGAGGTCGAGCTGCTTCTGGGTGTTCACCGTCCACACGTGCAGGTCGTGGCCGTCGCGGGTGATCCGCGGGCCCAGCCTGGGGTGCTCGGTCAGCTCCTTGATGCCCGGACCGACCAGCCAGTCCGGGCCGATCATCCGGCGCAGCATCGGCCAGTTGCGGGCGTGCTCGAGCAGCATCACGAGGGGCACCTCGGGAGCCAGCCGCTCGACCCGTTGCAGCGCCGTCCAGGAGAAGCTCATGACGCGGACGGGCGTGCCGTCCCGGTCCCAGCCGAGGTGCCGGAGCTGGTCGACCAGGCGACGCTCGACGAGACCGCCGTACCGGGTCGGGTGCTTGGTCTCGATGGCGATCTCGACCCGGCGGTCGTAGTCGGCGACGACCTCGAGCAGGGTGCGCAGCGTCAGCACCTTGTCGAGCTGCTCGTCCGGGTCGGGCGCCTCGTCGTCGAGGTCGGCCCAGGGGTTCTTCCAGGAGTGGAAGTCGAGCTGGTCGAGCTCGGCGAGCTCGGTGTTGGAGACCAGCGTGCGAGTGCTCGTCGTACGACGCAGGTCGCGGTCGTGCACGCAGACCAGGTGTCCGTCGGCGGTGAGCCGGACGTCGCACTCCAGTCCCTCGGCGCCGGCGTCGAGCGCGGCGACGTACGCCCGGAGGGTGTGCTCGGCGTTGTCATGGCTGGCGCCCCGATGCGCGACGACCTGGGGTCTCACGACAACCATGGTGCCGTCTCAGGACTCCTGGGTGACGACCCCGTCCACGACACGCCAGCGCCGGTCGAGGCTCACGTTGTCGAGCAGCCGCCGGTCGTGCGAGACGAGCAGCAGCGCGCCGTCGTACGACGCGAGCGCCTCCTCGAGCTGCTCGATCGCCGGCAGGTCCAGGTGGTTGGTGGGCTCGTCGAGCACGAGCAGGTTGACGCCGCGGCCCTGGAGCAGCGCCAGCGCGGCCCGGGTCCGCTCCCCCGGCGACAACCGGCCGACGAGGCTGGCGACCTGGTCGGCCTTGAGACCGAACTTCGCCAGCAGGGTACGGACGTCGGCAGGCGACAGCTCCGGGAGCGCCTCCTCGACTGCGTCGCCGAGCGGGAGTCCCTCGGCCAGTCCGGTGCGGGCCTGGTCGATCTCACCGATGGCGACCGTCGCGCCGAGACTGGCCGTGCCCGCATCGGGCACGATCCGACCCAGGAGCAGGCCGATCAGCGTCGTCTTGCCGGCCCCGTTGGGCCCGGTGATCCCGATCCGGTCACGCGCGTTGACCTGGAGCGAGACCGGCCCGAGCGTGAAGTCGCCGCGCCGGACGCTGGCCTCGTTGAGGGTCGCGACCACCGCGCTCGACCGAGGTGCGGCGCCGATGCTGAACTGCAGCACCCACTCCTTGCGCGGCTCCTCCACCTCCTCGAGGCGGGCGATGCGCGACTCCATCTGGCGCACCTTCTGGGCCTGCTTCTCCGACGACTCGGACTGCGCGCGACGGCGGATCTTGTCGTTGTCGGGGCTCTTCTTCATCGCGTTGCGGACGCCCTGGGAGCTCCACTCGCGCTGGGTTCGCGCACGGGACACGAGGTCGGCCTTCTTGTCGGCGAACTCCTCGTAGGCCTCGCGCGCGTGCCGCCTGGCCACGGCCCGCTCCTCCAGGAACGCGTCGTAGCCGCCGTCGTACACCGCGACCTGGTGCTGGGCGAGGTCGAGCTCGACGATCCGGGTGACGCAGCGGGAGAGGAACTCGCGGTCGTGGGACACCAGCACGACCCCGGCACGCAGGCCGCGGACGAAGGTCTCGAGGCGCTCGAGCCCGGCCAGGTCGAGGTCGTTGGTGGGCTCGTCGAGGAGTACGACGTCGAAGCGGCTGAGCAGCAGGGAGGCGAGCGCCGCGCGGGCCGCCTGCCCACCGGAGAGGCTCGTCATCAGGGCGTCCGCTCCGACGTCCAGGCCGAGGTCGGCCAGCATCGGTGGGATTCGCTCGTCGAGGTCGGCGGCTCCGCTGGCCATCCAGCGGTCGAAGGCGGCGGCGTACTCGTCGTCGGCCCCCGGCTTGTCGGACCCCAGCGCCTCGGCGGCGGTCTCCATCGCGGAGGTCGCCGCGGCCGCGCCGGTGCGGCGGCCGACGTACGCCGCGACCGTCTCGCCGGGGACCCGCTCGTGCTCCTGGGGGAGCCAGCCGACGAAGGCATCGGCGGGTGCGGTGCTCACCGTGCCGCCGTGAGGCTCGAGGTCGCCGGCGAGGATCCGCAGCAGCGTGGACTTGCCGGCGCCGTTGGCACCGACGACACCCACGACGTCGCCGGGCGAGACCGTCAGGTCGAGGCCCTCGAAGAGGGTGCGGTGACCGTGGCCACCGGCGAGGTCCTTGGCGACGAGGGTGGCACTCACGTGCTCATTCTCGCGGGTCGGCCCCGAGCGCCGTGTGGGCGGTCGGGCGACGGGCACCGGCGAGCTCGGCGGGCGTCTCCCCCGCGAAGCGCACCACGTCGCGGTGCAGGTGGCTCTGGTCGGCGAAGCCGTGCCGGGCGGCGACCTCGGCGGGTGCCAGCCGACCGAGATCGCGGCTGGCGCGCTCGAAGCGGATCACGCTCGCGGCGACCTTGGGGGCGACCCCGACGGCGTCACGAAACCGGCCGTTGAGGTGCCGGGCGCTCCAGCCCGACCTCGCCGCGAGGTCGCCGATCCGGAGCCGGCCGCCGGATGCCTGGAGCCGCTGCCACGCCCACGCCACCAGGGGATCGTCGGGCGGGGCGTCGGCAGCGAGCGCGAGCAGCGCGTCGTCGACCAGCGCGAACCTCTCCGCCCAGTCTCCGGCGGCGGCGAGCCGCTCGGGCAGGCCGGCCAGAGCGGGAGCGAGCTCCGGGACGTCGACCACCTGCTCGGCCAGCGCCGAGCCGGGGACGCCGAGCAGGCGACGTGCAGCGGCGCGTCGTACGAGACGACCAACGGCAGGAGCGTGCCCGCCGGCTGGGTTCGGTGGCGCGGCGTAGGGGCGTCCTCGACGATGCCGACCACCCCGGCGACCGCGCCTCGGAGGGGGCCTGGCACCCGGTGTCGAACGAGCTCGGGCAACGCCTGCACCACCACTCGAGTATCGCGGGCGTTCCGATTTCTTCAATCCCACCCGACCGTCGGGGGCCTAGCGTCGAGCAATGCAGACACTGAGACTGATCGAGTTCCTGACCGTGGACGGGGTCATGCAAGGTCTCGGGTCGCCGGACGAGGATCGTGACGGCGGGTTCGAGCACGGCGGCTGGGGCGCGCCGTACGCCGAGGGGATCCACCCCGACGCCGGCGCCAGCGGACTGTCGGCGACGACGGCGTACCTCTTCGGGCGGCGCACCTACGAGAAGATGGCGGCGTTCTGGCCGCACCAGCCCGCCGACAACCCGATCGCCGCGAGCATGAACGCCCTGCCGAAGTACGTCGTCACCCGCACGCTCACCAGCGTCGACTGGGCGGGCACCACCATCCTGAGCGGTGACGTGTCGGAGGAGGTGGCCGCCCTCAAGACCGACGGCGACGGCACCATCGCCGTGCTGGGCAGCGGCGTGCTCGCCCGCTCCCTGCTGGCCGCCGGGCTCGTCGACGGGTTGCAGCTCTTCGTCCACCCGCTGCTGCTCGGCACGGGCAAGCGGCTCTTCGGCGACCTGCCGCTGCCGCGCTCGCTGCGCCTCGAGGCGGTCGACCGGACGGAGCTGGGCTCGGTGATGCTGAGCTACTCCTTCGAGGGATAGCGGCGCTCGAGCACCGCCGCCACCTCGGCACGCAGCGGGTGGTCGCCCGCGCCGTCGGCCAGGAGAGACGCCAGGATCTGCAGGCGGCGGAGGTCTCGGCACCGCTGCAGGCGGGTGCGGTCGACCGGGCCGGGATAGGCGTCGACCGCCTTGTCGGTGAGCGTCAGCGAGGCGAGGTCCCACTCCGGGGGTCCGACGCAGACGTCCTCGAAGTCCGTCCACCGCGGTCCGTCCGCGGTCAGCAGCACGTTGCCCGTGTGCGCGTCGCCGTGCAACGGCCGGCGCGGCCACGAGAGCGCGAGCGGCACGAGCGTGGCCGCGACGCGGTGGAGCAGCGGGTCGTCCGAGACGCTCAGCCCCGTCGCGATGTCCGTGATCGGTCCGACGAGCGGCGGCAGGTCAGCGTCGTACGACGCGAGGGCGAAGTGCAGGTCCCCGAGCATCGCACCGAACGCCGCCGGTGAGACCGTGCCGGCATGGTGGTCGACCCAGTGCCACAGGGATACCTCGAGGCCGTCGACGACGTACGGGCCGGGGTCGGACCAGGGTGGGACGACGGGGACTCCGGATGCCTCCAGGAACTGGCCGACTGCGACCTCTCGGGTGAGCCAGGGCAGCGGATCGGGACGCAGCACCCGCCCGACGGTCACCACGCGGGTGACGACGGCCGCAGGCCGGAGGCGCACCCGGACGCTGTAGCCCTCGGCGATGATCTCGGGACGGTCGGCGGGCAGCCCCACCAGACGGGCGCAGGCGACCGACGCTGCCACCGCGTCGGCCGTGGTCGGGATCGTCACCGGCTGCGCAGGAACTTGCCGAAGTGCGGGACGGTGAAGGCCACGCTGCCGCGCTCGCCGGAGTAGACGAGGCCCTTCTTGATCAGCCCGTCGCGCGCCGGCGACAGCGACTGCGGCTTGCGGGACAGGTGGGACGCGACGTCGGCGGTGGCGATCGGGCCGTCGAGGTTGCCGGCGCCGAGGTCCGCCATCGCGGTCATGTAGTCGCGCTCGGCCGGGGTCGCCCGGTCGTAGCGGGCGCCGAAGAAGCCGACCGCCAGCTCGGCCTCGGCCTCCGGTGCGGCGGCGCCTACGTCGGCGACGCGGATCGGAGAGCCGACGGCGGCGTCCCAGGTGACCTTGCCGTAGGCCTGCACGAAGTAGGGGTAGCCGTCGGTGAGCCGGTAGAGCTCGTCCAGGGCGTCGTCCTCGAACTCGACACCCTCCTCGGCGGCCGGCAGCCGCCAGGCGCGGTCGGCCATCTCCCGGGGGAGGCGGTCGACCGACGCGTAGCGGAACAGGCGCTCGGCGTACGACTTGGACGCGGCGAGCGCGACCGGCAGGTGCGGCAGACCGGCGCCGACGACGACCAGCGGCGCGCTCTGCTGGCTGATCTCGTGGCAGGCGCCGCAGAGCGCGGCGAGCTCGGGCGTCGAGATGTCCTGCATCTCGTCGATGAAGAGGGCGATGCCGACACCGAGGTCACCGGCGAGCGTGGCGACGTCGGCGAACAGCTCGACCAGGTCCAGCTCGAGGTCACCGGAGTCGGCCCTCCCCCTGGCCGCGGTGACGTCGGTCGGAGGGGTCCACCGGAACCCTTTGCGGTCCTCGACCCCCGTGCGGAGGGCGAAGCTCTTCAGCACGCCGGCGACCTCGTCCACCCGGTCGGGGTCCCGGTGCCGGTGGGCGACCTCGCGGACCGCGGCGTGCACGGCCTGGGCGATCGGGATCCGGATGCTCTGGTCGGGACGGGCCTCGATCTTGCCGGTCCCCCACGCCCGCCGTACGGCCTGGCCGCGCAGCGCGTTGAGCAGCACCGTCTTGCCGACACCGCGCAGGCCGCTGAGGACCATGCTGCGCTCGGGCCGGCCCGAGGCGACGCGCTCAAGGGTCACCTCGAACTGCTGGAGCTCCCGGTCGCGACCCGCCAACTCGGGCGGGCGCTGCCCGGCGCCGGGTGCGTAGGGGTTCCGGATCGGGTCCACGTCAGGACCGTATCCGGGTGTCTAGGAGAAACCGTAGAGATGTCGCGGCGCGGCGTCGACCGTGCTGCGGGCTCAGGCGGTCGCGGAACCCAGGATGGTCAGCCGGTCGCGGGCGTCCTCGTAGGAGCGCACCAGCCCGGCCTGGAGCACGGTGATCAGGTCCGGCACCTCGTCGATCGCGAGGCGGAACGAGCCGGCGCAGACGTTGTCGCGCCACAGCGACAGCACCACCATGCCGGCCTCCTGGTGCCACGAGACCCGCAGCGCGCGGTCGCCCCCGCGGGCGTCGAGGAAGATCGACCCCGTCTCCGGCAGCGGGCGTACGGCGGGCATGTCTCCATGATGCTCCTGACAGCCAACGCCTGTCATCGGTTCGGGCGAGGGACTGGGGGCGGCACCGCCGGGATATCCGCCCTGACCGACCCGGCTACCCTTCTTTGGTGCCCGAGCTGCCCGAGGTGGAAGCCCTGGCCCTCGACCTGAGGAGCCGGCTGGACGGCCACGCCATCGCGAAGATCCACATCGCGGCGTTCAGCGCCCTCAAGACCTTCGACCCGCCGCTGTCGGCGCTCGAGGGCACGATGGTCGACAGCGTGACCCGGCACGGCAAGTTCCTCGACATCGAGGCGTCCGGCATCCACCTGTGCCTGCACCTCGCCCG
>Ga0164307_10001525_pt1 | contig 10552 bp, 7 predicted proteins | sample Whisoiple_243_MG_FD_110214 | JGI IMG/M metagenome (GOLD analysis project Ga0164307, IMG submission 110214) | Soil microbial communities amended with fresh organic matter from upstate New York, USA - Whitman soil sample_243_MG | ecosystem: Environmental > Terrestrial > Soil > Unclassified >...
GCTCAGCGCGGCAATCAGCCTTGGCTTGCAGCCGCTGGAGCGGCCGAAGACTGCCGCAGCGACGGTGCATGGCGCCAGGGTCCTGCTGCGCGACAAGGGCTTCCTCGCCATTGTCCTGGCCTCGGCGCTGGTTCAGGGCAGCCACGCCGCCTACTACACGTTTGCCTCCATCAATTGGCAGGCCGCGGGTCTCGGCGGGCTGACCATCGCGGGGCTCTGGGTGCTCGGCGTGCTCGCCGAGATCGTGGTGTTCGCGCTGTCGCCGCGATTTACGCTGGCACCGGCGCTGCTCGTGGTGATCGGGGCGGCGAGCGCGGTCGTCCGCTGGCTGATCTATGCGCAGGAGCCGCCGGCCGCGGTGCTCGGCGTGGCTCAACTCGTGCACGGGCTGACCTACGGGCTGACGCAGGTCGGTACCATGAACCTGCTGCTGCGTCATGTGCCCGCGCATTTGATGGCGCGCGGACAGGGCTATCTGGCGGCGTGCGCTGGCGTCGTCAGCGGCAGCGCCTCGATCGCATCGGGTGTGGTTTACGGCCGATACGGGCAGGGCGTTTATTACGTGATGGTCGCGATGGCGCTGGCCGGCGCGATCGTGATGTGGCTGGCGCGGCATCGCCTCGCCGATCATCCTGCCCATGATCAGCCCCAGAGTGCAGCTTCCGGCGGATAGACCAGGCTGCCATCGTAGCGCAATCCGTCCTCGCGATCGCCCTTGAGTAGCAAGGGACCATCGAGATCGACAAACCGCGCCTGCGGCGTGAGCAGCATTGCCGGTGCCATGGCGAGCGAGGTCGCGACCATACAGCCGACCATGATTTCAAACCCGAGCGCACGTGCGGCATCGGCCATCGCCAGCGCTTCGGTCAAACCCCCCGTCTTGTCGAGCTTGATATTGACTGCGTCGTAGCGCTCGCGAAGACCCTTCAGCGTGGCGCGGTCATGCACGCTTTCGTCGGCGCAGACCGCAACAGGGCGCTTGATGCGCGCCAGCAGGTCGTCGCGGCCGGCGGCAAGCGGTTGCTCTACCAAAGTGACGCCGACCTCGGCGCATGCGGCGAGATTTTGCTCCAGGTTCCGAGCGGTCCAGGCTTCGTTGGCATCGACAATCAGTTCGGATTCGGGCGCGGCCTTGCGCACCGCCGCGATCCGCTCGCCATCGCCCTCGCCGCCAAGCTTGATCTTGAGCAGCGGCCGGTGGGCCGCCCTGGCGGCCGCCGCCGCCATCACCTCGGGAGTTCCCAGCGAAATGGTATAGGCGGTGGTGCAGGCCCTTGGTGCGGGCCGCCCGAGCATGCTCCAGACCCGTTCGCCGCGGATCTTGGCTTCCAGGTCCAGGAGTGCGCAGTCCAGCGCGCTACGGGCGGCGCCAGCGGGCATCAATGCCTGCAGGGCCTCTCGCTCCAATCCCGCGCGCAGCGGTTCCCGTGCCGCCTTGAGCGCGACCAACGTAGCTTCCGGCGTCTCGCCATAGCGGGAATAGGGCACGCATTCGCCGCGCCCCGTCATGCCGCCCAGGCTGACCTTCGCCACCACGGTTACCGTCTCGGTCTTGGCGCCACGGCTGATGGCAAAGGAGCCGGCGATCGGCCAGCGCTCGATTCGAGCATTCAGCTTGAGATTATTGCTGGAAGTGGTTTTAATGTCTGGCACTTTCTGAACCGTATGCTTGCCCGCCGTGACCAAGTATGGCTGGGTAGGGATCGCTTCCGCAAGGTAGCGGGCGGCAGGGTGGGAACTTTCATTTCTAAGCGCGGGAAAAAGGCCGTGGGGCGGGCATCATGACCGGCGACCCGACATTGGAACGGATCGCCAAGGGCAATGGCCTTGCGCTGTGTGCTGCCGGGCCATGGACCGCCCGCTTTGCGCCAGTGCTGGAACAGATGGTGGCCGACGCCGAAAAGCTCGGCGGCAGCCGGCCCAACATCTTTATCGACGTGTCACAGGTCGACAAACTCGACACGTTCGGAGCCTGGTTGATCGAGCGGCTCCGCCGCAGCCTGACCCAGGGCGACGTCGAGGCCAGGATCGCAGGACTCTCCGCCAACTATTCCAGCCTGGTCGACGAGGTGCGCAGGGTCAAAGCCGCGCCAGCCGCCGACACGACGACGGTGAGCATCCTCGGCATGCTGGACCAGATCGGCCGCAGCGTTGCAGGTTTTGGCACTACCTTGATCCAGTTGATCGACATGCTCGGCGCCGTGCTTGCGGCGACCGGCCGGGTGTTGATTCGTCCCAAAACCTTCCGCCTGACCTCGACAGTGCATCATCTCGAACAGGTGTGTTGGCGCGCGGTGCCGATCGTCGGGCTCATCACCTTCCTGATCGGCTGCATCATTTCGCAGCAAGGCATCTTTCATTTCCGCAAATTCGGTGCCGACATTTTCGTGGTCGACATGCTGGGCGTGCTGGTGCTGCGCGAGATCGGCGTGCTGCTGGTCGCGATCATGGTGGCCGGCCGTTCCGGCAGCGCCTACACCGCCGAGCTCGGCTCGATGAAAATGCGCGAGGAGATCGACGCGCTGCGCACCATGGGCTTCGATCCGATCGAGGTTCTGATCCTGCCGCGGATGCTGGCGCTGATCATTGCGCTGCCGATCCTGGCGTTTCTGGGCGCGATGGCGGCGCTGTATGGCGGCGGGCTGGTAGCGTGGCTCTATGGCGGGGTCGATCCCGAAGCCTTCCTGCTGCGGCTGCGCGACGCGATCTCGATTGATCACTTCGTGGTCGGCATCGTCAAGGCGCCGGTAATGGCTGCGGTAATCGGCATCGTCGCCTGCGTCGAGGGGCTGGCGGTCGAGGGCAGCGCCGAATCGCTTGGGCAGCACACCACCTCTTCAGTGGTGAAGGGGATTTTCTTCGTCATCGTGATGGATGGCGTGTTTGCGATCTTCTTCGCATCGATCGGGATGTGACATGACGCCAGTAAGTGACCGGGCGCCCGATACCAGCGATTCCATCATCCGCGTTCGCGACATCACCGTGCAGTTCGGCGTGACGCGCGTGCTCGACGGACTCGATCTCGATGTCAAACGCGGCGAGATCCTCGGCTTCGTCGGCCCCTCCGGGGCCGGCAAATCGGTGCTGACGCGCACCATCATCGGCCTGGTTCCGAAAGTCGCCGGTAGCATTGAGGTGTTCGGGATCGATCTTGATTCCGCGAACGCGCGGCAACGGCGCGGCGTGGAACGACGCTGGGGCATTTTGTTCCAGCAAGGCGCGCTGTTCTCCTCATTGACGGTGCGGCAAAATATCCAGTTCCCGGTGCGCGAATATCTCAACGTCTCGCAGCGCCTGCTCGACGAAATCATGGTGGCCAAGCTCGGCATGGTCGGACTGGGCCCCGAGGTAGCCGACCGTTTCCCCTCCGAACTGTCCGGCGGTATGATCAAGCGCGTGGCGCTCGCACGCGCGCTCGCGCTCGATCCGGAACTGGTGTTCCTGGATGAGCCGACCTCCGGCCTCGATCCGATCGGCGCCGGCGATTTCGATGAGTTGGTGCGCACCCTGCAGCGAACTTTGGGGCTGACGGTTTTCATGGTAACCCACGATCTGGACAGCCTCTATACAGCCTGCGACCGTATCGCGGTTTTAGGCAACGGTAAGATCATCGCCGCAGGATCGATGGCCGACATGCAGGCTTCACAGCATCCCTGGCTGAGGGCCTATTTCCACGGCAAGCGCGCCCGCGCTGTCGTGGGCTGATCTTGGGCTGATCTTGGGCTGATCATGAGTCAGGGTGCGGCACCGGAGTTGATTTGATGGAAACGCGGGCGAACTTCGTCCTGATCGGATCGTTCACGCTGGCGGTGATCGCCGCAGCGTTTGGCTTTGTGATGTGGTTTCAGAGCCTCCACACCACCAAGGCTCGCACGCCCCTGCGCATTATCTTCGAGGGCCCGGCGTCGGGTCTGCGCAATGGCGGCAGCGTCAATTTCAATGGTATCAGGATAGGTGAAGTGGTGTCGGTGAAGCTCGATAACCCGCGGCGCGTCGTGGCGCTGGCCATGATCGAAAACAACGCCCCGATCCGAAAGGATACGCTGGTGGGGCTCGAGTTCCAAGGTCTCACCGGAGTCGCCGCGATTTCGCTCAAGGGCGGCGAAGAGGCCGCGCCGAGCGTGCCGTTGGACGAGGATGGCGTGCCAGTGCTGACTGCCGATCCGAATGCGCTGCAGGACGTCACCGAGGCGATCCGCGGCACGCTGCAGAACATCAACCGGGTGGTCGCCGACAACCAGATAGCGGTCAAGAATTCGTTGCACAATCTGGAGACCTTCACGGCCTCGCTAGCCCGCAACTCCGAAAAGATCGATAATGTGATGCTGAAGGTCGACGGCGTAATGACCAAGGCCGACAGTCTGATGCTCGGCCTTGACACGCTGGCCGGCGGCAAGGACGGCGGCGAACTGTTTCTCACCGTGAAATCGATCCGCGAACTGGCCGAAGATTTCGACAAACGCTCTGGCGCCCTGATGTCGGACGGTCGCCACACGCTGGCCGATATCAGCCGCGCGGTTAACAATCTCGACCGCAATCCGACGCGCCTGTTGTTCGGTCCTGGCAACGGCACCGCATCGGCACCTGCGGCAGCAGCTCCGGCCGCGGTCAGCGAGAGGAAGCCGGCCCCGGTCAGCGAGAGGAAGCCGGCCCCGGTCAGTGAGAGGAAAAGGCCGTAAGAGGGCGAGTAAGCGAGTAGGGAGTGGCGAACAGGGCTCGCCAAACAAAAACGGAGGCAGCGATGCCTCGGCCCCTTCGGGGGCCCTTCTTATTTTGGCGGCAGTGTAGGCGGGCAACAGATGTCCGCAGTGGTGGTGTTAGCGGATATGGCCGGGATCATCCTGGACTTCAGCTATTGGACCCGAATGCGAAGTGCCGACTGCGCCGAGCAATGTCCGGGTGCTGAGGGTGAAGCCGAAAACATAGGCTCGTACTAAGTTCTTCTCAGTTGCCCCCAACTCGGACATCTCCCCACCAAGCTTTGCTGATCCAACGGCAAGGTGCGTAGTCCGCTTTCTGGAACGCGTGCAGCCGGTCAAGCCCGCAAGAGCGGTCGCGCGCTCTATGGCGGCGGCCGAATTAAACGGCCAGGGGGCGAAGATCCGTAACCGAGCGGGGTACTAAGCGCCGAAGACGGATCGTAGGGAGGTTCGCTCATAGGCGAGGCGATGGATTGTCCGGCACAACTTGTGCGCCGGGTGCAAGCGAGGTCTGTGATCGCCTTGAGGCCGCTCGCCGTGTGAAAAAGATGTATAATAATAAGGCGTCGATCAAAATTGTGATGGCCAGCACGATATATGCCCAGGGGCTATCCATCAAATTCAGCTCGATCAACCCCCGGGAGAAACCGAAACCCACGACCCACGCATCAAAGCTCATGCATATCCGACGAAACGTCTCGGCATCCAGATGTCGGATGACGTAGGCCCCAAGCGGTACTCCAACCACAACGCAGGGAACAAACACCCACAAGAGATTGCCGCTTTCGGCCGTAAACAGGCCAAGCTGGTAGTAGACAATGGCGGTGACGCTCGACTCGGCCACGCGAACCAATGCGAGACCGGCCCGAAACTCGGTTTTGACCAGACCTTGGTTGTTGAACAGGATCGCCAACGGCGGTCCCGAGATGGTTGTGACCGAATACAGGATGCCCAGCGCGGTTCCAAAGGGAAGACCGACCAGCCATGTCGACCGAATTGGTCTCCGCCAACCGGCTGCCTGAACAAGGATGAGGGGCAGAATGAGTGTGAAGGTCCCGAGTTTGATCCAGCCTGACTGAAGCGAAGTGAGAACCAAGGCTCCGATTTCGATGCCGGGCAGGAGTCCCGTGATGATTGGAAACACCCTCTTCCATACAGCCGCAACGCCCCTCACATTGATGAATAGAACGTAGAAGTTGGTGACGACCTCGACCAGGACGACGGCGGGATTCAGGATGCGATTTGTATAGAAAACGAGAGCTATCGGCACGGTGAGCGAGGAAAACCCATAGCCGAGAGCGCCATTTATGAAGGCTGCAAGCAAAGCGATGCCTGCGAGAACGATCACCGCAGTATCAAGAGAAAGCATCGCAGGCTTCCCCAATTGTCGGCTACGGTCGCGCACGGCGCGACCAAGGCGTTATCCTACCACTCTCAACATTCTATTTGCAGATTGGAATCCTGCTCACCGGGCGTATTCAAGAACCTATCAATTCGTACTCCGGATGACCGCATCGAGTTCCCTAGGGTAGATATCCAGGAGCGCAGTACCACCCCGTGCCGCCACCAACAACTGGCGTAAAGCCCTCAATAAAGCAGACCACGATCGTCAGGGACACAAGCCAACAGACCCGGCACTCCATCCATGCTTCTCCATCGTGAGCCCACCACAATCTGCGTGAAAAATGCGGTGAGGAGCGATTGCGGTGTAGTTAATGGTAGACCGGAAGTCGTTGGCTGATGCTCGAAACAGGGCTTTTGACCCATTGCAGACCATAAGCATCGGGCTGAAAATGTCCGCTGCGATAGGTTTGCGGTCATACGCGAACTGATCGCGCGGATGGGTTCTCACGACCCAACTCGGACCCGAGCCATCCGGGTGCCTCGCACAAATCGATCAGTATTGCTGACCAGTTGACGCATTCTGAGAAGGCCGAGCTCCCAATGTCGCTTATTGGACCCGAAACGGACGTCAGCCCTGTTCTGACACCGACGGTGACGGACACCAATCCCCAGTCGTAGCACTCTCGACCGGATCGACCCTGACGGCGACCCCATACTCCGCAGCCTCAGTGATTTGACGAGCCGAGTTCAACGATCGGCTCAACGAATAGTTATGGGGTCGTCCCCACTTCGCGGGGACGACCATCCAGCGCCAATTTCTCTACGCCGGCGGGATTGCGGGCGCGATCACCATCTTCTTCCTGCCAAGGCTTGCGACCGCGTTCTCCGGCAGGCCAAGATTGTTGGCGAGCAAGTGGCGCGGCGCTTTCGCGAGCCAGTCCGACAACGAGCTCTCGCGATACACCGGGCTGTCGAGCACGCCGACGACCTCGGCGTCCTCCGATCCGATACTTTGAATCGAGTGGCCGGCATTGCGCGGGATGTAGGCGCACTCTCCAGGACCAAGCTCCGCCGTCGCCACGCGTTTGTCCGGCGCAAACAGGGTGACGCGGGTCCGCCCCCTCAAGACATAATGCCACTCGTTAGCATCGGGATGCCAATGCGGCTCATGTAGCGCGCCGCGCTTCAGCTTCAGCACCATGCCGGTCAACGTCGTCGACATCGGAAATTCCTTCGACGAGGCGACATGGAGCGTGCCGCCCGGCGTATTGACCCGCGGCTTCTGCGCCATTAGGGCGAAGCGATGAGTTCGGGTGTGATCGAGTTCGCGCGCTGAGCGGGCCTGCGGTCCATCGAGAGGCAGTACATCCCCTTGCATGATGTAGGTCTCGGCTTTCGGAATCTGCCCGAGCACCTCGGCGGACACGCCAAAGGCCTGCGTCAGCGTCTGCGGGTCGTAACGACTCATCCAGTCACTTATGCCGAAGGTGCCGTGCTCCGAATAGAGGCCGTCGTCGAACGCCAGAATGGCGTGACAGGGCACTGTGCCGAGCGTCTGAATCGCGTGGCTGTGCCCCTTGGGAAAGTACCAGAGATCACCGGGGCCAAGATTGACCACCTCAGCGAGGCCCTCGGCATCGACCACCGTCACCTGGCAGTGGCCGTCGACAACATAGGCCCACTCGGCGGAATTGTGCCAGTGCATCTCGCGGGACCCGCCGGCGTTCATGAAAAGGTGCGCGCCGGCAATGTCGGTCGCGATCGGCAGGCCGCGCGCCGTGATTTCGCGAGCCCAGCCGCCCGACGTGGCCTTGAGCGGCCCTTTGTCGAGCGAGGCGGTGAACGTCACCGCGTCTCCGGTCTTGCGCGGAATCGTCTTGAGGAATTCGCTTGATGGCGCCACGTCGTAACCGGTGGCATGACCGTCGAGCGGTGCCGCGCCTGCTTGCGATGCCGCCAGGGTGCCGGCACCAAGCGCGAGAGCTTCCAGGAAGATGCGGCGATTGGGATTTGCCATGATGCGCGTTCCGTTCTTGTTTTGGGGTAAGGCCGACTAGTTCTGCTCACCCTTGAATTGTGTCGTTCATGACCCATAACACACCATCACCGGCCTGTCGCGAATCAAGTGGCTGTTCGTAATTGTGCGCAATCCCAGCTTCGTCTTTCGTGACCGTGCCACTGACGTGAAGCAGGTCGGCCGCGAACTCGGTGTGCGTTACGTGCTCGAAGGCAGCGTGCTTTCGACCCGTATGGCTATGACGTCACAGCCGCGAAGCTTGCTGTCGATCGCCAAATTGAACATCGCAAGATCGCGTGTGCGACCTTCGATCTGGAGTTTCGTCCGGATCAACCAGACGTGCTTGGGTCGCAGCGGTGGCTTTGCACCCGTCAGCTTTCCCTTATTCCGCGGCACTCGCTGGGCTGCATTTTACTTGATCGTGCATGGCCATACTCCTCGGCTCGGTTACAGAGTCGACAAACATGAGCCACAAGTTTTCGCTTCGAAATCAGGTCAGGTCAGGTCTCGGACGAAGGCGGACTTCGCCGCTGGCCCGGCGAAAAATTCCGAAGGATCATCTGCTTCGCAAGATCGAGGCGGTGGTCGATTTTCCTTTATCCACGATCGGGTGGCTGAACTTTATAGCCCGGACAACGGACGACCGCCGCTCGATCCGACGCTGATGTTCAAGGCGTCGTTCGTGGGCTACCTGTTGCTATGAGGCAGATGTGGATGGCTACCGTTGCCCCTAAGTCAGCTGCTCGCTGACGTCACCACCGATCGCACCGGCTGCCGCCACTACAAGAGCGATCGAGCGACCTGCAAAACCTGTCCACTGCTGGCCTCATGCACGTCAAGCCGCAGCACCACCCGACTGATCATTCGTTATGTCTGGGCCGACGCCCGCAAGCGGACCGATGCCCACCGGCTCACCCCGTGGGGCAAGCGTATCTACAAACGCCGAAAGGAGACCGTGGAACGATCCTTTGCTGCGGCCATCGCTACGCGCGCTCCGCGGCCTGCTTGCCGTGACATGCCAGTGCCTCCTTGCCGCCGCACAAAACATCAAGATGATCGCTCTTGCCCTCGCTCTCCCAGGCCCTTCCTGGCCTCAAGCTTCCCACACCCCTCCTTCAACTTCCTTTCAAAACAAAACCCCGTCGAAAATCGACGGGGTTTGTCAGCGGTCTGACCGAGGCCGCGATGCCTCCGTTTTTCATTTGGCTTTCTATTCGCTACTCGCCACTCGCCTCTACCCCAACCGTCCCGCCGCATGCGCCAGCAGCGTGTAGACCAGTCCGGTCTCTGAGGTGAGATGGCTGCGTAGCGCCGAAGGGCCGCGGTCGTCGCGCGCGACATCGTCGAGCAGGCGCTCGAACTCCGTGATGTAGCGGTCTACCGTCTGCTTGAAGTTGCGGTCGCCGCGGTATTTGCGAGCGACCTCATCGAACGCCTTCTGGCCGGCGGGCGTGTAGAGTCGCTTTGTGAAGGCCTTGCTCTCGCCGCGCTGATAGCGATCCCACATTTCGACCGCGAGATTGCGGTCCAACAACCGTCCGATATCAAGCGACAGCGTTTCCAGCGGATTGCCGCTGGTGGCTGTCGCCTGCGATCCGCGGCCGCGCGCGGTATCCTGATTGCCGTTGTCGACGCGGTTCAACAGGCCTGATAGCCATCCGTCGTTTCCGGATTCGGAACTGGCGGGACTGACCGGCGGCGCTTCGGTGCGCCGCGAGGAGGGCATGCCGAGATCCGGCGGCGGCAGGCTGGAGGCGCTGTCGCGCGTCCGCGACTGCGCCGAACGCGATGGCATATCGTTGCGACCGCCCACGGTCGCCAGCATCGACTCTTCCTCGCGTTGGGCGCTGGAACGTCCGCTATTGGTGCCGACCACGTCAAGGCCGCGACCGTGACGGGCGACGATCCGGTTCAGTTCGGCCAGTGCCTCGATCTGGTCGACAATGACCTTGCGCATCTGCGAGGTGCTTTCGGCGGCTTCCTGCGGCATTTCCAGTACACCACGACGTAATTCGTTGCGCGTGGCTTCCAGCTCCTGCTGCATTTCCCCGGCCATCTGCTTCATGCTCGTGACCATGGACGCAAACTTTTCGGCGGACTGCTTGAACATCGCGTCCGCTTCACGAGTGCCCTGGTGATAGAGCTCGCTCATGGTGTCGGCGGTGATCCGGCGTTCCTGTTCGGCGGCCTGGCGGACCGCCTCGAACTGGCGGCTGATCGCCGACGAGCCTGCACCTGCGGTTTCCGCCACCACGCGAGCGATATCGCGGGCGCGCTCTTCGGCGGCTGCAAGCGATTCATCCAGCAGGCTGGTGAAGCGCGACAGTCGCTGATCGAGATCGGTGGTGCGCAGGTCGATGGTGGTGACGAGCGATTCCAGCGCCGCCTTGCGTTCGGCGACGGAGGCGGTGGTGCCGCGATTGCTCTGTTCGACCACGGTTGCCGCCTCGACCAACGACCTGCCGTGAGCCTCGAACTGGCTGGACAGCGA
>Ga0164307_10001526_pt1 | contig 10550 bp, 11 predicted proteins | sample Whisoiple_243_MG_FD_110214 | JGI IMG/M metagenome (GOLD analysis project Ga0164307, IMG submission 110214) | Soil microbial communities amended with fresh organic matter from upstate New York, USA - Whitman soil sample_243_MG | ecosystem: Environmental > Terrestrial > Soil > Unclassified >...
AAGGAGTAGTCGTACAGGAGGAACACGGGGGCGACGGCAACCGGACCGTCGTCGCCCTGCCAGTGGGGGTAGGGGTCCTCGGGCGTCGTCACGCCGAGCTCCCGGCACACCTTGACGAGGTGCTCGTACCGCTCCTGGCCGCGGAGCCGTACGGGGTCCTTGTCCACCGTCCAGAGTTCGTGGTTCCCGGGGGTCCACACCACATGGGCGAACCGGCCTGCGAGCAGTTCCAGCGCGCGCTCGACCTCTTCGGCCTCCTCCGCCACGTCCCCCGCGACGATGAGCCAGTCCTCGTCGCCGGACGGGTGCAACCGGTCGGCGACGGGACGGTTGTCGGCGATGCCGACATGGAGATCGCTGACTGCGAGAAGCCTGCCACCGCCGTTCGACGTGTGCGGCGCGGGCCCGGCGGGTGAGCTCATTGTTCGAATTTAGCGTCTCCATGGTCCTTCTGGGGCCGCACTGCTCAACATGCCCGCAGTTCGTCCGCTCGCGATGATTGACCGACCGCGTCGAGGGAACGCGGCGACTCATGCACGACGCCCCGGACGACGACGGAGAAGGGAAGGCGACGATGCCCGACGCCGAGCGACCGCAGGACCCGACCCAGCTCCATCCGCGGCCCGAATTCCCCCAGCAGGAGCAGGAACATCCCGGCCGGACCGGCCCCATGGATCCGCCTCCGGACCATGGCGAGGACTCGTACCGGGGCCATGAGCTCCTGCTCGACCGCAAGGCGGTCGTCACCGGCGGGGATTCCGGCATCGGCCGCGCCGTCGCCCTCGCCTTCGCACGTGAGGGGGCGGACGTGCTGCTGACCTTCCTTCCCGAGGAGGAAAGCGAGGCGGAGGAGACCGCTCGGCTCGTCGAGCAGGCCGGGCGAAGGGCTGTTCCCGTCGAATGCGACATCCGCGAGGAAGGGGCGTGCCTGGCTCTCGTCGAGAGGGCGGTGTCGGAGTTCGGCCGGATCGACGTCCTGGTGAACAACGCCGCTTACCAGATGTCGCAGCCGGACGGCATCGCCGCCATCTCGACCGCGCAGTTCGACCGCGTGGTGCGTACGAACCTGTACGGCATGTTCTGGCTGTGCAAGGCCGCCCTTCCGCACATCCCGTCCGGCGGCTCCATCATCAACACCACCTCGGTGCAGGCGTACAAACCCAGCCCTCACCTCCTGGACTACGCCATGACGAAGGGAGCCATCGTCACCTTCACCCAGGGCCTGGCACAGATGCTGGCGTCGGACGGAATCCGCGTCAACGCCGTCGCGCCCGGGCCCGTCTGGACGCCTCTCATCCCCGCGACGATGCCCGACACCACGGAGTTCGGAAAGCAGAGCCCCCTGGGAAGGCCCGCGCAGCCGGCCGAGATGGCACCGGCCTACGTCTTCCTCGCCTCGTCGAACGCGTCCTTCATCACCGGGGAGATCATGAACGCGACAGGCGGGACGCCGCTTCCCTGACTCTGATTCACCCGTCGGACCCGAGGGAAGGCGCCGTACATGCGCGCAGATCACCGCGAAGCCCCTGTTCTCGACGCCCTGGCCGCCTACAAGGGGAAGGGAGAACTGGCGTTCACCCCGCCCGGCCACAAACAGGCGCGTGGAGCCGATCCGGCGGTACGCGCCGTCCTGGGCGACGCCGTGTTCTTCGGGGACCTGCTCGCCATCGGCGGGCTGGACGACCGCCGTCAGACCTCCGGTGTGCTCCGGCGGGCGGAGGCACTGATGGCCGAAGTGGGACACCGAGCGTCATCTGGCCCATCCCCCGTCCGCCGAAGCGTACGAAAGGGCCTTCGACCAGCACCCGGACGCCTGCGGGGCCCTGGTCACCAGCCCCACCCCGTACAGTTCCGCGGCGGACCTGTGTGCCATCGCCGAGGTGTGCCACCGGCGTTGCGGTACCTGCGTACGGGAGTCGCCGCCGGCATGAACGTGCCCGACGCGGCCGATCCCACTCTGCGGACGGTGCGCGTCTGCAAGGAGGGCGAGGGCACGGAGGCGTGAACGCCGACGGAACACACGGATGCGCGCGGCGAGGAGACACGCGGATGTCCGCCGCACACGACGAAAGGAACGGACATGCCCGTCGCCACCTACGGTCTCGTCGCTCTCGACTGCCCCGACCCGAGGTCCCTGGCCGAGTTCTACCGGGGCGTCCTGGGCGGTGAGGTCAGGAACGACTACCCGGACTGGTACGACCTCTACGCTCCGGGAGGTGCACGCATCGCCTTCCAGAAGGCACCGGACCACCGGCCGCCGGAGTGGCCGCGCGGCGATCGCAACTCCCAGCAGGAGCACCTGGACCTCGACGTGACGGACATCGAGCGTGCGCAGCAGGAGGTGCTGACGCTGGGCGCCACGCCGCTGGATCTCGACGACCGGGGCGGGGAGCGCCCGTTCCGCGTGTACGCCGATCCGGCGGGACATCCGTTCTGCCTCTGCTGGCACTGATCGCCCGTCACCGGGTGGGCGGGCGGCCGGTGCCGACCGCCGCCCTTTCCCTCGCCGCGGGCCGACGCGCCGTGTCGCCTGCTCGCCTGGCACCGCCGCACGACCAGAATGGACGACCATGAGCCGAAGCGCCCTCGTCGTCATCGACATGCTCAACACGTACAGCCACCCGGATGCCGAGATCCTCATCCCCTCCGTGCGCGAGGCTCTGCCCCACATCGTCGGGCTGATCGAACGGGCCCGGGCCGACGGGGTACCGGTGATCTACGCGAACGACAACTTCGGCGAGTGGCGCTCCCACCACGGCGAGATCATCGAGGCGACCCTCGCCGGTCCTCACAGGGACTTGGTGGAGCCCCTGCTTCCGGACGGCGATTCGTTGTTCGTCGTGAAGGCCAGGCATTCGATCTTCTACGAGACGCCCCTGACCTACCTGCTGTCGCAGCTCGACGTGAGCCGCGTGGTGCTCTGCGGTCAGGTCACCGAGCAGTGCGTCCTGTACTCGGCTCTCGACGCGCACATCCGCCACCTCGCGGTGACCGTTGCGGACGACGCGGTCGCCCATATCCACCAGGACCTGGCCCGGGCAGCCCTCCGGATGATGGAGCGCAACATGGACGCGTCGATCCGCAAGGCGTCGGCGGTCGACTTCTGAGCCGGTGCACCGCTCCGGAACGGCGCTCAGACCGCGCCCTCGTCCGGCGGCCGCGGAACGGTGCACGGGCGCAGGACCATGTGCGAGTCCTCGGAGGCCGCCACCATGGCGAACGGGAAGCGGTCGAGCTCCAGGCAGAGTGCGACATCGTCAGGATGGACTCCCTGACGTACGCCCTCCGCCAGTTCGGCCGCGGCCCGTGACCCGGCGGCACGGCGGAGGAACTCGGCCGCGTCCCTCCCTTCCCCGGCGGCCCGGCGAGCGATGTACTGGGCGCAGGCCAGGTCTTCGTCGGCCTGCCCGTCCTCGCCGGTGACCACGAACGTGACCTCGTCGCACTCGCGTGCCCGCAGCACCCGGGCCGTCGCCTCCGCCACCACGAAGCCGGCGCACAGCACCAGCGAGGCGTCCTCGACCGCCAGGGCGCCGACCGTCCCGGCCGTGGTCTTCTGCACGACGGTGCGTCCGCCGAGGTCGACGGACCGCAGCAGGCCCGGCGAATTGACCAGGTCGAACCCGGGTGCGGACGCGCCGTCCTTGAGCGCCAGCCGGTCGGGGTGGCGCGCCTTGAGGGCCAGAGCCTCGTCCAGCGACCCCGCGAGAACGATCTTTTCCGCTCCCCGGGCGAAGGCCCAGGCTGCCACGGTGAAGGCGCGCATGACGTCGACGACGACCGCCACGGACGGAGTCTCGGCCAACTCGGCGATGCCGACGAAACGGGAGTCCATGCGGGTCATGGTCGGCCATGCCCGGCCCGGAGCGGCCGGAGAGTGACCCGCATCACGTCGAGGCGGCCGGGCACCCCCGGAACCGGTCGGCACCCGCAGCCTTCCTAAATATGTAGACTGACCTACCCAATCAAGGAGCGCGTGAGATGACCGGGCCCGTCCAGGCAGCACCACAGCCCAGGAAGCGGCAAGGCGCCGCACGCCGGAAGCTGCTCGACGCGGCCGCGCGCCGCTTCTATGCGGACGGCGTGTCGGCCACCGGCATCGACACGATCACCGCCGAGGCGGGCGTCGCGAAGATGAGCCTGTACAACAACTTCTCCTCCAAGGCCGATCTGGTGCTCGCCTACCTGGACGCACGGCACGAGGAGTGGCTGGACCTGTACAGGTGCCGGATGGAGAGCGCCCGGGACGGCCGCGACGGCGTACTGGCGGTCTTCGACGCCTACGCCGACCACGCGCGGTTCGCGTACGAGCGCGGCTTCCGCGGCTGCGGCCTGCTCAACGCCGCCGCCGAGCTGCCGGCCGGTGACGAGGGCCGGGCTGTGGTGCGTCGTCACAAGGAGCACGTCGAGGCGCTGCTCTCCGCACACGTGGCGCAGCTGCTGGCCGGCCGACCCGAGGAGGTGGGCCCCGTGGCGGAGCACCTGTCGTTCCTCCTCGAAGGGGCCATGGCACGGGCCGGTCTGGAGGGCTCGGCAGCCCGTGTGGAGCACGCGCGGACGATGGCCTCGGATCTCCTGGAGCGTCTGTGACCGGGACCGCCGGACGCGGGGCCGCGCCTGTGGGTGCGGCGTCGGCGTGCGTGCTGCTCGCCTCGGTGCTGTGGGGCACCACGGGTACCGCCGCGACGCTCGCACCGGACGTGGGCCCGCTGGCGATCGGAGCCGTCGCCATGGGGCTGGGCGGACTGCTCCAAGCCGTCGTCGCCGCTCCCCGAATCCGGCGTGAGGCACCCCTGTTGCGCGCTGAGCGCGGTGTGGTGCTGCTCGGCGCCCTGGCCGTGGCGGCCTATCCGCCGGCCTTCTACAGCAGCATGCACCTGGCCGGGGTCGCCACCGGCACCGTGGTGTCGATCGGCTCCGCCCCCCTCGCCTCCGCGCTGATCGAGCGGGTCGTCGACGGCCGTCGCCTCACCCGCCGCTGGATCACGGGTGCGGTGCTCGGACTGTCCGGGACGGTGCTGCTGTGCGCGGCCGAGGCGACTGCCGGAGCGTCTTCCGGGCCCGGCGCACGCTCCGCCGGTTCGACCGTGCTCGGCGTGGTTCTCGGTCTGACGGCAGGGCTCACCTACGCCGTCTACTCCTGGGCGGCCCACCGCCTGATCGGACGCGGCCTCACCTCCGGGGCGGCCATGGGCACCGTCTTCGGGATCGGCGGACTGCTGCTCGTACCGGTGCTGGCGGCCACGGGCGCGCCACTGCTGGACTCCTGGTCCGCTGCCGCCGTCGGCGCCTACATGGCGCTGGTCCCCATGTTCCTCGGTTACGTCCTGTTCGGCTGGGGTCTCGCCCGCGTACGGGCCAGCACCGCCACCACCCTGACCCTTCTGGAGCCCGCCGTCGCGGCCGTGCTGGCTGTCCTGGTCGTCGGTGAACGCCTCCGCCCCGCCGGCTGGGTGGGTGTCGCTCTGATCGTCTGCTGCCTCGGCGTGCTCACCGTGCCGTTCCCCGGCGTGGCCGGTCGCCGGGCCGCGACGACCCCTCCGCGCCCTCTCCCGGCCGTGGAGGAGAATGCGGACGTGTCCGTGCCCCACCGCGCTCCGGCCGGGGAACACGTGCGCGCGGAAGGGCACTGAGACCGTGATCGCGCGCATCACCCCGGTATCTCGAGCATGTCCGGGGCCGGGCGCTGCTCCGGCTGCGACGAGATACGCGCGACGGGGAGCGGCCGCACCGGCCGCTGCGTGCCGGTCGATGCCGGGTCGGATGTCAGGTCATCGGGCGTGGGTGGGCCGTCCGTGAGGAGTTCGATCAGCGTGATGCGCGCTCGGGCGACGCGCGAGCGCACCGTCCCCACAGGGCAGCCGATGACCGTGGCGGCCTCCTTGTAGGGGATGCCGAGGAGTTGGGTGAGGACGAACGCCTCACGCCGGTCGGCCTGGATCGACGACAGCAGCTCGGCGAGGGCGACGCCTTCGTCGAAGCCGGGAGTGCCGCACGGCTGGGCCTGCTCCGCCGCCCTCTGCCAGTCGTCACGGTCCGCGAGTCTGGGCCTGGCGGCGGCACGGCGGAAGCTGTCCGCGACGGTTCGGCGGGCGATGGAGAGCAGCCATGTGCGGGCGGACGAGCGGCCCTCGAACCCGGGCAGGCCGGTGAGCGCCCGGAGGAAGACGTCCTGGGTCAGGTCGTCGGCAGCCTGGGTCTCCCCGCTGAGGTGGGCGACGTAGCGCCAGACGTCGCTGTGCAGCGCGCGTACGAAACGGTCCGCCTTGACGGGGTCCCCGTCCCGGGCCGCGAGAGCCAGCCGTGTCGCCGCCGCGTCGGAGGCGGCCGTGTACCGGGTCGCCGTCGCGTCGGACGCGCGGGTGGGCTGTGTCGGAGCCGGCGTTCCGCCGGCAGACGGGTCCTGGACATGAGTCATCGCCACAAGGTCCTTACAGACGCGTGATGTCCGGCGACGCCCGAGGCGTGCCGGTGAAGGGGGACGGCCTGCCCTCGGGCAGCACCGATGCCCGAGGCGCGGCTCGGTGCTCCACGCGCGCTCGGGGAAGCCCACTGCCGCCGGGCCCGTCCGCCCGGACAGGGCCGGACGGGACAGGGACGCCGTGCAGGGTCAGGCACGGCTCCGCACGGAAGGCCTAGGCGACAGCCGTTCCTCTCGGCGGACCCCGCGAGGTGATGCTGTGGACCAGCAGAAGCCGCGTGAGCGACTGCGGTGTACGCCGCCACCGGACGCGGGGGCTTGGACGCTCCGGGGGCGCGGCAAGACGGAGAAGGAGGTGGAGCGGCGTCCGGAGGCGCCAGGCGAGGGCACGCAGTACCCGGAAGAGGGCCCGTTCCCCGTACGCGAGCCACAGGCCGCACAGCACGGCGGCCAGCAGGTGCGCCGCGAGCATCCCGGTCGGCGCCGCGGCGACCATGCCCTGCCCTCCGTGCGCCGCCTGCACCGTCCCGGCGGCGTCGGTGGGCATGCCGTGCATCGCGTGGAGGCCGTGCCCGGCCGGACCGGCGGCAGGGGCGAAGGTCCCGGGAGGCGGCCGGGAGATGACGCTCCCCAGCCCGGCGTCCGTGACGACCGCGACCGCGTCCCGCTCGGAGAGCACGGTGGCGCCGTCCCCGCACAGCAGTCTCTCGGCCCACTGGCGGGCGAACGTTTGCGTGGGCAGCGGAGGCGGCTGGGCCGACAAGGACTGGGCGAAGGCGAATCCCTGGTGGAGAGCCGTCTGTGCCGCTACGGCGGCCGCGGTGACGGCGAGCAGTCCCCTCTCACGGCCGGCGAGGGCCCAGGCGGCCGCGGCCGTGCCTCCGAGCGCTGCGAAGATCACCGGCCCGGACACCGGTGTGCCCGACATGAGGACGTGCCCCGTCGCCGCGAGCGGCACGCAGACGGTTGCGAACAACACGGCCCGCACGGCGCGGGAGTACCGGCCCGGCTTCATCGCGGCACCGTCCTTCCGCCCGTGTCCGGACCCGCGCAGCCGGGTGCGCGTGCTCCGCGGCCCGGCGAGGGACGGAGGTCGGACGTCGCCCGCGGTACCGCACGGAGGCACTCTCCACCGCGTCCCCGCCGCACCTGATCAGGCCTCAGTCACGGAGCAGGGCGTCGAGTTCACGGATGATCTCTCCCACACGTCCGCCCCCGGAGGGTGCGCCGGGCAGGCGGCCGAGGACGGCGGTGACCGCCGCCGGCGCGTCCCGGCGGACCCGGTCGAGGCTCTCCGCCACGCCGGGCCGGCCCTCCGTGGCTGCCAGCTCCCGCGCCCGCAGCGCGTGGGCCGCCGCTCCGAGGACGTGCTTCACCTGATGGGCACTCGCCTTGGGATGCAGGAACGCGGCGGCGGCCGCGTGGCTGGCCGAGCGTGCCGCATCGGCCGCGCCGGGTGACTCGGCGCCTGCCGCGGCCTTGTACGCCGCCCACGCGCTCTGCCGCAAGCGGTTCGTACGGGGCCCGCCCTCGGCGAAGATCCGCGCCGCGTCGACCGCGTCGCGGGGTCGGGTGTCGGCGGGAAGGCCGCCCTCGTAGATCGGCAGCACCGTGCGCGCGCAGTCGGCCGCATAGCCCGCGATCTCCCGAAGTTCGTCGTCGCTCAGCTCGATCCTGTCCGAGTCGGTAGGCACAGCTCCATCCTGTCGTACGCCGCCTCCGCCGGGAAGCCGCGGGCCGCCCGCACCGGTGAACAACCCGCCGCCTCCACGCGTGTGACGGGCCGGCACGGGCGGGCCCGCATCCGGAACGGGGCCGGTCCGCCGGTCAGTCGGCGGTGGCGTAGCTGCGCCTGCCACGCCGGTAGGCGTACTCACCGAGCACGATGTCCAGGGCGAGGAACGCCACCAGCGGGATGCCGAGCAGCGGTACGAAGTACCCCAGGACCGCCACGGCCGCCATCAGCGGCACGAGCACCTGGGGCGGGACCTTCTGCCACGCGCCCCGCGGCAGCGGACGGCCGAAGGCGGAGCCCCGTCCGCGCTGCCACCACATCCGGTAGCCCAGGACGATCAACAGGATCAGACCGGAACAGAGGGCGACGAGCGCCAGCTGGTTGAGCAGCCCGAACAGGACGCCGGTGTGCGCGTCGATGCCCCAGCGGGTCAGTTTGGCGAGAACCGGGTAGTCGGCGAAGCGCACCACGTCGGTGACCTCGCCGGTCGCCGGGTCGATGGCGACCGCGTCCTGCTTCTCGGGCCAGCTCCGCTGGATCTGGCGCACGACGTACCCGGAGGAGTCGGCAGGAGGAACGATCTCCACCGGGTTCGAGAGACGCTCGGCCCGAGCCGTGCTCAGAGCGGCGTCGAGTCCGATGTCCTCGCCCGGCGCCCCCGCGGGGGCGCCCGCCCCCATGTGCTCGGCGTGTTCGCCGCCGGACGACGAGCCCGAGTCGAGGACCGGGGTGGTCTGGCCGACGGCTTCGCGCAGCTCCGTGACGTTCTGTCCCGCGTACGTCGACCACGTGAGGCCCGTCGCCGACACGAAGAAGAGACCGGCCGCCGCCCACACGCCGACCGTTCCGTGCAGCGAGAGGGTGCGGCGACGGCCTGTCGCCCCGCGGATCCTCCGTCGTGCCCGACGCCGACCGAACCACAGCACCACCCCGCCGCCGGCTGTCACCCAGAGCCAGCTGGCGGCGAGTTCGCTGTAGAGACGGCCCGGCTGACCGAGGTGCAGATCGCGATGGAGTTCGTCGATCCAGGTGCGCAGGGGGAGCGCTCCGGTGGATCCGTACTGCTCCAGCGCTCCGGTCACCTCGCCCGTGTACGGGTCCACGAACACGGCGAGCGTGTGGTCGGGGTCCACCCCCGGAACTCCGGACAGGAGGACCCGTGTGGTCGCGCCGTCCTCCGGCGAGGGCCGGACCGCGGCGACCTCTCCTTCGGGATGCGCCTCCCGCGCCGCGGTCACCTGTCGCGAGACCGGCAGCTCGCTCCCGCCGACGGGCACCCGTAGCTCATCGGCGTACACGATCTTCTCCACCTGGTACGAGGCCGCGTACAGGAGGCCCGTGGTGGCGGCGACCAGCAGGAACGGTGCGATGAGCACTCCGGCGTAGAAGTGCAGTCTCCGCACGAGCGGCCGGAGCGGCGCCCATACGGAACGCGTCCCCGGCGGATCGGGCCTCCCGCCCTCCTGCGGGTCACCGGGGGTGCGGACGGCCGGCTCGACGGACATGAGTGGTCTCCTCTACGCGCGGGACGGGCGGACCCGTGGTCAGCCGGTCGAGTAGTCGGAGAGGAGGGCGTGCGAGTTCCCGGCGCGCGATGTGATGTGGGCCACGCGCACCGGTGCGGACGGCCGGGTCTCAGCCCGCCGCCGCGCGGTAGGGGCGGAAGAAGGCGCGGATCTCCTCCGCGTAGAGCTCGGGCTCCTCGAACGCGGCGAAGTGCCCGCCACGCGCCGGCTCGGTCAGACGCACCATGTTCGTGGTGCGCTCCAGCCACTGCCTCGGCGGGCGGACGACGTCGCCGGAGAAGAGCGAGAAGCCGGACGGCACCTCGACCCGCCGGGCGTGCTGTGCGGGCGGGATCGCGGCGTTCGCCCGGTACATCCGCATGGACGAGCCGATCGTCTCCGTCACCCAGTAGAGCGTGACGTTCGTCAGGATCTCGTCCTTGGTGAAGCTCCGCTCGATGTCACCGCCGCAGGCGCTCCAGCTCCGGAGCTTCTCGACGATCCATGAAGCCAGCCCGGCGGGTGAGTCGCTGAGTCCGAAGGCGGCGGTCTGCGGCTTCGTGCGGTGGATCGCGGCGTAGGCGCCCTCGCTCGCGCCCCAGGCCGTCGTGCCGTCGATCCAGGACCGCTCCTCCGGCGAGAGCTCCGCCGGGTCACCGGTGAAGACGGGCAGCCCGCCGTCGGTGCGGTGGACGGCGACGACCCGGTCGGGGTGGTCGAGGCCGAGATAGCGGCTGACGTGGCTGCCGACGTCACCGCCCGCCGCGCCGAACTTCTCGTAGCCGAGGACGGTCATGAGCTCGGCCCACAGACCCGCGACGTCGATGGAGTCGAGGGGCCGGCCGGTGGGCCGGTCGGAGTACCCGAAGCCCGGCATGTCGGGCACGAC
>Ga0164307_10001527_pt1 | contig 10549 bp, 10 predicted proteins | sample Whisoiple_243_MG_FD_110214 | JGI IMG/M metagenome (GOLD analysis project Ga0164307, IMG submission 110214) | Soil microbial communities amended with fresh organic matter from upstate New York, USA - Whitman soil sample_243_MG | ecosystem: Environmental > Terrestrial > Soil > Unclassified >...
CACGACGGGGACCTGCGGGTCGAGCGAGCGTACGGCGGCGAGCGCCTCGAGCATCCGCTCCTGGTGGCCGTGGGCGGTGTCGACGACGAGGCAGTCGACCCCGGCCTCGAGCAGCTCCTTGGCCTTGAGCGCGACGTCGCCGTTCACGCCCACCGCGGCCGCGATCCGCAGCCCGCCGTGGGCGTCGACCGCAGGGTTGTAGAGGGTGGCGCGCAGCGCACCCGTGCGGGTGAGCACGCCGACCAGCGCACCCTCCTCGTCGACGGCGACCGCCATCGGCGCGTGCGCCGCGTGGAGGGCGTCGAACGCGGCGCGCGGGTCGGCGTCCTGCCGCAGCCGGACGGCCACCGGCTGCATCACGTGCTGCACCTGTGCGAACCGGTCAACCTCGGCGCAGTCGGCCTCGGAGACGACCCCGATCGGTCGCCCGTCGTCGACCACGACCGCCGCTCGGTGGGCGCGCTTGGGGATCAGCGACAGCGCCTCGGCCACCGTCTGGTCGGGCCGCAGCTCGATCGGGGTGTCGAAGACCAGGTCACGGGTCTTCACGAACGCGACCACGTCGGCGACCACGGAGGTCGGGATGTCCTGCGGGATGACGGCGAGGCCGCCGCGACGGGCGATCGTCTCGGCCATCCGCTTGCCCGCGATCGCGGTCATGTTGGCGACGACCAGCGGGAGCGTGGCACCGGTGCCGTCGGTGGTGGCCAGGTCGACGTCGTACCTGCTCGCCACCGCGGAGTGCCGCGGGACCATGAAGACGTCGTCGTAGGTCAGGTCGTGGCCGGGGGCTGTCGTATCGAGGAACCGCACGTCGCAGCAGTCTACGGCGCTCCTTAGGGTGGGCCCATGTCGTTCGTGTCGCCAGGCCAACCGTCCGAGCTGACCGAGGCGACGCGCGCGTTGTTCCGCGAGGCGTACGGCGCGGAGGCGTCGGTCGTGGCGCGGGCGCCCGGGCGGGTCAACCTGATCGGCGAGCACACCGACTACAACCGCGGGCTGGTGCTGCCCGTGGCGCTCGCGCACACGACGTACGCCGCGGTCGCCGCGCGCGATGACGGCGTCGTACGGATCGCGAGCGGTGACGACGGCGACCCGTGGACGGGCACCATCGACGCGGTCGGACCTGGCAAGGTCGACGGCTGGGCGGCGTACGTCGCCGGCGTGCTGTGGGCGCTGCGCGAGGACGGCCTCGATGTGCCGGGCATGGACGTCGTCGTGCACGGCACGGTGCCGCTCGGCGCCGGGCTGTCCAGCTCCGCGGCGCTGGAGTGCAGCGTCGCGCTCGCCGTGTGCGGGCTGCTCGGGCTGGAGGTCGACGACGACCTGCGGCACCGGCTGGTCCGTGCCTGCATGCGGGCCGAGACCGAGGTCGCTGGCGCCCCGACCGGCGGGATGGACCAGACGGTCTCGCTGCTGGCGGCGGCCGACGCAGCGCTGCTGATCGACTTCGACTCCGACACCTCGTCGCCGGTCCCGCTCGCGCTCGCCGACGCCGGGCTGACGCTGCTGGTGACCGACACCCGGGTGCAGCACGCCCTGGTCGACGGTGGGTACGCCGCCCGCCGAGCCGACTGCGAGGAGGCGGCCGAGACCCTCGGCGTACCCAGCCTGCGCCAGGCGTCGCTGTCGTCGGTGGCCGGCATCTCGGACGAGCGGGTCCGTCGGCGTGCCACGCACATCGTGACCGAGATCGAGCGCGTGACCGAGACGGTCGCCGCCCTCGGTGCTGGTGACTGGCCCACGGTCGGGCGGCTCTTCGCTGCCTCGCACGCCTCGATGCGCGACGACTTCGAGATCTCCTGCCCGGAGCTCGACCTGACCGTCTCCACCGCCGTCGAGGCCGGCGCGATCGGCGCGCGGATGACCGGCGGCGGCTTCGGCGGGTCGGCGATCGCGCTGGTGCCCACCGAGCGGCTCGATGCGGTCGTTCGTGCGATCGACACCGCCTTCGTCGCTGCCGCCTTCCGGGCGCCTCAGCACCTGCTCGCCGAGCCGAGTGGTGCGGCTGCGGTGGTGTCCTGAGCTGCGCCGTTTGGTCACCAACCGCAGATTTCGGGCCCGATTTCTGCGGTTGGTGACCAAACGGCGTGCCCTGGGCCGCCCGAAGCCGTGCTTGAATCCCTGGCATGCCTGAGAAGTCACCGGTCGAAAAGATCCAGGACGCCGTCGCCGATCTGGTCCGCGGGGCCGTCGCCGATCCCGAGGGCACCGCGCGGAAGGCCGTCGACCAGGCCCGGGGCGTGTTGTCGCTCGGGTTCATGGTTGTCGGGCAGGTCGCCCAGACGATCTCCGAGCGGCTGATGCACGGCCCGAGCCAGCCGACACCACCGCCGTCCGCACCCAAGCCGCCGATCGTCGACCGCGAGCAGCCCACGCCGGCCGACGTGGCCCGGGTCGTCGAACTGAAGCCCGCCGCCAAGAAGGCGCCGGCCAAGAAGGCACCAGCAAAGAAGGCACCAGCAAAGAAGGCGCCTGCCAAGAAGGCGAGCCCGAGCGGCAAGCTCCCGGCCAAGAAGGCGCCTGCGAAGAAGCCACCCGCCGCCGGGGCGGAGGACTGACGGACCCGCTCCTGCCTGACCCGGCACTCGTCGTCCTCGTCGGGCCCTCGGGCGCGGGGAAGTCCACCTGGGCAGCCAGTCGCTATCGCGCCGAGGAGATCGTCTCCTCGGACGCGTTGCGCGGTGTGGTCGGCAGCGGGCCCAGCGACCTGGACGCGTCCGCCGACGCATTCGACCTGCTCGAGCGGATCGTCGCTGCCCGCGTCGGCCGCGGGCCGCGCCGCCGGGCTCCCGGCGGTGGTGGTGCTCTTCGACACTCCCCCGGACCTGTGCCGGGAGCGCAACCGCCGACGCGAGCGCCCCGTGCCTGCCCAGGTCATCACGACGCAGCTGCGCAAGGCAGGCGTCATCGGCACCGCGCTCGACCTCGAGGGCTGGGACGCCGTACACCATGTCCAGCAGACGGGTCGTGAGCCTGAGCGCGCGCCCCAGCGCCCGCTGGGACTCACGACCCCGTCATCCGAGGGGCGCCGCAGCTCCCAGGGGCTGCGGTTCGTGCTGCAGGTGGGCCGGTTCCCGTGGGGCGAGGACCCCGCGGGCTGGCTGACGAGCATCGCGACGGCAACAGACCAGGCCGGGTTCGCCGGGCTGGCGCTGATGGACCACCTGATCCAGATCCCGCAGGTCGGGAGGGCATGGGAGCCGATCCCGGAGCCGTGGGTGACCCTCGGCATGCTCTCCGGCCTCGACACCCGTCTCGAGCTCGGCACCTTGGTCACGCCGGTGACGTTCCGGCCACCTCGCATCACGGCCAAGGCTGCGGCAACCCCGGACGCGCTCACGGGCGGCCGAGCGTTCGTCGGCCTGGGCGCCGGCTGGTGGGAGCGCGAGCACGCGGCGTACGGCGTCCGCTTCCCGCCTGCCGGCCAACGGCTCTCCCAGGTCGAGGCCGCCATCGAGACGATGCGGGCCCTGTGGGCTCCCGGGACGAAGGCTGCTGCCGATCTGCCGGAGACCACGTGGTACCCGCGCCCCGAGCACGACATCCCGATCATCCTGGGCGGCTCGGGCGACCGCGCCCTCGCGGCGGTCGAGGGGACCGACACGAAGGTCACGGTGCTCGACCTGCCCACCGTCGGCCGCGACCGCGACGACGATCTCGACGGGTGCGCGCCGGTCATGACGTAGCTGGTCAGGTGACCGGGTTTCGACACGTCAGTTCGGGCTTCGTGCCTCAGCCGGACGACTTGCTCAACCTGCGCTCGCAGCGGGCCTCGGCTCGTTCCTCGCCGAGCCCCTGCTCACTTGAGTTCGGCGCTCGTCAACCCGAGCACCCGGCGCGCGACGATCAGCTGCTGGATCTGCTGCGTGCCCTCGAAGATGTCGAGGACCTTGGAGTCGCGTGCCCACTTCTCGAGCAGCTCCGCCTCGCTGTAGCCCAGCGAGCCGGCCAGCTGCACGCACGACAGCGTGATGTCGGAGCCGACCCGGCCCGCCTTCGCCTTGGCCATCGACGCCTCGAGCGAGTTCGGCCTCCGGTTGTCGGCCATCCAGGCTGCCTGGAGCATCAAGAGGTACGCCGCCTCCCAGTCCGCCTCCAGCTGGAGCAGCTTGGCGGCCGCCGCCGACTGGGTGAGCGCGGGCCGGTCGTAGTCCACCGAGACCCCGGCCTGCGACAGCAGCGCTCGGGTCAGGTCCAGTGAGGCCCGCGCGCAGCCGACGGCCATGGAGGCCACCAACGGGCGCGTGTTGTCGAAGGTTGCCATCGCGCCCGCGAAGCCCTGCTTGGTGTCGACGTCGGGCGACCCGAGGAGGTTCGAGGCCGGCACCCGGCAGTCCTCGAACCGGATCGTCGCCGTGTCGGAGGCCTTGATGCCGAGCTTGTGCTCGAGCCGCTCGACGGTCATCCCGGGCGTGCCCTTGGGCACCACGAAAGACTTGATCGCCGCCCGGCCGAGCGTCCTGTCGAGCGTCGCCCAGACGACGACCGCGTCGGCCCGCTCGCCGGAGGTCACGAAGATCTTCTCGCCGTTGATCACGTAGTGATCGCCGTCCAGTACGGCGGTCGTGGAGATGTTGGCCGAGTCGGACCCGGTCCCGGGCTCGGTGATCGCCATCGCCGCCCAGACGCCCGCGAAGCGCTCCTGCTGTTCGACGTCCGCGACCGACGCGATCGCCGAGTTGCCCAGGCCCTGACGCGGCATGGACAGCAGCAGCCCGACGTCGCCCCAGCACATCTCGGCGATCGACATCACCGAGGCCAGGTTGGTGCCGTTCTTCACCGCACCGTCGGACGCAGCCTCGTCGCGCTTCACCCCGGCCGCGCCCGCGCCTTCACTTGCGCCGGACTCGGAGAGCCCGTCGATCATCGCGGCGAGCAGGTCGAGCTCTTTGGGGTACGCGTGCTCGGCCTTGTCGTACTTGCGTGAGATCGGCCGCAGCATGTTCATCGCGACCTGGTGCGCCTGGCCGACGAGCGGCCGGAACTTCCTGGGGTCCTCCAGGTTGATGGCCACTATCGGGGTCCCTGTTCAAAGCGGAGCGAAGCGAGCATTTGAATGGGGTGGTTCATATCAGCACCGCACCTTCCATGACGCCGATGGCCCGGAGGTCGCGGTACCACCGCTCCACCGGGTGTTCCTTGACGAACCCGTGGCCGCCCAGCAGCTGCACCCCGTCGAGCCCGATCTGCATGCCCTTGTCGGCGCACAGCTGTCGCGCCAGCGCGACGTCGCGGGCGATGTCCTTGCCCGAGGCGGCTCGGCTGGCTGCCTTCCAGGTGAGGAGCCGCATCGCCTGCAGCTCGATCGCGATGTTGGCGACCATGAACGCCACCGACTGCCGGTGCGCGACCGGCTCGCCGAACGCCTCACGCTCCTTCACGTACGGCGTCACGTAGTCGAGCACCGCCTGCCCGACGCCCACGCCCAGCGCGCACCAGGCGAGCCGCGACAGCCGGACACACTCCACATATGCCTGGGCGGACGTCGTGCCGTCGGTCGCCCCCAGCACGGCATCGACCGGGACGGTGACGTCGCGCAGGTGCAGACGGGTCAGGCCGGCCGCCCGCACGCCCATCGCCGGGTCGGCCTCGATCTCGAGCCCGGCCGTGCCGGACTCGACGAGGAAGAGAGCTGGAGCTCCGTCGAGCAGCGCGCCGACGACGAACAGCTCGGCGTCGGCACCGCGCGGCACTGCCGACTTGAGGCCGTTGAGGACGTAGCCATCAGGGGTCCGGACCGCGGTCGTCGCCGGTGTCAGCACGTCGAAGAGGACGGCGGGCTCCGTCAGTGCGATCGCGGCGGCCGGCGCCGCGCCCTCGGTGAAGGCGGGCAGATACGTCTGCTGCTGGGCGTCGGTCCCCCACAGCCCGATCGCGGTCGCGACCGAGCCGGGCGCCAGGGAGGCCACCGCCAGGCCGAGGTCGCCATGCGCGAGCGCCTCGGCGACAAGAGCACCGGCCACGGCCGAGCGCTCCTCGGTGATGCCGCCGAGCGACTCCGGGAGGCCGAGGATGGGCAGGCCCACCTCGAGCCCGGCCTTGAGGACGGCTTCGGGCGCCGTACAGGTCTCGTCCGCCTCCGCGGCGGCGGGGCGCAGCACCTCGGCTGCGAGCTCGGTGACCACGTCGACCAGCAGCTGCTCGTCCTCGCTCGGGGTCAGGTCGAAGACTCCCGGAGCGGCCGCGGACGTCGGCCTACTACCGGGGCCCCCCGACTTGCCGACCTTGGCGAAGGCCCGCCCCGCGGAGGTGATCGTCCGGAAGCCGCCGCGAGTGGCCGTGTAGACGGCGGTCTCGGTCTGCTTGCGGAGCCCGAGGCGGTCGAGGACGTCGCTCTGCGCGAGGCGGCTCAGCGCGGCGACGGCGTACCCGATCGGGTCGCGAGCCTCCGTCGAGGCGATGCCGTGCTTGCCGCCGGGGCGCAGGCTCTGGATCAGGGACATGCGGCCTAATGTAACTCGGAGTTACACGTCGCGCTACGGCACCCCTCGTGGGTCCGGTCACACCCGTCAGAAGTCCCGCCGGATCCTCCAGAAGCAGAACCCGGTGAGGCCGACGGCGGCCGCCAGCACGATTCCGGTCTCCAGGAGCTGGAGCGTCCAGAAGTCGGACGCGGGAAGGAACGTCATTTCCTGGCGGTAGCCCTCCGCGTTCAGCCGATCGAGGCACTTCTCCATCCCACCCGGACCGGAGGCGGAGCCGGGCTCGGGCGGCGGTCCCCCACCGCAGTCCGAGGTCCACGCGGGGAACTCGTCGACCGTCTTGCCCGTGGGGTCGACCGTCGTCTGCGAGAGCTCCCACGCCCCCGGCTCGTCCAGGTCGACCCGGATCTCGTGAATGGTGCTGCCGGCCGATCCCGGCGGCCCGCCGGCCATCAGACCGTCCAGCGTGTCGACCGAGAACGTCGCCTTCGTGACCTGCGGGTCGAGCAGATGTGGCTGCACGAGCACCGGCAGCGCGATCTGGATGCCCACGACCGCGACGAGCGTCGCCGCCATCGCCACGATGCTCCGCTTGAGCACCAGGCTCGCGGTGACGCCGATCGCCAGGGCGAGCAGGGCCAGCCCGATCGGCAGTGTGCCGCGAGCACCGAAGAGGACCGGCGAGAGGCGCGGGACGCCCAGGAGCGAGGCGTTGTCGCCATGGCCGCCCCGGATCGCGTCGTCGATCGGGCCGCACCACCAGGTCAGGGCGATGGCAAGGAGGCCGGCGGCGACCGCAGCCAGCCCGATGAGCAGCAGCTTGGTCCCGAGCCACCGGGTCCGGGTCACGCTCTGCGTCCAGACCAGACGGTGGGTGCCGGCCTCGAGCTCCCTGGCCACGAGCGGCGCGCCCCAGAAGACTCCGAGGACGGCAGGGACGGCGTACACGAGCGCGGTGCCGATGCTGAAGACCGCCTGCTTGGGGCCGTCGAGACCGAGACGGGAGAAGAAGTCGTCCGGCGCGTCGCGGTAGAGGTCGGCCAGCTGCGGCCCGGTGACCGCGAGGACCACGGCGAACGCGGCGAGGGCAAGGAGGACGGCCAGGGCCGAGACCCGGAACTGTCGCCAGGTGAGCCAGGTCATCGCAGTGCCTCCAGGGTCGGGCGGGTGGTCTCGGGACGGCCGGGGCGGGCTCTGCTCATGTAGGCGAGCACGAGGTCCTCGAGGTCCAGGCGACCGACCTCCCAGGACGGGTCGAGCACGGGGCGGTCGGTGCGCACGACGTACGTCGACTGCCGGTCGGTGTGGCTGGCAGTGATGACGACCTGGTCGCTCGGTAGGGTCGCCTCGTCGCGGCGGGGACCCGTCAGCCGGTGGTGGGTGTCGAGGAGGTCGCCGATGTCGCCCGCGAGCTGGACCTGCGAGTCGACCAGCACGATCAGGAAGTCACAGGCCCGGTCGACGTCGGAGACCAGGTGCGAGGAGAGCACCACGCTCACCTGCTGCTCGGCGACCGTCTCCATCAGGTCACCGAGGAACTCGCGCCGGGCGAGCGGGTCGAGCGACGCGACCGGCTCGTCGAGCACCATCAGCTCCGGCCGCTTCGCCACCGCCAAGGTGAGGGCGAGCTGGGCACGTTGACCGCCCGACAACCTGCCCGCCTTGCGGGTCGGGTCGAGGCCGAGCCGGGCGACCCGGTCGCGCGCCAGCGCGTCGTCCCACCCGGGGTTCAGCCGTGCGCCGAGGCGGAGATGGTCGGCGACCGTGAGGCCGGCGTACGTCGGGGTGTCCTGGCCGACGTAGCCGACGTGCGCACGTCTCGCGTCCGGCCCGGCAGGGTTGACGCCGAGGACCTCGATCTCCCCCGCGCTCGGCGTGAGCATGCCGACCGCGAGGTTGAGCAGCGTGCTCTTGCCGGCGCCGTTGGGCCCGACAAGGCCCACAACGCGTCCTGCCGGCACCTCGAGTGTGCAGTCCGACAGCGCCCAGTTGCGCCGGTACTTCTTGCCCAGGCCCGCCGACCGGAGGACGGTGCTCATGCCGTCTCCTCCCTCAGCGCGGACCGAAAGGTGCTGTCGAAGAGCGCCTCGATGCTGTCCTCGTCCAGCCCGGCGCGCCGGGCCTTCGCGAGCCAGCGCTCGAGATCGGCCCGGAGCGGGCCGTGCGCGGCCAGGGTGTTGTCGGTGAGGGTCCGGGTCACGAAGGTGCCGACGCCGGGACGAGCCGCGACGAGACCTTCGAGCTCGAGCTCGCGGTACGCCTTCGACACCGTGTTGGGGTTGATCGCGAGCTGGCCGACGACGTCCTTCACCGTCGGTAGCTGGTCACCTTCCGAGAGCAGGCCGAGCCGCAGGGCGCGGCGTACCTGCTGGACCAGCTGCTGGTACGGCGAGACGCCGGACCGGCCGTCGAGGTGGAACTCGATCATCGGCAAACTCCATTCCACTAGGTACCTAGGACTATAGGCACATTCGGCCGACGATGTCGAGAACCTAGGATCTGGCCCATGCCCGACGAGCCCCTCGCCCCGCACGGACCTCTCCCGACCGGTGGCACCGTCCGCCCCATGACCCGCTGGGGCACGCCGGTGATGCACCGGCCGCAGGCGCAGGTCCGCACGTACGACGATGCTCTCCGCTCGCTCGCCGCCGACATGGTCGCCACGATGTACGCCGCCGACGGGGTCGGCCTGGCCGCCTGCCAGATCGGCGAGGACGTCGCGATGTTCGTCTTCGACTGCCCCGACGAGTCCGGCCGACGGACCGTGGGCCTGGTGTGCAACCCGGTCCTGACCCTCCCCGAGGTCGGCGAGCGCAACCTCGACGCCGATGACGAGGGCTGCCTGTCGTTCCCGGGCGCGTTCGTCGAGTGCGCCCGCCCTGACTTCGCGACCGTCACCGGCACCGGCCTCGACGGCGAGCTGGTCACCTACTCCGGCGACGGTCTGCTGGCGCGCTGCCTGCAGCACGAGACCGACCACACCCTGGGCACCGTCTTCGGCGACCGGCTCCCGACCAAGCTCCGCAAGAAGCTGCAGAAGGCGCACGACAAGGTCGCGGACGAGTTCCCGCCCGAGTGGCCCGCGTGACGGCCCACGCCGTACGCATCGTGCAGCTGCCGGCCGAGGCGATCATCGCGCTCGCCGACGGTGACCTGGCCGGCGCGAACGCCGCCTCTCCGGTGCCGCTGACGGACTGGATGGTGTCGGACAGCTCGGTCCGCACCTGGCAGTACAGGGCGACCCAGGCGATCCAGACGCCCGCGGACCTGCCGTGGATCACCGGTGTGCTGTGGGACGACGACGCTCAGGTCGCGGTCGGCCAGTCCGGCTTCCACGCCGCCCCCGACGACGACGGCATGGTCGAGGTCGGGTACGGCGTCGACCCGGCGTACCGCCGACGCGGCTACGCCCGGGCTGCCCTGGAGCTCGCGATCGACCGCGCCCGGACCGAACCCGCCGTACGCACGCTGCGGGCCACGATCTCGCCGGACAACGAGGCGTCACTCGGGCTCATCCGGCAGTACCCGTTCGTCCACAACGGCGAGCAGTGGGACGAGGAGGACGGGCTCGAGCTGATCTACGAGCTCAGCGTCTAGCCACTGCGTCTGACCGCGCAGCGGACGTGGGCGAGCCGCCTCGGCTCGACAGAGAGACCCCGATAGCGTCCGAGGGTGCCCAGTCGTCGCCCGTCCAGTGCTCGTCGACGCAGCGCTTCACCGCGCCGGAGCGGGACGCGACAGCGGACGTTGCCGGCCGCGGGGCCGGGCGAGCGGCTGTGGGTGCTCGACGTCCCCTACGGGACGCAGGTCGATGGCGCCACCTGGCACCCGGCCGTCAAGACCCACCTGTTCGTCGGGCGCGCTCTGCCCGCGCACCTCGCGCCGTACGCACCGGGGCCGCACACGCTCGGCCGGTTCATCGAGAACACCCTCAACCCCGGCGATCCGACGCCCAGCCCCGAGCCGACCGACGCGCTCGAGCCCCGCAGGGTCCAGTTCGAGGCCGCCGATGCGATCGCGGCGCGCGCGGCGGCGGGCGGGCGTCAGTTCCTGCTGGCCGATGAGCCCGGTGTGGGCAAGACGACCTCTGCGGTGCTCGGAGCGACGGCGGTGGGCGACCTCCG
>Ga0164307_10001529_pt1 | contig 10538 bp, 8 predicted proteins | sample Whisoiple_243_MG_FD_110214 | JGI IMG/M metagenome (GOLD analysis project Ga0164307, IMG submission 110214) | Soil microbial communities amended with fresh organic matter from upstate New York, USA - Whitman soil sample_243_MG | ecosystem: Environmental > Terrestrial > Soil > Unclassified >...
AAGCAAGGGTGATGTTGCCACGCCCAGCACCGCCACCGTAGACGTTCAAACGAAGCTCGGAACCCTGTCATCGATCGCAGTTGGCGTGAACGCTGCAGCTTGGGACAGCAACCTGATCGATCGGGGTGTTCCGGACCTGCTCGAGGACGCGGGCATCCAGATCATGCGCTACCCAGGAGGCTCAGTCTCAGACAACTATCACTGGCTCTCCAACACTCCCGACGATCCGACGCAAGGCGGCACGGATCCAACGGCAAACTTCGACGCTTACATGTCTGTCGTTCGGCGGGTCGGCGCGCGCCCGATGATCACCGTCAACTACGGCTCCGGTACCCCCGAGGAAGCGGCGGACTGGGTACGCTACGCAAACCGCGGCTGTCGACGGTACGACGGGCCGGTTCCAACCTATCCCGGCGCAAGTGCGAATGGTCACGACTATGACATTCGCTATTGGGAGATTGGAAATGAGCTCTACGGAAACGGGACGTACGGCGCGACCTGGGAAGTCGACCACAAGGCGCACGACCCGGCCACCTATGCAAACGGCGTCGTCAGCTACAGCGCCGCGATGAAAGCGGTCGATCCATCGATTCGTGTTGGCGCGGTGCTCACTGCGCCGGGCAATTGGCCCGACGGGCAAACCAATGATGCCTCACCGAAACCCTGGAACGACACCGTGCTTCCCGTTGCTTGCAACGCGCTCGATTTCGTCGTCATCCATTGGTATGCGCAGGGGCCCACGGGAGAATCGGACGCCGATCTCCTCGCATCGCCTCAAAACGGCCAGGCAACTCCCGTCAGCTACACTCCGAGCATCCCGGACATGATGGCGACGCTGAGGGCGCAACTCGCTCAGTATTGCGGAGCTCACGCGAGCGCCGTGCAGGTCATGGTCACCGAGACCAACTCGGTATCATACAATCCGGGCAAGCAAACCACGAGCCTGACCAATGCGCTCTTTCTCAGTGACCAAGTCATGACTTGGCTGGAAAACGGCGTCAGCAATGTCGATTGGTGGGCGATTCACAATAGCCCTTTCGACGGAAACGCCGATCCTGCGCTGTACGGGAAATACGAGTTCGGAGACTATGGAATCTTGTCGCGCGGCATGACGACCAACAATGGCGCGATCGAGCCGCCTGCTGAAACGCCGTTCCCCGCGTACTTCGGCTTGCAAATGCTCTCCCGTTTGGGACACGAAGCGCGTAGCCAATCACTCGCCGCGAGCTCTTCCACGCCGCTGGTTTCGATCCACGCGGTGAAGCAGCTCAACGGTAAGGTGCATGTGCTCTTCATCAACAAGAGTCCGAGCGCAGTGTATGACGTCTCCGTATCGCTGAAGGGCGCGTCGGTTCACGGCGTTGCCAAAGTATTCAGCTACGGCAAGGACGACGCTTCGATTCAGCGGAGCTCGAAGGCCGTGCGCGGCTCGAGCTTTGCGCTCGAGCTGGCTCCGTATTCGTTGACGACGGTTCAGCTGCCCTGAGCGCCTAGTGTACCTCCCGTCCAGCGGGCGGCCGCAAACTCGCGCGCTGCGTCGCTGGGCGGATGTCGCTCACTGCCACTCGATGCCCGGCCAAGTCACACCATCGCTCCTGCGGACCCGATCCATTCCAGAATATGGTCGAAGCGCTCGCGAGTGAGCGCATGGCCTCCTTGGTACTCTCGGTGTTGGAGCTCGTCCGGCGCACCCGCATCCACGTAGGACGGGCTGGCGAGGCGCACCATCTCAGCAGCGTCACGCGAGTATCGATCCTCCGAGCCTGAGACGACCAGCATTGGCCGCGGAGCTGCCAGCTTCAAGAGGTCGTGGACCTCGAACCGTTCGAGGGCTCCCGGAATAATCTCCGCCATTTCGATGCCCGTCCCGTGCTGCATCTTGTTGCGAAAGCTGCACACGGCGCCGCTCACGCAAGCGTACTGCACTCGCTCGTCGAGCGCCGTTTGGAACAGAGTGGTATTGCCGCCGTACGAATGCCCGAGAACTCCAATTCTCGACGGATCGACGACGTCGAGACTGGCAAGAAGCGACAGTGCTGCCTCCGCGTCGTCGAGCACCTTCCGCATCAAGGTGTCTCCGCGTAATAGTCGGTAGCTCATCTCATTGTAGTGCTGCAGCCAATCATCGGCGTGCGGCTCTACACCTGCGCAATTGGTGCGACGATCTTCGAAGCAGATCGAATCAGCGGCGAGCACGACGAACCCTCGGAGGGCAAGCGCCGGACCGAACGCTTGCAGGGGATCGCCGACGAGGCCGCAAACCTCACTTTTTCCGAAGTGACGCTCACTATTGTGTTGATGATGAATGAGCACGGCTGGCGCGGGTCGACGAAGCTCGTTGGGGACTAGCAGGAATGCCGGAACCCAATCACCCTCCGCCGCAGCGAAACGGATGCGTCGGCGTTCGAACGACGATTGCGCGTCGATGTCGACGACGCTCGTGTCGACGCGGATTGGCGGCGGCTTCAGCTCGAGCCAGTGGCGGAGTTCCGCTCGAAGCGTGGCGCGGTCATTCATCGACATCCCGTTTCACTTCGTCATTGAGGCATGCCTCCTTGGGGTTCTGTCCAGCTGCGCTCGCGCGTTGGCGGAGTGAAAGGCAGCGGGCTTCACGTCGAGCGAGCTCACGCTCGGAGGCGGATAGGTGGAGGCATGGGGTGGGGAGCGTCTGTGCATCTGGTCCGACATGGGCAAGGTCGACGGCGCATTCAGACCGTTCAACGAGGTCGCTGGAAGTGGACTCGACTCGCCAAAAGACGAGCGTCACGGCCACGAGAACGCACAGACTCAAGAGGCTGAGCAGGGATAGCGGCAGCCAGGTCGAGCGCACGAGCTTCTCTAGACGCACTTTCGCAAAGGTCATTCATTCGGCTCCGCCTCGAAAAGAACTGAGCTCACCCTCAATCAAATGCCCACTCGAGAAAACCATACGGGTCCAGCGAGCACAGTAGGTACAAGAGCACGGCGCCGACACCCGCCGAAACCACCCAGCCGTTGAATACGGGCCGAGCCTGTTGACTAAGTCGCACGACCGGTAAGAGCAACGCGACGCAGATCATGGCAGGCCAGCTCATCGCTGCGAACACCGCGACGAGCGCCACAGTGTCGGAGAACGGAAATTGAGGCGAGTCACGGTAGACGCGTGGCCAGCGACCGAACATGAATCGAATGTACAGTTCCGAGAATACGAGCGCGAGGACGGCGAGCCACGGCAAAATGCCAGCGGTACGCGACATGCGCTGTAGACCGCGATGCTTGGCGATTGAATCCATCACTCCCCTATCTGGTGCTAGCAGAAACCGGCCCAGGTGCCCAATTTCGCAATCGGCAGAAAAAGAAGCATGCTAGCTCGGTCCGATGTGGAACGCGCGCGTCCTTCCTTTAACATGGCTCTTGTTGCTCGCTGCCTGCACGCGTCCTGCGGCGGTGGGGCAGGCGCCTTCGAGCGTCGCTTCTACCGCTGTGCGTCCGCTCGGCCTAGAGCTGGTTGCGATTCCCGCAGGCACGTTTCAGATGGGCGGCACCGAGCCACCCGAAAATGTCGTCGCGACGTTTTCCGTGGCTGATCGCGGCCCCGAATATTTCGCTGACGAGTACCCTCGTCACCAGGTCCGCATCACCAAACCCTTCTGGCTTGGCAAGTACGAGGTGACGGTCGGTCAGTTTCGGCGCTTCACCGACGAGACGGGCTACCGCACCGAGGCAGAAACGGATGGCACCGGCGGCTGGGGCTATAATTCCGCGCTTCATCAGTGCGAGGGGCGAAAGCCCGAGTACACTTGGCGGACGCCCGGCTACGAGCAACGCGAGACATATCCTGTCGTCGACGTGAGCTACGGGGACGCGCTAGCCTTCTGTCGCTGGCTGAGCGCCAAGGAAGGGCGGACCTACCGACTCCCCACTGAAGCGGAGTGGGAGTACGCGAATCGCGCCGGGACGGAGACACGTTACGCGACGGGCGACGCTCCCGAGACTCTACTCGGGGCTGCGCGTGCCATCGACGTCACGCGGCATCCGCACTTCGGCCACGTGCAGGAGCTCGAGATTTTACCCGAGGATCCGAGCGCGTTCCCCGTCGCGGTGGGCAGCCTGATCCCAAACAGCTGGGGCCTCTACGATATGCACGGCAACGTTTGGGAGTGGGTCGCGGATTGGTACGACGAGCGCTATTACGCCAAGTCGCCAGTCGACGACCCGCAGGGTCCACTCAGTGGAGAGCTCCGTGTGCGGCGCGGCGGCGCCTGGAACAGCTTCCCGCTATGGGAACGGTCGTCCTTTCGCAATTGGAATTCACCCGATAGCCGCTGTGTGAATCTCGGCTTTCGCGTAGCAGCGAATCGCTGAGCGTTCGCGATTGTAGCGCCGGTGATGACCCTTCACGCGAATGTAGCGCACTTTCATGGCTGTGCGAGCGTGTTCCAGTCCGAACCGCGCAGAGCTCAATGCTCGCGTTGCGTTGGAGCGATGCTCGTGGGGGCCTCGCCCACGCGGATCGGCCCAGCGTCTCGTGCTGCACACTGCATGAGTTGCTCCAAGCTCTGCTCTCTCGGCTCGAATAGGTAATACGGCGTGACGACCAAAGCCTGTTTTGGTGCCGTCGTGACCGACACCCCAGCGGGTTCTTGATCCGTCGTCTTTACGGATAAGCGGCGCGACGAGCCGTTCGCCGAGGTGATCGTCAGCTGCAGCTCCACCGGGCCCGCGGCATCGGTCGGCGCACCGGTGACGCTCACCTCCAGCGTGGCGTCCTCGGATGTTGCGCAGGCGGGTTCCGAGCAAATGCCGAAAGGGCCTTGGGCGGGTGTGTTCGCGGGAAGTTGCAAGACGAGCCTGGCAACGCCATGAATCCGCACCGGATGCGCTGCCAACCAGCCTTTGATCGGAGCGCCGATCGGCTCCGCAACGTTTGCCACCTCCAGCACGAGCCCGACGGGAACGCCGCGCGAAGATTGGGCACGCGCCGAAGCGCAGGGTCGGGCAATCAAAACGCGCTGTTCGTCAGGGGTGCTCGCCGGTTGGTTCGCTGCGCGCGCACAACCGAGCGCCATTTCGGAGAGTACCGTGACCAACGCGAGGGCGGTCAGCCGACGCAAGGGGAGAGGCCGGTCGACACGGCGTCGCGAGTTCATTCCATCCCACCTATCTTTTGCCGGTTCTGCATCCCACGCCCTGATGATCCCACCTACCATGTACGCCCCATACACGTCGTGGGGCGCCGGAACATTCCCCCTTCGGACGCACTCAGTATGCTTGCGCCCGGTTGAGCGAGACGACCACAGCAAGCGGGATTTCTCGTCTCTCGCCCGCGCGAAACGATGACTCGTCCCGCGCAACCACGCGGCGACCGCCGCCCTTGGTGTCGCGCGCCGCGCGGACGCGGATAGTAGTTCCGCCAAAGGCGAGGCTGACGAACTCCGACACGCCGCCCCGCGTCAAGCCGCGGCAACATCGACTCACGACTTCGCACCGCGTTATTCACCAGCAAACCCGCTCACCAGATTACCTATCTGCGCCACCAAGCATTCACCGAAGTACCATTGCCGAGTATCCACTTGGGAGGTAGACATCACATCATGGGGCGCATCAATAGATGATGGCGCTGTTCGGCTTTCGTGCGCGAATGCGACGAGCCATGAAGAGGGATAAGGATATGACCGCAAAGTCCGCTGTCACCAAGCCTGAAGATCGTCCGCTTTCGGAGCTCCAAGGGCGACGCCTAGCCGCCCTCTCGGGCCTGGACGTGAAAGTCCTTGCCGGGCAGAGCGTCGCCCAATTGGCCGACAAACTGCGTTGGCAGCTGGATCCCAATTGGCTATTTTTCCGTCGGATTTGCGGCAGGGTCGTGAAGAAAGATCCGCTGACGGGCGTGGAGTACGGGGTGCCATTCGCCACGGTCTTCGTCGAAGACACCGACTGCAGCTTCATCAGCTACTTTCCCACTGGCTCGCGCTACGTCTGGCATTATCCCGTCTTTTGCCATCGAGAGGTGATCGGGTCCGTCAAGACCGATGCCTGTGGCTACTTCTGTGTGCTCGTTCCACGCTTCCAAATCGATTGGATCCTGCGCTGGCGCTCGGAGCGGATTTGTTTTCCGATCATCTTCAACCGACCGAACCTCGACGATCTCGTGCGCGAGCTTCCGCCACACCGAGTTGGTCCCGGTCCAGATCCGGGCCCGGAGCGAGGCCTTCCCACGTTTACGCCCGCGGTGCTGCGCTCGCTCGGTGATGGCGAGACGGCGAGACTTGCGCGCGAGCTCGGGCAAAAGCAATCGGCGCGTACTCTCGGCGCGTCCAACCAGCTCGAAAGCAGCTTACTTTCTCGGCGCCAATTCGATCGGGAATTGCCACCGCCGCTCCCCGCGGAGTTTCGCAAGGCGCTTTCGGGTCATGGCGTCGTGGCGGCCAAGGGCGCGTCTGCTGCCGATGGAGTGCGAGCCGCGATCGCCGCAAAGGTCGGCCTCGACGCGCACAGCAAACAGCTGGCAAAATTCGATACGCAGCGCTTCATCGGACCGTTCCTACGCTGCTTCGACATCCTTTTGCCGGAGTGGCAGCTGATTCTGGACGTTCCCGACATCACCTTCCGTGTCACCCAAGACACCGATGGTGATGGGAATGAGGAGACGATCTATTCCGAAGGCTACTTCGACGTGCGCTGGAATGCTGGCAATCTGCCCAACGTCACGCTCGTCGCCTCGAGCATCGCCAAAGAAGCCCGTTTCTGTTCACCGGGTCAGCCTCATGTCGACTGCAGCACCGATCCAACGATCGTGACGGCGGGCCTGATGACGGTGACGGATGCGACGTACTTCGACGCCAGCAATGGCTATGCAATCCGACCGAACCGGCCTTCCGCCGATGGCATCAACCCACACGCCCCCAACCTAGTCGATGCGCACATCGCGCAGACTCCGTTCTGTGGCGCAGTGCAGCTCTACGGCTGCGTCGACCTCCAGGGAGCCAAGTACTATCGCATCCTGCACAGCGTCGACAATGGCGGCAGCTACTCGGCGATCACTGGAGCGGCGTGGAACAACTACTCGACCTTGGATGGTCACCCGATCCCGATCAGCCCCGATACCAACGGTTGGTACGAAGTGAATCCCATCGATCCGATCACACACGCCGCCGTCCCGCGCGCCAACCTCGAGTTTCCGAACATGATCCTGGATTGGACTGCGCCCAACGGCAAAAACGTGGTGAAAATCTCGATTGCCAACGCCGCCAAGGTCCAACTCGCGGAATCAGTCCCGGTGGCTCTGCAAGTGGACAACACCGCGCCCAGCGCGCCCTTCGACCCATCCAATTGGCTCGCGTGGAAGTTCGCCGGAGATCCAGACAGCACGCTCACCGTACTAGGACTGAATTGCCCATTGATTCAGCGCGGAGCCACCCCGCGCGACATCGAGGTCGTATTCCGTGTGACGGTATCGGCCGACCACTTGCGTGACGCGACGCTCGGCGTGCTCGGCTGCAACCACGATCCGTCCAGCGGACCCACGTTGACGTTCACGCAACAGCCCGACCCCCTCAACAACCCCAGCCACTGGTACACGACCCCGACGGACAACAGCGTCGAACTCTACCAGCGCTATTTCCTGGATGCCGATGCCAAGCCGGGTTGTTACACGTTCCATTGCAAGGCAAACAGCCGAGCCATCAACCCCTCAGGCTCCAACGGCGAAAATCAAATCCCGCCGGACTGGTACAAGGATGAAGTCTACATCTACGCCTGGCCGTCGGTATCCGTAGCCGTGGTCAACGAGAATTGACCTCTCCGCTCGTGTTCCTCGACTACGTGATTGGCAGCTTCGCAGTCTGGCGAATTACCCATTTGCTCGTTGCGGAAGATGGCCCGTGGGACGCGCTGGTCAAACTCCGCGCATTGCTGGGTGACAGCGCGTTCGGTCGGGCCATGGATTGTTTTTACTGCACGAGCATCTGGGTCAGCGTCCCTTTCGCGCTCCGAATTGCCGACCACTGGCCGGATCGGTGCATCGGTTGGCTCGCGCTCTCCGGCGTCGCCTGCGTCCTCGAACAAGCAACGACCCGCAGCGAACGCCCCTACTCTCCAGCTCGAAAGGACGACGCATCCACATGACTTGCTGCGGCCAAAAACGCCAGGCTTGGCGAGAGCGAACCCTGCCTCGAGTCCAAGCCGCGCCTCCCCCGCCCCCGACGCCGCAAAATCCCGTCGCGCTGCGCCACCTCGGAGCATCGTCACTGGTGGTCAAAGGCACTGCAACCGCTCACGTCTATCTCTTCGCGGGGCGCGACTCTTCGCTCCCGGTCGATGAGCGTGATGTTGCAGAGTTGATCGCGATGGGTGTGTTCGAGGTGGTAGCGTCGTAAGTGGGTCGTGGTCAAAACTCCAACGAGCTCCGCATGACCGAATGCTCAAGAAGGCGGAGCCAGGCGCTGATGGAGGATTGCCCAAAGACGTTCTAAGTACACGCCCAAGTCAGCGTCGATGATCTCGATCCCTGCGACATCCCGCCAATACTCCACGTCGGCGCCATTGAGCTGGACGGCCCAGGACGCGGGCACGTTTCGGTGAAGCCGCAATCGGCGCGTCAATGCACGGACGTCCGGCTCACGCAAACCGTGCCCCCAAAAGAGAAGTGAGCGCTCTTTCAACCAATCCCAAACCACGCGCGGCAAGATCTCTGGCACACGGGTCGAAAGCTCCTCGAAGTCACGACTGGCAACGACGAAGCTATCGCGCCACTGGCCGTGCGGGTCGACGCCTCCATTCAGCTTCACGATGATGCTGCCTGGCTGGAGCGGCTCGCGAATCGCTGCGGGCATTCGGATCACATGCTCGGTCCCATCCGGCATCCGATGTAGAAACTTCCCCGCGTGCAAGCCGTCGTGGTTGTAGAGGAAGAGATGGTATGGCTCGAGCGCGTCTGCAAACGCGCTCTCCAGCACGGCATCATAGTTGGTCGTCAGCACGAGCAGAGGCGGTTGCCCCCTCTCACGCAGCATGGGAGGGAGGGCTGCGAGGAAGCGGTGAACTGCACTTGGGGTCGTATAGTGCGTGCGCACGATCTCGCCCACATAGGTCGATAGCCGCTCGCGGTCGATGTCAGCAACATGCTGGGCCGCGTCCGCGCGATCCCGACTCGGCCAGGGAACATTCGCCAGCTCGCAGATCTTCTCGTAAAATTGTCGGCCCAACATCCGTCGCGGATGCACCGCCGCACCCAAGAAGAACGCGACTCTCCCGCCCAGCAGTGCGTCGGCGACCGAGTCCAAGTGACCGCCTGCGAGACTCGACCACCAATCACCGACGCCGGATGCCGTGGGGAAGCCACGGTTGAGCGGCGGCGGGGGTGACGCAGCGGGCGCTGCACGAAGCACATCCACGGCAGTGCGCTGCACCAACACGTCGAGCAAGGAGGCGATCTGCGAGAACGCCTTTTGGCGGTACCAGAGAGTTCGGATCCCCGACTCTTCGAGCTCTTTGCTGCGAAGCTGCTGTTTTCGAGTGCGATAACGCGCAGCCAAGATGGCGTAGTGCCTCAGGTAGCGATTGCGCGCGTGGACATTCTTCAGCGACTTCAAAGTGCGGTCGTTTTCGAGACTGCACCCGAGAAACAGCAACGGTCGATTCGTGTATACGACCGAGGCCAGGTGCTCTACCGGGCCTGGACTTTCTTCGGTGCCGTAGCCCTCGTCGTATTCGAGCGCGGTAAAGATCATCGATGGCGGATGAGCGGCATCGCCATGCAACTTGATCAGCGCGGTGCGGTTCTCCTGCAGCGCCGCCACCACTCGGGCGGGCTCGGCGCGGCCGAGGACCAGATGATCCGCGGTGAAGGGGCGCCCGACGTGCTCGAAGATGGTCTCCAACACCGGGTCGAAGTTGGTAGTGATGATTGGACCTGGTGCCAACATGGCCAAACGACTGGCCGTGCTCTCCTGCGCAGTCGTCGCGTTCAGGGTCGGCCGCGTAGCAAAGGCATCGCGAATTTCGCGATAAAAGGCGTCTTTGTCAGTATCGACCAAACACTGAGCAGCATCCTCGAACCGTCCGGCGTTCACGAGATCAGCCACCTTCGAACGCTGGGCTTCTGCCGCAGCCCCCTCGAGAAACTCACCCCACATCGGATATCGGAACGGTGCAGACGCGCCTGCACCCACGAACGGAATCACCCCCGTTTGCGAGCGCAAACTGATGACCAGATCGCGAATGACTTCCGCGTTCTCCGCTCGAGCCCAAGCGTCCAGGCCGACCTCGGTCAGCACCGTTTCACGCTCGGCGAGCGTGGCCGCGTCGCAAACCGGCGCTTCCAGCTCGACCGACTCCGCGTCGCTCGACAAGAGCACCGGCTCGCCAAGCTGCACGCGCCCCTCAGCTGCGAGCAGTGATGCGACCCGTCGCATCGTCGTCTCCGTGAAGGGTGTCTGCTGCGCGCTCGGCGCCTGCACGACTCGATAAGAATCTCCATCGCGCCAAACGAACACAGTGGCGCACCCAAACTCCTCGGCTACCTTGGGAAGCCATTTGTCTTCCGGCGGAGCGGCGTCGCC
>Ga0164307_10001531_pt1 | contig 10524 bp, 10 predicted proteins | sample Whisoiple_243_MG_FD_110214 | JGI IMG/M metagenome (GOLD analysis project Ga0164307, IMG submission 110214) | Soil microbial communities amended with fresh organic matter from upstate New York, USA - Whitman soil sample_243_MG | ecosystem: Environmental > Terrestrial > Soil > Unclassified >...
GATGTATGTCCGCTGGTGTAGATTCCTTCTATCACACCACACACCCCGCAGGCAAGAGATGCAGGACGAGAAATCATGGCCAGCAGCACATCTGCACAATCCACCCCGCCACCGGCCAGTGCCGGCACCACCGGGGTCTACGGCATCACCACCGCCGCCCAACTCGCCGGGATGAGCGTGCAAGCCCTGCGACTGTATGAACGCAAAGGACTCCTCGAACCCACCCGCACCAGCGGCGGCACCCGCCGCTACAGCGACAGCGACATCGCCCGGCTCCGCCGGATCAGCGTCCTGATCGCCGAGGGCATCAACCTCACCGGCATCGGCCGAGTCCTCGGCCTGGAAGCCGACAACGCCGACCTGCACGCCCACAACACCACCCTGCAGCAACGCAACACCGCCCTCACCGACACCAACAAAGCACTCCGCGCCGGCGACGACAACGCCGCTCACCGTGCGCGTGACCGCCGGCCACCCGCACGTCATGACACCGGCACCACACCCGATAGTGACGACAAGGCTGGCCGTCGTCGGTCTGATCGATCAGGACGATAGCGACCATCAGTCCGGACCTGCTCGACCTTGACTCTCAATCCCCGGCAACAGCCCTCTGTCAAGCGGCCGCAGAGCTCGGTTCGACGGCTAGGTCCGCCCCGAGCCTGAAGTGTTCAGCGGTCCGGCCGGCCACCTTCTGGACCGACCGGACCTCGCCCAGCAACCCCTCCGGATGAGCGCCCGACGTACCCCGGCAGTACCCAGGTTCTGTCCGTTCACCCCGAATCACGACAAGATCAGCTAGTGCAGTAGTCTTTAGACAGTCGAACAATCGTTGATGACGCTATTGAGGAATATTCCGCCCCCGGCTGTCGCAACCAAGTGATGGTCAGCACCACATTCCGCTCACTACCCCCGCTTCGACGGCAACACCTGAAGGGCGGCCCCACGAGAGCGGTTGCAGCGCAATGCTGCCGGCGCCGTAGAACGTAATCTCCGTTTGAACCCGACGACCAGCGGCTCGTTCCGTTGTCGCGCGCAATGCTGACTATGCACCATCCTCGAGCCAGCACGGATCGACCACCCTCGATCGGAATTCCGACCCGCTGGCTACCACCCAGGCGGTGAATGGTCGAAATGTCTGGCTTATTCTTGGTCACGCCTTTTGGCCATCCGTTTCATCACCGGTCAGCGCGGACGTCCTGGCAACTCGCCGCCAGCGCGGTGGTTGTCGTCCTGGCCGCCCTGGCCTTGGTGGTGAGTCCCCTCTTGGGTCCCCACCGAGGTGGGCATGCCGACGGCCCCCACCGGGATGATGAGATCCTGCGCAGCACACTGCTGATCGCCGGAGTCATCGGAGTGGTGATCGCTGCGGTGGTCGGGTTTCTCATCGCCCGCCGCGCCGTTGCCCCGCTGGGCGACGCCTCAGCCGGTTGAGGACACGACGGTGTCACTGCGGTAGTGCCTGGGCTCGATGCGAGTAGCCGGACCGCCCTCGACGTGTGTGTCGTTCAGGCGCCGCGTTCCAGATGCGGGTCGCCCAGGGCTCCGGCGTAAAGCTGGAGCCGGATTTCCCGGGCCTGGGTCATGTGCTCGGTGGCGATTGCTGCCGCGTCGTCGGCGCGGTGTTCGGTGATGGCTGCCAGCAGTTCGCCGTGCTCTCGGAGGATGCTGTCCCACCGGCCGGGGAATCTCAGGGTGGTCTGCGGGTGCAGGTGCGCGATGAGCCGGTCGATGACCTCGACCAAGGTGCCGTTGTGGCTGGCCGCCCACAGGGCCTCGTGGAACAGTCGGTTCAGCCGGACCCGGTGCTGGTCATCGTCCGGCCCGGCAGCTTCCATCTGCTCGTGGATGGCGCGTAGCCGGTTGATATCCAGGCTGGTCGCCCGCTCCGCAGCGGCCCGCGCCGCCTGCCCCTCCAACAGGATCCGGAGTTCGTAGATCTCCAGGATCTGCTCCGGGCTACGTTCCACCACTCTGGTGCCCCGACTGGTGCGTTCCACCAGACCGTCCTGTTCCAGACGGCGCAAAGCTTCCCGGATCGGTGTTCGGCTCACGCCCAAGCGGGTGGCCAGGCTGGTCTCCACCAGCATGCTGTCCGGACCGATCTCCTCACTGAGGATCAGCGCACGGAGCTGGTCATACACCGGAACGCTCATCAAGACATCCCTTCTCGGGGGCTGCGCACCCAGTAACGCCGACAGGTTGAACGCAGCGTCGGCATCACCGTATCCACGTGTCTGTCTTCGCATGCGAATCCACACGCCCATGTTACTTGGCACACAGCTGTTGACTTGTGCATCCCAGTGTATACAGTGGCACTCACACACATACAGCTGGATGTAGGGAGTGCTTGTGAGTGAGATCGAGGTAGGGTCCGCCGAGTTGGCCGTTCCGGCGTCCTGGGTCCGTGGTGGCACCAGCAAGTGCTGGATCTTTCAGGCCTCGGACGTCGACCCCCTTCCGGTGACCAGGGACGAGTTCCTGCTGCGCGCGTTCGGCAGCCCGGACCTACGGCAAATCGACGGCATCGGTGGGGCGACCTCGACCACCAGCAAGGCGATCATCGTGGAAAGCCGAAGTGCTGATCAGCCGGCGGATGTCGTCGGGTATTCCTTCGCCCAGGTCAGCGTCGATCATCCGCGGGTTGAATGGATAAGCAACTGCGGCAACTGCGCCACCGCGCTCGCCCTCTACGCCGTACAGCATGAGTTGGTCGGCCTGAGCGATGAGGTCACCACGTTCTCGATGCGCAATCGCACGACCGGACTCGTCCTGGATGCGGCAGTCCCCACTCCCGAAGCGACTGCACCATCGCAGGGCACACAGCTGGTCCGAGGTGTCCCGTTCCCCGGCGTACCGGTCGACCTCGGGTTCACCGAACAGACCTGGTCCACCCATGGAACCCTCCTGCCCACCGGGCACGCGGTCGATCAGCTCACAGTTGGCGACTCCGTCTACCCGGTCACCATGATCGACGCCGGCGCACCGGTGGCGGTCATCCGGGCCGAGACCATCGGACTGACCGGAACCGATGACGCCGACACCGTCGCCGCAAAGATGCCGTTCTTCACCGAACTGCGCCGCAGCGCCGCCCGAGCAATGGGATTGCCGGACAACGACCAGTCCGTGCCCAAGGTCGGCGTCGTCGCTGGCGGGCGGGACGGCGAAGTCGAACTGAACGCCCGAATGATCTCGATGAGCGCCCCGCACCCGGCGATCGGGCTGACCAGCGCGGTCGCGTTGGCCGCCGCCGCCACCATTCCCGGCAGCCTGGTCCACGACCTGGCCCCCGCCAGGCCCACCTACCGGATCGGCACCCTCAGCGGACCGATCACGGTCGCAATCACCGATGAGAACGGAAACCGCGCCGCCGCTTTCCGCCGCAATTCCCGTCGCATCGTCGATGCGCTCGTCTACATCCCCGCCGCCACCCCGGCGGACAGCACCCAGACCAAGTCCACCACCCGCCGCACCGCGACCACCGTCGCCTGACCGCACCGACGCCGTACTGCACAGCCCCTATCCCCTGCACCAGCCGAGCCTTCACGATGGAGACATCGTGTCGGAGAGGAAGACCAATGAAGATCACCCTCGAGAACCTGAGCCTGCAGTACAGCGGCAACACGGTGGTGAAAGAACTGGACCTGGAGATCGCCGACGGCGAGTCGCTGGTCCTGCTCGGCCAGTCCGGTTGCGGCAAGACCAGCACCATGCGGTGCATCGCCGGTCTGGAGCAGCCCAGCGGCGGCCGGATCACCATCGGCGACACCGTCGTGCACGACTCCGAACGGCAGGTCAGCGTCGCCCCGTACAAGCGCAATGTCGGCATGGTGTTCCAGTCCTACGCCGTGTGGCCGCACCGCACCGTCGCCGAGAACGTCGGGTTCTCCCTGAAGATGAAAAAGGTGCCCAAGGAGGAAGCCATCAAGCGGGTGCGTAAGGCCCTCGCCGTGGTCGGCCTGTCCGACTTCGAAACCCGTGGCGCCAGCCAGCTCTCCGGTGGGCAGATGCAACGCGTCGCATTGGCCCGCAGCCTGGTCATGCAGCCCAGTGTGCTGCTGCTCGACGAGCCGCTTTCCAACTTGGACGCCCGGCTCCGCGAGCGACTGCGGATCGAACTGCGCGAGATCCAGCTCGACCTGAACCTGACCACTGTGTACGTCACCCACGACCAGATCGAGGCCTTCGCCCTCGCAGACCGGATCGCCCTGATGCAACACGGCCGGATCGTGCAGATCGGCACCCCGCAGGAGATCTACGCCGCGCCGTCGACCAAGTCCATCGCCGACTTCCTCGGCGTCGGGAACATCTTCCCGTGCACCGTTTCCAAGAACGGTCACCAGCATGTCGCGACCCTCACCGACCACCCCGTCTCGTTGCCGGTGGTGGATGTTCCCGACGGAACCGGCCCGACGAGCCTGTGCCTGCGCGCCGAGGATCTGCTGGTATCCAAGGCATTGCCAGGTGATCCGACCGGTCCCGGGATCTGGCGCGGCCACATCGACGTGGCCAGCTTCCAGGGCGCCACCGTGCGCTACCGAATCACCCTGGAACAAGGACCCGTTGTCGAGGCCATCGCCATGCCGCAGGCCGGTGACTGGCTGACCACCGGGGACACCGCCACCGTCCGGGTGTCGCCCAACGCCGCGCAGGTACTGAAGGACGACACCTCGTCCCCCGTGCTGACCTCCCCCGCAGCAGCGACGGCGGTCGCGGCATGACCACCACCCTGCAAAGGCCGACCCCGCCGCCCGCGGTCAAACCACAACACACCTCAGCCGCCGGCCGGACGGCCAAGAAGATCCTGCCGTCCGGTTTGCAGCTGATCATCTTGGCGGTGCTCGTCCTGTTCCCGGTCGGGTTCGTCCTGCTGGCCGCGTTCACCGATACCAGCCCCGGACCGGGATCGGTGGGTGAGGCCGCTTTCACCGTCAGCAATTTCAAGGTCCTGTTCACGTCCAGCGCACTGACGGCGATGCTCAACTCGGCGCTGGTCGGACTCGGCGCATCCATCGTGGCGTTGGTCATCGGGTCCGGGATGGCGTTCCTCGCCGCCCGCACCAATGTCCCCGGCCGCAAACTCATCTACTTCTTCGGCATCGCCCCACTGTTCCTGCCCGCCCTGGTCGGTGCTCTGGCGTGGGCGCAACTGGGCAGCCCGGCCTCTGGGTTCATCAATGTCGTCGCCCGCGCCGTCGGCGTGCCCGACCTGATCAACATCTACAGCTTCGGCGGACTGATCTTCGTGCTGGGCCTGTACTACGCCCCGTACACGTTCCTGATGGTCCACTCCGCGCTGTCGCTGATGAACCCCGACCTGGAGGACGCGGCCAGCCTGCACGGCGCTCCGCTGTCCAGGATGCTGCGCACCATTACGTTCCCGCTGGTGATGCCGGCGATCGTCGGCTCCGGAATCCTGGTCTTCGCGCTGACGGTGGAGAACTTCCCAGTCGCCCAGGTCATCGGTGTGCCCGGTCAGATCGACACCCTGCCCACCCTGATCTACCGGTTGATGAACGCCTCCCCGTCCCGGCAGAACGCCGCAGCCGCGATCGCCGTCGTCCTCACCATTTTGCTGATGATCGTGGTTTTCATCCAGCAGCGCACCGTCGCCAAGAAGCAGTACACCACCGTCAGCGGCAAGGGTGTCCGTGCCCGCCGGGTTCCGCTGCGTCAGTGGCGCTGGCCCTCCGCGGTCGCCGCATGGGTGTACTTCCTGCTCGCCGTGGTGCTGCCCATCGGGGCCCTGCTGATCTCGGCGTTGCAGACAAGCCCCTACCTCGGCCAACTCTCCCAGTTGTTCGAACCCGGGGCGTTGTCGTTCTACTCCATGGGTCAGACCCTGCAGGACCCGGATTTCTGGCACGTGCTGCAGAACAGCGTCATCGTCGGCCTCGGCACTGCCTTCATCGGCACTGCACTGTGTTTCGCGCTGTCCTACACCAGGTACCGCACCAACGCGTGGGGCCGCAAATGGCTGGAATACATCGCGATGCTGCCGCTGGCCATCCCAGCCATCGTGCTCGGCCTGGGTCTGTTGTGGACCTGGCTGACCCTGCCGATCCCGGTGTACGGCACCTTGATCGTGCTGGTGATCGCCTGTATCGCGGTGTTCATCCCGCAGGGTTACCGCGGGGTGTCCTCCTCGATCGTGCAACTCGACAAGGACCTGGAGGACAGCGCCATCATGCTCGGTGCCCGCCGGCCCAAAGCGATCTCGTTCGTCACCGTCCCGCTGCTGCGCGTCGGTCTGTCGTCCACGTTCCTGCTGCTGCTGATGCTCGGCATGCGTGAACTGACCGCTGTGCTCTTCCTGTTCACCTCCGATACCCGCCTGCTGTCCATCGCGATCTTCGACGCCTATGACAACGGGTCCTTTCAGCAGGCCGCCGAACTGAGCCTGCTCTACATCGTGGTCATCGGAATCCTCGCAGTTCTCGCTCGCCGCCTCGGCGCGAAGGATGTGGCCTGATATGACCAGCACCACCCGCACCATTCGTCGCACCGGCGCTCTGGCGGTCGCCGTCGGGATCATCGCCATGGCCACCGCCGCGTGTGCCCCACCGCCAGCCCCCAAGGAGGTCGTCACACCGGCCGAGACCGTCGACACCAGCAACGGTTTGGTCGTCAACGGCGAGCAGATCGCGGACAAGGAACTCTGGGACGCCGCCGTCGCCGAGGGCAGCATCAACCTCTACACCGGGTACACCGAAAACACCGAGGCCGCGCTGCTCAAGCAGTTCAAAGCCGACACCGGACTGGAAGTCAACGTTGTGCGGCTCACCCCGAACCGACTGTTCGAGCGGATCTCGGCCGAGTACGGCGCCGGCAAACTCAAAGCCGATGTCGTCCGCACCTCCGACTCCGGTTTTGCCAGTGCACTGAGCGAGAAGGGCGTCTTCCAGCCCTACACCCCCGACACCGCCATCAACCTGCACGACGACGTGGTGTTCGACGGCGGCAACTACTACCGCACCTTCAACCCGATCTACACCTTTGGATACAACAACGCGATCGTCACGCCCGAGGAAGCGCCCACATCCTGGGAGGTCATGACCGACCCGGCAATGAAGGGCAAGATCGGCATTGCCCAGGTCGGTGCGGGCGGCAGCGCCCTGGCTCTGACCCGCTTCCAACGGGCCGTGTTGGGTGACGAGTTCCTCACCGCCTACGCCGCGAACCGGCCCCGGATCTTCGACTCCCTGGGCGCCGAACTCGACAGCCTCGCGCGCGGTGAAGTACAGGTCGGCACCACCGTCGTCAGTGCCGTCAACCTCGCGCAGGCCCGCAACGCCCCCGTCCAGTTCGTCATCCCCAAGGAAGGTTTCGCGGTCTACGACTACTACACCGGCATCGCGTCCACTGCCACGAACATCAACGCCGCCAAGGTCTTCATGAACTGGAACCTGTCACTGCGAGGGCAGAACGTCTTCCGCGAACTCGGCGAATACTCCGTCCGCACCGACGTCGACCCCCCGCTCATCCTCGGCGAACAGTTCCCACCGTTCGAGTCCGAGCAGGTGCACCGGATCCTGCCGCCCGACGCCAAGGGATTCGCCAAGGAGGACCAAGCGATGTGGAACTCGCTTTTCGGCTACAACGAATAGCCCGAACGCACCGCCAGTAACCCCCATCGACCTCGGTGGCGGAACCGGCCACCACCGGCTCCGTCACCGGGCTTCACCGAGCCCAAACCGTTGCACCGCACCCGATCTCGAGCCCGCGCCACCAGGCACCCGAGGCAATCGAGCCCGCATACATCGAGGAGAACGAGCCGACATGCCGACCACCTCCGCACCCACCGACACAGCCGGCGCCACCCGGGCCGTGCCACCCAATGGCCCCCTGACCGGACTCCGGGTGCTGGACCTGGGCACCGTCTACGCAGCACCGATCACCGCGATGCTGCTCGGCGACTGGGGCGCCGACGTCATCAAAGTCGAACACCCCCGCGGCGACCCCGCCCGCGCCCACGGCCACACCAAGGAGGGCCACGGCCTCTGGTGGAAGGTCATTGCCCGCAACAAGCGGACAATCACCCTGAACTTCAGCACACCGGATGGAAAGGACATCCTGCGCCGGCTCGTCGCCCAGGCCGACGTGGTGATCGAGAACTTCCGCCCCGGCGTGCTCGAGAAGTGGGAACTTGGACCGGACGAGCTGCAGAAGATCAATCCCGCCCTCGTGGTCCTGCGGGTCACCGGATTCGGTCAAACCGGCCCCTACGCCAAGCGGCGCGCGTTCGGCACCCTCGCCGAAGCGATGAGCGGGCTCGCCCACCAGACGGGTGAGGAAACCGGGCCGCCGACCCTCCCGCCGTTCGGGCTCGCCGACGGCGTCGCCGGACTGACCGGCGCCTACGCGGTCATGCTCGCCCTCTACCACCGAGACGCCAACAACGGTGCAGGGCAGGTCATCGACCTGTCGCTGCTGGAACCACTGGTGGGCATCCTCGGCCCGGGCCCCAGCGTCTACGACCAGCTCGGGATCATCTCCGGCCGGCACGGCAACCGGTCCAGCAACAACGCCCCCCGCAACGCCTACCTGACCAGAGACGGCCGGTGGGTCGCGATCTCGGCCAGCGCAACCTCCATCGCCGAACGGGTCATGCACCTGGTCGGCCGACCGGACATCGCCGAACAGTCCTGGTTCCACAAAGCTGGGGAACGGGTGAAGCATTCGGACATGATCGACGCCCCGGTCGCCGAATGGATCGAGGCCCGCGACTACGAGGAGGTCTCCGCAGCCTTCCAAGCCGCCGGCGCCGCATTGGCCCCGGTCTACGACATCGAGCAGCTCATGAACGATCCGCACGTACAGGAACGGGAAGTCATCACCACGATCGACGACGAAGACCTGGGCCCGCTGAAGATGCAGAACCTGATCTTCCGGATGGGCGGCACCCCCGGCGCGATCCGGCACGGCGGCCGCAAACTCGGCCAGGACACCGACAGCGTCCTGGACGACCTGCTCGGCATCTCAGGCGACAAACTGGACGAGCTCCGCAGCAGCGGTGTCGTCTGATGGACAGAAGCTACCTGTTCGCACCCGGACACAACGCCAAACTGCTGTCCAAGGTCTTCGACGCCGGCGCCGACGCGATCATGCTCGACCTCGAGGACGCGGTGCCGCCGGAAGCCAAAGGCACCGCCCGGTCCATGGTCGCCGAGGTCCTCGCCGATCACCCCGCCTGGGTGCGGGTCAACACCGCACAAACCTCCTGGTGCCAGGACGATCTCAACGCAGTCGCAGAGAAGGCGTTCGGTATCCGGATCCCCAAGGTCGAGTCCGCGGCCGATGTGGAATGGGTCGCAGCACGCGCACCCGGCAAACCCATCATCTGCGCCATCGAGAGCGCCCGCGGGGTCCTTGCCGCCCAGGAAATCGCCGCCGTCCCCGGCGTCCGGAATCTCGCGATGGGCGGTGTCGACCTGCAAAGAGACCTGAACACCACGGGCGGGAACCTGCAAACCCTTTACGCCCGGTCGCATCTGGTGCTGGCATCCCGGGCGGTCGGCATCGAACCGCCCATCGACAGTGTGTTTCCGCAGCTGGCAGACCCGAAGGGTTTGCGGGAGCAAGCCGAGTTCGCCCGGTCGCTGGGGTTCTTCGGCAAGTCCGCCATCCACCCAAGGCAACTGGACATCCTGCACGAAGTATTCACCCCCACCAGCAGCGAAATCGCTTGGGCCCAAGAAGTTGTCGCCGAGTTTGATGCCGCAGGCGGGGAAGCTTTCCAGCTGCCTGGCGGTGAGTTCGTGGACCTACCCGTCGCCGATCGGGCCCGCCGGCTTCTGCAGATTGCCGGTACCGACCGGGCGTCGGCCGGCGCCTTGTCCTAGACCCGGAACCCAGGGGAATGCGGGGCACCAGGTGGTGAATCCGTTAGTTGGTTATTACAGGTTGGAAGCGACAGTGTCCTCATCCCTCACCACGGACTCCGGGTACTGCCCGTGGTGCTGGACATGGGGACCGACAACCTCAAACTTCTCAACGACGACATGTACCTCGGCGCCCGGCACGCCCGCGTCCGTGACCAACGCTACGACGACCTCATCGACGCATACGTCACCGCTGTCAGCACCCTGTTCCCCCACGCCATGCTGCACTGGGAGGACTTCGGGGCCACCAACGGCCGACGCATCCTCAACAAATATGCCGACCAGGTCTGCACCCTCAACGACGACATGCAAGGCACCGCAGCCACAGTCCTGGCAGCAGCGTTCTCCGCCGTCCGAGCCACCGGAGCCCGCATCCGCGACCAATGGGTCGTGATCTACGGCGCCGGCACCGCCGGCCTCGGCATCGCGGACATGATGCGCGAACAAATGATCCAGGAAGGCCTTACCCAACGAGAAGCCACCGACCGGTTCTACCCGCTGACCTCCGACGGCCTCATCCTGAACGACTCACCCGGGCTATTGGACTTCCAGTAGCCTTACGCCCGATCCAGAGAAGACATCCGTGGCTGGGCAGGCCCCGGCAAGGTTGGACTCGTTGACGTGGTCGCCCATGTGCATCCGACGA
>Ga0164307_10001533_pt1 | contig 10517 bp, 5 predicted proteins | sample Whisoiple_243_MG_FD_110214 | JGI IMG/M metagenome (GOLD analysis project Ga0164307, IMG submission 110214) | Soil microbial communities amended with fresh organic matter from upstate New York, USA - Whitman soil sample_243_MG | ecosystem: Environmental > Terrestrial > Soil > Unclassified >...
ATCGATCTCGAGGTCGACGGCGCGATGGCGCTGAACGCCGCGCACGACATCGCCCATGATCTCGAACACAGCATCCGCGACGAATTCGGCGACGTCGAGGTCGATACCCATATCGAGCCGCTGGAGCCGGAACTGCCGCTCGGTTCCGACGCCGCGCCCGCCCGCGTCGAGGCCATCAAGGCGGCGCTGTCGCGCTTTGCCGCCAATGGCGCGATCCACGACATCCATAATGTGCGGGTGCGCGATACCGATGCGGGCGAAATCGTCAATTTCCATTGCCGCGCCGCGCCCTCGATGAGCGTGATCAAGGTTCACGAAAACGTCGACGAGATCGAGCGCGCGCTGCGCCGCGCGTTCCCGACCGTGAAGCGCGTCATCAGCCACGCCGAGCCGCCGCGTGGGTGATGCGTAGCGTTTTCAAGCGAAGCATGCCCTCGGACTTGATTCGTGGGTGGGTTGCCGGTTCGCGTGAAGAAAACGCGTCAGATAAAAAAGATTCGAAACGAGTCACACGTTCCCGTTTCGGACTCACTTTTCACGTCCCGCTTCTCCGTTGGACAAGATTTATTTCGCATTAACGAATTGTTGACTCTCGACAGGCCGGAAAAACTGGATTCAAATCGCTTTGATTCGGAAGTCGAGTGGGGTTCTTCCGAAGCCTGTTTCACTGAAGTCTTTGGGGGTTCTTAGGTATGGCGCGCGCTCACGCGGCGAACGCGTGCGTCCAATCCGATTCGATCAAGGGATTGGCGCAATCGATCGCAAAACCGGCCTATCATCGACTCCTCACCGCGGAGCCCGCGCTTCGCCGCGCCGTCCCCGCCCTCATCATCGCCTTCCTGATCACCATCTGCCTCGGCGCCTTTGTCCAGGTGATCGACCAGAACCGCCAGAAGCGCGCAGCGATGAAGCGCGATCTCGCCGCGATCGCCGACGTGCTTGCCGAGCGCATCGACCGCCTCGCCGCCGAAAAAGGCGAGCGCCCGGCGACCTTCGAGCGCCTGCAGCTTTTGCTGCGTGGCCTGATCCCGTCCTGGGGCAATGCCATTGGCCGCCACGTGATCGTCACCGGCGCCGACAACCGCGTGCTCGCCCGGCTGCCGGTCGACGGCGCGTTCGGCGAAACCGCCGGCATCCTCGATATCCTCGGCGCGGCGCTGCCGCTGGCCGCGCCCGGCCAGCCATCGGCTGCGACCGACATCACGCTGCCCAATGGCGGCGACGCGCAGGCGATCCAGCGCCCGGTCGAGGCGCTGTCCGGCCGGGTTATCGTGGTGCAGGAAAGCATCGATCCGATGTGGGGCTCGGATGCGGCGCTGTCGGTCACGCTTTCCGCCACTACCGGCTTCGTGGTGCTGATCCTGGGCTTTGCCTTTCACTGGCAATCGACCCGTGCCCGCGAAGGCGACCTGATCAACGACGCGGTGCGCGGCCGGATCGATACCGCGCTCAACCGCGGCCGCTGCGGGCTATGGGACTGGGACCTGTCGCGCGGCCGGATCTTCTGGTCGCAATCGATGTTCACCCTGCTCGGTCTCGACAGCCGCAGCGACCTGCTGACCTTCGGCGAAGTCAACGCCATGGTGAAGTCGGACGACATCGATCTGTTCGCGATCGCCGAACAGCTCATCGCCGGCAAGATCGCTCACATCGACCAGACCTTCCGCATGCAGCACACCGGCGGCCACTGGATCTGGCTCAGGGTGCGCTGCGAGCTCAGCCACGGCCCCAGCGACGAGGGCCTGCACCTGATCGGCATCGCCGTCGACATGACCGAGCAAAAGAGCCTTGCGGAAAAGACCGCCGAGGCCGACTTGCGGCTGCGCGATGCGATCGAGACCATTCCGGAAGCCTTCGTGCTGTGGGACGCGGACGATCGGCTGGTGCTGTGCAACTCGCACTTCCAGCGCCTGCACAAGCTGCCGGATTCCGCTGTCGTCCCCGGCACGTCCTACGAAACCGTGATCGAGGTCGGCAGCATGCCGGAGGTTCGTACCCGGTTGCACGAAAGCGGCGCGCCGGCGCCGGGCGCGCGCACCTTCGAGGCTCAGATCGAGAACGGCAGCTGGCTGCATATCAGCGAGCGTCGCACCAAGGACGGCGGCTACGTCTCGGTCGGCACCGACATCACCCGTATCAAGGAGCACGAACAGAAGCTGGTCGAAAACGACATCCGCCTGCGCGCCTCGGTGATCGACCTGAAACGCTCGCAGATCGCGCTGGAGCGCCAGGCGATCGAGCTTGCCGACCTCGCCGAGAAATATTCCGAGGAAAAGAACCGCGCCGAGGAAGCCAACCAGACCAAGTCGAAGTTCTTGGCCAATATGAGCCACGAGCTGCGCACGCCGCTCAACGCCATCATCGGATTTTCCGAGATCATGGGCAGCGGCATGTTCGGCGCGCTGGGCTCGGAGAAATACCAGGAATACTGCCACGACATCCTGACCAGCGGCCGCTATCTGCTCGAAGTCATCAACGACATCCTCGACATGTCGAAGATCGAGGCCGGCCGGATGCAGCTCGACCTGGAGCCGCTCGACCTGTCGACGTCGCTGGCCGAATCGATGCGCGTGGTGTCGGGTCGCGCGCAGGCCAAGAACCTCGGGCTCGACGCCGATATCGATGGCGCCATTCCGGTGGTGGCCGATCGCCGCGCGATCAAGCAGATCATGGTCAATCTGCTGTCCAATGCCGTGAAGTTCACCCCCGACGGCGGCAAGATAACGGTGCGCAGCCGCCTGCGCCGCAATTCCATCCATCTGATGATTGCGGATACCGGCATCGGCATCGCGCCGCAATCGCTGCAGCGGCTCGGCCGGCCGTTCGAACAGGTCGAGAGCCAGCTCACCAAGACCTATCACGGCTCGGGGCTGGGGCTTGCCATCGCCAAATCGCTTGCCGGCCTGCATGGCGGATCGATGCGGCTGCGCTCGCGGCTCGGCGCCGGCACCGTCGTCTGCGTGTCGTTGCCGCGCGACGGCGGCAAGCCCGGGACGGAGGTCGCGGCCGCCGCGTGAAGCGAATCTCAGAACTCCAGCGCCGGGGCAACCTCGCGCGCGATCTGCGCCAATGCGACGATCAGCGGCGTGAGCGGGTCGCGCTGCGGCACCACCAGCCCGACACTGTAGGTGACCGCGGGATCGACAATGGGGATGCTCCGCACGGCGTCCGACAGGCAGAGCGTCTCCGCCAGTTTCGCCGGCATCACGCTGGCCCAGCGTCCGGTCTTCACATGGGTGTAGAGCACGGTGATCGAATTCGACGTCAGCGTCGGCATCGCCTCGACGCCTGCGGACTTCAGCGCGCGGTCGATGATGCGGCGGTTCTGCATGTCGGACGTCAGCATGCACAACGGGACCTGACCGACTTCCCTCCAGCTGACCTGGTCGCGATCGCCGAACATGGCGTCCGGCGCGGTCAGCAGCTGATAGCTCTCGTTGTAAAGCGGGATCGAGCGCACTTTGCCGAGCGGCTCGTTTTCCAGATAGGTCAGCCCGGCATCGACCTCGAGGTTTTCCAGCAGTCCGAGCACCGCGATCGAGGCACAGGACACGATGCGGAAGCGCACGTTGGGATGGCGCAACTGGAAAGGCGTGGTGAGGGAGGCGACCATGCCGAGCGCGGCCGGGATCGCGGCCATCGCGATCTCGCCGGAGAGGCCTTCCTTGAGCGTGTTGATGTCCTGCCGCATCGCGCGGGCGTCGCCGACGATGCGTCGCGCCCAGTCGAGGGTCCGCTCTCCCTCGGGCGTGAAGCCCTGGAAGCGGGAGCCGCGCAGCACCAGCATGACGCCGAGGACCTCCTCAAGCTGTTTGAGGCTGGTCGACATGGTCGGCTGGGTGACACCACAGGCTTCGGCAGCACGACCGAAATGCCGTTCGTTGGCCAGCGACAGCAGCAATTCAAGCTTGTCGATCAAACGCAGCCCTTCCCCACCCGGCGCTCTGCCAAACCACGTCCTACCAGCGCTTCCCGGCAGCTAATAACACGCTCCTCCGTTGGCCCATACGCCAACAAGCCGCGCCAAATGCGCGCGGCGGCCACCAGCTGCCGGCGGTTGTTCGACCTGCTCTTGAACAATTTTGCCGTGTGTACCAATCTGTTTCCGCACGGCACACATGGAGACTTGATGGATTTTAAATCGATTTCAACGGGTAAGCACGAGAACAACAAGCTTTTGGATAAGACAGATAACAGATATATGAAACTTAATTCTGGAATGCTGCGATTAGCTCACGATTTCCGAAAATACCCGGCGCACTTCGGTCTGGATCTCCTTCACCCGCGCTGCGAGCGAGGAGAAGTCCGGCGCATCGCCAGCGCGCGCCATCACGCGCAGGAGATCGACGCCGGCCGCTTCGGGCCTGAATTTGCCCGTGACACAGAGCCGCAGGATTTGCGTCAGGTCGTGATAAAGCCGCGCCGCGCCGCGCAGGGTTTCCGCCGACGAGGCCGACAGCACGCCGAGCCGCGCGGCGTTGTCGAGCACCTGTAGCGTGCTGACGTCGAGAATATCAGGCTTGTTGGCGGCATGTACGAGTTGCAGATATTGCGCGATGAAATCGATATCGATCAGACCGCCGGCGGCATATTTGAGATCCCAAACGTCGTCCTCGCCTTTCTCCAGCGCCACCGCGCGGCGCATGTCCGCGACATCGGTCGCAACGCTCGCCGGGTCGCGCGGTCGGGTCAGCACCTCGCGAATGATCCGCTCGATCTTTTGCCGAAAATCCGGCGACGCCGAAATCACCCGCGCCCGCGTCAGCGCCATATGTTCCCAGGTCCATGCCTCGCGATCCTGATACTGCGCGAACGAATCGAGGCGCGAGGCCACCGGCCCGGCGCGGCCGGACGGGCGCAGCCGCATATCGACCTCGTACAGCACGCCGTAGTTGGTCCGGGTGGTGAATGCGCTGATCAACCGCTGGGTGAAGCGGGCGAAATAATGTGCGCCCGTCAGCGATCGTGCCCCATCCGAGTCTGGCTGGTCGTGGTCGAAGTCGTACAGCAGGATGAGATCGAGATCGGAGGAAGCGGTCATCTCACGGCTGCCAAGCCTGCCCATCGCCAGGATCGCGGTCTCCTGATCCTTGATGCGGCCATGCTGGGCGGCAAACTGTTCGGTCACCAGACCGTGCACGGTAGCGACGATGCCTTCGGCAACATCGGCAAAGGCAACGCCAGCCTGGGAAGCGGATACGGTGCCGGACAGAATTCGCGTACCGATCAGGAACAGGCTTTCCTGGCCGAACAGCCGCAGGCGATCGAGGAATTCCTCGTAGGAATTCGCATCCGCCAGCGTCGCCTCCAGCCGGTTGGATAACTCATGCTGGTCCGGCATTGCGCCGAAAAAGCGCGGATCGATCAGGCCGTCCATGATCTGCGGCTGCCGTGCCAGCATGTCGCCGAGTCGCGGGGCGGCGCCCAGGATCAACGCCACCAACGCGACCAGATCGCGGTTCTGGCCGAGCAGCGAAATCAGCCGCGCGCCGCGCTGTAACGCCTGCAGAAAGCGGTCGAAGGCAGCGACCGCATCGTCGGGCTCTTCAGCATTGGCGAGACCCTCGATCAAAGCGGGAACGAATTCGACGAATGCGTTGCGCGTCGCCTCTTGCCGGAACGCGCGATAGTCGCCGGCCGTCCATTGCTGCACGGTGGACGCCGCCGCCGCCGGCTTCTTAAAGCCAAACGCGGCCAGATGTTCGAGCAGACGCTGATCGTGCGGACCGGCGCTGTAGTCGGCCGGCGGCAGCTTCGCGGTGCCGGCTGGATCGCCTTCGAACAGTTTGCCATAGTGCCCCTGCACGACGTTGAGATGGCCAAGTAGGTCGACAGCAAAGCTGGCGCGGCTGTCATAGCCCAGAAACCGGGCGAAGCGTTCCACCGCTTCCGCGCTGTCAGGCAGGGCATGGGTCTGTTCGTCAGCGACCATCTGCAGCCGATGCTCGACCCGCCGCAAAAACAGATAGGCCGCCGACATCTGGTCGCGCGCCTCGAAAGTAATCCAGTTGCTCGACGCCAGCACGTCCAGCGCCTGCAATGTCGGCCGCACCCGCAGTTCCGGGTGGCGGCCGCCCGCAATCAATTGCTGGGTCTGGGCGAAAAACTCGATCTCGCGGATACCGCCGCGGCCGACCTTGACGTTATGACCTTCGACCGCGATATCGCTTTGCCCGCGATAGGTCTGCATCTGCCGCTTCATGTCGTGCACGTCGGCAAGGGCCGCAAAGTCCAGATGCTTGCGCCACACGAACGGCGCGATGTCCGCGACCATTGCCTCGCCTGCTTTGGTATCGCCGGCACACGGTCGCGCCTTGATCATCGCGGCACGCTCCCAGGTCCGCCCTTCACGCTCGTAATAATGCAGGGCCGCCTCGGTCGAAATCGCGACCTGCGTCGAAGCAGGATCCGGCCGGAGCCGCAGATCGACGCGAAATACATAGCCGTCGCCGGTTCGTTGCTGCAGAATCCGCGACAGACCTTGCGTAAGACGCACGAAGAACGGTTGGGCCTCGATGTCCAGCGCCAATGTCGGCGCGCTGGAATCGAAAAAGACGATCAGGTCGATGTCGCTGGAGTAGTTCAGCTCGCCAGCCCCCATCTTTCCCATCGCCAGCACGATCAGGCCACTGCCCTCTTCCGGCCTCTCCGGGTCGGGCGGCAACATCTTCTCGCGCGCGGTCGCCTCGCGCATCAGGTAGCGCAGCGCCGCTTGCACGGAACTGACCGCAAGCCAGGTCAGCGCCGATGTCACTTGCATGACGGGCCAGACGCCGCCGATGTCGCACAGCGCGATCAAAAGTGCGGCTTCCGATTTCATGCAACGCAACGACTGCATCGCACCGGCCTCACTGGTGGCGGCCGATACTTCGCCGCAGCCATTGTCGATCAGTTCCGCCAGATGCCGATCCGGATCGCAGCCCAGCAGCCGAACCAGGCGCGCGGCGTCGGCTCGCATCAAGTCGAACAAGTAAGGCGACGCCTCCGCGATACCCGAAAGGATGATGCCGGCTTGCGGAAATTGCGCCGTGAGCTGGCGGATCGCAGCCGCGTGTGCCGGCTCGAGATCGGCGAGCCAGCCCGCCAGACGCCGTTCAGCATCGAGAGCATCGGACAGCCGGGGTCCGTCCACGAAGCGCGCGGCCAGACCGCCTTGGTCCGCCCTGTCAGGTACGGAAAGGTTCATGCCACCTTTTGTGGCACATCCTGCATTTGCGCCGCAACCCGCTCGGTGACGCGAGCCCGCGCAGGCAGCGCGAGCGTGGCGCGGAGCCCGGGATTGCCGTCGCCCAGGGTAAGATCGCCGCCGTGCAGCGTCGCTACGGCCGACGCCAGGCTGAGACCAAGTCCAGAACCCGGCAGTGTACGGCTCGCTTCAAGCCTGACAAAGCGCTCCACCGCGTGGCGACGATCGGCTTCCGGAATGCCCGGCCCGCGATCCGTGACGCTGAGCAGTACCTGATCGCCGTCGCGCCGGGCTTCAATCAGGATTTCCCGAGAGCCGCTGGCCGCATCCGCGCCGAGCGGCTGCAAGGCTGCGACGGGCTTGCCGTATTTGATCGCGTTCTCAACCAGATTGGCAAGCGCCTGGCTGATCAGTTCGCGGTTTCCGTGAAGCGGCGCAGGCACCGTCTTGACGTGCAAAGTCATGCCGTCCTCTTCAGCCAACGGCTCATAGAGTTCGTGAATGCCGTTGGCGACGTCGGCGGCGTCGAAGTCGTCCATATTGTCGCGGGCCTGTCCCGACTCCGCGCGCGCGATCATCAACAGCGCGTTGAAAGTCCGGATCAGTCCATCCGATTCCTCGATGGTTCGCTCCAGAGCCGTGCGATATTCGGTCTCATTGCCGGATTTCGCCAGCGCCTCTTCGGCGCGGTTACGCAGTCGCGTCAACGGCGTCTTCAGATCGTGGGCTATGTTGTCGGAAACTTCCTTCAACCCGCTCATCAAAGCTTCGATCCGCTCGAGCATTGCGTTGAGGTTTTCCGCCAGTCGATCGAGTTCGTCGCCGCTGCGCCCGACCGGCAACCGCCCGCTCAGATCGCCCGCCATGATGCGCTGCGTCGTGCCGGTTATGGCGTCGATGCGCCGCAACACCCGCCGCGCGACAAAAACGCCACCGCCGAGGCCGAGCACGATCACGATCAACAGCGACCATTGGGCCGCTTTCGCGATAATGCCAAACATCCGTCTGCGCTCTTCCAGGTCACGCCCGATCAGCAACCGAAACCCGCTGGTCAATTCGGTGACTCTGACCAGCGCGCGATGGTCGGTCTTGTCTTGATCGTCAAGCCGGCGGTATTCAGTCTCGGACCAGCCGGACGATCCCATCACTCCGGCCGCGAGCGAGCCGACATTGCCGGCCACCGCCTGCCCGGTCGGTGTGGTCACGAGGTAGAGGTTGGCGCCGGGGCGCAGCGCGCGATTCTCGATCGTGAAAACCAGCCCGCGCAAGCCGCGGCGGCTATAAATGTCGCCGATCTCTTCGGTCTCGGCATTCACGGTGCTGGTAATCTGCTCGGTAATGAGCCGGCGTGTATTCCAGGCGAAATAGCCGAGCAGCGAGGCCGCGAACAAGGCAAACAAAAATAGGTAGACCAGCGTCAGGCGAAACGCCGTGGTGCGGATAAGTTTACCGAATGCCGTCACCGTATCCCGTCGCGTATCATGTATCCCGCGCCGCGGATCGTGTGCAGCAATGGTCGTTCGAAACCCTTGTCGATCTTGGAACGCAGTCGCGAAATATGCACGTCGATGACGTTGGTCTGGGGATCGAAATGATAATCCCAGACGTTCTCCAGCAGCATGGTGCGCGTCACTACCTGCCCTGCGTGCTTCATCAGATATTCCAGCAGCCTGAATTCGCGCGGTTGCAGCGTCAGTTCGTCCTTGCCGCGCGTCACCCGATGCGACAGCCGGTCGAGTTCGAGATCGCCGACGCGATAGGTGGTTTCCTCGGCCGGACCGCCATGACGCCGCGACAGCACTTCGACCCGCGCCAACAGCTCGGCGAATGAATAAGGTTTAGGCAGGTAGTCGTCGCCGCCGGCGCGCAATCCCTTGATGCGGTCGTCGACTTGCCCGAGCGCCGAGAGAATCAGCGCCGGCGTGCGATTGCCCTTCTCGCGCAAGCTGCCGATCACCGACAGGCCGTCGCGCTTCGGCAGCATCCGATCGATCACCAACACGTCATAGTCGCCGGTATCGGCGAGCGTCAACCCTTCCTCACCATCGCTGGCGAGATCGGCGACGTAACCGACTTCGCGAAACGCCTTCACCAGATAGTCGGCAGATTCGCGGTCATCTTCTACGATCAAGAGGCGCATATTTGGATCGGTTGCGGTCAACTGGGCGAGCCTTCTGTCACCATGGCGTGGCCGGCATCATCATGCAATGACCCCGGCAACTCTCGATGAAGCGAAAAAGCGGGCGGTGAAGTTGGGGGGACTTCACCGCCCTTTGACCTTCCGACGGAGGGGGGCGTATTCCACCGGAAGGAACTCAAGGGAGCGAGCTTTCGACCCGCCCCCTCTGGAAAAGAGCCGTCGGCGGGGGCGACGAATGCCGGCGACACTCTCCATCTCGTTACACGCTTGATGCGTCAGCCCTTCGCCAGCGGCACCGCGACGAAACGCGATTGCCCGCCGCTCTTGACGCGCATCAGAACGCTGTTCTTGTTGTCGGAACGCGCTGCGGTAATCGCTTCGCGCACGTCCGTGGCATTGGCTACGGTCTTGCCCGCGACCTCGAGGATCACGTCGCCTTCCTTGAAGCCGCGCTCCGCCGCCGCACTCTTTGGATCCACCTCGGTAACGACCACGCCATCCTTGCCGGCGCCGGCGACGCTGTTGGCCGGAGCTACCGTCATGCCGAGCTTCGGCACGTCGGTGCCGTGAGCCGCACCGCCTTTGTCGTCCTTATCGGTATCGGCCTTGGCCTCGATCGTATTCGGCAATTGACCAAGCGTCAGGTTGATGACTTTGTCCTGCCCCTTGTGCAGGACGTTGAGCTTCACGGCGTTGCCGGGCGCGAGCCCGCCGATGGTGCGGGCGAGTTCGCGGGCATCCTTGACGGTTTCGCCATTGACGGCCGTGATCACGTCGCCGGATTCGATACCGGCCTTGGCGGCCGGCCCGTTTGCCTGCGGCTCCGCGACCAGCGCACCTTCGGCCTTCTTCAATCCGAGACTGTCGGCGATATCGGGCGTCACCGGCTGAATCTGGACGCCGATCCAGCCGCGGCTGACCGAGCCCTTGTCCTTGAGCTGGGCGATCACGTTCTTGACGGTCGAGGCGGGAATCGAGAACGCGATGCCGACGCTGCCGCCGGACGGCGAGTAGATCGCGGTGTTGACGCCCATCACCTCGCCCGAGGTATCGAACGCCGGACCGCCGGAGTTACCCTTGTTCACGGGCGCGTCGATCTGCAGGAAATCGTCGTACGGACCCGCGCCGATGTCACGGCCACGTGCCGACACGATGCCTGCAGTCACGGTGGAGGACAGGCCGAACGGATTG